>BNJV01002897.1_pt1:0-320000 | contig 2218188 bp, 2481 predicted proteins | sample 8540591 | NCBI WGS metagenome assembly BNJV01 (sample SAMD00202457, study PRJDB9452) | human saliva metagenome | host: Homo sapiens
ACAAAACTAGGTTTATAATATTCTGGTAAGAAACGTCCCATACTGATTGCCATCGGATTCCCCAGCATAAAGGCTGAAATGAAAGGTAAAATCATATACCGGCTAACAGGATTTTTGGCAGAAATCTTAGCCAGGGAATTGACCTTCTCTTCTCCCAAGAAAGCGATAAGGGTATTCATTGCAATCAATAGCATTAAGACAAGCGGTACAATATTTGTCATCCAGCTAATAAAGGTTTCTCCACCTAATTGGAAGAGTTTCATAAAACTCTCTGCAAAATTTGTAATGTGATTCATAAGGAACTCCCTTTCTTATTTTTTTTAAATAACTGTTTAATAGATAATTGTAAGTAATTCGCATAAAAGCCGAATCCCAGAGAGGAACTGTCGTAAAAATCGCGAAATAGTCCTGATTCAAATCCAGATTAAAATCCTCTTCAGAATACTGAGTAATGTCTACATCATTTCCAAGGATTCGTCTGAGTTGCTGAATAATCATCGCAGCAGTTCCTCTTCCTGTTGTGCAAACTACTGCTATCTGCTTGCGAGAACCATTTACAACAGAGTTTTGCTTTCTTAAAATCATTTCAAAATACAAAGCCAGATATCCGATTTCAGATAATTCCAATTCAGAACCAAAAATTGCAGACAGTTCTTCTCCAGCAATTTTCGCCATTTCAAAAGCAAAAGGATATTGAGTTTGAACCTCGCCATGGAATATATCATTAGCTTGCACATGGAAAATCAGTCGATTGATTAAGGGGCCTAGATGAGACTTGATTTCTTCAAATAATTCTTCATCATCAAAGTTAACCAACATTGTTTCTTTGACTTTCTTGACAATCCCTTGAAAAATGTTTGCAAGCTGTTCAGATTGATAAGACGGCTTGCTTAAAGTGTCAATAAAACGGATATTAAACGGAAAACACAAAAAGTCTATTTCAAACTGACTGAGGGAAATCTTATAAGTCATCTCAATATGATAGATTAATTTTTCAACCAAAGGTGTCTCTGTTAAATCATTCCTATAGTAAGGAATAGGGCAACTCAACACCCTAGATGCATAAATACGCTCCACCATAATTGAAATTGTCTTTCGAAGGAGTTCCTTTGTTTCTTTCGGGATTTTATACTCCTGGAGTAGCGTCTCCAGAAAAGAAGATGTTGCCTCGGTGAGTGTCTTTCCTTCAAAGTAAGGGGCCACTTGGTGAATATAGAGCAAGCGCAAATTCAGCTCGGACCCCAAGACCTCCAGCCCACGGTTGGGCTTTCCTGAAATAGTGATAGAGTAACTCTCTGCCAAAGATTTTACTTGTTTTAAATCCTTATTAAGGGTACTTCTACTAACACCTGCCTCCTCAGCCAAGTCGTCAATAAGAAGAGGGGAGGTTGACTTAATTAAACGTTTTAGTAAATAGGCAATTCTTTTACTGGAAGAATTGAAGTCACTCTCCCGTTTTAAACTACCAGATAAAATCCTTTCCAACTCAGTATAGTCATACACCTCTAACATTAACTTATCATCTTGTGAGATAATCTGGATACTCGGAGCCAAAACATCATTTAATTGTTGGATACTCTTTTGCAAGGTTTGCATACTAATATCCAGCTCTGAGCGCATATCTACCAAGGAATAAGTTGGCTGTGAGACCATTTTTTCTAAAATGTTATACCATCGATTTACTATGGTCAACTCTCTTCCTCACCTTCATTTTTTTAACCGCGAGTTTTCCCCCCGGCAATATTTGTAGTGACTCCAGTTATATAGCTAGAACGGTCTGAAATATAGAATGCTACAAGGTCAGCTACTTCCCGTAGTTTACCACTTCGTCCCAAAGGAGTTGTTGAAGTTGAAGCATAACCAGCTCGAATATCTTCTACCGTCTTTCCACGGGTATAAGCAAGAGCTTCCTCATAAGAAAGAGTTCGAAGTCCCGTAGCTTCCATAATTCCTGGAGCAATTCCAACCACACGTACACCATGCTTACCCAGCTCTTTTGCCCATGAACGAGTGTAACTATAGACTGCTGCTTTTGTGGCAGCATAGGCACTTTGTCCTTCAGAACCTTCCAAGCCTGCTTCTGAAGCCATGTTCACAATTACACCTTTTCCATTTTTCACTAAAATACGTCCCACTGCCTGACTAACCAGATACAAACCTTTTTGATTAATCATCGTTACTTTTTCGAACGTCTCATCGTCCAATTCGTAAGGACCTTTAGGATTTTCTGCATCGATTAATAATCTAGGGATATTAATCCCTGCATTATTGACCACTGCATCAATATTGCCAAATCTTTCAACTATTTTGGCAACACCCTCTTCTACTTCAGAGCGAGAAGTTACATCAACTTTTACAAATAATAGATTTGGATGACGCAAATCGTTGTCGCTAAGATCGAAATTCGCTACATTGACACCTAATTCCAGCAATTCTTCAACGATTGCCTTACCGATCCCAGATGACGCGCCAGTCACAAGAACTGTTTGCCTTTTATGTTTAACCAATCATTCATTTTGATACCTCTCAAATTTTATTTACAAGGCAATTATACAGCGCTTTCATAAAAGAATTAAGACACTCTTTTTTATACTGTTCAAAAAAATAATAAACTAATTATGAGGCTTGTACTAAAAAATCCACAAGAAATGAACTTGTGGATCTCTTTTTATACTCTAAATGAACTCAAGGCATATAAGAATCAAAGGCGTGCATTCAGCTCAGCACCCAGCTCTTCAAAGCCTGGTTTTCCAAGAAGGGCAAACATGTTTTTCTTATAAGCCTCAACTCCAGGCTGGTCAAATGGATTGATACCATTCAGGTAGCCAGAAAGAGCAATAGCCAACTCAAAGAAGTAAATAGTGTAGCCCAAAGTGAACTCATCTTGCTCAGGCAGTGTCACAAACATATTTGGAACTCCACCATCAGTGTGTGCTAACAGCACTCCATCTGTAGCTTTTTTATTGACAAAGTCAACATCTTTTCCTTGCAAGTAGCCAAGACCGTCCAAGTCTTCTGCCAATTCAGGAATCAGCACATTTTTGCGAGGTTTATCTACACGTACAACTGTTTCAAAGAGGATACGGGTACCTTCCTGGATAAATTGTCCCAGAGAGTGCAAGTCTGTTGAGAAGTTGGCTGAAGTTGGGTAAATCCCTTTTTGGTCTTTCCCTTCTGACTCACCAGCCAGTTGCTTCCACCACTCAGAGAAGTATTGTAGAGATGGTTCATAGTTAGCTAGAACTTCTGTCAGATAACCTTTACGGTACAAGATATTGCGTACAACTGCATATTGATATGCTTCATTTTCAGCCAACTTATCAGAAGCATAAGCCTTGCGAGCAGCATTTGCTCCTTCCATTAACTTGCTGATATCAGCCCCTGCAGCTGCGATTGGCAAGAGTCCCACTGCTGTCAATACTGTAAAACGACCACCTACACTATCAGGCACTACAAAAGTATCCCAGCCATTAGCATCTGCTTCAACCTTAACTGCACCTTTAGCGCGGTCTGTAGTTGCATAAATCCGTTTATTTGCTTCTTCCTGACCATACTTCTTAACCAAGAGTTCTTTGAAGACACGGAAAGCAATAGCAGGCTCTGTAGTCGTTCCTGACTTAGAAATAACGTTGACAGAGAAATCTTTGTCTGATACATAGTCTACCAAATCAGCCAAATAGCTTGAAGAAATAGAATTTCCAGCATAGAGGATTTGAGGTGCCTTGCGTTCTTCCTTGCTTTGTAGATTTACAAAAGAATTATTCAAGAAATCAATAGCTGCACGAGCTCCTAAATAGGAACCACCAATACCGATTACGATCAATACCTCACTATCAGATTGGATTTAGCAGCAGCCTTTTGAATACGAGCAAATTCATCTTTGTCATATTCTTCAGGCAAGTTCAACCAGCCAGTCATTTCTGCCCCAGGACCTGTACCATTTCGCAGAGCAGAATCTGCAGCAGTCACTTGAGGCTGCATATAATCTAGTTCATGTGGTGCTACAAATTTATCTAACACCTTTGAGTAGTCAAATTTAATATGTGACATGTTTATCCTCCAATTGTTCTTTTCTTTTATGATAACGCTTTAAGAAAAAATAAGCAAGTGCTTTCACTATTTTAAAACGTTTACATTTTATATTCTATACTATTTTTCTAAATAAGCTAACCTTAGGACATAACCGAGAGCACTCGTTTGCGTAAGACAACAAATTTTAGGCCTATTGAGAAGAACAATTTTGATTGACAAGAAAACAAATACGCTTCTTAAGATTGGATGTCAGCTGAATTCATTTCAGGTCCGTTCAAACTAGATTCGCTGCTCCAATATTCATCTGCACCTTTTAGGCTTGATTCATTATACTTCGGAACCTAGTTCTCACTTTGTTCGAACTGCGTCAATGCACCTAAGTTCATCCGCGTCCGTTGGACTTGATTCACTAAGGGCTATCATAGGTTTACAGCTTTTTCCCTAGCGGGAAAAACTGCATCCATTGCTCTAGGATTCTTCTGCGTCCCTTGGACTTGACTCATCAAGAGCAATAGAAAAGAGCACACAGTTCACTTCGCTTAGGGCTGCTGGATTCCTCCCCTGACCCGCTTCACGCAGAACTGTTGCTCCATGAATAGTATATCATATTTTTTTACTTTTGGCGACGATTTCTGAAAAAATCTTGCATGATTTGAGCGCACTCTTCTTGGAGAACACCTGTCTCCACCTCCACTCGGTGGTTTAGTCGTTCATCCGTTAAAATATCATACAGGCTACCAGCTGCACCAAACTTTTGATTTGATGCTCCGTAGACAACATGGGGTATGCGCGCTAAACCGATTGCTCCGCTACACATGACACAAGGTTCAATGGTCACAAAAAGTGTTGTATCCAGCAAGCGCCAGCTATTCTCATGCTGATTTGCCTCTTCAATAGCCATGATTTCCGCATGCATGACCGCCCGTTGCAATTCCTCACGTGCATTATGCCCGCGACCAATAATCTGACCGTCTCTAACAATGACACATCCGATTGGAATTTCATCATTTTCCAAAGCAATTCTGGCCTCTTTTAAGGCCTCTAGCATAAAATATTCTTTTTCCTCTTTACTATAGTTCATAAGTTTTTTCTTATCTTTCAGATTCTCTTTTGCTCTATTATAATGTTTAGAACCAAAAAAAGCCACCAAGAATCTTGGGGGCTTTTTAGGAGATTATGAAAAATTTTAGGATAGGTATATCATAAACTCCCTTACTTAAAGAAAACTTAAAGTTTTTTAGAAATTCCGATTGGATCGATTATAGCCGTAGCGCTCCATAAAATCTTCACGGAATTCTAACAAATTATCATCCATAATAGCTTGGCGAACTTTCTTCATAAGGTTTACTAAGAAGTAAAGATTGTGGTAACTTGTCAAGCGAAGACCAAATGTTTCGTCAGCCTTGAGCAGATGGCGGATATAAGCCCGCGTGTAATTGGTACAAGTGTAGCAATCACAGTTATGATCCAATGGCGTGAAATCTTCTTCAAACTGGGCATTTTTGACGACTAGGCGTCCTTCACTAGTCATACAAGTGCCGTTTCGGGCAATGCGAGTCGGCAAAACGCAGTCAAACATATCCACACCACGGATAACACCATCGATCAAGCTATCTGGCGCACCTACTCCCATAAGATAGCGGGGTTTGTTTTCAGGTAGTAGAGGAGTTGTGAAGTCCAGCACCGCATTCATCTCTTCGTGAGACTCACCAACAGCCAAACCTCCAATAGAGTAGCCTGGGAAATCCATGCTGACCAAGTCTTGAGCAGATTGGCGGCGCAAATCTTCAAAGCCAGCTCCTTGAACAATACCAAAAAGACCCTGATCATGAGGACGGCTGTGGGCCTTGAGTCCACGCTCAGCCCAACGGCTGGTCCGCTCAATAGACTTCTTGACATAGTCATAAGGCTGGTAGAACTGCGGGCATTCGTCAAAGGACATCATAATGTCACTGCCTAGATTATTCTGAATAGAGATAGCCTTTTCTGGTGAGAGAAACATCTTGGAACCGTTGAGGTGGTTTTTGAAGGTTACCCCTTCTTCTGTGATATTGCGACTATCAGCTAGAGAATAGACCTGGAAACCACCGCTATCGGTCAGAATAGGCTGGTCCCAGTTCATGAACTTGTGCAGACCACCTGCACGGGCAATCAGTTCATCGCCCGGCCGTAGCCAGAGATGGTAAGTATTGGCCAAGATAATACCCGACCCCATTTGCTTGAGCTCTTCAGGGGACTGAGTCTTGACTGTCGCCTGAGTGCCAACCGGCATAAACATAGGCGTCGGAAAGGTCCCGTGAGGTGTAATAATCTCTCCCAGACGGGCACCTGTGTGCTTTTCTTTTTTGATCAATCGATATTGAATCGGTGAATCTGACATTTTTACCTCCGATGCTGGGAAAGACAGTCCCAGATCTTATTTTCTGTGGAAAATTCCACAAGATACTGTATGATTTTATCAAAAAAAGCCCTGTCTGTCACGGGGTATGATATAATAGATAGCATTACTGGAGGTTTTTATGAATTTACGTCAACTGAGGGCTGAAGCCCGTCTCCTACAGAGGAAAATACCAGGACTCCTACTTCTCTTTTTCATCCCGATTATGATCTTGTTGCTGAGCAACTTTTTGGGTGATTCGCAAGAGGATTTGATGGAATATTTCGCGTCGATAGATCTAAAACAGGCTTTCTATCTTGAAGTCAGTCGCGGTCTTTTCTCTCAAGTTATCAATTTTATCATCTCTCTTTTTATCATTTCAGCGTCCTATGCTTTAATTGATTTGTTGCGCAGACAAACTGAACAGTTGAAGTTTTCGGACTCTCTGCGTGCTTTTTCCAATCAAATTTTTACTCCACTTGTACTTACTTTGTTTTGCAAGCGTCTGATTTTGTTTTGTTGGAGTATTTTACTTTGGGTTGGCTCTGTCATTTCTATATTTACGAGCTACCGCATCCTCTATATCTACAATCAAGCTCCTAATAATCAACTGTCTGATCAAGCTATTCAGCAGATTAGCAACTATTCGCCTTCTCTGTTTCTGGGCTTGCTTCTCGTTACTCTAGGCTTGATTATCTCCCTTCCTCAGCGTTATGCTTATTCGCAAGCTGAGTTTATTCTTTACGATCAACTTAAAGAAGGAACTTACCAAGGTCCGCTTCAAGTCCTTCGTCAAAGCCGGCTTATGATGAAGGGATACAAAGACAAACGCTTTATGCTGGATGTGAGCTTTATCGGCTGGCAGGTTTAATGTTTCTGACCCTTGGTCTTGCTGGAATCTATGTTATTCCATATATCCATACCAGCTCCGTCCTCTTTTATGAGCAATTAAAAGCCCTGAAAAAATAAAAGCGCCTCTGCTTGAGTGTACTGACCCCAAAAAGTTAGACAGTAAATCTAACCGATTGGGGGTAGTTCATAAGGCAGAAGTGCTTTTTGTTTGTACGCTATTTTAAGCCAGCTCGACTTTAAAGACCAGTGGCAGGTTAGTCTCAACTTCAGACAAGAATATCCGTAAACCTTGAGAAGTTTGCTCCCATTTCAGTGCTTTTTCATAGCCCAGCAAGGAGACACTTTTTATAATACCGTGGAAACGAGAGGCGGGATTTTCCCTTTCATCCGCCAAGGCTTCTACTGTCAGCCATTGATCCATAGCTGGCTCCATTGCATATACATAAACAGAACCTCCCTTGGCTGTAAAACGGAAATCTTGATGAGTATAGGTTACGGTATCACCATCAGAAAATGGTCCACTAGCCGGCTGTGTCGGCCCTTCTCCAAATTGTCTCCAAGCATAGGAGTCATATATCGCTGGCCCATTCACCTCCAGCCAAGCTCCTATTTCCTTTAAGATAGCCTGATCTCTCTCAGGAATCGAACCGTCTCCTTTAGGTCCGATATTGAGTAGGAGATTCCCATTTTTAGAAACTACATCGATCAAGGTTTGGATGATTTCTTTAGCAGATTTATAATCCAGCTGCTCTGTGTAGCCCCAAGAATTACGTGCGATAGCTGTATCTGTCTGCCAAGTGAAAGGCTGTATCTCCGCAAAACCGCCGCGTTCCATCTCGACAATCCCAGACCCAAAAGCCAGGGCATCGTGCTTGTAACAAATACTAGCTGGCTTACCGGTCGCAACTCCCAAATTATAATAATAAGCCGCAAAAAGTTTCAAATATTCTTTAAAGGCTGTATGTTGAATCCACCAGTCAAAGTACAAAATCTCTGGCTGATAGTCTCGGACAAGCTCACAGGTCCGCAAGAGCCAATCATCTAAAAATTCTTGATCAGGATAGGGCTGACCAAATAAATCATGGTGATCTGGCTCTGGCATGGCTGGCCAATAAAGTTCATCTCTGCTGACTTCCTTAGCGATGTCACTATCGAATTCTTTCCCATGTGAGAAGAAAAAATGATGCTCAGCCCGATGGGAAGAAGTACAGAAATGAAGATGGGCTTGATCTGTTGCCTGCTTTAACTCCTGTAAGATATCCCGCTTTGGTCCCATTTCCACACTATTAAAAGGTGATAGCTGACTTTCATAAAGCTGGAAACCATCATGATGCTCAGCTACTGGAAAAATGTAGCGCGCCCCAGCCATTTTAAAAATCTGTACCCACTCCTCCGCCTGAAATTTTTCGGCAGTAAATAGAGGAATGAAATCCTTATAACCAAAATCCTTGTGGGACCCATAGGTTTTGACGTGATGTTCAAACTCTGCTGTACCTTGGATGTACATATTACGAGAATACCATTCACTTCCAAAAGCCGGTAGACTATAAAGCCCCCAATGGATAAAAATCCCAAACTTAGCTCCTTTGAACCAGTTGGGCACCTGATAGGTCGCAAGAGAATCCCAGTCTGGATAGAAAGGCCCTTGATTGGCAACTTTTTTGATTTCTTCTAAGCTAATTATCATTACTACTGCCTCATTAGTTTATTTTTAAAACGCTTTCTTTTATTCTACCAATTTTTTAGTAAATTAAACAGATTATTTTAGCAAAAATGATTCTAGATTTGCTTATCCATCATATTCACTGCTATCAAAAATATACTCTTCCGTATGAGGTAGTAGGGTTATCTCATCCTCTTGCTTGACATGATGGTAATCTTGAAAATAGAGAATCTTTTTTTCTCCTGCATAAAAAAGTGGGATCATAATCAGTTTTCCATTTTTGCAAACACGATAAAAAATCATGCCCTCTGTCATATTTTCAATAAAAATACCTTCCTGCCCTTCTGAGATCAAACATTGAAAACGCGCTAATAACTGGTCATGAGGTTCATATAAAGCGATCGTTGTAAGACCTACTGGTGTTTCTTCTAGTCTTTTTGGAAGCATTGCTTTTTCCTCTTTCTACTGAGATTATACCTACTTCTCCTTGCTCAAAACAGGACATGGATGTCACTATGATATTTGATGCTTTTAGCAAAAAACTCTTTTTCTAAAAGACTCATTTAGAAGAGGACTTTAAAACCTGAACTAGAAAAAAGAAGGCTAAAGCAATGTTCAACCTTCTTTGTCTTTGAATCTGTGAATAGGATCATTTTGCAGGCAATTAGTTGTTTTCACAGATACACATCATTTACTAATTTGCCACTCGGTAGTATGGATGAAGTGCTACATCAGAACTTTGACCAATAATTAAACGATCCTGTTTTTCGTCCACTTGATGTGCAGCCTCATCTTGACTATAGGCATCTGGCAGACGAATACCACCTGGCACTAGTAGACATAAGGCCCCACTCAAATTTTTGGCTCGGAACTCTCCAATATATAGCCCATCACGTATTTCTTTTAAAAGTATAGCCCCATCTTTGTTCGTTGTCCCATTATTGTAAATAACCAGCTTGTCTCCTTGGTCATTTTGCCAAGTTCCCGCAAGACTAGCGAAGTTTCCCTGTGCCAATTCATCAAAGTTGAAATTGGACTGTTGATTAGTGCTGTCTTTGCTCTGATCTGCTTCAGAGGAAGGGGAGGTATCTTCTTTTTGACTAGCTTTGGAATCCTGGCTACTTGAGTTGGCCGTAGCCTTTTCCTTTGTGGATGATTTTTCTGATTTTTCGCTGGATTTGGTAGTCTGAGTAACCTTGCTTGAGCTATTGGTTGCACTTTCTTGCTTATTCCCATTCCCACAAGCATTGAGAATGAAGCAAGTAGTTAAAGAAATAACAACTAAAAGAGTAAATTTTATAGTTTTCATCACTTATTCTCCTTTTTGTAACAAAAGAAATATTTTTGTAATTTAATTGTAATTTTTTTGTAATATATATGTCAATAGTTTTTTTGATTATATTTTAAATTTAATAGGAGGCTACAAAAAAAGTGACACTTAAACCGAAATGTCACTTTTAAAATTGGGTAAAGATTAAAATCCGTCTAAATCTTGACAAATTCGCTGAAAAGCTGTCTCAAGCGAATCCTCATCTGTGAAAAAGACTTCCTCTTCCCAGGCTAAGAAGTCTCGGTCTTTCCACCAGCGCTTCATGTCGGCTGGGGTAAATTCTTCTTGTTTAGCTCTGGTCTGATGGCGGCGGACAGTTTCTTCAAAGGATAGGTCATAGTAGTAAGCAAAGACCTGCGGAGCGAAGATTTTTTTCAACCGTTCTAGCATCTGTCCGTAAATGTCTGTCTCATAAAACCCTTCAACCAGAACCAGCAAATCATGCTCGTAGCCGAAGTGGGCCAGTGTCTCCGTCAGGTCAATAGACAAATTTCCCGGCTCGACTTTTTCCTTGAGCATGTCCCGTCTAATCGTATCCTGCGCAATCAAGAGAGTACCTCGACCGTAGTGAGCCTGTAGTTTCTTGGTTAGGCTAGACTTGCCAGAGCCGGAATTTCCACGAATGATGACTAACTTGGCCATCTTATTCACCCAGAATCAAGCGGGTATGCTCGCGTTTAATACAACGGTCCATGACAATATCGTCTCGACCGGCAGCCCGCAAAATCTGCTCAGCTTCCTCACTCTCCAAGCCCAACTGTGCCCAGAAAATCTTGGCATCTGCTTCCAGAAAATCACGCGCTACATCTGGCAAAAACTCACTGCGACGGTATACATCGACAATATCCACCGGGAAAGGAATGTCTTTGAGACTGGCATAAACAGTTTCACCAAAAATCCGATTGCCTGCTGCCCGAGGATTGATTGGGATAATGCGATAACCTCGCTCCTGCATCTCCTTGGACACGCGGTTGCTGGTCGTTTCCTCACGGTCTGACAGACCAACAACAGCAATCACCTTGCTGTTTCCAGATAATGCTTGACAATGGCATCACTGGGATTTTGAAAATGATAAGTCATAGACTTCCTCCTCATTCATAATAAAGCTAGATAGTTTTACAGTATTTGCGTCTTAACTGAATCCGGGCTAAACACCGTGTGAAAAAGACAAGCTTCCTTGCATTCATCGAATGCTATGTCAGCTTTCTATTTTCACTTTGTGTTTTACGCCCTTGATATCTTAAACTGAACACGAGCTAAAACCTTGGAAAATAGATATATTCTCCTGATACCGTTACCATTTAGTTGTTCTGTTAATTTTGTATGCTTAATTGAATCCGGGCTAAACACTGTGTGAAAAAGACAAGCTTCCTCGCATTCATCGAATGCTGCGTCAGCTTTCTCTTTTCACTTTGTGTTTTACGCCCTTGATATCTTATTTTGCCTCGTACCAAGTTTGGCCGGCATTTTCATCAGCCACTAGTGGAACGGCTAGCTCAATCGCGGCTTCCATGGTTTCTTTGACTAGCTGGCGGACGGCTGTTAGCTCGTCATTGGGCACTTCCAGCACGATTTCATCGTGTACCTGCAAGAGCATGCGCGACTTGAAATTCTTCTCTGTCAGAGCTCGATCCAGATTAATCATGGCGACTTTGAGAATGTCTGCGGCCGATCCTTGGATGGGGCTGTTAATGGCTGTGCGCTCCGCAAAATTTCGGATGTTAAAGTTGCGGGAATTGATGTCCGGTAAAGAACGACGACGATGGTAAATAGTCTCTACATAGCCCTTATCACGCGCTTCGCGAACAATCGTTTCCATATAATTTTTGATTCCTGGGAAACGCTCAAAATAGGTCTCAATGTAGTCCTTGGCAGCCTTGCGGGAAATTCCCAAATTATTGGCCAGTCCAAAGTCGGAAATGCCATAGACTACTCCGAAGTTGACAGCCTTGGCATTACGGCGGTCATTAGGCGTCACATCCTCTGCCTTTTCAATACCAAAGACCCGCATGGCTGTAGCGGTGTGAATGTCTTCTCCATGCTGAAAGGCAGCAATCAGATGCTCATCCTGCGAAATGTGAGCCAGCACCCGCAGCTCAATCTGGGAATAATCCGAGCTGAGTAACACGCTGTCTGCCCACTCTGGCACAAAGGCCTTGCGAATGAGGCGCCCCTGCTCCAGGCGAACGGGGATATTCTGCAGGTTCGGGTCAACCGAGGACAGGCGGCCCGTCTGAGTCAAATCCTGAACATAGCGAGTGTGAATCTTACCGTCAGCCGCTATCGCCTCCTGCAATCCGATGATATAAGTGGACTGGAGCTTGCTGATTTGACGGTATTCCAGAATCTTAGACACAATCGGTGCTATCGGTGCTAAACGCTCCAGTACGTCAACCGCTGTCGAGTAGCCCGTCTTGGTCTTTTTGGTGTATTCCAGCGACAACCCCATATCTTCAAAGAGAATGGTTCCCAGCTGTTTGGGCGAGTTAATATTAAACTCCTGACCAGCCAGATCATAAATCTCCTGCGTTAGACTTTCCAGTGTCTTTTCATTTTCCACCTGCATGCCTTGCAGGGTTTCCCGCTCAACCTTGATCCCTGCAATCTCCATCTTAGCTAGGACAAAGGCCAGCGGTTGCTCCATTTCAAGCAACAAATCCAGCTGATCGTGGGAACGGAGCTGGTCTTTCATTGGCTCTTCTGTTTCCAACAACACTTGAACCTTACGAGCTAGATGCTCAAAGAGCTGCTCTTGCTCCGGCAAAGCTCGCTTGGCTCCCTTGCCATAAACCTCGTCATCAGTCGGCAGAATTGTTTGGCCGTAGAGGCGAGCAATAGTCGCCAGCTCATTATCCTCGACCGTCGAAAGCAAATACTTGGCTAGGCGCGCATCAAAGGAGGCTGCTGGTAGTTCAATGCCGTAATGACTGAGCAGTACCTTGGTCCGCTTGAGGTCGTAGGTTTTTAGAGCTGTTTGCCAAAAATTCTTGAAAGAGAGGCTGCTGCAGTAAATCGCTGGAACCGACATAAATCTGACGACTATCGCCCCAGGCAAGACCGACAATCTCTTCCTTATGGTAGTTGTCGCCCAAAATTTCAAAATAGAAGAATTGCTCTGGTGCCAGCATATCCGCTGTCACCTCAGTCACTTTGGTAAATTCAATTGGTTTGACTTCTACTGGTTCCTGACCAGTTCCTAGCTGAGCCTTGAGCTGCTTGAAGCCCATCTCGTCGTAGAACTTGCTCAGGGTCTCTACCTGTGGCCCCTTGTAAACCAAATCATCCAGTCCGATTTCGATCGGAGCCTGAGTATTGATGGTTGCGAGGGTCTTAGATAAGAAGGCCTTGTCCTTGTCATTAATCAGATTTTCCTTCATCTTGGAAGCCTTGAGCTGGTCGATGTTTTCATAGAGATTTTCCAAAGAGCCATACTCCAAAGGAGCTTGAGGCCAGTCTTCTCACCGATCTTGGTCACGCCAGGGATATTATCCGACTGATCGCCCATCAACGCCTTGAGGTCAATAAACTGCTCTGGTGTGATGCCCATCTTTTCCATGAGGTAGGCTGGGGTAAATTCTTCGAACTCGGCCACACCTTTCTTGGAAATCTCCACCACTGTATTATCATCCGTCAGCTGAATCAAGTCTTTATCGCCGCTGACAATGGTCACATCGTAAGGCACAGCTGTCTTTTCAGCCATCTTGTCCAAGGTTCCGATGATGTCATCCGCCTCGTACTGAGCCAAGTCGTAGTAGTGAATGCCTAGGTGGCTCAGCATTTCACGGATAAAAGGTAGCTGCTCACGAAATTCATCCGGTGTCTTGGCCCGACCTGCCTTATAATCGGCGTACATCTCGGTCCGGAAGGTCGTCTTGCCAGCATCAAAAGCTACTAGGACATGGGTCGGCTGCACGCGCTCCAAGAGATGATTGAGCATAAGGTGGAAGCCATAAATGGCATTGGTATGCAGGCCCGATGGACTCTTGAAACGGTCAATTTGATTATAAAGCGCAAAAAAAGCGCGAAAGCAACGGACGAACCGTCAATTAATAATAACTTATTCTTATTTTCCATAGGTTTATTATAACACGAAAGACAGACAAAGACAGGGACAGCGGTGTGGAAAATAGGTAGAAAGTGAATTGAGATTTAAATTTTGCTATAATCATCCTATGAAAAACACTTACTATTTTATCCGTCATGCACATTCTAACTATACACCTGATGAAATCAACCGACCATTATCAGACAAAGGACAAGAATCCTTGGCAAAGCTTGAATTTTTAGCAGACAAACCCATTACCGCCATTTATTCCAGCCCCTACCGAAGAGCCATCCAAACGGTTGAGCCTTTAGCACAGAGTCTGAAACTCGCTATTCAAACCGACAAACGGCTAATAGAGCGAAAGCTAAGTAGTCAAGCGATTGCCGACCAAGACTTTGAAGAAGCCCTCATGCGACTTTGGTCACAGCCGACTTTTTCATTTGTTGGTGGCGAGTCTAATCAACAAGCTCAACAGCGAGCCTTAGCCTTTCTTCATGAACTGGAAAGCAAACACCAAAACGAAGAGATTATCATTAACTCCCATGGTAACCTTATCTGCATTTTACTAAGCGCATTCGATTCCAACATTGATTATAACTTTTGGCATAATCTTCCCTTGCCAGATGTGCTAGTTTTAGATAAAAACGAAAAAATCACTCGTCTTTTCTAAAAGAAAAAGCAGTCTAGACTGATAGTAGATCAGTTCTGGTCTGCTTTTTATCTTGTAAATAATTGCTTGATATCCACCAGCTTCTCGATTTTTTGATTGATTTCTGGTCGGTAGTCACAGAAGTTAATGCTCTGGATGCCACTGTTGACGGCGACATCCACATCCAAAGTCCGGTCTCCGATATAGTAGGTTTCCTGCTTGTCCAGGTCATATTTCTCGAGCAGATAATCGACACCTTCTGGGTGGGGCTTGCGCTCAAAACCGTTGGCTGTTGTGATGATTTCTGTAAAATAGTCATGAATACCCAAGTCTTGTAAAATTTGATGAGCATTGAGTCCCTTGTGGGTATAGACGAACTGAGCAATGCCCTGCTCTTCAGCCCAAGCCAGTATCTCCTCAGCTCCTTCCATCAGATGAACCTGAGCATTTTTCTCCTTTAGACTTGCTCCACGGAAGGCATTCATCTCGGCAGCATCTAGCCCCTTCTCAGATGCTACTTCCTCCAAGAGCTTCTGGACAGAGTGCTTTAGGATATAGCTGTGGATGCCTTCTCTGTCAAAGTCCAGACCATAGTGAGCATAGGTTTCCTCAATCCCTGCCAAAATAGCATCATAGGAGGCCAGCAAGGTGCCGTCCAAATCCCAAATAAACGCTTTTGTCATGTGATTTCCCTCATTTTTCTTTCAAATAAAACCTTTAAAAATAGCCAGCGGAAGCCATTGTCCAAGAGTGTCCCAGCCCAGACCCCCGGAAGGCCCAAGCCAAAGGTCACACCCAACAAATAGCCCGATATGATACGAATCAGCCACATGCCAATAGTCGTAGCATAAAAGGGCAGTCTAGCGTTGCCCAGCCCCTGCCAGAGAGCTGTGTAAATCACGGTTCCCACTGCCATGGGAGTCCCCAGTAGGGAGAAGAGGATGACTAACAGACTGGCTGTGATAGCTCCGCTATTGTTCGTATAGAGCGAGGTCAACGGCCGACCAAAAGCAAAAATCCCTAGAGCCACGGGTAGCATACAAGCAAAAGATAGCCAGAAGGTCCGCTTACGAATCAGACTGACCGCTTGCAGATCTCCCTCACCAACCGCATGGGCGACCAGCATGACTGTTGCTGTTGCGACCCCGAAGATTGGCATATAGTTAAACTGAGTCAGAACTTCACCGATAGCATTTCCCGCTACTGCTTCCGTGCCAAAGGCGACCACAATAGCGATAATCACCACGTCACCCGCCCGCATCATGAGACGCTCTCCTGCAGCCGGCAGAGACAGGCGCAAGAGCTCTCCATCTAAGCCCCAGCTCCAGCGAATCGTGAAAAAATCCAGCTCTCGCCAAAGAATGACTACACCGACCAATCGAGCCAGCACGGTTCCCAGTGCTACACCGACAATACCAAGCTGAAAGACGTAGATCCCTAGACCGGACAAGAGAGCATTGAGCACATTTGTCAGAAGACTGACATACATGGGAAATCTAGGATTGCGCGTGACCCGCACTAAAGCTCCAAAACTAGTCATCAAGCCCAGCAGGACAATAGTCCCACCAACCAGAGCCAGATAAAGACCCCCAGCTTCAGCCACTGCCTTTCCGTCCCCAGAAGATCCAGCATCTGCCTGCCAAAGAGTAGAGAAATCAGCCCCAACAGAAGGCTCAAAAGCAAGATTAGCTTGATAGCCTCGGTTGTATGATAGGCTAGATTTTCCTTGTCTCCCTGAGCCAGAGTCTTGGAAATGAGACTTGAAATAGCAGCCCCTAGTGCGATAAAAATTGCCTGGTAAATCGTAATGATGTTGCTGGCCACTGAGACACCAGAGATGGCAATTAGCCCAAGACTAGCTACCATATAGTTATCTACCATACCCATGAGCATTTGCAAAAAGTTCTCCGCCATAGCTGGCAGGGCTATATTCATGATTTTTTTATAATTCGTCATAAAGAAAATTCTTCCTTTTAAGCATAAGCTACTTCACTCTTCCATAGGACATCTCAAGAAAAAATCAGCCAGATATCTAGCTGATTTTAGGCTTTCTAAGCAATCTTTATAATCCTAAGTAATCCTCAACCGCTGCCTGCATTTGGTCTGCAGCAACCGTCGTTTTGTGGCGAACCGGTGCTGTTTCTAAGCCATCCACAGCTGGTGGAAGGGCTACGCCAGAAAGTTCGTGCAGTTGGTCCAAAGCCTCGAAGTCACTAAGTCCTGTTTTGCCAGTCACAGCCTCAACAGCCACAACTGGGAACTTGTAAGGACTAGCGGTAGACGCGATAACAGTCTTGCGCTGATCACCTGTCTCTGCCAAGTATTTTTGATAGACAGCAGACGCAACGGCCGTATGAGGGTCTTCGATGTAGTCAGATGCTTGATAGACCCGCTTGATTTCAGCAGCTGTTTCTTGCTCTGTCGCATAATCAGCCGCAAAGAGCTCTAAAATCTCAGCGTCAAAGTCTGTCAGTTCATACTGTCCATGCTCATTTAGGGCAGCCATCAGGGCAGCTGTTTTCTCAGCGCTATTACCAGACAGATGGAAAATCAAGCGCTCTAAGTTAGATGAAACCAAAATATCCATAGACGGACTAGACGTCACCTTAAAGCTCCGCTTCTTGTCATAAACCTGAGTCTTGAAGAAGTCTGTCAGGACATTGTTCTCATTCGATGCGCAGATCAGCTTGCCAACTGGCAGACCGATTTGCTTGGCGTAGTAGGCCGCTAGGATATTACCAAAGTTCCCTGTCGGAACTGTAAAGTTGACCTTGTCTCCTGCTGTGATTTCTCCTGTCTTCACTAGCTGAGCATAAGCGTAGACATAGTAGACAATCTGCGGCACCAAACGGCCGATATTCATAGAGTTAGCTGATGAAAACTGGAGTTTGTGCTCCAAGAGACGAGCTCGTAGGTCTGTGTCATTGAACATATGCTTGACATTGGTCTGGGCATCATCAAAATTGCCATCAATGGCAACTACATGCGTATTGGCACCTGTCTGCGTCGTCATTTGCAACTCTTGAACCTTGCTGACACCATCTTTCGGATAAAAGACAATAATTTCAGTTCCTGGAACGTCCGCAAAGCCTGCCATAGCCGCCTTACCTGTGTCGCCAGAAGTCGCTGTCAAAATGACAATTTTGTTTTCCAAGCCGTGCTTTTTGGCTGCAGTTGTCATCAAGTGAGGAAGGATAGACAAAGCCATGTCCTTAAAGGCAATGGTCGCTCCGTGGAAAAGCTCTAGATTATACTGACCATCCAGCTTGACCAAGGGAGCAATCGCAGCATCATCAAACTTACTGTCATAGGCATGGTTGATACAGTGGTCCAGCTCCGCTTCAGAAAAATCATCCAAAAATGCAGATAAAACCAACTTGGCTACTTCTTGATAGGATGCATCTTTGAGCTTGGCAAAGTCCAAATCGACCTGCGGATAGGTAATGGGCGTAAACAGACCGCCGTCTGTCGCCAAACCTTGCAGAATCGCCTGGCTGGCTGTTACTCTATTTTTTTCGTCGCGTGTTGATTGATAAACTAAGGTCATTCTCTCTCATCCTTTATCTGTAATTCGTTTTATTATACCAAAATTTATCAGAAAATTCTCGCTTTTTCACAGAGAATATAAGAAAAAGCCCATTTCTGGACTTTTAATTGTCTTATTTATTCATTCATAGATACATGCACATGGTCGTAATGGTTCTCAGTCACACTACCACGGTCTGGCATTTGGTTCCAAGTATTGGCTGGACCGTAAATGCTATCAAATGGTGCATAGAATTTCTGTTGCCAGATAACGTAAGAGATTCCTCTTCCGGTCATGTTAGAAGTAACATCAGCTGCAACCTGATTTCCTAACTCAGTATTGTTGCCAACGATAAAGTCAGCGGCCAAGCCCTTACCATGATCTCCGCTATCACCTGGACGATAGAGACTGAATTCTGTAATTCCATATTTAGCTGCGATTTCTTCTTTCAAAGCAGCAGTTTGCGGTCTCAACCCTTCATTAGCTGCGTTATTGCTTGTTTGAGTTGCTACAGCTGGAGCAGTGTAGGTTGGAGATTCAATATTAGTAACATCTTGGTTAACCTGCTCTTGGTCCAATTGAGGAGCGGCCGCTGGAGTTGTAGCTTCTGGTTGAGTAGCCTCAGGCTGAGCTGGGGTTGCCGGAGCTGCTTGTTCCGTGATAGGCTCAGTAGACTGTGGTTCACTCACTTCCGAAGCAGCTGCCACTTGACTTGAAGCAACTTCTGGAGCTGATTGAGCTTCTGCAGGAACTGCTGGAGCCTCAGATGACACTTGTTCTTCCACAGGGGCTGGAGCCACTGGAGCCTCAGTCACTGGGGCTGCTGGAACTTCAGCATTTGCTTCAGTTGAAGGAGCCGTAGTTTCTGCCGTAGCTACCTCAGGCTGAACTGGAGTTGCTGGAGTTGCTGGAGCTGGCTCAGAAACCGGTCCTGTTACAGCTCTTGTTGCTTGTGGACTTGTAATTTCTACACCAGTTATTTCGTTTTTATCATTTGTCGTAATATTTAAAACTGTATTTGGATAGATTAGATCGATATTAGCAATCGCGTTAATATGAGCCAAAACATTTACATCCAAATTAAATGCTTCCGCAATTGTTCCAAGAGTATCGCCATATTGAACTGTATAAGTCTGTTGATTTTCGCTACTAGTAATATCAGCTTTGATTTGATCAACTGTTCTAGCTGTCCAATTTTGTGATTCCTCTTCAGCATTGGCTGTAATCAATGGGAACACCGACAAAGCTACTGTTGAAGCGAATAGCATTTTCTTATTGATTTTCATTAGTAAAGTACACCTTTCTTCATTCATACTATAAATCCCATCTTAACATAATTTCCCCAAGAATAAACCCTTTTTTATCCGATTTAATCGAACTGTCTGCCCTCTGTAATATAGAGACGCACTTGTAACATATCCTCAATAGTTAGTAATAAATATACGGCAAATAGGACAGCTTAACTTCTTAATAAAAGGCGATTATACATTGGCATATCAAAGCATTAAAAATGATTAATAGCTTTCGATTTCAGATTTTCACATAGTCAAAGAAAGGCTAAAATATGATTCAAAAAAACTAGACTTGGATTCATCGAATCCATCGTCCAGTTCCTATTTTCATTCAATTTTTTTATTTTTTGTATTCTGCCAAACTGAACCCGACCTAAGCTCTTGGCAAAAAAGATAAAATCTCCTAGAAGCTGTCACTTCTTCGTCTATTTTCCTATTTTTGCTGTGAAGATATCTATTCAGTCTCGGTTAGCCTAGCTAAATCGAGCTTCAGCTAAAAACTCAGAAAAAAGAGAACTGGCTCGGATTCATCGAATCCGTCGTCCAGTTCCTATCTCTTATCAGTATTCTGCTAAACTGAACCCGACCTAAGCTCTTGGCAAAAAAGATAAAATCTCCTAGAAGCTGTCGCTTCTTCGTCTATTTTCCTATTTTTGCTGTGAATATATCTATTCACTCTAGGTTAGCTCAGCTAAATCGAGTTACGGCTAAAAACTCGAAAAAAAGAGAACTGGCTCGGATTCATCGAATCCATCGTCCAGTTCCTATTTTTCATTCGTTTTTTTAACGCCTACGCATCTTATTTCACCTTCATCATTCGGACGAGGCTGGCTCGTTCGGCTTCTTCCAGCTTCATCTCGATGTAGTAGATAGTTTCTTTGAGGTCAGGGATGGTAGCATACTCTAGTCCGTTGACCCGACGGCGGGTTTTCTCGATTTCATCCGCCATGAGCTGGCAGCTTTTTTCAATCTCAGCCAATCGCAGCAGGTCCGGAAGCAGATCGCTCATACTTTCAATGGTTTCATCCATCTGGCTGTTAGACGCCACATAGCTATAAACCACGTCTCCCTCATCATCACCATAGGGATTGTCAATATGGGCGTGCATCTTGGGCACGCGCACGCTCATGATATTCTCAGTTTCCACATGCAGATTGACCTCCCGCATGGGCACAGCGAAAATCTCCTCTACCATGAGGTCGCTCTCCAGCGACTTGGCCATGACAAAATCCTGCAGATGACCGACCAGAGCGGATTCGACCTTTTGGCGAAGCTGATTGTTCTCACGGACAGACTCAATGAAGCGCCGCATCAGCTCATCCCGCTTATCCTTGAGCAGTTTATGCCCACGGACAGCCGTTTTGAGACGGGCTTTAAATTATTCAGCTCCATCCGAGTCGGCTTGACATTGAGTCGTGTCATTTTTCTTCCTCCTTGGTCTGCGGCAGGTATTGGTCAATCATATCATCCTTGATCCGCTTGAGCTCCGTTCTTGGTAAGATGGATAGGAGTTCCCAGCCCAGATCCAAGCTTTCCTCAATGGTTCGGTTGGTCTGGAAACCTTGATTGATGTATTCCTGCTCGAAACGGTCAGTAAAGCGCACATAGAGCTTGTCCGTTTCGGACAGGGCAGATTCTCCCAGAACGACAGCCAACTCCTTGGCCTGCTTGCCTTGGGCATAGGCGGCAAAAAGCTGGTTCATGGTTGCAGCATGGTCTCCTCTGGTCTTGCCCTCACCTGAACCCTTGTCCTTGAGACGAGACAGAGATGGCAGGACATTAATCGGCGGACGATAGCCGCTGTTATAAAGATCGCGTGAAAGGATAATCTGACCTTCCGTAATATAACCCGTCAAGTCTGGAATCGGATGGGTAATATCATCCTCTGGCATGGATAGGATCGGAATCTGCGTCACCGAGCCTTTCTTGCCAACCAGACGTCCAGCCCGCTCATAGAGGGTGGACAGGTTAGTATAGAGGTAACCCGGATACCCACGACGGCCCGGCACTTCTCGACGAGCTGCGGAAACTTCCCGCAGGGCTTCACAATAGTTGGTCATGTCGGTCATGATGACCAGAACGTGCATGTCCTTTTCATAAGCTAAGTACTCGGCTGCTGTCAGGGCAATCCGCGGCGTCGCAATCCGCTCGATAGCTGGATCATTAGCCAGATTGATAAAGAGCACCGAACGGTCAATGGCTCCTGTCTCCCGGAGGTCATTCATGAAAAACTCGGCTTCTTCAAAGGTAATCCCCATGGCCGCAAAGACCACGGCGAAGTTTTCATCAGAGTTAAGCACTGTCGCCTGACGGGCGATTTGAGCAGCCAATTCCTTGTGGGGCAGACCAGAACCAGAAAATACTGGCAACTTTTGCCCCCGAACCAAGGTATTGAGGTGGTCGATGGCCGAAATACCAGTCTGGATAAACTCGTCCGGATAATCGCGAGCTACTGGATTGATGGCTTGACCATCAATATCCAGATATTTTTCTGGCAAGATAGCTGGGCCACCATCAATTGGCTTGCCCATCCCATTGAAAATCCGGCCCACCATGTCTTCTGACACTGGCAACTCTAGCGGACGGCCGGTAAAGCGGACCTTGGCTTTTTCCAGATTGATGCCGCTTGATCCCTCAAAAAGCTGGACCATAGCCTTGTCTTCTTGGACTTCCAGGACCTGGCCCTGACGCTTGCTGCCGTCATGCAGCTGGATTTCTACCAATTCATTGAAATGCACGCCAGCGACTTGGTCGACAATCATCAGAGGGCCGACAACTTCACTGACGGTGCGGTATTCTTTAATGACGCTCATTGTCTAGTCCTCCTTGGGCAAGAATCTGGTGCAGGGTTTCTTCAATAGTCTGACTGAGAGCCTGGATTTTTTCCAGCTGGTCTTCATGGATAAACTTGCTACGGGCAATTCGGTCACGCAGCTCTACTGTTCCCTCCATGATTTCTCGGAAATAAGCCCCCAGCTCTAAGGCCCGATTGGCCTCCGCATCGAAGGTCAGGATATTGCTCAATAAAGCTACCTGTTTTTTGAAAGAAGTATAGGTGTCTACATCATCAAAGGCATTCTGCTGCAGATAGTCCTCGCGGATCATCTTGGCTGCATTCATGGTCAGTCGGTCCTTTTCAGACAAGGAATCCAAGCCAACCAAGCGCACGATTTCCTGCAGTTCGCTTTCCTTTTGCAGGATATTCATGGCCTTGGTGACCTTCTCAGCCCAAGCAATCTTCTCATGCTGGTCGATATAGGCTCCCACTTCGTCTAGGTAGAGTGAGTAAGAGCTCAGCCAGTTGATAGCTGGGAAATGCCGGCGTTGAGCCAGCTGGGCATCCAAGCCCCAGAAAACCTTGACAATCCGCAGGGTATTTTGCGTCACCGGCTCAGAAATATCGCCGCCCGGAGGTGATACAGCCCCGATAGCAGTAATAGAGCCTTCACGCGCAGTCGAACCAAGTGTCTTGACCCGGCCAGCCCGTTCGTAATACTCAGCAATCCGACTACCGAGATAGGCAGGATAGCCTTCGTCGCCTGGCATCTCTTCCAGACGGCCGGACATTTCCCGCAGGGCTTCTGCCCAGCGAGAGGTAGAGTCCGCCATGATGGCCACTGAATAGCCCATGTCACGGAAGTATTCTGCGATAGTAATCCCTGTGTAAATCGACGCTTCCCGAGCCGCCACCGGCATATTGGAGGTGTTTGCAATCAGCACTGTCCGCTGCATGATGGACTGGCCTGTCGTTGGGTCAATCAGTTCTGGAAATTCATTGAGTACGTCGGTCATCTCATTGCCACGCTCACCGCAGCCAACATAGATAACAATGTCAACATTGGCAAACTTAGCTACTTGGTGCTGAACCACAGTCTTACCAGCCCCGAAAGGTCCTGGTACGGCTGCTGCTCCGCCCTTGGTCACTGGGAAGAAGGTATCGATGACCCGCTGACCTGTCACCAAAGGCTCAACTGGAATCAGCTTCTGAGCAAAGGGACGCCCACGACGGACCGGCCATTTTTGCATCAGAGTCCCTTTAAATAGACCCGTCCGCCTGCTCAATCTCGTAAACAGTTTCTTCAACAGTGAAACTGCCAGCTGAGATATTGGTCAAGCGTCCTCTGACGCCGACTGGCACCATAATGCGGTGCTCCACCAGATTAGTCTCCTGCACCGTTCCCAGAATATCGCCAGCCTCAACCACATCTCCGACAGACAGACTTGGAACAAAATCCCACTTAGTCTCTCGGTCTAGATTTGGCAGTTGGACACCACGGACGAGGAAGTCACTCTTCGTGATGGTCTGGAAACGCTCCAAAGGCCGCTGAATCCCGTCAAACATCTGAGAAATCAGACCTGGTCCCAGTTCAACGGACAGAGGACTTCCAGTCGTGATGACCGGCTCTCCTGGCCCCAAGCCAGAAGTTTCTTCATAAACCTGAATAGAGGCTTGGTCCCGCCGCATTTCAATAATTTCACCGATCAGCCCCAAATCGCCAACCCGGCAGATATCCTGAATATTCGCTTCCTGCATCCCTGATGCCAGCACCAGAGGACCAGAAACTTTGATAATCTTTCCTTGACTCACAATCTTCCTCCATTCTTGGGAGATTTGTTGTTTCTCAATGAAAATCAAAGCTTAAACTAAGTTAGATACGGACCTAGTTTGAATTTCATTTTCAAAGAGTATTATTTGATTCTTGCCGCGAATTTAAAATCTTTCTTAGCTAACTCTAGGGCAAGTATTGTTTCTTTTTATTTTAAAAATCAGATAAGGCTTTTATTTGCTGACCGTTTACGTCAAAATTGTCTGGGCTAAGCCATTTTTCTAGACGACTCTTGACGGCCGGCCAATCCGTGTCAATCATAGACAGCCAGTCCGTATCTCGGTTGCGCCCCTTATAGACAATAGCCTGACGAAACCTACCTTCATAAGTGAAACCAAGCCGCTCTGCTGCTCGCCTTGAAGGCTGATTGAGGGAGTCGCATTTCCATTCATAGCGACGATACTCCAGCTCTTCAAAGACATAGCGTGCCAGTAAGTACTGGGCTTCTGTAGCCAGTCTGGTGCGCTTCAGCTTAGGCGAATAGGTCACAGCTCCCACTTCAATGACACGGTTATTTCTGTCAATCCTCATCAAGGCAAAGTTCCTAGAGCTTTACCGCTCTCCTTGTCCACAATCGCATAGTGAAAACGGTCCTGTGCTGCCAGCATCAGATCTAGCTTCTGTGACCATTCTGCCTGACTTTGGGCAGGAGTTTGAAAGAGATAGGTCCACATATCCACAGGAGAATCCGGACCATACACTTCATACAAATCCGTCCCATGCTTATCCTTGGACAAACGCTCGATAATAACATACTGGCCTTCGATTCGCTCCAGATTGGGCAAGTCCCCCGGCTGAAAATCCAGTAGAGCATCCCCAATGGGTTGGCCTAGTTCATTCATTCGCATAAAAACCTCACAATATATCTTGTCCGACAGCCTTTTCGACATTTTCATGAATCCGCGAAAGAGCCAGTCCCGTGCTCCCCTTATGGGTAGGAATAAGCACAAGAGCAGGAATCTCCAGCTGGTCATAGTAGGCCAGGGTTTCTGGAATATCCGCAGCCATATCCTCCGTCAGATAGATAATACCGAAATCTTCGCGAGCGAGCCGACGCAGGGTATTGACCGTCTCCTGAGCTTCTTTTACTGGAAAGGTCTGAAAACCAATCAGCTTAAATGGGAGAATAGTATCGCGATTTCCCACGACAGCAATCTTGTAGCTAGTCTTGTCCATAAATCGGTCGCATCCTTTCTCTGATAAGCTCTACTGGCAGCTGATTATCCATTCCGGTCAAAATCAACCGCAGATTCTTGACTTCCAGCTCCTTACCCAGCAAATAGCGGGCCAAAGGGAGCGGACCATCTGTCTCAAACTGACCAGCCGCCAGCAACTTAGCCTGCAAGAGGTCCGTTAGATATTCTAACTCTACTGTCGTCAAGGTCTGGTTCCGCATTTTTTCCTCATAGGCGCGAAGTTCCAGATCGTAACCGCAGGGATTGACCTGGCTAAACCAAGTCAAGAAATCCCCCTGCTCTGCCATGGCAATCCAGTTGGCAGCAGAGAGGCTCCCTTCATCAGACAGGAGCTGCCTCATAAAGCTGCGCGGTTTCTCCAAGCCAACAGCCCGCTTAACGGTGATGGCATTGTAAAAATCAATGGTCAGATTCACCAGCTGCAGCAGATAGTCATCTTCCAATTCCTGTGTCAGGCGCTTGAGATGCTGGAAATAAGCCATGTCCATGCCAATCTCCAGCACGCGCACATCCTGATAATCCTGGTATTCCTGCCAGGTCGCAAGCACCTCATCCAGCATGAAATCTGGACAATACTCAGCCGAAAAAGCCATAACTAGGTGCTCTAAAACCTCCAGAGAATAGGTCCCCACCGGCATCAGCAAATGCTCCAGGGACTGACCTGTCGCCCGACCCTTGAGAAAAACTTTGAGGTTGTGGTAAGTATAGCGGAGCGTGAAAATCTCCACTAACTCCTTACTTGGACTAATCTCAAGCGCCCAATTATAAACGGAATACAAATGCTTCATCAGTACTTGCTCAATGGCATTGAGATCCTTAATCGCTTCAGCATCCATGGCATAGACCGTTCCCTGCAGAAGAGCTGAACTGCTGTCAGCATCGTCAGCCTGCAGCAACTGTTCATATTGCTGGGGCGTCAAAAAGGAAGCCTCCTGCACACTAATGGCTGTATTGACTTGAGAGAAGCTTGTTTCACTCATGGTCCGCCTCCTATTCTGCCTGGTCTTTGAAATATCCTGAGCCAGACGGTAGCTTTCCTCCTGCCAGACTGAGTCCAACAAGTCACGATAGAGATAACTATCATCCACCCGTCCTTGGCTCAGCACAAAGCCTGCTTGATCGGCTATAAACTGGTCTGAAAAATGCACTTGCGGAAAGACCTTTTTCAAGCCTTCCAACTGGCTGGAGTTAAATTTCTCAGCTGATAGAGCACCGAAAGTCAGTGTCAATTCTTCCTCTGGATATTTGGCCAGGACACTCTTTAGAAAATGCTCTTCTTCAGCTAGTGACCAAGCCGACATCTGAGCATAGGCTTCCTCAAAAAGCTCTCTGAGAACCCGCTGCTTGATGACCAGAGTAGACTGGCGCTTTTGATTTTCCAGCTGCTGAATATCGCGCTGACTACGCCGGCTGATTTCTTTCAGCTGCTGCTCCCGCTGTCCAAGCTTTTGCCGAACCAGCTGGGCCTCACGTTCCTTGGCTTCCTGTTCTATTTTCTCAGTAGCCTCGGCCAAAAGCAGACGCCCCTTCTCGTGAGCCTGCTCCAAGACAGAAGCTTTGAGATCTGATATGTCAGACATAAAAGCCTCCTTACTTCACATTCAGAACCATGATGAAGGAAACAACGAAGGCCAAGATGGCGTAGGTTTCAACCATGGCCGCGAGTATTACCCCTTTCATGACCTCTTCCGGACGCTTGGCCAAAATCTGAATACCAGCTGTCGCCACTCGTCCTTGATGCTTGGCTGAAAAGTAACCGACAATGGCAACTGGCAAAGCAGCTAGGAAATAAGCTACGCCTGATTGCAGAGCCAATTCTGGCTTGATATTAAAGAAGACGGTAATCCCGATAACAAAGCCGTAGAGACCTTGGGTACCTGGCAAAAGCTGTAAGATCAGAGCTTGAGCGAATTTTTCCGGCTGTTCTTTCAAGAGGGCTGCTGCTGCCTGACCTGTGCTTCCAACACCCAGAGCTGAGCCCATTCCGCTGAGAAAGACCGCCAAAGCTACTCCCAGACCTGCAAAAAAGGCGCCGCCGTATGTTCCAAAATATGATGCTAAATGTTCCATGATTTACTCCTATGAAAATGCTGTAATTGTCGTAAAACCAACAGCTAGTTAAATGAATGATACTTGTTTTGATGTTTTAGAAAGTGTTTTTCTAAAGATGAGCTTCTCATCTATTACCATAGTGTCTAATCTTTATTTCTTACTTTGCTGAACGTATTTCTCACTAGGCTTGAGCGGAGTGAAAGGCTTACCGCCTCCGTCGTAGAATTTCCCGAAGAATTCCACGAAAATCAAACGCGCTCCGTGTACATAACCGGACAGAAAAGATAGAAACATATTGACCAAATGCAGGGCAATAAAGAGCAGAATGCCGATGCTAAAGCGAGCGACAGGTGGAAAGAGGCTGACAATCAAGTTAAAGGCCGAGCCAATGCTGGCTCCTGAAAGCCCCAGAGCCATCAGCCGCGTAAGCTGACAAGATCTCCTACATAACCGCTGACATTGTAAAGATTAAAGAGACCTGACCCCAATCCTGCCAAGCTCTTAGCACTGACAATGGATACTGCCAGTATGCCCAGAGCATTGATGATAGCCAGCCACTGACCAATCGTTGCAGCAAAGGCCAAGGATGGGAAGAAATTTCCCAAGGCCAAGAGTAGCAGCCCCAGCAAAATCAGCACCCAAGCAAAGCCTGCATTATAAGCTTCTGCATAATCCTTGAGGCGGATATTTTTCAGACCGCTGAGGAAGAGGCCCGCCAGCACCGTAACAAAACCAAAGACAACCGAAATAACCAGAATCGTCATGGCATCGGAGCTGGTGCTAATCAGAGCGAAGGGCAGTTCAAAGCCAAAGAAAGAACCATAAACCAGTCCCCAAATGATGACTGCCACACCCAGCAGGCGGAAGAATCGTAGATTCTTAGCCAGTCCCGGCTTAACATGCAAGAAGTGCAGCGCCAGACTGGTGCCTACAAAGAGTAAAAGGCCGTAGCCGATGTCAGCGACCATCATGCCAAAGAATACAAAATAGAAGAGGGAAACGACAGGGGTTGGATCCTTGTCACCATACTTAGGCAGGGAATACATCTCCGTCACTAGCTCGAAGGGCTCCACCAATGCATTGTTTTTAAGCTTTGTTGGAACCTTATCTTCCTCGTCCTCTCGAATCTCTCTGACCTGAATGAGAATGCTCTGGCCAAACTGCTCTGTCAAGCAAGTCTCAAGAGCTTGCACTTGATTGCTTTCGATCCAGCCTTCCAAGGCTGCCAGATTTTGCGTACTGGCTAACTGATTTACTTTCTTGACGGGAGGAGAGATTGCAGAGATAATCAAGCTGAACCTTGAGCTGGTCCAACTCATTCTTGGAAGCTGCCAGACTCTTGGTCATAGCATCTGCCACTGCCTTCTGCTGTCGAATGTTGGCCTTGAGCTGGGCTACCCGCTCAGCAGGCAGTTCCGCATGGTCGTACTCAAAAGGCTTAAAGCCATACTCTTTCAAGATTTTGCGAACATCTTCCAGAGAGCCTGTCTTGTAAAAAATAAGAACCCCATGCTCTGTATCATCAGTAAAGACTTCCTGAAACTTCAGGTCGGGATGTGCTCTCAGGGTCAGGCGCAGAGCATCGTCGTCGGTATTGGGAATCGTCCCAATCAAAGCTCCCAGATGACTGAAAGTCGCAGCTGCTTGCGGTGTTAGCTCCAGCGGCTCCCACTTCTCCAGCGCAGCCACTTCCAAACGGTCTGCTTCTATCTGTTCCTTGGCCTCTTGCAAGACCTTGAGTTGCTTACTGATTCCTTCCAGCAACGCCCCCTCATCTCGGGCCTTCCCTGCCTGCTCTAAAGCAGCAAAGGACAGCTCCAAAGGCTCTTCTTTTAAGGCTTCCAGCAGTTTCTTTTTGGGCATAAAGGGCTCCAGATCTGCAATCAGTCTCTCCAGTTTTTCCTGACGACTGAGCAAATCCTGCCGAGATAGCTGCCGATCCGGCCGACCGACTAAATCCTGCTCAAAGGCTGCCTGCCAATCCTCTTCCTGCCGCAAATCATGAATCTGAACCGACTCTAAACCCTGTAGGTAAAAGAGAAGCTGGTCTAGCAGTTCCTTGGGCAGGAGCAGAGACAGTTGCCGCATTTGACTAATGGCCATAGGCTTCTACCACCTTCTCTACAATGGCTCGCGCCAAGTCTGCTTTTTTGTCTGTCAGCGCAGCCTCAACCTTGTCCTCATTTTGCTGGGTTGTCTGCTCCAAGTCTTGCTGCAGGAGCACCAACTTTTGCTGGGAACTCGCTGTTAATTCTTCTGCCAACTTCTGCGTTTCATCATCATAGGTCAGACCCAGTCGTCTGAGATTTTCATCTACTTGCTGTCGCAGCTCCTGAGCCTGCTTCCTGTAGCCCATCAAAACTTCTTCTGCAGCAGTCTCAATTTCTTGCATCTTCTCTAAGGTCGTATTTGTCATATCCCCACTATCTCCTTTGGGTTGTATGTTCTTTCATGTGTAAATTATAACACATTTATGCTTTATCCGTCATAAGCTAAAAGTAGTTGCTTCTGTTCAATTTCTATACAGACTTATATTCTGGCATATAGAAATATCTTTCTCAGATTCTCTTTTCAAAAACAAGTTCGCTTATGTTTTTACAGATTATGTTATAATATAAACATATAAAAACGCTTACTAAAATTTCAAGGAGATATTGATGGGAAATCAGCTGCATATTATAGAAATCATTGAAAACAGTTTAGATTGTATGACCGGACTAGAAAGAGAGATTGCCCACTACTTCTTGAACTCTACAAATATTCAGGACGATTTATCTTCGCTTCAAGTGACTAAGCAACTGCATATTTCCCAGGCAGCCTTGACTCGATTTGCCAAGAAGTGTGGTTTTAAAGGTTATAGAGAATTCAAATTTCAATACCAACAGCAAACTACATCGAGTGAGCCCGAAGTGCCTTCTCTCGGGCATGACTTATCACGTCGTGTCTTGCGAAATTATACACAACTTCGAATGCAGACGGAAGAAGTCATAGACGAAGATAAGCTACAGCGAATAGCTACTTTGATTGAAGATGCTGATCGGGTTTATTTCTTCGGTATTGGAAGTTCTGGTTTAGTAGCTCGTGATATGAAGCTACGCTTTATGCGTCTAGGAGTCGTTTGTGAGGCCCTGACTGACCAAGATGGTTTCGCTTGGACAACCAGTATTTTAGACAAAAACTGTCTTGTCATCGGATTCTCCCTGTCAGGACAGACTCAATCTATTATTGACAGTCTAATTGATGCTAAAAACATGGGGGCAAAAACAGTTTTGGTGACTGGACAGCCCCAAAAGGTCCAACAAGATTTTACAGAAATCCTTGCTGTAGCTCTGCAAAGCAAACCTGAATTCATCCTGCGTATATCAGCCCAATTTCCCATGTTGCTTATGATAGACCTCATTTACGCCTTTTTTCTTGAGATTAATCGTGAAAAAAAAGAGAAAATCTTCAATAGCTTTTGGGAAAACCAGAAACTAAATGGCTATCACCGTCGAAATACTCATAAAAGATAAAAACGAATCAGAATTTCTTGACTCGTTTTTCTTTTTCGGTTCTCGCTTTTTCGTCTTTTTTCACAAGGGAAGGATTGGACCGTAGATTTCCAATTGAGGCTGAACTTTCCATATGAAAGGTATCATAGGCACGCCATTTTTGATAAGTAGACTGATCGAGTTTGAGACCACTAAGACCAATTAAAAAACTAGCACTTTTATGGAATCTTTCAAGAGCAATGAGGAGACGGTTATCAAGGGCTTTGGTTTTCTCCAAACTCTTCAAAACTTCTACTAAACACTCGTAAAAGAGAATTTCATCTCTTGATCGAATTGCCTTCTTTTGAAAATCTTCCATCAAGGAACTTAGAAGCTGAGTGGCTTCCTGAATGAAACTTTTTTCTGTCATTTGATTTTCCTCCTGAAAGACAAGGAACCTGAGAAAAATCTCAGGTTAAACTTGTTTATTTTTGAAATGATAGTAGGCTCCAAACATACCCGCAGTATTTTGATGATGAGCAAAAGCGAGTTTCGTTTTATCGGCAATGCTTGGAACCAAGGCATCCTGCAAAGCCACCTGAATACGCGGTCTAAGAATAGCTTCTTGTCCCATGATGCCACCTCCTAGGATGACAACTTCTGGATTAACAACATAGCAGATATTGGCAATTCCCTGACCCAGATAACCAACCATACGATCAATGCCCTGTATACAAATCTTATTTCCTTCAGTTGCTTCTTTGAAAATCCGTCGGCCATTCCAATGCTCTGCTTCTTCTCCGTGTAGCTCAGCCACATAATTGACTAAGCAGTTGTAGATGCCACATCCTGGAAAGCTCCATCCGGTAGATGCAGGTAACCGACCTCACAGGCAGAGTTACTAAAGCCATGGAAGACCTGACCATCTACGACCAGACAGCCTCCGATACCTGTACCGATTGTCAAACAAAGGGCAATCTTGGCTCCCATGCCACTGCCCGACATAGCCTCTGCTAGACCAGCACAGTTGACATCATTTTCAATCTCACATGGTAAGGAAAATTTTTCTTCCAGCACTTTTTTGAACTGGGTTCCAGCGTAATTAGGAATCTGCGGCCCAGCATAGAAAATTTCACCCTTGTCTGGATCCACCATACCAGCAGAAGAAATACAAATCCCAGCGAGAGGTCCTTTTTCTAAATAGGCTGCAACAATCGCTTCAACCTTTTGCATAATTCCCGGACCACCTTTGTGGGCCTCTGTCGGCATTTCATGTGCTTCCACCAAGGTCTCAGCCTCGTTGATCAAGCCATACTTGATATTGGTACCGCCAATATCAATGGCGACATATTGTTTCATAGCACACCTTCTCTCTAGTATCTGTTCTTTGACTTATAAGAACTGCTCCTTAGTATGACGAATCAACTGAGCAGCCTCTTCCACGATCGACCGGTCTTCTTCAGTCACTGGTGTCAGAGGTGAACGAACAGACCCAATATTGAGTCCTTCATTGATTTTCAAGACTTCTTTAATCACACCATACATATTACCATGCGCACTCGTTAATTTTCCGATAATAGCATTAATAGCATATTGCAATTCTTTAGCACGTTCCAATTCCTTGTCAGCAATCAGTTGATTGAGTTTGAGGAAGAGCTCTGGCATAGCCCCATATGTACCACCGATACCAGCTGCAGCACCCATGAGTCGGCCACCTAAGAATTGTTCATCTGGTCCATTAAAGACTACATGATCTTCTCTCCCAAGAGCTACAAAGGTCTGAATATCCTGCACCGGCATTGAAGAATTCTTCACACCAATCACACGCTTATTCTTGAGCATTTCTTTGTAAAGACTAGGAGTCAAAGCTACACCAGCCAGCTGAGGGATATTGTAAATCACGAAATCCGTATTAGGCGCTGCCGCACTGATGTCATTCCAATACTTGGCAACCGAATACTCTGGCAACCGGAAATAAATCGGTGGAATAGCTGCAATAGCATCGACTCCTAAACTTTCCGCATGACGAGCCAACTCCACGCTGTCTTTAGTATTGTTGCAAGCCACGTGGGCAATGATGGTCAGACGCCCCTTAGCAACTTTCATCACTTCTTCTAGAACCCGTTTTCGGTCTTCTACACTCAGATAGATACACTCGCCCGAAGAACCGTTGACATAAAGACCTTGCACGCCCTTGGCGATGAAATATTCCACTAAAGCGCGAGTCCGCTCCGGACTGATTTCACCTTCCTCGTCATAGCAGGCGTAGAAAGCCGGAATGACACCTTGGTATTTTTTTAAATCTGACATAGTTTTCTCCTAATGTTTTAGAAATGAGAGGGACGAAAATCATTGTTTCATCCCCACATCTTTTATTTTACAATTTCTGATAATTTAACTTTACGATCTTCAAACATAGACTGAGTACATGCATCTGCTGTCGCAATAGCCTCCAGAGCTGCTTCTCCCGTCAATAATTTTTTGAATTCTTCTGTTACTGGTGCTCCCTGCATAATTTCATGAAAGTAACGCATTTCCTTGTCAATAACAGATGATAACCACAATGGGGTACGTTTACCAGGTTTTCCGTAAGCAATCGCTCCATCCATTTCGGTACTATGGTAAATACGAGTACGATCATCATCTTCTTCCTGTGACTCATGGATTAGGAAGTAACTTTCTTGGCCATCTAATTTGAGAGTTCCTTTACAGTTGAATAAGTCCAGACGAATCGCTCCTTTTGTTCCTTGAATCAAGACATAGTGTTCACCCCAGCGATAAGCAGAACCCCATTCTAGCAAAGCGAAACGCTTGTTTGAAAATTCCATATTAACAAAAATCATGTCATCTTCGTCACCAAAGTTTTCTCCCTCGTGAGCTACATTACCACCAGTCATTGTGACAGTTTCAGGCATCCCGCCCATAAGAAATTGAACACAGTCCAATTCATGGATATGGTGATATAAGTGACCACCAGATTTTTCTCGAATTTTTTTCCAAGATACTGATGGTTGTTGTTCCTCCCATCCATTACGAGCTGTATGACAATATAGAACGTCCCCGATCACACCTTGATTGATTAATTCTTTAGCATGGTGAACACCATTAAAGAAGTTCATGATATGCCCCGCCATAAAGGTCACATTATTTTCTTTACAAGCGTCTACCATTTCGCGACAATCCTCATAGGAAAGAGCAATTGGTTTTTCACAAAAAACATTTTTCCCATGTTGAGCTGCTTTGATAACTGGCTCTTTGTGCAGATTATTTGGAGAAGCTACAATAACACAATCAACTTCATCGCTAGCGACTAATTCATCTAACGATGCTGCAACTTTCGCTCCTAGCTCTTCAGCTACTGCTTCCGCGTTTTCCGGATCATAAACAATCGTAATCTCTGCACCATCGTTTTTTTTCATATAACGAGCTAATTCAGCACCAAAATATCCTGTTCCTACGACGCCATATTTAACCATTTGTTTCTCCTTTGTTATTGTGTATAACATTTTTATTTTTTCTATTTCACAGATCCCTCAGACAATCCTTTTGCTATCTTATTTTGAATAATAGAGAAGAAGATAATTGAAGGAAGAACGACGATAACAGAAGCTGCCATCATATCTCCCCAATCCAGAATTTCTGAACCGTTTAATGAACGAAGTGCTACTGCTACTGTCATCTTGCTAGTATCATTAATTAAGATTAAGGCATATAAAAATTCATTCCAAGCGTTGATAAAAGTATAAATTGCTGTTGCCACAATCCCTGGTGCTACAATAGGTAATACAATCTTATAGAATGTCACAAATTTATTTGCACCGTCAATTCTAGCTGCTTCTTCAATACCGATTGGGACAGTCTGGAAGAAACCAACCAGAAGCCAAACCGCATAAGGAACACTAAAAGATAGATAAACCATCATTAAACCAAATAAACTATTTGTCAAGCCAACTTTTGCAATTGCTATTGAGTAAGGAATCGCCAACAAAATTGGCGGGAAAATATAGGTAATTACAAGCAATCTAGACATGATTGCTCCTAGCTTTGGAAAGAATCGAACAATCCCATAAGCAGCCATTGCCGAGATAATAATTGCAATGACTGTAGTCGTAAGGGCAATGAGTAAACTATTTTTGATATTATCAATAAAGTGTAAGTCATTAATAACATGAACAAAATAGTCAAAAGTAAATTGCTCAGGCCAAAATCTAGTAGGAAACTGAGTCAGTTCTCCCTTACCCTTTACTGATGAAATAATGATCCAAATCAAGGGGAAAATAGCAACTATTGTTGCACCCACCAAGAGTATATGTGAAAGAATATCTAAATAAATTCCTGATTTCTTTTTCATTATTTTCTACCCTCCTTTTCCCACTTGCTTATAATGCCAAAATAAATAAAGCAAACTGCCATTAAGAAGATAAAGAGTAAAACAGTTACAGCTGAGGCACGCCCCAACAATTTAGTTCCCCATCCAAGATTATAGGCAAAAATTGGGAGAGTCATTGTTGCATTTGAAGGTCCTCCACCTGTAATCAGATAGATGATATCAAAGTTATTAAATATCCATACTGTTCTTAAAACAACTAGAAGCCCTACTACGACTTTAATATGAGGGAACACAATAAACTTAAATACTTGCCAACTAGAAGCCCCATCAATTGTAGCTGCTTCAAATTGCTCTTCTGGAACTGTTTGAAGAGCAGATAAAACGTTGACCATAATCATTGGAGCACCAAACCAGATATTGATAAATACCAAGCAGATGAAGGCCCATGTGCTGTCTGTTAAAAATGCAGGAACATGATTCATGAGACCTAATTTAACAATCAAGTTTGGTAAATAACCATAAACTCCATTCAAAATCCATTGCCATGAAAAAGCTATAACGATAGTCGGGAAAGCCCAAGGAACAATCAAAAGAGTGCGATAGAGTTTCTTAAATCGTCGTACTCGATGCAGGGCTAAAGCTAATACAAAACCTACTAAAACTTGTCCAACCAACGAGAAAACCGTCCACTTAATGGAGTTAAAGAACGCATTAAAGAAGTTGGGATCTGATAGCACAGCCTTGTAATTCGCTAATCCAACAAATCGATAGTTTGGCATGATTAAATGTTTGTTGGTAAAACTATAAAAAATACTCGAGAAAAACGGATAAACAAAGAGTAATCCTACTATAATCATAGCTGGCAAGACAAAGACCCAGCGCGTTAAATTACGTTCTTTGACCATTCTCTTTCTCCCTTCCTTTATAAGATAGGGCTAGGGCTTCTTCAGCTCACTAGCCCGTCTTTTTTTAATTTTTCACATCTACTGCTACTGTCTCAAACAAATCATTAAGTTGTTTTTCGGCTTCTTTTGCAGCTTTCATTGGATCTGTTCCATTTGTAATTATATCCTGGAACATTTGCTCAATAATATGTTGGTTTGTCAGCATACCCGCTTGTACACTTGGTCCATTTTCATATCCAATAGCTGTACCTTTTTCTGCTGCTTTTGTAATAACTTCTTCTGCATGTTGGAATTTCTTGCGGATGTCATTATCTTTATAGGATGGATCATCGCTAATTCCTTTGATGGCAGGCAACATTCCAACAGGAGTTGAATCCAAGAAATGAATGTAGTCTTTCTTTTCATACAAAGATTCTAAGAATGCCTTCGCTACTTCTGGATGTTTTGAATTCTTCCAAACTACCAATGGAATATTAGAAGTTTCAATACCATAATCTTTATCTGATTCTTTGATTTTCGGAATCGGATAAGCATCAATTGAATCTAAAAACTGTGGACTATTGGCATTAATGCCTCCAATGTGGAAACCTGAATTAAAGTCAAAAGCTGTCTTTCCTTGATAGAATAAGGTAGCTTGTTGCAAGACATTAAAGTTCAATGAATCTTTCGGAGAAAATTCCTTGTACATCTTCACCCAATATTTAATTCCATCTTGAGCCAGTTTGCTTGTCAAGTTAGCTTTCAAATCTTTAGTTAAAAGACTGCCTCCACCACTACGAACATAGAAGTTCAAGAAGCGAGTACCCATCAAATCGTTTGTACCAAACGGAACTGACAAGCCATAAACACCTGCTTCTTTAACTTTTTAGATGCTTCATATAGTTGATCCCATGTTTTTGGCACTTCAATATTATGTTCTTTTAATATATCGGTTCTAACCCACATTACTTGAGCATGTGAATAAAGAGGTACAGAATAGTAATCATCTTTTATTTTTGCTTCATTTAATGCTGTTTTATTAAAACGGTCTTTGCCAATACGATCAATAGAATCGTTAAGAGGAACTAAGGCATCCGAATTTACCATTTCCATTACTTGGTTTGGAAGTGCTGTACTAAGATCTGGAACATTACCATTCGCTAAACCAGTTGTCCATTTTGTATAAAAGTCATTCCAAGAAAACGTTTCTATTTTAATTTTTGTTTTTGGATGTTTTTTCATAAATTCATCTGCTGATTTTTGGATGCTTTCTAGACGAGGACCCTGTGTAAAGGAGTGCCACATAGTAATCTCACCAGATAATTCTGTTGATGATTCTTTGTTAGCTGTCTCTTCCGTCTTGCCAGAACAAGCAACCAAGGCAAGACCTGTCAGAGCAAGACCTGCAAGACATAACATTTTTTTAAATTTTTTCATTGTTATTTCCTTCCTTTATTACGAAATTGCAACTTTAAAAACGACTTTTTTTACAGGATCATCATTAACACGAACCTTCGGTTGATGGAGATCTTCTGGAAAAGTAATTAAACATTCTCCAGCTCTTAGATGTACTAATTGTTCTACTTTTCCTTTGTATAACGCAATATCTTTATTTTCATCGTATTCTTGGGTTACGCTTACGCTTTCTGGTGAAGTAACTGCCATTGCTTCCTCATTTTCTAAAACCAAGTGGATATCTAAATATTTTTTGTGTGTTTCAAAAAATGTGCCCGCTTCACCATCTGCTAAATAAGTAAAGCAATTCCCAAATATACTATCTCCATCAATCTCCAGCGAACCTTCTTGAAGATCATCTAAATCAGTTGATTTTAGAAAGGCAATTAACTTTTCAAAATGCTGATTCACACCTACATAGGTTGCTAAACGATTGATTTTGGTAATAATCATCCTCCATCCTCCTCTTTTTTAGTTAAGTAAAATTATTCCTATTTTTTTACAGCAGCTACAAAGCGTTCTGTTATTTCTTTGGGACGAGTAATTGCCCCTCCAACCACAATACCGCGAACCCCTAAATCATGAATCACTTTAGCATCTGCGGGGTAATGAATCTTCCCTTCCGCAATGACATCCAAACCTGCATTACAAAGATTTTTGATAAGTTCGAAATCAGGCCCATCTACTTTAGGACTGTAAGAAGTATAGCCCGATAAGGTTGTCCCGACAAAATCTACTCCCGCCTCTGCTGCGTCTACACCCTCTTCAAGAGTGCTAATATCTGCCATCAGCAACTGTTTAGGATACTTTCTCTTGACTTCCTTAATAAATTCCTCGATCGTTAAACCATCAAAGCGTTCCCTTTTAGTACAATCCATTGCAATCACTTCAATATCTAACTCCGCCAGCTCATCCACTTCTTTCATTGTTGCAGTGATAAAAGGTTCTTGCGGTGGATAGTCCCTCTTAATAATACCGATAATAGGAAGAGAGGGTTACCTCTTTAATTTCCTTGATATCCCGAACACTATTTGCTCGAATACCAATTGCTCCCCCCTGTTCAGCAGCCTTAACTAAAAGCGGAATCACTCCCCCTTTTTCTGTATAAAGTGGTTCATGAGGTAAGGCTTGGCAAGATACGATGATGCCATCCCTAATTTGTTCAATTAAAGCTTCTTTGGAAATTTGTGCCATAGACAATCTCCTTTTTCTTTTTGATATTCCGTTTGTTTTGTAATGTCATTATATATAATTATTAAAGCGCTTTCAATATTTTCTGGCGTTTAGATTTTAGTTTCCTATTTTTAGTATTTTTCACAAAACTCTGAAAGTAGTTTCAGAATTTAGTCCATTTCCATAAAATAAAAAAAAAGATTTTTTTACTTTCTTTTTCATTTTTCTCATCTTCCTGCGAATAGTTAAGTGTAAGCAAAATCGCTTAACAAACTGTAAAGGAGTAGCAAGATGTTTTTATTACCACTTTTCTGGCCTCTATTTTTCAAAATCTAAAAGATTGGAGATAATAATGAAAGAATTCAAAGAACTAAGCAAACAAGAGTTAGAGAAAACATGTGGCGGAGTTGCCATGCCTGCCTTATGGTTTTTTAGACGCCAAGCACCTTCAGGAAATCGACGGTCCTCTAGATTTTCACTTCTCATTCTCTAGACCATAGATGAGATAAGGTTCAACCACTAGTCCTAAAGCTAGCTTCACTTCTACCAACTTAACAGTTGGTGGCCTATATAATAAAGGAGAATATACAATGGAAAATATGACAACAATTGAAAACCACTACCTCGCCCTAACCGAAGACGAATTAATGAATGTTGAAGGGGGAGAATTCTTAACTGCTACTATTGCGGGTATTGCTGTATGGAAACTTGGAGTAGCAGCTCTATCTGGACTAAGCCTAGGTTATTTAATTAACCGCTAAAAACCTATACTTATATAAAAGGAGAATAACATGAGTAATTTCAATAGCATTGATAAATATGAAACACTAACTGAGATAAACTTGGCAGAAATCCAAGGTGGTGATTTAGGAGTTTTAGTCGGAATTTTCGCTGCTGCATATGTTATTGGTAGTGACTTAGCTAGACGAAAAAAATAGTCCATTATGTTATCTAAAAAAGAAATAGTTATAACTGTCTTGTATCTTGTCTATGTCATTTTTTATGTATTAAACGATATGCATGTTCTGAAAATTGGCAACCTTCCTAATCTATTAGTGCCAACTATTCTATTTTTATGCTTAAAATACGAAATCAGACGAAATAGCGAACATAAGAAAAAGCCTGTATCTTAGGCTTTTTTCTAATCCTTCAGCCAACACACACTTCAGCACCTTTACCTCTTTGACAACTCTACGCCTGAAAGATAGCTAGTAGACCACTCTTTGATTCCACCTAATCGACATTCAGTTTATGTTTAGCACGGAGAAGGCAACTCATTAATCCCAACATAATGAGCTCCTAGTGAGGAGAAAAACGATAGCCTAACAACATCAATAGAATTAAGAAATCGGTGTTCGCTATTGCTCCTCCTAGACTAAATTTCAGTCCATGCCACCAATCACTACATTTTGCTGATCAATATACGAAAATCCCTCACTCATGCGAGCGAGGGATTTTTTTATGATCTTTACAGGAGTTTTTCACTCCTTCAGCCATGTACTTATTTGCGACGTCCTGGACGTTCTTTGTAACCGTAGTAAGAATCTTCGATGATTTCTTGCATATGGTCAACCATTGGAAGACGTGGGTTAGCAGGCGAACATTGATCTTCATAAGCAAGGAAAGCCAATTCACGAGAATGTTTCTTCCATTCTTTTTCATCAATTCCTTGAGCCTTGAAGTTCATTTGGATACCAACGCGCTCACCAAGTTCGTAGACAGCTTTGCGTAAGATTCCACACCTTCTTCTGGAGTAGAAGCCGGTAAACCAAGCATACGAGCGATATCTTGGTATTTTTCATCCGCACGGTAGTAGTTGTACTTAGGCCATGTCGCTGTCTTAGCTGGACGTGTACCATTGTAACGGATTACGTATGGCAGCAAGATAGCATTGGTACGACCGTGGATTGTGTGGAATTGCGCACCAATCTTATGAGCCATTGAGTGAGAAATACCCAAGAAAGCATTGGCAAAGGCCATACCAGCGATTGTTGAAGCATTATGCATCTTTTCACGTGAATGGAAATCTGCATTCTTCACAGAGCTTTCAAGGTTTTCAAAGACAAGTTTGATTGCTTGAAGGGCAAGACCATCAGTGTAGTCACTAGCCATTTGAGATACGTATGCTTCAGTAGCGTGGGTCAATACGTCCATACCAGTGTCCGCAGCAACAAATCCTGGAACTGTTAATACCAAAGCTGGGTCTACGATGGCTACAGTAGGAGTCAATGAGTAGTCAGCGATTGGGTATTTACGGTTGTTAGCCTTATCAGAGATAACGGCAAACGGTGTTACTTCAGATCCTGTACCAGATGTTGTTGGGATTGCGATAAACTTAGTCTTCTTACCAAGCAATGGGAACTTGAAGGCACGTTTACGGATATCCATGAATTTTTGAACAAGGTCACGGAAGTCAACTTCTGGTCGTTCATAGAAGAGCCACATTACTTTAGCTGCGTCCATTGGTGAACCACCACCAAGTGCAATGATTGTATCAGGTTTGAAGGAACGCATGATCTCTGTACCACGTTCAACTGTTGTGATATCTGGCTCTGGTTCTACGTCAGCAAAGATTTGATAAACAACCTTATTACGACGAAGATCGAGTTGCTCGATGATACGATCTAGGAAACCAAGCTCTACCATAGCATGGTCTGTAACGATCATGACACGCTCAACGTCACGACATTTTTGAAGGTATTGAATTGAGTCACGTTCAAAGTATGTTTTTGAAGGAAGTTTCATCCATTGCATGTTATTTCTCCGTCTTCCGACTTTTTTGATGTTCAAGAGGTTGATGGCGCTGACGTTATCTCCAACTGAGTTGCGTCCGTAAGAACCACATCCAAGTGTCAATGATGGCAAGAAGGCATTATAAACGTCCCCGATACCACCGAAAGTAGAAGGTGAGTTACAGATAACACGAATAGCTTTAACTGCTTTACCAAATTCTTTAGTTAATTCTTCATCTGCAGTATGGATCGCTGCTGAGTGACCAAGACCGTTAAATTCAACCATTTTACGAGCCTTGTTAATTCCGTCTTCACGACTATCAGATTTCAAAACTGCGATAACTGGAGATAATTTTTCACGAGTTAACGGCTCTTTTTCGCCAACTTCTTTACATTCTGCAGCAAGGATATTGGTTCCTTCTGGAACTGTAAATCCTGCTTGTTCTGCAATCCAAGCTGCTGGCTTACCTACGATATCTGCATTAAGCTTCGCACCAGCACAGTTCTTACTGTTTGCCTTAGCACCGAAGCAGAATTCTTCCAACAGAGCTTTTTCTTTCTTATTTACAAAGTAAGTATGATAAGATTTGAACTCTTCTACAAATTCGTCATAAACTTCCTTATCAATGATAACGGCTTGCTCAGAGGCACAGACCATACCATTGTCAAAGGACTTAGACATAACGATATCGTGCGCTGCTTGACGGATATTAGCGGATTTTTCCACATAAGCTGGTACGTTTCCGGCACCAACCCCAAGAGCTGGCTTGCCACATGAGTAAGCTGCCTTCACCATTGCATTACCACCAGTTGCAAGGATCGTTGCCACTCCTTCATGGTTCATAAGAGCGCTAGTTGCTTCCATAGATGGTTGGGTAATCCATTGAACACAGTTTTCAGGAGCACCTGCTGCGATTGCTGCATCACGAACGATTTGAGCTGCATGTGCAGATGATTCTTGAGCAGATGGGTGGAAAGCAAGACAATTGGGTTACGAGTCTTCAATGAAATCAAAGACTTAAAGATTGCAGTTGAAGTTGGGTTTGTTGTAGGAGTAATCCCGCAGACAACACCAACCGGCTCAGCAATCAAAGTTAAACCTGTTACATCATCTTCTTCGATAACACCAACAGTCTTCGTGTGACGCATGTTGTTTACCACGTGTTCACAGGCGAATAGGTTTTTTGTTGCCTTATCTTCAAAGACCCCACGACCTGTTTCTTCATAAGCATGAAGCGCCAATTCTCCATGGGCATCAAGTGCTGCAACAGAAGCTTTAGCTACGATGTAGTCGACTTGTTCTTGGTCTAATTTGCGCATTTCATCAAGAGCAACCAAGGCTTTTTGTACTAACTCATCTACATGCTTTTCAGCTGCGAGTTTCTTTTCCTCAGGTGTCACAGTTTTTTTATCAGCCATATTTTCCTCCATAGCTTTCAAGGAATTTATCCTTTGTTAATTTTTTCACAATTTCATTATAACCCATTTGCTTTCCTTTGTAAACACTTTCGCTTACATTTCACAAACTTTTTTATTATTGTTTGTGAAATATATTTCAATCTCCATTTATTGCTGCGACTACCTCTATTTTTTTGTGAAATCAAATTTTGTAATAATTTAATTTCACATAGATTTGTTTACATATTTTCACAGAAGCTTGTAAAAATTGAGTAAGCGCTTTCATATATTATATATAAAGAACCCGAATATCGGGCCTTTATATTCATCATTAAATTAAGGTTTGACAGGGCCTTGATTAGCTTCATCAAGCGTAGCCTTGATTGTTTGAGCATATAATTGACCACCTGCAGCAATGCTTTGTGACTCAGTGCCAAAGTGAACGTAATCTGTTCCATACCAGATAGCAGGATTATCAATGGCTGCTTGATACCAATCAGCTACATAAACATAATTATATTTCTTTGCCAATTCCAATTGGTACTGCCGAGTTTTTACCAGATCGCTGTTTTCATCTCCAGCAACTCGTCCATCATAAGGGGTCACTAAGATTAAACGATGTCCCTTAGGAAGTTTTTCAACCAGTTTATTAAGCACTTCTTCGTAATTAGGAACTGTATTAGCACCTAAAGCAAGGACTACATTTTGCAGAAGAACCTTGTTGCTAATATCTGTTTGATAAACCTCTAAACCTGATTCCAAATTTCGGCTGACAGCTGCATCCAATTGCACACCAGGAATAGCTTCTTGTAACCAGTCATTAGCCCGCAAAGCTACAGAATCACCTATCAAGGTCGTTCCAGGAGCCACATTGTAATCAGAAGCTGTTGTTTGGTCCGCTTGGCTACGAGTTAATTGCATCTTACTATCCGCTTGATTCAAGGCATTAATCATTAAGTCTTCCTCAAAGCTCCAACCTTAGGTGAAGTAAAGATAATAAAGAAGCAGATGAGTCCCAGAGGGGCCAGACTATAAAAAATCGGTCTCGCAATTGATTTCACATCAAGCTCAATACCAAACAAATCTGGTTTTCTTCCCGCTAAAACAGGTTCCAAAATATAGAAAGAGACTGCTGCAAAGGCAAAGGATAGAAGAGTAGTTAATACTACTGCTCCTGCATTTCCCATCAGCTGACTGAAAATAATGTAAAAAGGCCAATGGAAGAGATAAACACCGTAACTCGTATCAGCAATAAATGTGACCCAGATTGGCTCAGCCAGCTTCGGCGTCTTTTCATGGAGAACACGAGCTCCCAAAATCATGGCCAAGGCTGCTATCGTTGCTAGGAGAAAGCCGACTAAATAAGTGAAGATATTATCAAAACGAAGCAGGAAGGTTAGAAGAATTAAGACAGCAAAACCACCACCAATAGTGGCTATCGTCTGCTTCATGCTCCAAGATTGTTCTAGTTTCTTGAAATTTGCACCTACACTTTGAACACCAGAAACTGTAGCTAAAGCTGTCCCAGCAAAGAAGGGGAAGATATGTGTCCAGCTTGAAAAATAAAGTGAAGAAAAATTCTTAGTGAAAAAGCTACTTACAAACATGGACAGAAAACTAAATAAGAAAATCCCTGTCGAAATCAGAAAAATCATCCCTCGAAATTGGCCGAGGCTTCGACTTTTCTTAGCCAAGAACCAGACTGCCAATCCCCACAAAATATAATAATGCACCTCAAGTGCCAGACTCCAAGTATGTACAAATAAATGAGGAATAAACTGACTTTCGTAGCTACCGCCCGATAAAATTTCATAGAAATTTGTTACAAAACCTAGGGCACCCGCTATCTGCGTTCCAATACCAGCCACAAAATCTTTGCGAATGAGGAGGGTAAACGGCAGAGTGATCAAAATCATAAAGACCAAAGGCGGAAAAATCCTATAGAAACGCCGTCTTAGAAACCCTAAAATATCAATTTCTTGACGTTTAGCAAATTCATCAATCAGGAGTGAGTGATCAAGAATCCAGAAAATGCATAGAAAACGTCCACCCCAATAAAGCCTCCAGGAAACACTCCCTGGAAGAAATGATAGAGTAGAACGAGAAGCAAACCTGCTATCCTTACTAATGAAAACCATTTAATGCGCATTTTGATAAATTCCTTGTTTAAACTTTCCTTTGTAAACGACCTTTTGCTCGGTTGTTAGAGTGCCTTGGCCGTCCGCTTGGCCTTTACTAAACTCACCTTCGTACTTCCAACCGCTCTTAGAGGTGAATTTCCCCTTGCCATCAAAGATTCCATTTTTGAAATCTCCTTCGTACTTATCGCCATTTTTGAAAGTCAAAGTTCCTTGACCATCCATCTTTCCATGAACCAGACTGCCATCATACTTAATCGCTCCCTTATCAAGAGTAAGCACTCCTTTATCTGGAATATTAGAAGTAAAAACTAAAATCGCAGACAAAGCAATTAGTGTAACAGCAGCTATCTCAAAATTTGTTCTTGTCAAATAATGCTGGTAGCGATTATAAAATTCTTTTAATTTATCCATTTTTATCCATCCAAACGTTCCAGCCAGCGCTCACATCCCGCTTGAACCAACCGGTAAGTTTCATCAAAATCATTAGTATACCAAGGATCTGGTACACTTTTATCCATAAACTGATATATCTTATCCTGATATTTCCGAGGGGCCATCTCTTTTAAATCGGCCACATTGGAAGCATCCATACCAACGATATAATCAAAGAAGGCAAAGTCCTTTTCAGACATCTGCAGAGAAGTTTTTTCAACATCAAATATAATCGCATGCTCATTCAAAGCTGCTTGAGTTCCTTGGTGAATTGGATTTCCATGTTCCCAATTAGAAGTTGCCCGACTTTCAATATGAAATTTATCAGTCAAGCTTTTCATAACAAACTCAGCCATCGGACTCCGACAGATGTTGCCCAAGCAAACAAATACAATTTTCTTCATAGAAATACCTCTTCTTAATTATATCAGAAAATGACATTAAATAGGTTGCTGACCTCCAAAAAAACTGGACGCTTTTCTGCCAATTTAGCATTTTTCTCCTTTCCAAATAAGCAGGAAAAGACCACCTGATTGGGTGGTCTTTTAGGGAGATTATTATGAAAAAGAAAAGTTTTAGGAGTTCAAGCTAAGTATCCTTAACTTATGATTACAGTATACTCGAGCCAACTTAAAATTATCTTAAAGCAATTTTAAGTTTCTTTTTCTGGCAAATAAATATCCAACCTAGGCCACTTAGATTGCCATTTTTTCTTTTCCAAACGTTCTCTATAAAGTTTGATCCTTTCCTCATCCGCTAAAAAATGCGGCGTGGGTTTGACTTGAAAGTTAACAAGATCAGTCAAGCCATAAGCTGTGAATAACTCAAGATCATCATTTTTTAATAAACGTAAACCAAGAGCTGTACAGGTTTCTGGATATTTACTCATAGCGTCCTGTGAACTAGTATAAGGCTCAGTATTAGGACTGTGAATATGCATGTAAACTTGGTTCTTTATTTCCCATTGATAGAGTGGATGAGCTTCTCTTAAGCGCTTCTCAATTTGTAACGTCTCCTCATAAGAGACTGTCGGATCAAAGAATATCACATCTATATCTGTTTCAAAATCAAATTTTTCCCGACCTGACAAATGATTCCAGATGAAATTTCTAACACTTCCAGCTGCCAGCCAGCTATCCTGTAAATTCAACTCTCGAATAATCTTTACAATAGTCATTAGATGCTGATCAGCATAGAAAAGGTCTAGAAGATTTTTCTCTTCCATTTCCATAAGCCTATTTCTCCATATATTCATAACCTAAATGTTCATAGGCTTTTCTAGTCGCAACACGACCAGTTCTCGTCCTCATGATAAAGCCTTTTTGAATCAAATAAGGTTCATACATATCTTCAACCGTTTCACGCTCCTCAGCAATATTTACTGACAAGGTACCTAGACCGACTGGACCACCACCATACATCTCAATCATAGTTCTCAGAATTTTTTGATCGACATAGTCCAAACCTTCATGATCCACATCTAACATGGAAAGAGCTTGATCCGTGATTGTCTCATCAATCAAACCATTGCCCATAATCTGAGCATAATCTCGAACTCGCTTCAATAGACGGTTGGCAATTCGAGGGGTGCCACGACTACGCAAAGCCAGTTCTTTAGCTGCTTCATGAGTGATATCCATCTCAAAAATTTCTGCCGTTCGCTCAACAATCTCAGTCAAATCAGCTTCTTCATAGTACTCCATGTGCCCTGTGATACCAAAGCGAGCTCTCAGAGGATTGGACAACATTCCTGCACGCGTGGTGGCACCTATGAGGGTAAACGGTGGTAAATCAAGATGGACACTACGATTAGCATCCCCTGAACCAATCATGATATCGATGTAAAAATCTTCCATAGCACTGTAGAGGACTTCTTCTACTGCCATTGGCAGACGGTGTATTTCATCGATAAAAAGAACGTCACCAGGCTCTAAATCATTTAAAATAGCAACCAAATCTCCTGCTTTTTCAATAACTGGTCCCGAAGTCTGCTTGATATTCACACCCAGCTCATTGGCAATCACAAAAGCCATGGTCGTCTTCCCCAGTCCAGGAGGACCAAATAAAAGAGCATGATCCAAAGCCTCATCCCTTAGTTTTGCTGCTTCAATAAAAATCTTCAACTGATTCTTGACCTTATCTTGGCCAATATACTCCTGCAGATATTGTGGTCGAAGCGTGCGCTCTACCATTTCTTCATCCATCATTTGTTCATTATCTAAAATTCTACTCATGTCACCATTATATCAAAATATCATAGTTTAGGACTATTTTAAATAAAAAAGAGAGCGAGAAACCTTTTTAATGAAGGCTTTCTATCGCTCTCTTTCTTTTAAAACCAAAGATTAATTAACCTTTTAGTACGATATAAGAAGACTGAAGCTGCAAGAAGCAGGAAGCCAACAAGAACTGAGAATGCTGGGGACTCAGCTGTTCCTGTCTTAGGCAATTCTTTCTTCACTTCTTTTTTAGGTTCTTCCTTCTTAGGATCTTCATGTTTATCACCTGATGGTTTTGGTTTTTCTTCAGATGATGTTGGAGGTGTTTTAGCAGCATACGTATTGGTAAAGGTTGGTCCGTTACCAGTAACGGTCGCTACAAGTTTACCATTCGTATCATAAGCAACTTCTACAGTCACTTTGTGAACTGTCTTATCATAAGTCACACCTGCTTCATTACCAGCTTTTTCAGTAATAGTGTATTCATACTTACCTGGTGAAGTGAAGCTTTGTGCTTTAAAGGTTACCGAACCATCCGCTTTATTCTTAGCAGTATCCACTACGTTACCTTGATAAGTCAACTCAAATTCAAACTGACCATCTTTCAGCTCTTTACCAGTCAAGACTTTGTTTGCTTGAATAGTTGCAGTAGCTGGAGTTGGTTGTTGCGGATTTGGAGTCGGCGGTGGAGTCGGTGCAGTGTATTTATTCACAAATGCTGGTTTATCACCAGTAATTGTAGATACCAACTTACCTTGGCCATTGTCTGCAACCTCTACGGTTACTGTGTGGACTGTCGTATCGTAAGTAACATTCTCTTCATTGCCAGCTTTTTCAGCAACAGTGTAGGTATGTGTACCTGCTTCTGTATATGTGATTGATGGGAATACAACTTTTCCATCTGCAGCATTTGTTGCCGTGCCGATGACTTTGTCGCCTTCCTTCAATTCAAATTCATATTTACCTGCTTCTAATTCCTTTCCAACTAAAGTTTTTGTTGCTTCAATTGTAATGGTATCAGCAGCTGGAGCTGGTTTTGTATAAGTGTTAGTGAAAACTGGTTGTTCACTAGTGATAGTTGCTACCAATTGACCTTGGCCGTTATCCGCAACCTCTACAGTTACTTCGTGAGTATTTGTATCGTAGGTAACGTTTTCTTCCTTGCCAGCTTTTTCTGAGACGAGATAAGTATGAAGGCCTGGTCCTTTATACTCAATTTCTTTGAAAGTAATGCTACCATCTGCTTTGTTCTTAGCGGTGTCAACAAGATTTCCTTCAGAGTCTTTCAGTTCAAACTCATACTTATCTGCTTCAAGGGCTTTACCGTTTAAAACTTTTTTAGCTTCAATTGCTTTTTTACCTGGTTTTGCAACATAATCGTTTACAAAGACTGGTTTTTCACTTGTAACAGTCGCTTCAAGCTGACCTTGACCATTGTCCACAACCTCTACAGTTACTTTGTGTGAAGTTTTGTCATAAGTTACACCTGGTTCATTACCAGCTTTTTCTGACATAGTGTAAGTATAAGTTCCTGCCTTAGTGTATTCAATTTCTGGGAAACTAATCGAACCATCTGCAGTATTCTTAGCTGTACCAACTACTTTGTCGTTTTCTTTGAGCTCAAACTCATATTTGTCAGCCTCAAGTTCTTTACCATTCAGAACTTTCTTAGCTTCAATTACTGTTTTTCCTGGTTTTGCAGCATAAGTATTGGTGAAGACTGGCTTGTCAGCTGGAACAGTTGCTTCAAGCTGACCGCGTCCATTGTCCGCAACATCTACAGTTACTGTGTGTGAAGCTGTGTCGTAAGTCACACCTGGTTCATTACCTGCTTTTTCAGTAATTGTATATGTATGAGGGCCTGCAGCAGTATACTCAATTGCTGGGAAAACTACTGAACCATCTGCTTTATTTTTAGCTGTACCAACGACTGTATCGCCTTCTTTGAGCTCGAACTCATACTTGTCAGCTTCAAGGGCTCTGCCTTTCAAAACTTTAATTGCTTCAATAGTTGCTGTAGTTGGTTTAGCAGAGTAAGAATTTACAAATACTTTGTTGTCGTATTTAACACTTGCAATCTTTTCTCCATAGACATCTGTTACTGTAACTTCAGCATTAATGGTCTTGTTATCATAAACATAGCCTGGTTCTTTCTCATCTACTTCTTTGATTTGGTATTTGAAAGTACCAGCCTTTGAGAATTTAATTGCTTTAAATTTAACTTGTCCGTCTTTGTTGTTTTTGGCAGTTTCAACCACTTTGCCATCTGGATCAATCAATTGGAAGATGAATTCATCACCTTTCAATGTTCCACCATTCAGTTGCTTTGTAACTTCAAATTCAACTTCAGAAGGGCGAGCACCTGATCCAATTCCTTCAGTAGTTGTTAGAGGAGCAAAGCCATCTACATCATAGACACCATCTGATGTTGTCACTTTCACATTGTTGAAAGCTTTCTTGGTGGTATTGTCAACTGGAGCAGTCAAACGAGTACGGTACAAAACATACAGACCTTGTGTACTCAAGTCACCATTACCATTTGGAGTAATAGTGAAAGAATTTGTACCCGTAACATTTACATGTGAAGCATCCAGTCTTGGACGAGCCTCAGCCTTATTCCATTCAGTAAAGTAATATCCAGTAATTTCACTTGCTAAGACTTGACCTTCAGGGATTGTATCCTCAATCTTAACTCCTGTAACAGGTTTTACGTAACGATTGATACGAATACGCCAGTTAACATAATTAGGATCATCAGCATCTTGGACACCCCACTTGGTATAACCAGTAGGATCATCATCTGGTACGATACGAGTCAATCTGTATGTCCCGGCACCAGGAATATCAATGCTGTATTCCTTATTTAACTCGACATCATCCGCCCAAACTACAGTGAATAAAGCAGTCAATTCACGATCTTCTGTCAGATTTGAAGTATTCTTCATTAGTGATGGTCACTGTAGCAGAATTAGTTGCAGCATTTGTCTGCAGTTCTGCGATTTTAGTAGCTCCATCCTTGGCGTAGATATCTGTCGTGATGTCACGCTCAACTTTAAACTCTTTTGGCACTTTATAAACCATAAAGTCCCCGTTCTTCAAAGTGGCAGAATCATCAAACTTGTAGGTCGGATTAAGATAAAACTTTCCTTCACCATACTTGGCACCATCAACCAACCGATTATTATTAATGGTTGGAGAGGTTGTCATCGTATAGTTGTTTGACGGTAATTCTTCCGCTTTTACTGTATAGCTTGTTTTTAGTAGAGGTATAAATACCGATACTATTAACAACAGCGTCATAAATGCATGAAAGAGCTTTCTATTCGTCTTTTTCACAACATTTCCTCCTTTATATTTGGGTACAATCCCTTACTTTATATTATATATTCTTCTATGAAGTTGTCAAGGATATTTCATCTAATTTTTATGCAATCTATACATTATAAACACGATAAATAGATTTTATACATAAAGTCAAATATAAAGTCATAAAACAACAGAAAAATGCGACCTTTCTTCCTCTTTTCCTATAGGCCTACTCCCTTTAACCAGGAAGCTCATGTCTTTATCCTTCGAAAAACAAAAACCCCATCAGTCAGAATGGAGACCTAACTGATAGGGTTATCTAAGAGAATTTTTTATTTATCTAAATGCCACACTTCATCATTGTATTGTTGAATCGTGCGGTCAGCTGAGAAGAAACCAGCTTTAGCAATGTTTACAATAACTTTATCCAACCATGCGTCACGGTCTTCGTAGTCAGCAAGCATTTGCTCTTTGACTTTGATGTAGTCTTCCAAGTCAAGGAGAGTCATGAACCAGTCTTTGTTGATCAACTCCTTGTAAAGACGTTCCAAGCGTTCTTTCTTACCTACTGCAAGAACAGCGTCACTGACGATGAAGTCAACCAATGGTTTGATGGCCTCACGAGCATAGAATTCGCTTGATTTGTATGCTGCTTTTGCGTAAAGGTCGATAACAGTTTCAGAATCTTCACCAAAGATATAGATGTTATCGTCGCCAACCAACTCAGCGATTTCCACATTAGCTCCGTCCATAGTACCAAGAGTCAAAGCTCCGTTCAACATGAATTTCATGTTACCAGTACCTGAAGCTTCTTTAGAAGCAAGTGAGATTTGTTCTGAGATATCACATGCTGGAATCAAGAAGCTTGCTGCAGTAACGTTGTAGTTTTCAACCATAACTACTTGCAAGTGTGGAGCTACTGCTGGGTCGTTTGCAATGACTTCTGACAAGCAAAGGATCAAGTGGATAATATCTTGAGCAATTGTGTAAGCAGGAGCCGCTTTACCACCAAAGAAGATAGTAATTGGACGAGCAGGGATGTTTCCAGCCTTGATATCAAGGTATTTGTGAATCACATACAAAGCGTTCATTTGTTGGCGTTTGTACTCGTGAAGACGTTTGATTTGGATATCAAATAGAGTTTGGATTGATTTCCACACCTTGGTGTTCTTTCAAGTGACGAGCCAATTTACGTTTGTTGTGAGCTTTGATGCTTTCCAATTTTTCTTTGACAGCAGCTTTATCTTCATAAGACAAAAGATTTTCAAGTTCTTCTGCTTTATGGTGCCAACCATGACCAAGAATCTCATCTAAATAGTGAGAAAGGCGTGGGTTAGCATGCATAAGCCAACGGCGGAAAGTAATCCCATTTGTTTTGTTGTTGAATTTTTCAGGGTAGATGTCGTAGAAAGCTTTCAACTCTGAGTTCTTCAAGATCTCAGTGTGGAGAGCCGCAACCCCATTAACACTGTATCCATAATGGATATCCATATGAGCCATATGAACACGGTCATTTTCGTCAATGATTTGGACAGCAGGATCTTTGTAAACTTTCTTGACACGTTTGTCAAGTTCCTTGATAATCGGAACAAGATGAGGAACAACTTCTTCCAAGAATTCTAGTGGCCATTTCTCAAGAGCCTCTGCAAGAATAGTGTGGTTTGTATAAGCAGTCATTGACTTGACAATGTTTACAGCTTCGTCAAATTCCAACCCACGTTCTGTCAAGAGACGGATCAACTCAGGGATAACCATTGAAGGGTGAGTATCATTGATTTGTACAACTGCATAGTCTGCAAGATCGTGCAAGTTGCTTCCTTTTTCGATTGCTTCATCAATGATTAATTGCGCACCATTTGAAACCATAAAGTATTGTTGGAAGATACGAAGAAGTTCACCTTGTTTGTCACTATCGTCTGGATAAAGGAAGAGAGTCAAGTTACGAGCAATATCTGTCTTGTCGAAATCAATTCCTTTTTCAATCAAGCTAGAGTCCACAGAATCTAGATCGAAGAGACGCAAACGGTTTTTCTTTTCTGTCTTATAACCTGGTACATCAATGTCATAGAGTGTAGAAGTTAAAGTAAAGTTTGCAAAAGGTACTTGGTAGCTACGAGTTGATTTTACCAACCAATTTTGGTCACTCAACCAGAAGTTAGGGATTGTTGTTTGCTCGTTGTTTTTCAACACTTGTTGGAAGAGACCAAAGTGGTAGTTCAAACCTACACCGTCTCCATTTAAACCGAGAGTTGCGATTGAATCAAGGAAGCAGGCAGCTAAACGGCCCAAACCACCATTACCAAGAGATGGTTCTAATTCTACTTCTTCTACTTCAATCAAATCTTTACCTGCATCAGCCAATTCTTTTTGACATCATCATAAAGGCCAAGGTTGATCAAGTTGTTTGACAAGAGTTTACCAATCAGGAACTCAGCAGAAATATAGTACAATTTCTTCTTTGAATCATTGACAGGTTTAGTTGCACTGTATTCTTTTGTATAGTTCAAAAGAGCTGTATAGAGTTCTTCATTAGTACAATCAGCAATGTTTTTTTGATACGCATTTTGTACGTATTGCTGTAATTTAGACATTTTTTTCTCCTTTGGAATTCTGATTTACATTGTTTTGGGGTTTAAGTTTTGTATTAATTCGACGATAAATAGTTGTTAGAGAGAGCAACTCTGCCTCTACCTCTTTAGACAGTTCGTCTTCTGTCATACGCCATTGCCAGTTGCCACCAATAGTGGATGGCAAGTTCATTCTTGCAGAACCATCTAATTCTAGCAGATCTTGCATGGTTGCAATCGCCATATAGCTAACAGAAGCAAAGATTGTACGAAGCATAGCATGAGGAACTGTTTCATATTCTTTACGGTTGGTATAAACAGCTAAGTATTCACGAGTTGGATCATCAATCTCATCCTTATACCATCCAAGAACTGTATTATTATCATGAGTTCCTGTATACATTACTGAGTTATGAGGTGCCAAGTGTGGGCTATCGATACTTTCGTCATCTGGATTGAAGGCAAACTGCAGAATCTTCATTCCTGGGAAACCAGTCTTCTCACGCAACTCAATAACTTCATCAGTCATAAAGCCTAGGTCTTCCGCAATGATATTCAGTTCTCCCAAAGCTTCTTTAACAGCTTTAAATAGAGCATAGCCAGGTCCTTTTACCCACTTACCAGTTGCAGCTGTTTCTGAATCCGCTGGGATTTCCCAATAAGATTCAAATCCGCGGAAATGGTCAATACGAACGATGTCATAAATCTTAAAGCTCTCGCGCAAGCGCTCAACCCACCAAGAATATCCATCTTTATCCATAGCTTTCCAGTCATAGATTGGGTTCCCCCAAAGCTGTCCTGTTTCTGAGAATTCATCAGGCGGACATCCTGCCACGCAAGTTGGTTTACCAACAGCGTCTGTTTTAAAGAAATGTGGTTGTGCCCAAACATCAGCACTGTCTGCTGCTACATAGATTGGCATATCTCCGACAATCTCAATATGATGCTTATTCGCATAATCTTTTAAAGCTAGCCATTGTTGGAAGAAGAAGTATTGAGTGACACGATGGTATTCCATCTGTTCGCTCAGGCGCTCACGGTAATCAGCCAAGGCCTCTGGCTTACGCAGGCGAATATCTTCATCAGACCACTCTGTCCACGCCGCCAAATCAAAGTGCTCTTTGATTGCCATGTAGTCAACATACAGATCTAACCAGTTGGCATTGTCTGCCACAAATTTTTTATAAGCCTTCAAATCAGAACTTTGAAGGAAATTTTTAACAGCTTTTTCCAATAGTGGACGACGTGCTTCGAATATCTTAGCATAGTCAACAGCCTTAGGGTCACTTCCAAAATCCACACCATCTAAATCACTTTCTTGAAGCAAACCTTCTTTTATAAGAAGATCTAAGTCAATAAAGTGAGTATTTCCTGCGAAAGCAGAAAAAGATTGGTAAGGAGAGTCTCCATAGCTAGTCGTGCCTAGTGGCAAAATCTGCCAATAGCGTTGCTTAGTTCTTACCAAGAAATCTACAAAATCATACGCACTTTTCCCAAAAGATCCAATTCCGTATTTCCCTGGCAAAGAAGAAATATGCATGAGAACACCACTTTGACGTTCTTTCATCTTGTCACCTCAATATTTTTCTTAGTTAAAATCTACGTTTTGTTCAACGAAAACGTTTGCGTAGTTCGATTATATCTGTTTTTAGTTTTCTATGCAACCATTTTATAAAAATTTTTTCAATTCTTCAAGAGAATCATCTAACTTTTTCTTTTTTTCTTCTATAATATTGACAAATAATTTGTCGGATAAAAAAATATTTTTTTGATTTTTTTGGAAAAAAATATCTTGCAAACGGTTACTTTTTTTGTGATATAATTTTTTCAGTTTAAGAAAACGTTTGCGTAAACTTAAATGTAAATTATTACTTTTTTTATTCTTAGGAGGAATAAACATGAAAAACAAAGCTCTTAAAAGTGCTGCTGTATTGGGTACTGTTGCTTTAGCTAGCTTTATTTTAGCTGCTTGTGGTAGCAAGGCTTCTTCAACTAAATCATCTGAATCTGGTGATAAAAACGTTACTGTTTATGTTGAAGAGCAGTACAAGGCTTACATGGAGAAGGCTGCAGCAGCTTTTGAAAAAGAAACTGGTTCTAAAGTTACTATTAAAACTGGTGACCAAATGGGTGGATTGGACAACCTTTCACTCGACAACCAGTCTGGTAAAGCTCCAGACGTTTTGATGGCTCCATACGACCGCGTAGGAAGCCTCGGTACAGATGGACAATTAAACGAAGTAAAATTAAGCAAAGATAGTAAGACAGATAAAACTACTGAATCTCTAGTAACAACAGAAGGTAAAACATACGGAGCACCTGCTGTTATCGAAACTCTTGTAATGTACTACAACAAGGACTTGATTTCAAAAGCTCCAACTACTTTTGCTGAATTAGAAGAGCTTGCTAAAGACAGCAAATATGCATTTGCTGGTGAAGATGGTAAAACATCTGCCTTCCTTGCTGACTGGACAAACTTCTACTACGCTTACGGACTTCTAGCTGGTAACGGCGGTTATGTATTCGGTGACAATGGTAAAGATCCTAAAGATATCGGTCTTGCTAATGAAGGTGCAATTAAAGGTATCGAATACGCTAAAACTTGGTATGCAAAATGGCCTAAAGGAATGCAAGATACTGAAGGCGCTGGAAACTTGATCCAATCACAATTCCAAGAAGGTAAAACTGCTGCTATCATCGATGGACCATGGAAAGCATCTGCTTTGAAAGAAGCTAAAGTAAACTATGGTGTTTCAACTATCCCAACTCTTCCAAACGGAAAAGAATACGCTGCTTTCGGTGGTGGTAAAGCTTGGGTTATCCCAACTGGTGCTAAAAACCCAGAAGTTGCTCAAAAATTCGTTGACTTCTTGACTTCAACTGATCAACAAAAAGCATTTTACGATGCTACTAACGAAGTACCTGCTAACACAGAAGCACGCGAGTATGCAGTAAGCAAGAAAGATGAACTGACAGACGCAGTTGTTAAACAGTTCCAATCAGCTCAACCAATGCCAAACATCTCTGAAATGAGTACAGTTTGGGATCCAGCTAAAACTATGTTGTTCGATGCTGTAAGTGGTAAAAAAGATGTTAAAACTGCTGCTGACGATGCAGTGAAATTAATCAAAGATACTATCGCTCAAAAATACGCTAACAAATAATAAAGAACTCTAGGGGTGGGAATTTTCCCTACCCCTTCTTTATTAAAAAAGCTATTCAAACAACTACGGGTTTCTTAAAAATTTTGAAAAAAGAGAAATATTTTCTAACATTTAGTTTTATATTCTCTGCTTTCAAAATTTTTAGCCCCTCTTTGAATCTTATTCAGGAGACAAATATGACTAGACAACAGAACCCAAGTAAAGCCTTGTTGCTGTCCCTGATTCCAGGACTTGGACAAATTTATAACAAACAGAAAGCCAAGGGGTTCATCTTCTTAGGTGTGACACTGGCCTTTCTAATCTATTTCTTTGCGATCGCTTCTGGTGAGCTAGGAAATCTTATCACACTTGGTGAAATGCGCGGACGCGACAACTCCCTCTTTATGTTGATCCGTGGTGCCTTCCACTTAATTATCGTACTGGTTTACTTCCTATTTTATGCCTTCAACTTAAAGGACGCTCACACAACAGCTAAACGCTGGAATAACGGTATTCCGGTTCATACTACTCTGAAAGAAATGATTCACAGCATCTATGAGAATGGTTTCCCATACTTGCTGATCATCCCTTCTTATGTAGCTATGACCTTTGCTATCATTTTCCCTGTATTGGTAACTCTTCTGATTGCTTTTACAAACTATGATTTCAAACATTTGCCACCAACTAAATTGCTTGACTGGGTTGGTTTGACAAACTTCAGCAACATTTGGAGTCTCAGCACCTTCCGTTCAGCCTTTGGTTCTGTCCTATCTTGGACCATCATCTGGGCTTTATGCGCTTCAACTTTACAAATTGTTATTGGTATTTTCACAGCTATTATTGCTAACCAGCCTTTCATCAAAGGAAAACGCATCTTCGGTGTTATCTTCCTACTTCCTTGGGCGGTACCAGCTTTCATTACAATCTTGACTTTCTCAAATATGTTTAATGATAGTATCGGTGCCATCAACACCCAAGTTATTCCTTTGCTTAGCAAGGTATTGCCTTTCTTGAACAATACCCTCATCCCTTGGAAAACAGATCCTACTTGGACCAAGGTTGCCTTGATTATGATGCAAGGTTGGCTAGGATTCCCATACATCTACGTCTTAACTTTGGGAATTCTGCAATCCATTCCAAATGATTTGTATGAAGCTGCTTATATTGATGGAGCAAATGCTTGGCAAAAATTCCGCAACATTACGCTACCAATGATTTTAGCTGTTGCTGCGCCAACTCTTATCAGTCAGTATACCTTCAACTTCAATAACTTCTCTATCATCTACCTCTTTAATGCGGGTGGACCTGGTAGTGTCGGTGGAGGCGCTGGTTCAACAGATATCTTGATTTCTTGGATTTATCGTTTAACTACTGGTACTGCACCTCAGTACTCAATGGCCGCAGCCGTAACCTTGATTATCTCAATTATCGTTATCGGTATTTCAATGATTGCTTTCAAGAAACTACACGCATTTGACATGGAGGACGTCTAAGATGAATAATTCTGTAAAATTAAAACGTCACTTTAATCATTTTCTGACTTACCTGTATCTCGTAGTTCTGTCAGTAATCATTATTTATCCTCTATTAATTACGATTACATCAGCCTTTAAAACTGGTAACATTGTCGCCTTCAAACTGGATTTTAATATCGATTGGAGTTTTGACAACTTCAGCAGGCTCTTCTCTGAAACACTCTACGGAACCTGGTACCTCAATACAGTCATCATTGCTGTCTTGACAATGATTGTGCAAACCAGTATAGTAGTTTTAGCTGGTTACGCATACAGCCGCTATAACTTCATCGCCCGCAAGCAAAGCTTGGTCTTCTTCTTGATTATCCAGATGGTACCAACCATTGCTGCCCTCACCGCCTTCTTCGTCATGGCTTTGATGTTGAATGCCTTGAACCAAAACTGGTTCCTCATCTTCCTTTATGTTGGTGGAGGAATTCCAATGAATGCTTGGCTGATGAAAGGTTACTTTGATACCGTTCCAATCTCTCTTGATGAGTCAGCTAAACTAGATGGTGCCGGTCATTTCCGACGCTTCTGGCAAATTGTCCTTCCTCTGGTTCGTCCAATGGTTGCTGTACAAGCACTTTGGGCATTCATGGGACCATTTGGAGACTATATCTTATCTAGTTTCCTCCTTCGGGATAAAGAATTCTTTACAGTTGCAGTCGGTCTGAGAACATTTGTCAGCGATGTTAAAAATATGAAAATCGCCTTCTTTGCCGCAGGAGCTATCTTAACTGCTCTTCCAATCTGTATCTTATTCTTCTTCCTACAAAAGAACTTTGTATCTGGTTTAACAAGCGGTGGTGACAAGGGATAATCTTGTCCCACCCTGTTTTTTGTCGGACGACTATAAAAATTAGAAAGAGCTACTATGTACCCCTACCCTTTTAATTATTTTTCAAGTATTTTTCAATTTAAAAAAGCTTTTGCTAACCGCAAACTTTTGTCTTGGTTCCAACTGATTTTTACTAGTCTTTTCTTAATTTCTTTGACCTTGATTCCTGTGGCATTGCAGACTGCTGCCAAAGAGAGCTATCCATTGGATACCTTTATCGATCAAGTTTTTCAACCTTTAGATGGGTCCGCTATGAAAGAGCTTAGCAATCATGTTCAGATCAAAGACGGCCAACTAACTTATGATAGTCATTTTGGTGTACAAAAAAATAAAGACGGCCAGGTTATTATCGGACATCACAAGGATATCCGACCAGGAGACAAGTTAACGCTTTATTTGACAAGGATCATCTCCTGATCAGTAAAAGCAAGAAAGAGTTAGCAGCCATTCGTTACCAGGCTATCAATCAGGAAGCTTTAAAGGATAAGGAAAGCTTGAGCGAGGCCATCTCCAAAGATTGGTTCCAGCAAAACCGTTTGATTATCAGTCTATTTTTACTTTTGGTGTCTGGCCTGCTCTTGACCTTTAACTTCTTCATTGTGACCTTTGGAGCCAGTCTCTTCCTTTATCTAACTAAAAAATCTAAACTCTTTTCATTTAAAAAGTTCAAGGAATGTTATCATTTCACTCTAAACTGTCTTGGGCTTCCGACTCTCATTGCTGTCTTCTTTGGCATATTAGGTCAGCCTTTGACAACCATGATTATGATTCAAAATATTCTCTTTGTATTATTCCTTGTTATCACCTTTTATCGTACGCATTTCCGTGATGAAAATTAGGAGGTCATCATGCCTGTTACTATTAAAGATGTTGCCAAACTAGCTGAGGTTTCGCCCTCAACTGTAACCCGTGTTATCCAGAACAAGTCTACGATTAGTGATGAGACAAAAAAACGGGTTCGCAAGGCTATGAAGGAACTGAATTACCATCCAAATCTGAATGCCCGCAGTCTGGTTAGCAGTTATACTCAGGTCATCGGCCTCGTCTTGCCAGATGATTCAGATGCTTTCTACCAAAATCCATTTTTCCCATCCGTTCTGCGAGGAATCTCACAAGTAGCTTCTCAGCACCAATACGCTATTCAAATCGCTACTGGTAAAGACGAGAAAGAACGGATGACTGCTATTTCTCAAATGGTACACGGTCGTCGGGTAGACGGACTTATTTTCCTTTATGCTGAAGAAAACGACCCTCTGGTTCGGATGGCTTATGAGGAACAATTTCCTTTTCTTATTCTAGGAAAATCTCTTTCTCCTTTTATTCCGTTGGTTGATAATGATAACATCCAAGCAGGATTTGATGCAACTGAATATTTCATTAAAAAAGGTTGCCGTCATATTGCTTTTATCGGAGGTACTAAAAAGCTCTTTGTAACCCAAGACCGTTATACCGGCTACGAAAATGCCTTAAAAGAGCATCAGCTGGAATTAGATCCTCAGAGCACTGTCTTTGTCACAGAATTTGGAAGAAAAAGGTTACCAGTTTACCAAGCGCTTGCTAGCAAAAAATCCAAATATTGATGCCATCATCACTACAGATAGCTTGCTGGCATCTGGTGTTTGTGATTTTCTCTCTTCACAAAACTTAACTATCCCAGTCCTTTCTTTTGATTCGGTGGATCCAAAGTTAGACCTGGCTGCCTATGTTGATATCAATACCCTAGAACTGGGTAGAGTGTCCTTCCAAACCATCCTACAGATCATCAATGATACCAAGGAAAATCGGAAAATCTGTTATCGTCAGCTGATTTCCCATAAGATTATCGAACGGTAAATTGGTATTCTCATCGGAACGTAAACCGAAATATTAAAAACACGAAAATGGGACTCAACCCCAGATAAAAAATAACAACCGTAGTTACATTCAAGTTACACTACGGTTGTACTTCTCTTTGGCCTTGCATTTTTATGTTTGGCGATCATTTAGACTTACTATATAATTTTTTACCGACAGCCTCTGATGGTGCACGCGCTTTTAGAGCTAGCTTATCTTGTATAAAGGAGATTTATGTCTTTTAGAACCTTTCAAGCTTATTTAGATAACACACGACTGATTAATCTTCAGTTACCCATCATTTATGATGCTAAGGACCTGTCCTTTACTTGGAATCTGACGACCAGGTGATTCCTCTGACTATTCAAACATGTAAATCTTCTACCGAACATTGCCTCTACAGCCTTACTTTGGAAGAAGATATCGATTTGGAACAGCATTATCTCGTCTACGACCAGGACCGCAATAAAACAGTCCTAGCATTCCGACATATTGTCCAAGAACCGATTTTTGATCAAACTTTTGACTACGACCAGGATGATCTTGGTGCAACTTATTCTTCGAAGGCTACTTCTTTTGCCTTCTGGGCTCCTATCTCCGAGCAAGTCCTTATCAAGTTGAAAAAAGATGGCAAAGAAACTGTCTGGCCTCTCCTTCGTCAGGAAAAAGGCGTTTGGAAAACAACGATTCCTGGTGATTGGGAGAGAGCTAGCTACACCTATCTCCACAAGGTCAATGGTCAGTGGCTGGAAGTACATGATCCTTATGCTCTTTCCTCTGAAGCCAATTCTGGTGCTAGTTTTATTATTGATCCAAAGAAACTACTCAATACAACTGGAGTCAAGCGGGCCAAAACACAGCTAAGCCCAACCAAAGCCGTCATTTACGAGATGAGTGTTCGCGACTTCTCTAGCCAAGAGGCTGCTGGTTTTAAAGAACCGAGCACATTCCGAGCGCTGACAGAGTCTCCCAAGCTAGGCAAACGTAAAATTGGTATGCAGCACTTGCTAGATCTGGGAATCACCCATATCCAGCTTATGCCTGTTTATGATTTTGGTAGTGTAGATGAGCAACACCCTGAACAAGTCTACAACTGGGGCTATGATCCTGTTCAGTATAATGTTCCAGAAGGTAGCTTTGCAAGTGACCCTGAGGATCCTTATGCACGCATTCTAGAATTGCAGGAAACTATCGCAGCCTACCATGAGGCGGATATGAGTTTGATTATGGACGTCGTATACAATCACGTTTATGATGCGGATAGCTTTGCTTTTGAAAAGATAGTTCCTGGTTATTTCTATCGCTTGGATGAACAAAAACAACGAACCGACGGAACTTTCTGTGGTAACGATGTTGCAAGTGAGAGAGCCATGGTCCGTCGCTTCATCAAGCATTCAGTCAAGCAATGGGTGAATCTCTATGGCTTTGACGGTTTCCGTTTTGACCTCATGGGTATCTTAGATATCCAAACTATGAATGAGCTAGCAGAAGAGCTTAAAGAGAGCTACCCAAATGTCTATCTCTACGGAGAAGGCTGGAAAATGGCGACTGGTTTGGAATCAGACCTCTTGGCCCACCAGTATAATGCGGCAGAATTGACTGATTATGGCTTTTTCAGCGATAATTTCCGTGATACCATCAAAGAAACCATCTTAAACAAACAAAGGCTGACTGTATCCGAATGGACTTCCAGCATGGCTAATATTCTGACAGCTAATGTCGGCTTAGAAACAGCAAGCCATTTCCAAAGTCCTCAACAGGCCATTAACTACACTGAGTGTCATGACAATGCGACTGTCTTTGACTACTTTAAAATGGAAGATCCAAACATCAGTCAAAAAGAACGTTTGGCAAGTGCTCGCTTGGCCTTACACTTGGTCTTGCTTGCTCAGGGAGTTCCTTTCCTCCATAGTGGGCAAGAATTCTTCCGCCACAAAGACTTGCTAGATAATAGCTACAACATCCCAGATACTATTAATCGTCTGGACTGGCAAAGTTTACTCAACTACGAAGAAGATGTTGACTTCATTCGTGAATTAATCAGCTTCCGAAAAGAACACCCTCTACTCAGTCTCGAAAGCCGAGAAGAAATCTTGGAAGCTTGCCAAGTTGAGTGGCTCAATGATTCACTGGTCAGATATCAGATTTCACAGCAAGATGAACAAATAACCATCTTGATCAACTTTGGTTCAAAAGATCAGACCTACCAAAACGAACTAGGTCAGGAAGTCTTTCTATCCTACCCAGCCATTAGTAGCCACAAGGCTATCGCTCCCTTGGCTGACAACTATGTTGTTCCTGCTAAGCAAGTCCTAGTCCTGAAATAAATAAAAAGCACGCCTCAATCTAAGAGACGTGCTTTGACTTTTCTGATATGAGCTAGTTTAAAGCTGATAGAGTTCTGCGATCTTGTCACCAACACGGCTGATATCATTTTGCAGACCACGAAGCTCAAAAGTATCTAGCAGAGGAAAGCCAAAACGTTGAGAATATTGCTTGGCCGTTAAACAATACTGATTGTTAAAATTACGGTTGCCACTGCCTACGATACCGAAACATTTTTTATAGTTTTCTTCAAATTCAATAAAGGCCGCTAAATCATTGGTTAAAATCTCAACATCACCAGAGTCAACTCCATTTCCACCCTCTAAATAAGTAGGCAAGAAGGCTACAAACTGATTGTCCATAGCAAAGAAATCTTGGCCCTCTTTGACCAAATCCTTAATATTGACCTGTTCTACTTCAAGATCCGCGTGGCCTTCTTGCAAATAGGCCGTCAGACGCTTGATAAAGCTTGCTGTATTCCCACTTAAACTAATATACACTAAGGAAACCTTTGCCATTCTATCCTCCTAAAACTAAAAATAACATCTATCCTTTTCTTAAAATTGTAAGACGATAAATGTTATTTGTCAAATTTTAAATAGGCTCCTTTTTCACTTCCAAGTCCTTCTGCTGACGCCAGGTATAAAAGAGGACAATAGCTAAAAAGAGGATATTCAGTAAGAGTCCGACTATGGTTACAGCCTTAGGGATCATCATGACTGATTCACGAATCGCTGGATCACTAAAATAATGATAGAGTGGCTGAGAAGACAGATAATCATAAGCCATAACAAGAATGCTAAAGACCGAGTAGGCGGAGTATAGGATGTTGGCTAGAAGTAGCTTCTTCTTGATCAGCAATACAAGTACTGTCGCCAATAAAAGAAGACCCACAAATAGAATCAGAACCTGACTCATACTATGATTCAAATCAAAAACCGCATCATAAAACCGATTATACTGCTGGGCTACCTCACCTTTTAGCTGCATAACTTCTGCGGGATTCTCTAGTCTTTTTCCTGCAAGAAGGTCCCAGAGACTAAGCAGTCCACCAAAGACAGAGATCAACCAACACACGTACAAATAAATTGCTTTCTTTTTCATATTAACCCTCTATTTCTTCTAAAATAATAGAATCCGAAGGCTATCGAAAGGGGAAACTGAATAAAGTTTAGAGATTGCATTTTCAGGAGACAGACATACTCTCAAAAAAGTTTGTGTAATGCTAAAAAGATTTTCTTGCCTTCGGATTTCTATACATTCATTATAAATAACTTTTAAAAAATGATGCGCCAAAGCTTCTAAAATGACCCTGATTCTCCTTGAAAAGCCTCTTTTTCAAAAAATCACAGCCTCCTAGCTTGAAAAGAAAGGCTTTGTGATAGAATAAGGCTATGAAACAAGATTACCAAGAGATTCAATGGCTCTTTTTTGATATAGGCTCAACTCTAGTTGATGAAGAAAAAGCTTATGAAGCTAGAATAAAAACCGCCATTTCTGGAAAAGATATTTCTTATCAACTCTTCTATGACAAGATGCTCAGCTATTTTAAGGAAAATAAAAAAGGTGACTTAGAAGCACTCAACTTCTATGGACTGGAGCGACCTGCTTGGAGAACGGACTTAGAGACTCTCTATCCGCAACCAAGGAAATATTAGAGCAACTGGGGCAAGAGTATAAATTGGGAATTATCGCTAATCAATTACCTGGCCTAGAACAGCGCTTAAAAGCTTTTGGAATTTTAGACTACTTTAGCGCTATCTTCTCGTCTGCTGATCTGGGACTGGCCAAGCCCGACCCCGCTATTTTCAGGCTGGCCTTACAAAAGACTAACTGCTTGCCTCATCAAGCTATTATGATTGGTGACCGCTTGGATAACGATATCGTTCCTGCCAAAAGAATAGGGATGAAAACCATCTGGATCAAACAAGGCTTCGGTAGTTTAGCTCAAGTCAAAAATCTTGAAGAAAGAGCGGACTGGACCGTCGAAAAACTGACTGATGTGCTTCCCATCCTCTTGTCCTAGCTGGCCTTGTCTTTTGAAACGTTCTATTGTATAATATAGTCATTTTAAACAGGAGGTCTTCTTATGAAAAAACTCACACCTGGTATGCACATTCGGGTCGTCAGCCCCTCAGCGTCAATCGAACACATCGGTGGCTTTGAGGCCAATCTAGCCGCCAAGAAGCGCTTGGAAAAGCTAGGATTTACCGTGTCTTTTTCGGAGCATTATTTGGAAAATGATATGTTAGATTCTGCCTCCATCGAAAGCCGGGTGGCAGATATTCATGCTGCCTTTTCGGATGACTCCGTTGATGCTATTCTGGCTACTATCGGCGGTTTCAACTGCAATGAGCTCCTGCCCTATCTAGACTTTGAATTGATTGCTAGAAATCCTAAGATTTTCTGCGGCTACTCAGACACGACAGCCTTGCTCAACGCTATCTATAGCAAGACCGGCATGAAAACCTACATGGGACCGTCATACTCTAGCTTTAAGATGGATGCCCTGCAGGACTATCAGACAGAGAGCTGGCTCAAGGCTGTCAGCCAAACTTCTTATGAGTTGACCCCTAGTGAAAAATGGGGCGACAATGCTTGGTATCTGCCTGATGCCCCACTGACTTTCCATGAAACGGAGTGGAAAGTTTATCACCACGGGCAAGCCCAAGCCACTGTTATCGGTGGCAATCTCTCTACCTTCTCGCTTCTACGTGGTACCCCCTATGCCCCGACAGATGAAAACTATGTCCTCTTTGTTGAAGAGGCGGAGGAAGATGATTATGTGGAATTTGACCGCAATCTAGCAGCCCTCCTTCAGGCCTATCCTAACCCGCAGGCCCTTCTCATCGGCCGCTTTCCAAAAGAATGCCAGATGACAGAGGAGCTGCTCCTTTACATCTTGGACAAACATCCAATTCTAAAGACAATTCCCGTCCTCTATGACTTGGACTTTGCCCATACTCAGCCACTTTTTACCATTACCATTGGCGCTCAAGTAACGGTAGATACGGAGACGATGTCTATCAGAATTGATGAATAGCAAGAACTCCTCATTCCAGTTGGAATGAGGAGTTCTCTATTTCTATTTGAAACTTTTATAGTTGACCTTAATGTCCACCAGGTCCGCCACCCTGATTACCTCCTGGGACGCCACCTCCGCCAGGGCCATCAGCTGTGATTTCAGATCGAGTTTCACCATTGACTGTAATGGTTCCACCAGTGTATGTAGCTGTTCCGTCAAAGTCAAAGGCAGAGACTGTAGAAGTAATGTCTAGATTGCCTCCTGTCATAATGATATCACCATTAGAGTCAAGAGCATCAGTGTCACCTTGTCCCACTTCTACCTTGATGTCTCCTCCCGTAATCTTGATAAAGATCTCTGCTCCAGTTACCTTACTTGAAGCATTGATACCATCATCAGAGGCAGAAAGATCTAATTTCCCTCCATTAATAGTCACATTGGTTCCTTCGAGTGCTTCAACACTTGACTCAACTGTAATCGTACCGCCGTCAATCACTGCTGCATTAGAAGCGTGCATTCCGTCGTCACCAGCATTAATGGTAATCGTACCGGACTGGATATAAAGATTTCCAAGTGTCGTATCTTCATCATTGTCAGCATGAAGAGCATCTTCAGTTGCCGTCAGATTCAAGGTCGCATCCTTGATATTCAACGCGTCATTGGCAGAAAGAGCATTTTTATAGCCTTTGACTGTATAGGTTCCGCCAGTAATACGCAAATCATCATTCGACTCGACTGCATTACCATAGTTGCCCTCAATCGTCAAACTACCAGAACCATTGAAAGTCAGGTCATCCTTACTGTAAATGGCTGCATCGTAGTCTGTATTTGTGTGGTTAGCAGAGTCAGCGATACTGTTTTTGCTTCCTTCAGCAAGGGTGATGAAGGTCTTATCCGCACTTTCTACCACAATCGCTGCGTCAGTCCCTTTCATGGTCACACCATTCAAGACGATTTGGACTTTGTCTTGGTCTCCAGCTTTCACAACTATTTGGACATTTTCACTGCTACCAGACAGGACATAGGTACCCGCAGCTGTAATTGTTACGGTAGACCCAGATACCTTCGCACCGTCTCCAGTCACCTTAGCTGTCGAGCCACTCAGACTCACCTTTGTAGCGCTAGATTCGTCATACGAGGCGTCTTGGTCCCGATCAGTGAAATAAGTCGTTGAAGATGTTGAGGCTTTGCTTGAGGACGTTTTACTAGTGGTTGAACTAGTAGTTGTGCTAGTGCTAGCAGCGCTGGACTTACTAATCAGGCTACAGGCTCCCAAGCTGGCTGTCAACAGAACCAGTGGGACCATCAGCTTTACTTTTCGAAATATTGTTTTTTTACTTTCTTTCATGATAGGCCTCTTTCTATTTCTTTTATAATTCATTTTCTTTTGTGATGAATCGACTGATGGCAATCTCTAGATTGCCATTACGGGTCCGAAGAGCATCCATCAACTCTTTCTCTGTCATTTTGCCGTTGAGCTGGATGATATATTTAAGTTTAAACAAGCTACCCATATCTGATGTTTTCACTGAGGCTAATTCCAGATGATTGGTCGCTTTATCAAAAATATCATCAAAGATAGATTCATAATCTAAACTTTCAGGAATGACGATGGTCAGCTGGCGGATAGAGTGTTTCATTTGTCCAAAGTTAATGGTTTCAAGAAGGACAATCGCTACAGACATGATTAGGGTAAAGGTTCCTGCAAAGACTAGGTAACCCATACCAATCGCAATCCCGATAGTCATAGCCAGGAAATTGAGACCAACTCCTTGGCGCCACCTGGAGCCGAACGGAAACGAATCAAACTGAAGGCCCCCATCACAGCAACCCCAGCACCCAGACTACCATTTACCAAGAAGATGACAACAGCAATCAAGGCCGGCAATAGGGCCAAACTCATGACAAAGGACTTGCTGTAGACCGTTTTATACTGGTAGACCTTGGCCACAACCAAACCCAAGACTAAGGCAACTCCAATTGCTTCTAGCATGATCAATGGTTTTACAGCCGTACTAGTAAAAACGTCATTAAATAATTGATTTAGCATGGTTTACAACTCCTTTGTAGTCTGTGGTTTTCTTATAGGCAACGCCATATTTAGAGAAGGATTTTGGAAAGACCTGATGATGGTCCAAAATCTCACTCAGCCAAAGCGGATAAGCTCCTGGAACCTTGATTTCCATAATGACATAGCCTTCTGGTAAGAGCTTGTCCCCATGCTTGCCATCTAATAAACTTAAATCCTCTGATCGATAAGTCAAATCATAGTCAATGGTAATCCGAACATTTGGATCTTCTATGCCTTTCATGGAATAGCGATTATAGTAGATATACATCATGGGCTGAACCTTTTGATAACGAGCCATGAGCCAGTCAATCTCCTCGCATATCTGTGAATCATCTGTCTGACCTCGATTACCCGCTAGATAGGACTCCGCCGCCAGCAAGTCTGTTGAAATCCGGCGCTTATAGACGATTTTTCGCACTTTCTTTTTGATTTCCAAGAAAACCTGGCTGTCTTCTGATGGTGTTTCATCGTAAGTCCGTACCCGCAATTTTTCTTTAAAATAAGGTTTTTCTAGAGATTCACGAATCATTTGGAAGGTAGGAGTATCGTAGTAAAGATTGCTGATGGTTGAATATGCATGGTCGTCTTCTACCATATGTTCCTCAAACTCTGTCAGCAAACTTGCTAGAACCTCCTTTGAAATAACGTATTTTGTTTCAAATCGCTGGAATTTATCTTTAAATGTTTTTTTAGCCATAGGACATCTCCCTTTCTAGCTGCTTGATTATTTACTTGGTTATTTTAAGTAGCAAAGCTTAAAAGAAATCTAAAAAAACTTAAAGAAAACAAAACATCTCCCTTTTCAGGAGATGTTGCTTAGATAAAAAGGAAAAGAAAGACAGAACTCTCTTTTCCTCTTAGGATTCAGTCAAAAGACTAGACTCTTTCTTTTTTATTTGTTCGATAGACCAAGACTCCAGCAGCCATAAATAGCACTAAGACAATCATCAAGAAGCCGACTTGTCCCCCAATCTGTCCACCCATTGAAATAGTTTGACGAAGACCAGATACCGAGTAACTCATCGGTAGCCAAGGATTGATAGCTTGGAAGATCTTATTGGTCAGCTCAAGCGGATAGGTCCCTGCACTAGAGGCCAGCTGCAAGAGCAAGAGAATCAACGAAGCAAAGGCTCCGAGTTTGCTATCCCATGTTACCAAGGCAGTCACAAGAGCCATGAAGGTCATGCTGGTTAAGACAATCAAACCAAGAGTTGCCAATTCATGGTTGGCAGATAATCCTATCAAATGGACAGCAGCGTAAACTAACACTCCAGCTACAACTGAAATTACGCCATTTACTTCTAGGCGTGCTTTGAACCATTCCCATTTGGTTTTTGGTTCTTTTCCTGAAGGAAGTGTGCTAAAGATGATATTGGTTGAAATAGCAGCTACAAAGAGGGCTACAGAAATCATATAAGGAGCCATCCCTATTCCGTTTTTCTCAACTTTATCTCGGTCTGTCTTGTGAAGGCTGAGTGGATCTGCTAGGATCTTGGCATTATCCTCCTTAGTTGTGACTGTTGATAGCTTATCACCTGCTTCTGTCAGACCACTAGCCAAGCTCTCGCTCCCACTTGTTAAGGATGATAGTTTATTCGTCAACAGGCTGCTACCATCGACCAGTTTTCCTGATCCATTAGCCAATTGGCTTGCACCATCTACTAATTTCCCGAAATTAGCTGTCAGTTCAGGTGATTTAGAGGCCAATTGACTTGCTCCAGCTGATAGAGTTGCTGAGTTTGTTAGTAAGCTAGAATTATTAGCGGCTAATCCACTAGCTCCTTCCGAAAGTTTATTGACAGCATTTGTATAATCCGTCACTCCTTGAGCTAATTGACCGGCGCCACTTGATAATTTTTCATTTAAGCTATCTACACCAGAAGCAATTTGACCGGCTCCTCCACTAGCTGTTTCAAGCCCAGCGCTAACCGTAGACAAGCCACCATAGAGACCATTGATCATGTTGGCTGCTTGTGGCAATACCTGATTAGAGACAGCCCCCAGCTGAGCTAACTGTGTTTGGCTGGCAGTCTTTCCTGCTTCCAGACTGGTCTTCATGGTCATCACTTCTGATAAAATGGTCTGAGCAGATTGATCACTACCCGCTTGGCTACCACTAACCGCCGCATCAATCTCCGCCTTGGCCTCTTCAGAAAGACTCTGATATGCACTTGTTCCTTGGACATTGGCTAGGGCAGCTGTTTTAACAGCTTGATTGTCATTGATGATATTTTGAGCAGATGCTGCTATATTCGTCAAGGATGCCTCAATATTTTCTGTTGAAGCTGAAGTTCCTGAGAGAGACGCCTGAATGCTTGCATTTAACTGGTTCAGAGCAGCTGTCAAATTGCTGACATTTTCCTGATTGCTAGTAAGACTCATATCTACCGATTCCTTCAGAGCAGTTAAACCAGTATTGAGCTTGGACGCTCCGCTAGCCAAAGCTTGGACACCAGCACTTGATTGAGTGAGTTGTTGGACACCTCCTACTAGATCAGCTGAACGCTCCGAAAGCTGATTGGCACCCGATGCAATAGTGGCTACCCCATTTGCATAAGTTGTTAACCCTTCTGACAAGCGATTAACTCCTGCTGATACTTGTGCAACAGCTCCTGTATAGGTTTCTAAACCTGAGTTTAATTGACCTGCTCCATCTGCTAAACTGATAGTGGCCTGATTCAGAGTTTTAAGTTATCCGTAATGGTCTGGCTACCCGCACCCAACTGCTGGCTACCCGAAGCTAATTGCTGGGCTCCATCTGAGGCCTTATTCATTCCCGTCTTTAGCTCTCCCATATTTTTAAATAAAGCACTTGTATAAGTATTGGTTACGTTTTGCGCTACCGTCTGCTTTAAAGAAGTCATGGCGGAGTCACTCATCTTACCAGCAATGAAACTCCGACCACTCGAGATCTGATAGTCGATTTTCATTTGCTTAGGTTCGCCACTTAGGACACTGGCTGCCCGCTCTGACAAATCACTCGGCAGAGTGACCACCATATAGTAGTTACCCTTCTTCAAGCCATTTTGGGCATCCTCTTTACTAACAAAGTGGAAATCCAGATTTTTATTCTCCTTGAGGCTGGAAACAAGATCGTCACCAATCGCTAGGGTCTTCCCTGAACTTGTCACAGCCTTATCCTGATTAACAACTGCCACCGGCAAGTTCTCTACCTGTCCGTAAGGATCCCACATAGAGCTTAAGAAAATTACATTGTACAAGGCTGGAATCAGAGAAACACCTAACATTACAATGATAAAGCTTGGTTTTTTTAAAATAGCTTTCCACTCTTTTAACATATTTACCTCCAAAAAATTATACATACTGTCTAAATTTTGATATACTAGATTATACACCAATCCAAAATTATTACAAGCTAAAGAATTCGAAAATTAGACATACTGTACAAATTTGTTCGAAAGGATGAAAAAAATGGAAAGTAATAAAAGAAAGAAAACCAAGATGACCATTGAACAAGCTATGGTCCAACTACTGAAAGAAAAAAGCTTTGAATATATTTCAACTGTTGAGCTTGCCAAAACTGCAGGTATCAGCCGGAGCAGTTTTTATACTCATTATAAGGATAAGTACGACTTGATCGAACGCTATCAGCAAGGCCTCTTTCAAAAACTTGAAACGATTTTTGAGGAATATTACAATGACCGACAGCAGGCCATCTTAAATGTCCTCGACTTCCTGGAAAGCGAACCCCTTTTCTCTGCCCTTCTGTCGGAAAATGGAACAAGGGAAATCCAAACCTTTTTAAGACACAAGTTTCAAATGATGCTTCACCAAGAGTTGCAAGAACGCTTCAGTAATAAGGAATTCAGTCAGATTGAAAAAGAATACAGCACTGTATACCTGACCAACGCCTTGTTTGGCGTCGTGCAAATGTGGATTGCAAGAGGAAAAAAAGAAAGCCCGCAACAAATGACGGACTTCCTTCTTAAAATGCTAGGATAAGGAATTTCTTATTCGGCCAAGGACAGACTAAAGTTCTCCATGTTTCTGATGTTCGTCCATGCTTTCATCGCACTCAATAGTGGCTCGAACGATGCCAAAAGACTTGACCAGCTGGTGAACTGCCTGTCTGGTCTCTTGGCTTTTCTCGGTTTCTTTTAGACAAATGTGAATCATGGCGTATTTGTCAATACCGTCTGTCGTCCAAACGTTGAGTTGAGCAACAGCTTGAACATTGTCTAGACTCCCCAGTTCTTGATAGAGCTGACCCAGATCAATATCGCTTGGAACATGATCCAGAAAGATCTTGATATTATCCCAAAACTTAGGTAGAGACTGACTGAGGATAAAGACAGCAATCAACAGAGATAGCAAGGGATCTAGGAAATACCAATCCGTAAATCGTAAGACGATAGACACTAGAATAACCGCTAGCCAACCCAGAATATCCTCTAGAAAATGCAGACTGAGAATAGACTCATTGTGACTATGGCCGTGGCTGATCACCTTGCTGGCTGCCAAGTTGACCAAAATAGCCACAATTCCTAGGACCAGCATCCCGTTATAATCGACAGGTTCTGGGGCGAAGACCTTGGGAACATTTTCCCAGAGGACCAAGAGCGAACCTATAATCAAAATAATGGAAGTCAGAATGGCTCCCAGCAAACTGTAACGCTTGTAGCCCAATGTATAACGGCTATCTTCTTTTTTATTGGAAATCTTTTCTAAAAGCGTTGACAGGCCAATTGCTAGTGCATCCCCTGTATCATGAACGGCGTCAGCCAAGACAGCACTGGAATTGAAGGCCAAACCGAAAATAACTTCAATAATGGCGAAAGACAAATTCAAAAGAAAAGCAATCATCATTTTTTGACTTGATTTCATGGCAACCCCCTGTTACATCTGACATTTTTATAGTATAATGTATTCAAAAGCAAACACTTTGTGCGATTCTATTATCCATCTTTTTAGAAAAGGAAACAAGAAGCAAATCACTAGCTTTGTCAGATAAGAGACAAAAGACTGATTTTGTTCGGAAATACTATGGACAGACGAGTAAAAAAATCACGCGCAGCCATTTACCAAGCCTTTCTCAGCCTCTTACATCGTAAGAGCTATGAAGCCATCACTGTTCAAGAAATTATCGACCTGGCCGATGTGGGGCGGTCGACTTTTTATGCTCATTTTGAGACCAAAGAAGCCCTGCTGGAGGAGCTCTGTCAAGAACTATTCCAGCACACCTTTCTTGAGCGTCCTGATGGAAAGGACCTATTTGAAGCGACTGCCCATATTTTCTATCATTTTCGGAAAAATCAGGATCGAATCGCTACACTGCTTTTAGCAAAAAACACCTACTTTATCAATCGCCTAAAAATTGAGCTGGAACATTACCTCTTCCCTCTCATTCAGGAAAAAGGCTTGATGAACAAGGCCCGTCTGCCACAAGATTTTTTGAAAAATCACGTAACAGCTACCTTTGTTGAGACTGTATCCTGGTGGCTGCAACAAAGAAATCCCATCGATGAGGCCACCATCAGCCAATATTTTTTAGACTTGATGAAGTAAAAACTTTGTACTAAAAACTTAGAAAACTATCGTTTGAGGAGAATTTTATGAAAAAACATTCTGCATTTTTTGTCCCAGGCATTATCATGGTTGGGCTTGTTTTACGGACACCTTTTGCCGTTTTGCCGATTGTCCTATCGGATATCGCTGATGGCCTCCACGTTTCACTCAGCTCACTCGGGCTCTTGACCAGTTTACCTCTAGTCATGTTTGCCCTCTGTTCCTCTTTCTCTCCTCGCTTAGCGCAAAAATTTGGTCTTGAAAAACTCTTTACAATGGTCCTAATCATCTTGACAATCGGATCTCTTATCCGGATCATTAATCTCCCCTTCCTTTATGTAGGAACTATTATCCTAGGAGCAGCCATTGCTTTACTGAACGTTCTGCTGCCTAGCATCATTCAAGCCAATCAGCCAGAACGCATCGGTCTTTTAACGACCTTTTACATCTCCGCTATGAGCCTATCGATTACAGTAGCTTCTGCTCTGGTTGTTCCTATCGTTAGTGCCACCTCTTGGCAAGGATTAATTTTAGCTTTAAGTGCCATTTGTCTCTTGGCACTCTTGGTATGGCTCCCTAATACTAAACACAATCACTTCCTAGCAAGAAAAGGCAAAAATCATCCAATCGGCGCCCTGCTGAAAAATAAAAAGGTCTTGGCCCTCATCGTATTTTGTGGCTTGCAGTCCCTGCTCTTTTACACAGCAGTAACCTGGTTACCAACCTTGGCCTTGCAAGCTGGTCTATCAAAAGATGCAACGGGTATTCTCGCTTCGATCTTCTCTTTGATTAGCCTGCCATTTCTATGACAATACCAAGCCTCACAGCTCGTTTATCCGCTCGTGGACGCCTCATCATGATATCTTGCGTTGCAGCTTCTGGACTCATTGGTGTCTCTATGCTCCTAATTCCGACCAGCAATTTCTTTTACTGGCTGATCCTCAATCTCCTTCTTGGAGCTGCAGTCAGCGCCCTATTCCCTTACCTTATGGTAACCTTCTCTCTTAAGACCAGCACTCCTGAACAAACAGCTCAATTATCTGGTTTGGCTCAAACAGGTGGTTATATCCTTGCAGCATTAGGACCTAGCCTTTTTGGTTTCAGCTTTGACCTCTTCCAATCTTGGACACCTGCCATTATCGGTCTTTTGATTCTAACGTTGATTATGACTGCTTCTCTTTTCTATATTGAGAAATTCGATAAGATTTTGTAACATCTAAAACCGCTTAGCGAACCTAGGCGGTTTTACAATTTGTAGACTAAGTTACCAGCCAACACTTACCTCTCAACGCTCCAAACAACTTTTTTCACCCTGATAAATATTTATATCTGTTACAAAAACATTACATAGACAAACAAAGAGCAAACAAATCAAACCCTTGATAGCGATGTCTTTTCTCTGTTTTTCCTATGTATTTTATGTAACGAAACTATTAAGCGGGTATGATAATTCAATGTCATATCCATTTTTTTATTGCGTCAAAAGCTTGAATCATATACTATGTAAGTAGAAGGAGGGATATGATGAAAAAATCAACAATTTATTTATCTCTAATTACACTAGTTTCACTCTTCTTTTTGGCTGCCTGCGGAAATTCTGCAGACAAGGATACAAAAGAAAGCTCAAGCTCAAGCGTATCTTCTTCATCTAAGGCCAGCTCTTCAAACAAAGAAGAAAGCTCAGCATCCTCTGAAAGCGGCAAAGCTAAAGTTAAGGTTAACGGAGGCCAAAACGGTGGTAGCGTTAACGTAGAAACTGATGACGCTAAAGTAGAAGCTGACGGCGATGGCTCAGCTACTGTTGAAGCTGGCAATGAAAATGCTAATAGCAATGGAAATGTTAACGTAAACGAAGACGGCGTTCATGTACAAGGTGGCGGTGTCGATGTTAAAGTTGGAAGCGACGGAACAGTTAACGTCCAAACTCCATAATCACAAAGCTATTTCGAACATTATAATATCAAAAAAGCCAAGCACTGCTTGGTTTTTTTGATTGTTCATTTTATACTCCGCTCCGAGCCAAAAGACTTACAAAGCATTAAATAAACTTGAAAACACTTAATATCTGTGCTATACTCTTTTTAGACAAACAGGGAGGGACTAGTATGTACCAAGAACAACGCTTGGCTGAAATCTTAGAGCTCTTGGCTGAGAAAAAACAGCTGTCAGCCAAGGATATGGTAGAGCATTTTCAGGTTTCTAAAGATACCATTCGACGAGATTTTTCGATTTTGAGCGAGCGTAAGCTTGTGCAGCGCACTCACGGAGGTATTATCCCGCTGGACACTAGCCGGCAAATTCCCTCCTTTAACGACCGTCTCAAGCAGCTGAACCAAGAAAAAAAGGCTATAGCTCGAAAAGCCCATGACTTTCTCAAGCCGGGACAGATTGCCTTCTTTGATGTCTCAACCATCGTTCTCCATCTGGCACAGCGCATCAAGGAGCCTATGACAATCTACTCTCACTCGCTGGATAATGCCATCATGCTGAGTAGTCAGGACAAAGTGGACTTTCACCTCTTAGGTGGAAAATTTTATTCCAAAAACCGCTTCTACTACGCGCTCAATGAAGCAGAGCTGTTAAAGCAAGTTTCCTTTGACATTGCCTTTATCGGGGCAGCCAGTGTCTCTGATGGTCTAGTCAGCTTTGAAGACGAGGCTGATGCTCACCTGAAAAGACTGGCTTTGAAACACGCCAAGACTAAGATTCTACTGGCTGAGCAAGACAAGTGGCAGAAAGAGTCCAAGTACATCCTGGGTCCTGTCAGCGACTTTGACTACTGGATCACGGACCAAGAGCCCAGCCCTGAAGTCCAAGATAAGCTAGGAAACAAGGTTCAGATCATTTATTAAATCCGTTATTAGATACAAAGGAGGAAGAGCTATGACAAAACAACCGATTCGCCTGATTATCAGCGACATTGACGGTACCATTTTGGACAACCAGCACCAAGTAGATCCTGAGCTCAAAGACATCATTCCCCTGCTAAACCGAGAACAAATCCCTTTCGTCCTCGCTTCTGCTCGCTCTCCTCTGGGTATGGAGCCCATTGCCCGTGAGCTGGGGCTGGGAGATAATCCGCTGGCCTGCTACAACGGTGCTCTGGTCATCAAGGGTGACCCGCAAGCTTACGAGACCATTATCGAGCATCCTCTAGACAAGAAAGAGATCCGCACTTTTCTGGAACTAGTCAAAGCTGAATTTCCTAGTGTGTCCATCAATCTCTACTCTGGCAAGGATTGGATTGCTGATCGTCTGGATAAGTGGGTGCAGATAGAGGCAGCTATTACAGGTGAGCAGCCAGTCATTCAGAATATTCTTCTGCCAGTGCTGGATGTGCTAATCCCTATCCATAAGCTACTTCTTATCGATGAAGCGCCTGTCATCCAGAAACTCCATGACTACCTACAGACCTTGGACTTTCCCAAGACAGCCTTCTATCTCTCTAAGGACAACTACATGGAAGTCACAGCCAAGCATGTCTCCAAGGAACAAGCCTTGTACGAAATTGCCCAGCACTACCAAGTGCCACTAGAAGAGGTCATGACAGTCGGAGACAACTTCAATGACCTTCCTATGTTGCGACTGGCAGGACTCGGCGTCGCTATGGGCAATGCCCCTGAAGCAGTCAAAAACGAAGCCAAAGCCGTCACTAAAAGCAACAATGAGCACGGAGTCGCAGAAGCCATCAAAGAATATGTCCTCGGCTGAGTTTGCGAAATGACTCAGATATCCAACCCTAAAAATCAGCAAAATAATTTGAATTAAGGATTTAGTTCTACATTGGCTAGGACTAAGTCCTTTTAGCTTGTTTTTTGTTTTAGGCTTAGTGCATCACCTGAAATTTTCTTTATGATACTAAATGAAAAATAGGTGCTAGATAGAGACTGAGATATGGTAGGTAAAAGAAAACCACCTGAATTAATATTCAGGTGGAATAGTAACCTCAAATAGAATAGGCCTGAAGAAAAAGCCCCAGGCATACTATTTCTTCGATAGATTATCTTTTTCCGTTCTATGCATCTCGTGAAGAATGGCTGACTGCACAGCCAATAAGCGCTAGAAAAGAATCCCTCATCCTAAGAGAAATCATTCCTGTATCCTATTACGATATGAAAGATAAAATAGGATAAAAATATAACGATTACTTGCTCTTTTTCAATTGATTATAATAATCATTCGAGCGAATTTTATTCTTTTCTGCAATATTTTTATCTTCCATTGGGATAGATTCCAATCCATTATTTGCAGAAATTAATTTTGCCATTTTTGAATCAGCTTTCTCAAATTCTGCTGCTACAGAATTTAAATAGTTATTAAGATTCTCTACCGTAGTATGAATATCTGCTGAAGCCTCATCCAATAAGGTATTGCAGTCTGCAAATAATTCTGTAGACTCATCATCAACCCACTCTGAAGCATCATTTTGACCTCCTGACGCTACTGCCGCATCTAAGCGAACTGATGTTTCGTAAATTTGATCTGTATTAATCTGTCTCTTTTTTCCCATTTGCTTTTATCCTTTCCTGTGCTTTTTTAGCTTCTGCTATCAAAGGCTTTTAAACTATCTAGTGCTAGATCCTTATTACCCGTTTCAGTCAAAGCCTGTTGATAAACGATGTTTCGTAAATTTGTGTCGTATTAATTTGCCTCTTTTTTCCTATTTGCGTTTATGCTTTCCTGTGCTTTTTTAGCTTCCGCTTTGGACCAATCAATGAATTCTTGGTAATTATTTAAAGGAGTTTCTTCGTTCGTTTCATAATCCTTTGCGATTATATCTAGCTTATCCTGACCAACTGGCGCAAACCAATGGCGAAGATCTTCATAGTAATCTGCAGGAGAAACCAAGCCTCTTCGATACAGAATTTCTGTAATTCTATTTTTCTTTAGACGCTTTACCAAGTCAGGAAACTCATGGCTAAAGTTAATATCCTGCCCAATCTTGTTCTCCTTTTTATCATTAATATAACCTAAATCGTTTAAATCTGAAAATCCATTAAAATATAGAATATCATCGAGATTGGTTCTGGATAGGGAAGGGAAACTATTTTGTGCGAGAAGCACCTCTTCCATCGCTTCACTAAGCTCTGTCAATTTCCCATTTTCCAGATTTAGCACTAGTCTTTTTTTTTCTTCCAAATTTTTTCTTTTTGAAACGGAAATCCGTACATAATCTTTACCCTCAAAATAGAAACTAGAACCAACTTCTTGGATGGCCCCATCATCTCTCAAGCCATAATCTGAATCATATTCTTCTACGGCCTTTTTGAGGTCTATGCGTTTTTCATCGAAATTTTTTTTACGTAAATCATAAGTGATAATATCAAATTTTACGAGTTTACCGGATGGTAAGGTATTCTTTTTTGCATAAAAGTGCTCATAAGTTGTAAATGTTGAGACTACGTAGTTACGACTCATCCTTAAATCATTGGATTGCCAATTTACATCTTTAGGACTAACTAAGACATAGCGCCCATCTTTTGTTAGAGTGATATCTTTCAGCGAAGAATCAAATACAAGAGTTTTCTTTATGGTCTCTTCCTTTGGCTTGGAGGAAGAAAAGAATTGTTTTTTTAGATAAACAAAGCTACAGAAAGCTACTAGTAAGACAGCTATCACTAAAATAAATTGTTTTCTTTTATTCATTTATTGTCCTTATTACCCGTTTCAGTCAAAGCCTGTTGATAAACGATGTTTCGTAAATTTGTGGCATATTAATTTGCCTCTTTTTTCCTATTTGCGTTTATGCTTTCCTGTGCTTTTTTAGCTTCCGCTTTGGACCAATCAATGAATTCTTGGTAATTATTTAAAGGAGTTTCTTCGTTCGTCTCATAATCCTTTGCGATTATATCTAGCTTATCCTGACCAACTGGCGCAAACCAATGGCGAAGATCTTCATAGTAATCTGCAGGAGAAACCAAGCCTCTTCGATACAGAATTTCTGTAATTCTATTTTTCTTTAAACGCTTGACCAAGTCAGGAAACTCATGGCTAAAGTTAATATCCTGCCCAATCTTGTTCTTCTTCTTATCATTAATATAACCTAAAATGTTTGAAGGTGAAAATCCATTAAAATATAGAATATCATCGAGATTTGTTCTGGATAGGGAAGGGAAACTATTTTGTGCGGTACTCACTTCTTCCATCGCTTCACTAAGCTCTGCCAATTTCCCATTTTCCAAATTTAATACTAGGCTTTTTGTTTCTTCTAAATTTTTTCTTTTTGAAACAAAAAGCCGTACATAATCTTTACCCTCAAAATAGAAGCTAGAACCAACTACTTGGAGGGACCCGTCATCTCTCAAGCCGTAATCTGAATCGTATTCTTCTACGGCCTTTTTGAGGTCTATGCGCTTTTCAACGAAATTTTTTTTACGCAAATCATAAGTGATAATATCAAATTTTTTGAGTTTACCGGATGGTAAAGTATTCTTTTTTGCATAAAAGTGCTCATAAGTTATAAATGTTGAGACTACGTAGTTCCGACTAATTCTTAAATTATTAGAATGCCACTTTAAAGTATTGGGACTAACTAAGACATAGCGCCCATCTTTTGTTAGAGTGATATCTTTCAGCGAAGAATCATATACAAGCGTTTCCTTTCTGGACTCCTCCTTTGGCTTGGAAGGAGAAAAGAATTGTTTTTTTAGATAAACAAAGCTACAGAAGGCTACTAGTAAGATAGCTATCACTAAAATAATTTGTTTTCTTTTATTCATTTATTGTCCTTATTACCCGTTTCAGTCAAAGCCTGTTGATAAACGATGTTTCGCAAATTTGTGGCATATTAATTTGCCTCTTTTTTCCTATTTGCGTTTATGCTTTCCTGTGCTTTTTTAGCTTCCGCTTTGGACCAATCAATGAATTCTTGGTAATTATTTAAAGGAGTTTCTTCGTTCGTTTCATAATCCTTTGCGATTATATCTAGCTTATCCTGACCAACTGGCGCAAACCAATGGCGAAGATCTTCATAGTAATCTGCAGGAGAAACCAAGCCTCTTCGATACAGAATTTCTGTAATTCTATTTTTCTTTAAACGCTTGACCAAGTCAGGAAACTCATGGCTAAAGTTAATATCCTGCCCAATCTTGTTCTCCTTTTTATCATTAATATAACCTAAATCATTTAAATCTGAAAATCCATTAAAATATAGAATATCATCAAGATTTGTTCTAGATAGGGAAGGGAAACTATTTTGTGCGAGAACTACCTCTTCCATCGCTTCACTAAGCTCTGTCAATTTCCCATTTTCCAGATTTAACAATAGTGTTTTTCTTTCTTTTATATTATTTTTTTTAGATACAAAAACTTCTATATAATCTATGTTATCATGATGAATACCGAACCCTATATTTTCCATAGAACCATCATCTATCAAGCTATACTCTGAAGTATACTTCTCTACAGTCTTTTTGAGGTCTATACGCTTTTCTTCAAAATTTTTCTTACGCAGATCATAGGTTAAAATTTCGAATGCTGTGAGCTTACTAGATAATCTTTTATATTCTTTAGAATATGTTTGATCATATGATACAAAAGAGGAAACTACATAATTTCTTGTAATTACTAAATCGTTAGATTGCCAATTGACATCTTTAGGACTAACTAAGACATAGCGCCCATCTTTTGTTAGAGTGATATCTTTCAGCGAAGAATCAAATACAAGAGTTTTCTTTATGGTCTCTTCCTTTGGCTTGGAGGAAGAAAAGAATTGTTTTTTTAGATAAACAAAGCTACAGAAAGCTACTAGTAAGACAGCAATCACTAAAATAATTTGTTTTCTTTTATTCATTTATTGTCCTCCTGAACCGACTAAGCGATCAAACAGCTGATTATGTTGGATTCGAATATCCTCTCCACTCCGATAAGTTATATCAGCATCATTCCCTTTCCTTAAAATTGCTTCCTGATACTCTTGCCAATGTCCTTTAGATGGAATGATTTTTTCATCTTGAATTTGACTAAACGCATTTTGGAGCTCAGACGGCTTAGGTGTAACAATGTTATCCCCTTTAATAAAGTTTGTCACCGTACTATTATAAATATTGGTGCCTTCCATCTTTTTATCAAAGGCTTTTAAACTGTCTAGTGCTTGTTCCTTATTACCCGTTTCAGCCAAAGCCTGTTGATAAACGATGTTTCGCAAGCCATTTTCTTGATAGTCTGCATAAGATAGAGCAGACTGCAAATCAAAAGCTGAAGAAAAACGTGTCGAGATTACCTTTTGGTTTCCTTCAAGTCCAGTTGACACACTTCCTCCTCCAACATCGTTAAACGTATTGAATGCTTCTTTTTCGGAATTTTCCTTATCTTCGTCAATTTGTTCTAAAGCAGAATGATAGGTAGCAAATGCCTTGACAAGACCTGCACCAGAACGAACTGGTGCTTGATATTTTTTAGGTAATAAACCAGTAGAACCAGCTGCAGCATCTCTAGCATTAGAAGGGCCATCAGAGTTTGCAGCGGTATCTAACACTGCCCCTATAGCTTGAGTAACCGCTACAGTCTCAGGTCCACCTAAGTATCCGCCTGTCTTTATTACATCACTAACAAATTTCAGATTGGCTTTTAGACGTTTCTCTTCTATTTTATCCAATTCGGCAGCCATTTCACGTCCTTTACCTTCTCCATAAGTATCAAAGACCCCTACAGTAACTGTTTCACGCTTATCAGGAAATGTTCTCCATTCTGTTTGGCTTTTCTTAATTTCATCAAAAGTGATATTTCCATTCCCCATTTTTAGATTATCAATGGAACTTTTTTCTTCATAAGTCCCCCCATGCGGCATCTTATGAGGAACATGTCCCATCTTTCTGACATAGATTGCCGAATACAGATTTGTCAAAGCATTCGCTTTTTCAACATCCTTTTGTATTTTTCTTAATTCAGGCGTCATTTTTTCCTGAGTAGCTATAAAATCATCTATCCGTTTTTGATAAGAGGCATCTGATTCGTTCTCCTTTCTTTTAGGAAAACCAGGCATCTTACTTACACCAACAGCTGTTAATGATATGCCAAATCGATCTCCTGCTTCCATTAATTTATCCATATAACTTTGAACATCTTCTACTGAATTATTTTTCAATAAAGTATTTACGAAAGCTTTTATATCATTTAAATTTTCAGGAGTTGTTTGATCTAAGTCTCCTTTCATCGTACCAAACAGGGTTCTATTAACGATTGTCATCATAGATACACTGACACCTTTAGATGGTACTTTTGCCATTTCGTTAAAGGGGTCTTTAGAATATGCAGCTGCAAGCATTTTCCCATCATTTTCATCCTGGATTGCTTCAAGATCTCCCATGTTTTCAGCAGTCAATTTTTTAAGTTCCATATAGCCAGCAATCTCATCAACACTAACTACATGAATATGCTTCGCATTTGCCATCGCATCTCTCAATCTCGTGAAAATACCCGCTAACTCTTGAAGCGCCTTAATCGCAGTATCTTGAGCACCAGATAGTGCGACATGAGTTTGATTTCTATTACTTGCTAAACTATTCAGCGATGTAGTTAACCCATCTTCAAATCCCTTAAAATCACTCTTAGGTTCATTCAGCAAATCTAACGCAGCATCTAATTTAGCTTGTAAATCTTTTTTGACTGTTTCTGCTTCGTCATATTGTTCTTTTTTCAATTTAGCTTGAACGCTATCATTATCTCCCTTGATAGACTGAATTAATTCATCATCATTAAATCCAGCAGATTCAAGACTTGATACATAGTTACTTAAAACTTTAGCATATTTTTTAACAGTTTGCGGATAAACTTCATAAACCATTTCTTGTAACTCATTTAGTAGATTTAAGAAAGCCGTGACAGCATCAGCTTCTGAATCTTCTATCTTCAACATGAATTCTTGATAGCCCTTCTTTACTGCCGCCTCATACTCTGTCGCAAATAGTTCTTTGAGTTCTGAACTCTCTGACATGTACTTTTTGCCCTTAACCTTAATTTTATCTGTCATGACATTTCCCTCCGTTTTCTTAAAATGGATTTATTTTTGCTAATGTATATTCGATTGATACGCAAGTCTTGTCCCATTCTAATGTGCTGATTTTAGTAGTTAGTTTTGCATCGACCTCACTCTTTTTTGCTGAAAAGTCTTTTTCTAGTTCTTCTAAATAATCTTTCTCATCTGCAGTTTCTTCTTTATATTTTTTCCCTTTTAAATTATCCACATTCGTCTTGTCAGGTTTATAACTTACTTTAGTATTCGTATCATTTAAAGCTTTTTGGGCTGCTTTTAGAGCTTCGATTTCTCCATCAAGAGCATCTAATTTTGCTTTAATACTTGCTACCCTATCTTCTTTACTTGTCATTTTTTTCTCCTTCTATTCCATTAATACTTTAATTTTATTTGCCTGTCCATGTGATACAAAATAGTGAATCTGCTCATCTAACGCCACCTCTCTAAGAGGTTTAGATAAAACGTCTATAACATACTGATCATTTAGTCTCAATCCAACTAAACCTTGTTTATGCGAAGAACCGTTTTGGATGCATAATCAATTTTTTTACTTAATTGATTATCGGTTTCAACAAATACCGGATAGCCCACTTTATGGCCATTTTTAATAATATTAGCTAGACTATCTTGTAGCTGGTGATTTAAATCTCCTACTAAAGTAGACATATCATATATAACTATGATTGTATGTAAATCCTTTTCTTGATCCTCCATACGTTCAGAAATTAATAACTCAACTGCCTCTATAAAATCTTTCACATTTTCGGGGTCAGATACAATTGTGTAACCATCAAGATTAGGTATTAAGTTATACTTTGGAGCGATAATATAAACATTAGAATTAATTTTTGATGAAACAATAGAAAATTGTTTCGTCATTGTTCTCATTTGCTCCTCACTATTGGCTACATATACAAAAGACCCTTGCTTTAGATTCCAACCCATTGGTTTGACAGTTTCTATATCTAACCCTAAAGGAATAATTTCTTGAGATAGAAGCTTCAAAACATCTGCCCGACTATAGAAGTCCTTCTCTGTCAACTCCTCAGGTACCATTGGGATAGCCTGTGGTGTTTCACCTGTCCAGGCTTCTTGGATTCGAGCGACTTCTGTACGTAGGTTATTGATGACTTGTGCATCACTGATACCTGCGACTGGCAAGGCAAGCTGGACGACATCAACTTCATCCCGTTTCATGAGGATGCGTCCTTTGATATCTTCCATGGTCGCCGCAAGCGGTGTGCTACCTAGAATAGTTCGGACTTCACCGACATCATTTTGCTTAAGAGTCATCTGATGCTTGAAGTTGGCATAGAGCGTAGCTCTCAGGTTGGACTGGCGACCAGCTGTCATGATTAAGTGGACACCAATGCTGAGACCTTCGCGGGAAATCCGCATCAAGATCTTGAAGAGCTCTGCTTCAAATGGCTCTTCCTTCATCGCTTCATAGCTATCTAAGAGAATGACAATTGTCGGCTCTTCTTGGCCACTAGCCTGACGGTAGAGGTCTATGGTCCCCACACCGTAGTCAGACAAGAGTTTCTTCCTCCGATTGAGCTCTCGCTCCATGATCCGGACAAACTTAGCCACTTTCTCCGTTTGGTCTAGAAGCAGGGTATCTGCTACGTGAGGTAGATGGCTCAAAGGCGCCAGCCCATTCGTACCAAAGTCCATTAAGTAAAGTGTGACATCTTTGGGACTGTACTTTCTAGCCAGATCCATCGCTGTACTTTGCAGGAAGGTCGTCTTCCCTGTCCCTGGACTACCATACAAGAGGATGTTTCCATCCTTAGATAGATTGATCGTAACCGGCTCTTGCTTTTGTGCTTGTGGGATATCTGCCATCCCGATGAGAAGTTCGAGATCACTTGGCTTTTTATTCCATTCCTTATGGAAATCAACCGCTTCAAGCTCATTTAGTGTCATGCGCTCTCGGAGCGGTGGTAACCACGGCTGTGGTAGGGGAGCGATCTCTTGGTTCTCTGCCAAGAGCTGGATATTTTCGACGATGGCATCAAGCTCTGTCGGTACTTCCTTGATTTCATCTGCTAGATCCAGTCCAGAGAGGTCTTGATTGAGGACTTCATATTGGCCTAGGTCGTTGATACGATAGATTGTGTGATCTTCGATTCCCAGTTCATCCTTGTCCGGCTGGTAATCTGCTCCTGACCAGGCTGATTGGAAGAGCTCATAGACTTCATTGTTACCGACTTGCAGGTAAGCACGACCAGCCTGCGTGATTTCTGCTGCATCTGGTGTATGGAGCATTTCCATGGAGTCACTCCTGTCTGCTACCTTGAGGGCTAGCTTGAAACGAGAGTTGGACCAGATCTGGTCATCCACGACCCCAGAAGGTTTTGTGTCGCAAGGATCAAGTGAACACCGAGGGAACGTCCGACCCGAGCTGTAGAAACCAGCTCTTTCATAAAGTCTGGCTGGTTAACCTTAAGCTCTGCGAACTCATCTGAGATGAGGAAAAGGTGGGGCAGAGGTTCTTTAGCTTCACCATTTTTAAATTTCTTCTGGTATTGGTTAATGTGGTTTACTTCATAGCGATTAAAGAGACGCTGCCTGCGTTTTAGCTCCGCATTGATCGAAACCAAGGCACGCATAGACTGTGCTCCATCTAGGTTAGTGATGGTCCCCAAGAGGTGAGGCAGTTTCTTAAAGAGATGGGCCATTCCCCCACCCTTATAGTCAATGAGTAGGAAGCCCACATCGTGCGGGTGGAAATTGACGGCTAGACTCAGGATATAAGACTGGATAGTTTCAGACTTACCAGAACCTGTCGTCCCCGCAATCAAACCGTGCGGTCCATGAGCCTTCTCGTGGAGGTTGAGTTGTACTAGGTCATCCTTGCCTCGAAGGCCGATTGGCACGGCTAAGCTCTTGTAAGGAGCATGGCTCTGCCATCTGTCTAAGACCTTCAAGTCCGCAAAGCTTTCAGCTCCGTACATCTCCATAAAGGTAACTGTATCAGGGATAGAAGACTTGAGATTTGCAAGTGGTTGAGCGGTGCCAAGGTCCGTGCAATTTGTTCCTTATCATAACCTTCTGGGAAGTGGTCCAAGCGGAAGTTGGTCTCCTTGAGGATCCCTTCTTCCATCACCAACTGCCCAGTATTGCGGTCCTTGATATTGATGACGGTTTTGACATTTTCAGATAGGGAGCTCATCACATCTTCGACAAAGAGAAGTGAGCAGCCTAGGTCTGTCGGGTCTTCTGTGAAAAACTCCATGATGACGTGATCCAAAATCAGCTTTTCATCAGTAATTAAGACCACATAGTGAGGACTAAAGAGAGTAGTCTCCTGACGACTTGCCTCATCTCTTTGAGTCTTACGGAGTTTCAGGATCTGATTGAGACTGTTAAGCACTTGGTCACGAGTACGCTGATTGTATACGAAGCCTCGCACATTCATTTCCTGCAAGCTTGCATGTGGTAACCAACGCATCCAATTCCATTGGTCCCGCTCTTCCTCTGGCATGATGGTGATAAACTGCACATCATGATACGAATGAAAGACACTCAACTGCATAACCAAGAGCTGGAGCTGTTCAAGGACTAGATTGCGAGGTCCGACATAACCAACTGGCCCGTGGCTAAGATTCGCTACTATCGGCAAATCAGGGATTTCTTATGCTTGGTATAAAGAGCAAAGCCCTCCTCTTCAAGCGCATCTTTCTTCCCACTTCTCTCCTGCTGTCCATAGGTCAACTGATAAGAAGTCGGAACCTGCCCCAAACCTAGACGATAAGTCAAAAAGTCAAAGTGGAGCGGTGTTTTTTCATAGATACGGTGACTATAACGTTGAGTTAACTCCGTCAGCTCTTCCACCTTAGGGAAGTGATAGAGCATGCCCTGACGCTGTTTGCGTTCCAAGTCAGTCAGCTCAATAGCCTTGTCTTTTAGATAGAGACGGTAAAGGTCCACGCGCTCTTTCTTGTCAGCCTTGTATTTCTTCCGATTTTTAAAGAAGGTCCTGACAGAAAAGACGATACTAGCCGCAGACATGGCCATCGTCGCCAGAATATAGATCCCCCGAGGCTGGATAAGGGTAATCAGGATTACAACCCCAATCATCAGCAAGGGCGGTACAATGAGCTTAAGCAATTCATCGCTTGGTTTGCCAGGCTCTTTACCTGGAGGATTTATGACCATTTTATCCTCAGATCCACGATAGATAATCCGAGGCGAACGATGATAGTCTGGATAGTCTGGATAAAAGCCGTAGCGAGATGCTCCTCGCAGAGATAGAACCTTGGCTGCTTGGACGGGGCCACTTAGCCAGACTTCATCTGGATAGATTTTGATCGTTACAGCACCAAAGCTGAGCTCATCACCAAAGGAAAGCCACAGCTGGTCTTGTTTTTCTAAAATGTTATTTCGATAAAAGGTTCCTTTGAACTTGGTTAAATGCCAGTTTTCTCCGTTTTTTTGCAAGAGCAATTCTAAATCATCAGAGACTTGAAGGCTAGAGCCACTCTGAGCACCGATCCGTAGCTCTTGTTGGTCCAAAAGATCATAAACTGTCGGAGTTTTATCTCTAAGGCAAAAACGTATTTGATTCAGCACCAGTCCATCTGTCAAGAGGCCAGTCTCCTCCCCAAACTGGTAGAAAATCTCGTCTCCATCAGCCTTGAGTCGAATTTCCTCCTCCTGCTGAGGCAGATAGACCTGAGCCTTTTCGCTGGCCCCAAGAAGAAGCTGGCGTCCCTCTGTGGGTTCAACCTCATAACGCAGGCCCTGGGTATAGAAAATTACTTGTTTTGTCATTTTTTACTCCTTGACCTGCTTAGTGACTGCTAGATGCACTGGTTTCAGTTGAACTTGAAGCTTCTGTAGATGAAGCCTCCTTTTCACTGGAGTCGCTTGAGCTTGAATCACTTGTCAGTAGTTCGCTCCGACTATCCCAGTACTTCTTGTATTCACCTTCCAGCGAGCTAAGCTTGCTTTCTCGATCCTTACCTGATAGCTTGTCATCTTCTCGTACTTGCTTGATTTCCTGTGCCAAAGCATAAAGGATGAGGTCATTATCATTAATCCGTTTAGCCGTATCCAAAGCATCCTCAAAGGTATTGCGCCCGATTTGGATCCAGTAAATCAGGTAGAGCTCATCTGATTTAAGACTCACATTATTCAAGATGACCTTCTTTTGATCAGATGAAAATTCTAGCCCTTGAATATAAGAGTAAGCCAATTCGTACTTTGAGTCGTTGGAAGACTAGAAGGTGCAATCCCTTCTAACTCAGTGATAACACCACTATAATCGACCTTGATAAAGGCAGTATCCGCCTGTAGAAGCTTTTCTTTAAAAGGATTTTGCAAGAAAATGAGATAAATCAAGGGAATAATCAAAAGGACAACAGCTACTGACAGCCAGATAGAGGCCAACTTGAAAACCCGATGCCATCTACTAGACACCTGAATCAGAGTAGCTTTTTCTTCCTTGGTCTTATCTAGATAAGCCTTTTCTAGAACAGCCACTGCAGCGGCCTGATCTTCTGCTTCACGGAGTTCAACCAAAAAGTCTGGCAAGGTTTCCAACTCCAAAGAACCATTGTAGAGTTCCATAAAATCCACATCCGCAAACAAGGTCGCAGCAAAACACTTGGCCTGGCGCAGGAAATCTTCAGCAGTCAGTGCCTCCGGCGTCATAATGCCTGGAACACCACGATAGGCAATCTTAGCCTGAGCATCCTTGGTAATCATGAGGTTGCTCGGATGAAGAAGAAAAGTCACTGGTAGCTCCAAAGCAGCTTCAAGAGCAAAGACATTGAGAGCCAAGCGGATTCTTTCTGAGATTGGACGAGATTTAACCTCTTCATAGCTGAGACTGTGTGGCTCTAGCTGGTAGGTAAAAGTTAAGCCATCTTCATCCGCATCCATGGTTTGCTCCAAAAAGAGCGGATGGTGCAAATCCAAAATCAGTAACTCTCGTAAGTCTTGAGTAGCCACATCTGAACGGCGTAAACTTAATTTCCATTCCTTGTCACTTTTCTCATAGGTAAAGGTTTGTTCTCCGTATACAAATTTTTCCTCAGTCACCTGATGCCTCCTCTATCTCTACTAAATCTCCTGTTGTAATTGGATAATCTGATAGGTACTTGCCCTCATCAAGTAGCAAGCCTTTATTAATAATTCTTAACTGGTATTTTGGCCTTTTTACTTCTGGCCCAAAAATGCTATCTATTTCTCGAATCAGCCGACGTACTTCAATTCGTCGAGGAATTCGAATATCGACATCCCTATCTGATAGGCGTAGGGTTATATTGATATGTTGCTTCATTCTCTCAATTCTCCTAATTTACAATTTCATATCTGGTCATGAATTTTACTTTTTAAAGATCCACTTATGAAACTCAGTCCGTAGCTACCTTGTAACTGATAAAGGCTGTAATCCCAACTAACAGGACGACTAAGCCAATATAGAAAACTCCTGGCAAAAAATCTCCCCAGCTAGTGGTTCCATCTTCTCTCTGGCTAATTTCTAGCTTTGAAACTGCTTGGCTATTTGACTGAAATAACTGCTTTTCTTTGGCTTCCTTAACTGGCCCCTGTATAGCAGAAAACAGTTGTCCCCCTTCTGTGGCCAACTGTTTATTCTGATCATGCTGTATCTCCTGCAGTTTCTTTTGATCTGCGGCATTAAAAAGCGCCTTAATCCGTTCCGACTGCGCACCAAAATGTAACTCCTCTTCTCTCTCAAGTCTGGAGTTATCGATTTGCAAACTATTATCTTGGAGGTCGTCCGCAGCAGCCACTGAGACTGCTGCACACACCCCTACGGTAAAAAGCAAGAGAATTAATTTTTTCATATCCTATTATACTTTCTGAGTTTGACTGATTGTTCCTTGAAAACTTCTGGGTTTGACAAAGATATTAGCTGCTGCTAATAAGCCCAAAACAATTAAGAGAGCAAAGAAGACAAAGAAGCCTGCTGCTTGCCCGTCAAAGTAAGCTGAGAGTAGATTTTCCAAAACAGACAGTGCATTCAAGTCCTTGATGAAGGCTGGGAAGCCTGTCAGACTAGCCGTTGTTCCAATAGCATTGGATAGATAAACAAAACTAATCATCATAAAGAAGGCAAGACCCATACCGACAACACGGAGATGTTTCAATAAGAAATACTGCCCTTGGACAAGAATTTGACTGGCAAATACTAGCAAGAGTACCCAAGATGGCACATATTCACGACCAACTGAGAGCTGAATGCTTGAGATAATCCCAATTGCTAAACCAATGGTCAAGGCTAAGCTGGATAGGACACCAACTGTCGTAATATCTGTATCGTGCAATTTGTCTAGCTTGAACTTGTCTTTGACTTTGCGAACGATATTCTGTGTCGCAAAAAGATAAGCTGTAAAGAGACTCACAATTTCTAGGAGCAATATCCAAGTGAATGGACGATAGACATTGACTGTTGCTTTCACTGATGAAGAACGTTGCGCTACTGGACTAGATAAGAATTTAAGAAGAACCTCATTTGGCACGCCATTTTCATAAGCGTTATTGAGTACCTTGATAAAGGATTCTACAAAGTTCCCATTCGCTGCTAATTCTTCATTAAACTCTGCCATCAAAGTTTCTGCATCGCTAGACAATTTTTCTGTGTTACCCTGAGCATTCGCCAATTCCCGATGGAAATTACTGAAAATCTGATTCGCAGATTCAGCCGCCTGAACATTGCTTTGAGATGAAGCCTTAACGCCTGAAGTCGTACTTAACAAAGATCTGAATTCAGAATTAAGTGAAGACAGTTCAGAGTCCGTTTTGGCCAAAGCTGCTGTACTAGCAGTCTGAGATGTAGCAATTTCAGACAAGCTTTCTCTTAGCTTTTCATATTGTTTTAGCTGACCATCGATGGCTGTTCCTAATTCCTTATTGCTAAGTGCAATTTTTTCTAGGTTTTCCTTCAATTCAGGAGCTGTTTCTTTCAAATCTTTCAAGGTCTCGTCTAATTTTTGACGAACACCTGTTTCTTTATGATCCTTGTCATCTGAGGAACTGTTCGCTTGAGAAAGACTATCGTTGTAATCTTTCAAGTTAGCATTGATCGCTTCTGATAGAAGTTGAGTCAAGGCATCTGCCATGTCCCCTTTTTTCAATTGTTCTATTGTAGAATAAACCTTAAGAAGAGAATCTACCTGCTGATAGGCTGAGGCAATTCTCTGAGACTGCATACCATAACTAGCCGCCGCCTGCTGAACTCCTTGAATATCAATTGCTGCAGTAGCCGACTGTACACCATTGAGGGTGATTGAGATCTGAGTATTTGTCGCAGAAGTGGCATCGCTATCACTTGTATCAGATGATGCACTTTTGACGCTATAACGAATATCAAACTTAGCGTTTTCTACAAGATTAATTTCTTGGCCATCTGTTACAGTGCTACCATTGTAGGACACTGAATCTACTGTCACACCATCTGGCGCTTGCCAAGAAACCTTAGCCTTGGCTACAGCGCCATCAACTGCGTCAGTGCTTGTCACTGCTTTAGCTGCCAATTGGTTGAGAGTGTCAGAACTTGTCCCGTCACTAGGAGTCCCGTACTCCTTAAGCTCAGCATAGTTAATACTTGGCACAGTAATAGACAAGCCAAAAGCATTAAATGTCTTTCCACTGAAATCTTCTGCTGGCAAAGCAGCGATAGCATTGGCTAGTTCAGCCTTGATTGAGCTCTCAGAGTTCTCTAAATCCTTTAAGCCCCCTTTTTCGAAGACTTGATTTAGAGTGACTTTGTCCCCAGATTCAACCCCATAGTAGCTCGCCAATTTTTTCGTGATAAAGTCCTTTATGTTATCTTGGTGTTCTTTGAATTTATCACGTTCAGCTTTGAGATCTTTTTCTAAATCTTCAATTTTCTGAGAAACACTTGTTGCCAGACCTGTATAGGTTTTCGCATCTGCTGCATCCTTGCTCTCTGACGAGCCAATCTGCTTACCAAGTGTTTCCTGTTGCTTTTGCAAGTCATCATAAAGCTTCTTTGTTTCTGAGCTCAATGAATCACGGCTCATAGACATCAGCTGATCCATAAAGGCCGCATAGCTAATCTGATCTTCACCTCTTTGCTTGAGCAAGCTACTAAAATTATTGTCATAAGCTGTCTGGGACGTTCCAAGAGTATCAAATGACTGTGTGAAATTCTCCAAATTTGATTTCAGCATGTTATTAGCATCTACTGATGAATTGGTCATGCTGTAAAGCGTCGGAAAAATATTTTTTGAATTAATAGCTGTATCCAATAGATTGGTCTTATACTTGCCAATATTGGTCGCTTGAACTTGTGAACTTGCTTGAACATTTTTCTGGGCAGTATAAAGGTTACTTAAAATGCTAGCCATATACATATCAACCAACTGGCTGTTCAAATCTGCCACAATATCTTTCGCTAGCTTGTTTGCCTCATTTTCCACCTGCAGATTTCCAGCCGCATTAACCTTATAGGTCACGGTTGTTTTATCCGCATTAATACTGTTCACATCCAGTACTTTTTCTGAAAAATCGCTCGGAATGGTCAAGACTAGCTGATAAGTTCCTTTTTCCAAACCTGCATCGGCTGCCCCGCGTGTCACGACAAACCAATTTTGGGAATTATCTCGTTCAATATTTTTTACATAGCTAGCCCCAAGATTGTACTCTTTCTTATCCACACGTACAGCTTGGTCTTCATTGACAATGGCTACGTTTAATTTAGTTTGTTGACTCGTTTTTTGTTTTGTTTTATCGCTGCTTGTCGTATTATTCTGTACAGATATATTTAAAATTGTAACGATCGTAAACAGCAAAACCACTAAGAGACTATTGCCGATATATTTAAAGATTTTTTTATTCTTCATTCTTTCGCTTTTTAATTTTCTTTCTGATACTAAAAAGAGGAAGGCCCTCGCCTTCCTACTAAAGCCACTTATTCAAAATTAATGAATTTGTGCTGCAATATCTTGGTCAGTTTGTTCCACGATATCAGCAACTTTCACCAACTGAGCGTTAATGTCTTGAAGCAATTGTGCAAATTCTTTAATCTTTGGAGACAGTTCATTGAATTGTTCTTCAAAGCTTTGGAAAGCTGAACCTTCCCAGTTTTCAGAAATGATCGCTTGTTCATTCGTAAGAGATGAAAGAACTTGATTCACATTTTCTGCACCATCTGTGTAACGTTGCGCTGAAGCACGCAATTCTTCTGGAGTTAATTTAATCCGAGCCATAACGTTCTCCTTTTTATTTGTTTTGTATATTCTATCATAAGAAATTGTAGCTTGCAACATTTTTCTGTGAATTTTATACATTTTTTTTGAAAATATACTTTTCATCCGTATTATTTCCGAATTTTCTCTACCTTTTTTCCTATTTTCTTTCTTAAAATAACATCATTTTCTCGCCCTATCTTCAAATAAGTCGGCAAATTTTTAAAAATAGGTAAGACAAAAGAGCACCCGAAAACCAGTATGAAAAAATTTGAGAGGCAGAAGGCTAGTAATATCGCCAAGTCCTTTTCTTGAAAAAACACCTGCTCCTCAGCAGATGCCTTCATTTACCGATAGTAATCATAAGCTAACCGAGGGCTTCCGTCTGCTACATAAATGACACCACACTCAATAAATCCATAAGATAAGATAGCTGCTTGCATGGGCTTATTATCTGCATGAGTATCGATACGTAGATGGGGGATCTCCTGATAGCAAAAATCAAAAACCTGATGAGCTATACCTTTGACTTGGCCGTTTGAAGCGATACGATGGATCGTTCCATAAGACGCTGTCGAACGCCAAGCTCCCTTTTCAATGACTTGATAAGTTGGATCCTCTCCTATGATAAAAGCGAAAGTCCCAACTATCTTTCCATCCTCCTCTACAACAAAGGACTGATGAGAGCTTATATCTGCTTCTATTAAAAGTTTGCTAGGATAATCCTCTCCCCACTGAGTTGGATTTCCTTGCTCTTTCATAAACTTGCGAGCCAGATCATAAATCTCCATGATAGCTTTTAAATCTTCTTCTTTGGATAGACGTATCTTCATCTTTTCCTCCTTTATTGAATGATGGCTAGCTTCTTGATCCTTTCCAATCATTACATTATAAGAAAGGAGACTGAAACATTCTTGTCCCAGTCCCCATCTTGAAAGAATACTATTTAAATTCTTCTGGTTCACCAGTATATTGGGCCCATTCCGGACTAAAGAAACGGTCATTGAGCTTGTAAGCCGGCGCAGGCTGTGGATTTGCCACAAATGGATCCACGACCTTATCAAAAGCAAGCCAACCTAGCCAACCCATATGGATGGTGTCCTGCATAAAGTAAGACTTATCGCCATCCTTCGAAAAATCAGCAATGTTATTAAAACCTTGTTCGGTCAGCTGATATTTGATTTTCTCAACAGCCTGCTGATACTTTTCTTGACTCAGCCCCGTATATTCCATCCATTTGGCATTGACCGGAGGAATCACAAAGAGAACATTGGTCTTAGATTTAGCAAACTGATCCAGAGCCAATTGCAAATCATTGTATTCAGGAGATTGCACATAGGATAGATTCCGCTGAGAACCCTTGAGACGTTTCAAGGCTCTTTTTAGACGATTCTTATAGAATTTGTTTTCAATTCCAAGATCATTGCTACTAGTGTTTTTCTTAGCTTCTTCTGTTCCGACCTCTTCCAAGGCATCATAAGAAAATTTGTCTGGCAGATTCTTCAGCTTAGACAGCACAAATCTTTCATAATTGTCGTTATTAGCAGCGACAAAATTGCTGAAAAAGGCATCTTCTCGCCGATTGATCCGTGCCATAAAACGAATAAAAGAACGATCAAAACTCGTCAATTTTTGCCTATTGGCCAATTTTTGAACATTATCTTTCATAGCAATGTTAGGATAAAGCTGCAGTAGACGCTGCGCTGCGTATTGGGCGGCACGATCCCCGCTCTGTTGCCTCAAAAAGCTGGTCAGCTGATCACTATTAAAGTATTGCTGGAAAGCCGAAGCATCATATCCCTTCTTGGTAAACCACTGGGGGGATACCACATAGACAGCTGTTTTATTTTCCAGTTGTGGCAGGATCTGCTGCATACCAAAGTACTGATTGAGAGAGGCCGCTCCACGTTGACCTAAGAAATAAGGTCGGTAAGAACGGTCATATTTTTCTGCTAAAACAGCCGGGTGCAGACTGTCAAAGCGTAGCCATTCACTCGAACCAAAGAAAGGGACAAAACGATGTTCTTCATCAGTCAAAGCCTTACTCTTTTGGGTTCGATTTTTGAAATTTTCTGCCGTTAAAGTGACGGCTGAACGCTTTTCACTCTCATAATTATGATTGTAGTTAATCGGATAGAAAAATAGCAAGGCAACTACCATCAGTAGCGCACAAAAAACTGGCCCCAAAATCAGCCATAATCGTTTAAGCATTACGAAGCTCCGTTACACCTTCAACGATTTTATTGGCCGTATTCCAGTCATCGCGACCAAATTCAGAAACAGGTACACGAATATCAAAACGATTTTCCAATTCTACAATCAATTCAACTGTTCCCATGCTATCTAGGACACCTGCATCGAACAAATCTTCATCCATCATGTCAGAGACATCTTCCATAAATAATTCATCGATAATTTCGATTACTTCTGCTTTTACATCCATTGTATTTTCCTCATTTATTTTTATTTTTTAAACCAAAGATCATTCAAAAATCCTGAGAAGATTAAGAATGACAGCATAACAACATGGAAGGTAATAACCATACCAAGAGCTTGAGTCCATTTGTTATCTGGTAAAGGTGCCAAGCCTTTGACCTTTCTTTCTTTATTGATGGTCTTTCTTGCGAATCCAAGCATCATTAATAATCAGACCAAAGCCATGGAAAACTCCATAAGCCACATAATACCAGGTTACACCATGCCAAAAGCCCATGATGGTCATGTTGATCAAATAAGCCACTCCCGAGGTAACGTTTCGGTTTTTAAAGACCTTATTGCGCATCAGGACCATGACTATTCGCATAAAGACGAAGTCACGGAACCAGAAGGACAGACTCATGTGCCAACGATTCCAAAATTCCTTTAAATCCCGAGAGAGAAAGGGTTTGTCAAAGTTAATCGGACTCTTAATCCCCATTAGATAGGAAATGGCCACCGCAAACATAGAATAGCCTGCAAAGTCGAAAAAGAGATCCAAACCAAAGACATACATAACGCCCAGTGCTCCTAAGTTGAAGAAACCGCCTGTATAAAGTGCATAGGTCTTGACATGTCCCAAAAGCAAATGTCCAAAGATATGAGCCAGGACAAACTTATACAAGAAACCTAGCATGATATAGTGCACGGCTTTCTCAAGCATATTAAGAAGTTCTTCTCGGTCAGGAATCTGAACATAATCTTCATTGAAACGTTTGAAGCGATCAATCGGCCCACTAGAGAAGGTGGGCATAAAGAGCATGAAGCGCAAAAACTCCCAAAGACTAAAGTCTGTCAGAGCCCCATCTCGTAGCTCCATCATCATACCAACAGAGCGGAAGGTCAGGTAGGAGATCCCTAGAAAACCTAGCAAAGATTGATGGTGATCTTGAATAGCTGGTGTGACTTTCACAATCGTTAAGGGCAAAATTGCCAAGAAAACGTGCAGATAGAAGACCCACTTATTATCCCATCTTTTCCGATAAAACTTGTAAAGAAAGAGCCAGAAGGTCTGCCAAACTACGTAAAAGATAAAGGCGAGAAACTGAGTCAGGTCGGGGCCTACCAACATAAAGACGATGAAGGCCAGGCTGACCAATACTTCATAAAGCGGAAATCTTTTTTTAAAGAAGAGCCCGATGAAGATAGGTAGAACTGCTAAGATAATATATACAAAATATTGGGGATCGCCATAAGGTTCCAGGTGAGGAAGTTGTTTTAAAATTTCCATCATCGGTTATTGACCTCGCTGATTAAGCCCTTGATATCGATCTTACCATTAGGTGTCAGAGGTAAGGATTCACGATAAAGGAATTTAGATGGCATCATATAAGACATCATGATATCTTCCAAGTCTTCCTTAATAGCTTTTGTAATATCAATCTCACGCTCAAACTGTTCTGCCACCCCATCTTTTAAGATAACATAGGCCAAAAGATTTTGTACCTTGTGGTCCTTGTTATAACGAGGCACAGCCACTGCCGAATCAATGTATTTTGATTTATTAAGATTTTGTGAAACATCCTCCAGCTCGATGCGGTAGCCATTAAACTTAATTTGGAAATCCATCCGACCGCCGTAAAGCAAGAGTCCTTCATCAGTCATAGAACCCACATCTCCAGTATGATAAGCAGGCAAGCCTTCAAATTCAAAGAAAGCCTCTGCTGTTTTTCTGGATTGTTCATATAACCCTTAGAAACTGCTGGGCCAGAAACGATAATTTCTCCTTGCTCACCATTTGGAAGCTTCTGGCCGTTTTCATCAATGATAAAGGTTGGAGAATCTTCCTTAGTATAGCCGATTGGCAGACGTTTCATGGTTGCTAACATCTCATCCGTAACAGCTACAGCTGATAAAGCCACTGTCGCTTCTGTCGGTCCATAGGCATTGATGATACGAGCATTTGGGAAACGGTCGCGCAATTTTTGAGCTGTCTTGACCGTCAACTCTTCTCCATCAAAATAGAAATGAGTCAGTCCTGGCATCTTTTGGCTATTGAAATCATCTGAAAGCATGGCCATATCAGCAAAAGATGGTGTTGAGGTCCAGATAGCAATTGGCAAGCTCAAAATAGTTTCAAAGAGTTGCTTAAAGTCTTGCGTAATAGCACTTGGAAGGGCGAACAGCGTTCCTCCCAAAGCCAGAGTTGGCGCCCAGTACATCACAGACAAGTCAAAAGAGTATGGTGGCTGAGCCAACATTTGCGGTTGCGCAGGCGTTGCGAACTCTTTGTCCGTAATCATCCAGTTAGTAAAGCTCAGCAAATTGTCATGGGAAATTTGAACCCCTTTGGGCTTTCCTGTTGTTCCAGAGGTAAAGATGATGTAGTAATTATCATCTCCCTTGACAGAATGAGTGATTTCATAAGCTGTCTTTTGAGCAAAGCTTGCCTGTAATTCTGTTAAACTCAGGCTTGGAACAGTTACTTCCATAGGAAAGTCTGCAATTGCAATGATCAAGCTTGGCTCAGCAACTTCTACAATCGCTGCCACGCGCTCCAAAGCTGAATGACTATCAATCGGAATATAAGCATGACCTGACTTGGTCAAGGCTACAAAGGTCGCAAGCATCTCATACTCTTGGCCACCATAGACCACGACAGGAGATTTAGCAGCTAGACCTAGACTGTCAATCTTAGCTGCTAGCGAATCTGAATCAGCCTTCAAGTCAGCATATGTATGAACCTCTCCCAAGACATTGTATACAGGGAAGTCTGGTTGTGTCTGAGCATAGTGCTCAATTGTTTCGATCATATCGTTAATGGTCGTATTAGTCACGAAAGGATACCTCTTTTAATCTTAAAATTCATTGTAAATAAAGCCACCTTGTCCTTGACCCAGGTAACTAAAGAAATAGAGAAGTGCTAAAAAGATAACCAAATAAAGCAGGGTTCTCCACAAAAAAGTGTAAATTGTTTGATGTTTTTTCATTCTTCATTCCAAATCATTCAATAAATATACTCTATTTTACCATTTTATTCACTCAGTTTTCAATCCCAAATCTATTTTGTTTCTAAGTGAAAAAAATTATATATAAAAATTTTTTATATATTTTCTTGACAAGTCATTTCATTATGTATATAATTTATATATAAAATAATTATATATAAATATTTTTTATATTGCTAAAGGAGGAAAAAATGTGTATTACTTCCCAACCTCATCAGCCCTAATTGAGTTTCTCATTTTGGCCCTCGTAGAAAAAGAAGATTCCTATGGTTATGAAATCAGTCAGACCATTAAATTGTTAGCCAATATCAAAGAGTCCACTCTTTACCCAATTCTGAAAAAATTAGAAAAGAATGGCTACCTAACCACCTACTCACAAGAGTTTCAAGGTCGTAAAAGAAAATATTATTCTCTCACAGGTGCGGGGCTCGACCAGCTCAATAAGCTCAGAGAAGAATGGAATCAGTATATTAGTACAATCAACAATATTATAGAAGGGAACATCCATCATGACAAGAACTGAATATCTCGCTCAGTTAGATAAATATCTGAAGAAACTCCCCAGACACGATTACCAAGAAGCTATGGACTACTTTGTTGAGTATTTGATGAAGCAGGTCCTGAAAATGAAGCCCAAGTCATAGCCGAACTCGGCAGTCCTCGTGAAGCCGCACATGAAATCATGGTCAACCTCTTAGATAAGATCATAGAAGAAGACGAGCCAAAGAATACTAAGAATGTTATTCAAATTGCTATCCTATCTATTCTAGCAGCACCTCTAGCTATTCCGCTAGCTCTGGTCGTCGCTATTTTAGTCTTCGTCTTCTTCTTCTTGATTGGAGTCTTTGCTTTTGTCCTAGCTGTCGGCTCCTTCGCCTTTTTTGTCTTTGGTATCAGCTCGATCTGGGACAGCTTGACCATCTCACTAGGAGTTTCTATTCCTAGCTTCCTACTTACTATTGGAATCAGCCTTCTAGGTTTTGGACTATCCGCTTTCTGCGCTTTAGGTGTTTCACCGCTCATACAGTTCACCAAAAACAACTTTATCAAGCTAGCGAAACGACTTTCAAAGAAAGGAGCACGCCATGCCTAACTGGAAAAAAACATTACTAACTGTCGGAATCTCATCATGTCTACTAGGAGGTGCTTTGATTGCTACAGGAACTGCAACTGGTGGCATAAACCACTTGTTGCAAGCCAATCATACCAAATACAGTAAAAAGACAGAGGACTTCTCCGATGTTTCTGCTCTGGATATCGATCTCGGAAATCGAAACCTAGTCATTGAAGAATCAGAAGATGATAAAACACATTTGACCTATTATCAAGGCAAGGAAGCTTCTGAGCGAATTGTTACCTCGGCCAATCAAGGAACTCTAAAGATTCAGCAACCAAGGCCCCTGATAACTTTCGGCTGGAGCAGTGGCATCCGTTCTATCTTGAACTTTTTTGACAACGAAGGAGGGCGTTCAACGGTTACCCTCAGCCTACCTAAAGGAACAAAACTTTCAACCCTTAAAGGTAACAGCAGCCTAGGTGATGTTTCCCTATCTGGCTTGACCGTTCAAAAATTAGACCTCAGTCTTTCAGCGGGTAGTCTAACCGTCAAAAACAGTACGATTTCCACGGGAGACTTATCGAATTCACTTGGTGATGTTTCCCTATCTGATCTGACCATCCAAAAATTGGATCTCAAGCTCTCATCAGGCAGTGTAACTATCGATAACACTACTGTTGAAAAAGGGTATTTATCAAATTCTCTAGGGGATATCAACCTAAATAAAAGTAAGCTATCAGATAGCACAATTAAGCTTTCATCAGGTAGCATTAACTCTCAGCAACTCACTCTGTCAGGCGATATCAATATTGACAATAGCTTAGGTGACATTCAGCTAAACTTAGTCAAAGAAAGCCTTGAAACTCTTTCATTTGATATAGAAACAAGCATGGGTAGCATTACTGTCCCCCACAATTTTCAATCTATCACAGGTGAAAATGACGAGGTTGGTTCCAAACTGAAACGCCAACTGGATAAAAGTAGCGGAAAAGTTTTTGTGAGAGATAGCGCCGGAAGTATCGAGCTATCTGTTGCTGAGTAAAATTATTTTAACACTTCCACCAAAAACTGCATCCGTCTGTGGATGGATATGAATACATAAAAAATAGGCAGGGATAGATATCCCAGCCTATTTTTTATTTAGCAATTGCATGATAAGTGGTTGTGCTGGTAAACTCCTGACCAGCCCTAACAATGACCTGGTCTTTCTGATGGCTATGTATAGCATCAGGAAGAGCCTGCATTTCAAGAGCTACTCCATTGTGCTGTTTCATTGTTTGACCACCAAAACGAATTTCTTCATCAACACAATTTGCGGTATAAACTACCAAACATGGTGCTTCTGTCTTAAAGGTCAAGAAACGCCCAGATTCCTGATGATAGAGGAAGCCTGCCGTTTCATGCCCTGGTTTTAGTGCAAAGGATGATCTAGGCCTGACACCAATCGAACCTGCTCATCCTTTTCAGCAAAGAGGTCCTTCAGGAGCATCGCTTGCTGCAGATGCTTTACAAAATCACTTGTTTCTGTCTCTTTAGCTGGTACTCCATCCGCCGCAATTGGATAAACCCCCAGGCTATCTACCTGAAAGACATGGTCATCAATGGTCTGAGCAAAATCAGCTGAAAGATTAAAATAGCTATGGTTGGTTGGATTGATAAGGGTATCTCGGTCAGTTTGTACCTGATAAGAAATTTCCAGCTCCCCTTTTTCAGAAAGTGTATAAGAAATCCAAACCTTGAGATGGCCTGGAAAACCTCCAGTCCCATCTGCTCTTTCTGTAAAAAGAACTAGGCCTTCGTCAGTGACTTCTTCCACTTGAAAAACAGCACTGTCCCAACCAGTCGATCCACTGTGATTGCAGTTTTGACCATTGTTGGCTTCCAGGTGATAGGTTTCTCCACCCAATTCAAAACTTGCACCGGCAATTCGACCAGCTACAGGTCCAATACTTGCTCCATGTTTAGGGCTATTGCCAATATAATCTTCAAATTGATCAAATCCTAAAATAACATTAGCAAACTGGCCTTTTTTATCTGGTGTTTGGTATTCCAGGATCGTCGCTCCATAGTTCATAACACTGAGACGGTAGCCCAGATCGTTTTCAAAGGTGAAGCGAAAAATGCTTTGCCCTTGAAACTCTCCAAATAGATCTTTTTGATACGATTTCATAATAACTCCTTGTGATGAAAATGTAAAAGAGGGAAATCAGAATCTTCTTTAGCAATTCCTATCCCATACTTCTTTTACTATAACACAGTACCCGTCCTAAAAACACCAACTTATTAAAGAGTTTTTTCTACTTTATCAAACCAGCTGCGGGCACTTTTCGAAAGAATCTTGTTCGCTTAAATCCTATTGAGTAGAGCCAAGCACTACAACTAATCCTCTTTTTTCCTATTTAGCAAAAGGATGAATAACGACTCCCTGCACAACACGGTTAACTGTACCAGTTGGTGAAGGTGTATCTGGTCGATTTTTAACTTTCAAAGAAGTAAGCAGAGCAAAAAGCTGGCCATAAATGATATAAGTGAAGGTCCGATAGACATCATCCAATAACTTACTTGGCATTTCTACTTCTTCTACTTGTGCCAATCCTTCTGCCTTGTCTGTCAGCAAAATAACCTTGCGGGCAATCTCATCCCCAGCAACTTCTCTGACTAAATCTAGATCGTATTGCTTGGTATATGGATCTGTTGATCCAAAAACCAGGACAATTGTCTGCTCATTGACCAAGGATTTGGTCCATGTCGAAAGCCGACTGGACTTTCATACATTGTTGCCACTTGGCCGGCCGTCAATTCTAGAATCTTCAATTGAGCCTCATGGGCTAGACCAAAGAAGGGGCCTGCTCCCAGGTAGATAACGCGATTGAAGTCTAGATTTACCAAACCCTGAATCTCATCAACTCGGTTTAAGGTTTGCTGGCTTAAGGCAATCAAAGACGCAACTTTTTCCTCTTTTACTGCAAGTTCGGATTTATCAAAGACCAGTAATGCCGTTAGCATCATAGAAGTGAAGCTTGATGTCATAGCAAAACCAGCATCGTTGGATGGAGACGGTTGGAGCAAGAGCAGGGTTTTCTCGTCTCCATGAGCCTGCTGGGCTAATTTCCCTTCTGCTGCGCAGGTAATTGTTACTTGATAAAGCTCATCTACCAACTGTTTAGCTAAATCGACTGTTGCTACACTCTCAGGAGAATTACCACTACGGGCAAAGGAAACCAAGACTGTCGGAACATGCTTACGCAAATGAGTCAAAGGATTGGCTACAATATCCGTTGTCGCAATCGAGTTAAAATTCCATTTTCGCTCATCGTAAATACTTCTGAGATAGGGAATCAAAGTATCCCCCACATAGGCTGAAGTACCCGCCCCGGTAAAGATAACCTTGACATAGTCGTATTTACCATCAATCGAGTCTATGAAGCCTCAATTTCAGTTTGGTGAGCTCTATAAGCATCAAAGGCTGCCTGCCAAACTTGTGGTTGTTGGTGGATTTCGCGCGTGGTGATTTCAGCTCCTAAGTCTACTAATTGCTCTCTTGAATAATTAAGCATTTTCTTTTTTGTTTCCTTTCTATTTTATTCGAATGTTTTCAAACATTTATTCTTAAAAAAGAGGAGAGGAAAAGCTCCCTCTCCCCTCATTTGTAGTCTATAAAACCCTAAATAGTGACTGGTGTCTACAAGACTTTTTTCGACACCTGCCTACTCGTCTTCATCATCGTCAGCAAGTCCTGCTAAGAGGTCGTTGACTTTAACAATGCTTTCGGCCGCTTTTTCTTGATAGTTGCTGTCGGCGCCGATCAAGGAAGAATTGATAAACTCAATCACCATTGGTAAATTCATACCAGCATAGAGTTCAATTTCTTTACCTTCCATAATCAAGCGACTAACAACATTACATGGTGTGCCTCCCAAAAGATCTGCAAATACCAGATAGTCATCAAAATCTTTGATAGTATCTAAAAATTTTGCCAAAAAATCGTCTGGTCCTTCTTCTGGAAGCAAGGCAACACTATGGATGGACTCTTGTGGGCCCATTATCATCTCTGTACTGTGTTTTAACTCTTCACAGAAACGACCGTGGCTAATTAATACTAATTGCTTACTCATAAATTACTCCATTACGCCATTCCAAAGAAGAAATGACCGAATGCTGAGAAAGCAACTGCTGCAAGAATGATGAGCAAGATAGCTTTTGTAGAGTTCATACCCTTACGTCCAAGCAACCAATAGATTACACCTGTGATGATAGCTGGAACCAAACGTGGGAAGATCAAGTTAAGCATGTCTTGGATATCGATAGCTTTGTCCCCGATGTGTGGCATCCATGATACATCGACATTGATCATAGACGCGATCAAGGCACCGACCATGAAGATACCAAGTACAGAAGCAGCTTCGATCAAAGCTGTCAAGGTACTTTGCATGTTGTTGATTAAGTTGGTACCTTCTTTATAAGCAAATTCCAACTGTTTCCAACGGAAGATATCATAGGCTACTGCTACCGCGATCCAAAGGAAAATACCCCATGGTTGACCTTGTGACGCGATTGTTGCTGCGATAGATCCCATAATAGCTGGAACCAAAGATCCAAAGATAGAGTCTCCAAGAGGGGCAAATGGTCCCATGAGACCTGTCTTGATCCCGTTAACTGCATCTTTAGAGTTGACACCGTCTTTTTCTTCCAAGGCCAAATCAAAACCAGTGATAATGGTGTGGAAGAATGGTGAAGTATTGAAGAATTGCGTATGCAATTTCATCATTTCTTTCAATTCTGGAGTGCCATCACCGTACATTTTACGTAACTGAGGCAAGAGCATATAAAGGTAACCAGAAGCCTGCATCCGTTCGTAGTTCCAACCCAATTGGAAGGTGAAAAGGCTACGTTTGTTGATTTGTTTGAAATCCTCTTTAGTGAGTTTGTAGTTCTTAGAATTCGTCATCTTCAATTTCCCCGCTTTCTACATTGCTTGCTGGAGCAGCTACAACCGTACGTTGGTTGTTTTAAAGTGTTGCACTGCAAGGAAGATACCAATGATGGCAACCCCGATCATAGATACAGATTTGAAGTTGTTTGTGAAGGCAACCATTTGTTCTTTTGGAAGTTTTGCAAAAGCATCTGTTCCAAGCATTGCTGAAACGGCAGTACCAACACTTTGAACGTTGCTGTAGAGCACTGTTAACATTGCTGTCAAGCCAAAACCAAGAGCAAGATAGTGAAGGTGACGTTTCACAGGCAAGTAGTGAAGCAAGATGGCGAATCCAAGACCTGGAAGCATACGTCCTGCAAGGGTCAAACCATTCGCAATCCATTTATATTGTTCAACAAAGTCTACAATAGATTGAACAAAAGCACCACCAAAAGCAAGAGCTAAGAAGACTGGAAGGGCACGAGAGAGAGCCCAAGGAAGAGCACCAAGGAGATAGTTGCGTTCAATTCCTTTATAGTCAAAGCGTTCGATTGCAGCATCAATACGGTGTGCAAAGGCAGTTGTACTCATCCGACCAAGGATATCCGCATAAGTCAAAAGACCTGCTACTGGAACGGCAATAGTTGAAATCGCAATTTCTGGTTTGATACCTTGTGCTACTGAGAAGGCAGTTGCAAGAACGGCACCAGAAGTCGCGTCAATACGAGAAGCTCCACCGAAAGTACCAACACCGAGTACTGTCAATTGAAGAGAAGCTCCGATAACGAGACCTGTCCCTAAATCTCCCATGACAAGTCCTGTAATGAAACCAGCAAAGACTGGTGAGCCTGCTGATGAAACGATCGTCAACTCATCGCAGATTTGATAAGCTGAGTACAGAGTGAGTAGTAAAATTTGCCACCATTGTATCATGACAAAGACCTCCTAAAAATTTTTCCTTATTTTAACAAATTCATAAAATCCGCAACCGGATCATTTGGAACCATCTGAGCTGTCAGCTTCACGCCTTTCATGCAGTTTGTGGAAAGCTTCCACATCCGCATCAACCACATTGATGGAGCGAGTGATTGGACGAGTTTCGTCTGACTGAGACATATTTCCGACATTAAGTGTTTCTAGTGGCACACCAGCCTCTACCAAACGAAGGAAACGGTCTGGTTTACGAGCAACGATAAAGAGTCGTTGTGAGTCATATTTTCCAGCCAAGATATTTTCTGCTGCTTTAGCGATTGGCAGAATGCTGAGCTTCACTCCTGGCGGTGTTGCCAACTTGAGCCCGCTCTTTTCAATATCATTTTGTGCCACTTCGTCATCAATTACCATGATGCGTGTCACATTAAGCTTAGTAGTCCAAAGATTGGCTACTTGTCCATGAATCAGACGTCCGTCGATTCGATTCCCTACGATTGTCATAAATTTTCCCCCTTTATATTTTTAAATGTAGGTTGGTTAACAAGATGAATAGAATCTTTAAATTCCCCTTCCGTCTCAAAAATAATGATACGGTTTGCTCCTTCCTTTAGAAGGCCATGAGGAATATAAAGAGATAAGGTTGGCCCGACATTCCAGAAACGCCCAATATTGACTCCATTGATAAAAGCGACGCCTTTCCCAAAGTCTGTCAAATCAAGATAGGTGTCTTTAAGCGCTTTCATTTCTAGGTTAAAATCAAAGGCATAGAAAGCTGGATGCCCCGGGTACCATTCTTTTGAAAAGTCAATCTTTTCAGGTTGATCTAAAGTAAGGCAGTAATGTTGCCAATCTAGCATGAAGTGTAAGTCCTTGCAGATTCCTGTTCGGATACCTTTTCTCTGAGTATCTGCCAAGAGTTTATGGCCGTAGTTGACTCGACCCATATTTTCTACGAGGATGTCAATACTATGCTTCGTTTTGACCTGTCTATCGACAAAGATATCTGCACCAATTTCAGTTTGATATTGGGTAGCAATATGTTCTTGGTCTACAAAAAGTTGCATCCGATCGCGACCGTCAATAATACGAATCTTTTCTTGATCTGCATCCCAGTCAGCTTCTGTATGATAGAGTAGATAACCGTAGTTCTGTCCTAGTTCCTCCATCTTTTTAGGATAGAGACTTTGAACAGGTTCTGCCAAATCCGCCAAAGTTTCAAACAAACTAACCTTGTCGCTCAAGGAAATATTTTTTTGTTCAAAGCTGCCTTTCACCAGAGGTTCCATTTGTGGGAATTCTGGGTAATAAGTCTTTAACATCTTTTGAACTGCAAAATACTTGGGTGTTGGATTTCCAGCTTCATTTAGCAAGGCATCGTAGTCATAGGAAGTGACTTGTGGGAGATCAATTGTTCCACGCGCTGAACAACCATTCATGAAACCAAAGTTGGTTCCCCCATGAAACATATAAAGATTGATCGAACCTTGCTTGAGAACCTCATGAACGGCTTCTGCTAATTCCTCAGGATCCCTTGTAATAATAGGTTCCTTCCAACGATTAAACCAGCCGTCCCAAATTCCATACACATGAGTGGCCACTTCTTGTCATGCTCTTGGAAAAATTCTTTCATCGAAGCAAAATTTTCATCTGCTCGAGAACCAAAGTTTCCAGTAACCAACAAATCCTCATCAATCAGTGTACCTGCTTCTAAAGTTGCTCGCCAAGGGCCATCTGAGGTAAAGAGTGGACAGGTTACGCCTCGCTCTATCATTAGGTCTCTGACAGCTCTGAGATAAGCTTTATCCTCACCATAGGAACCATACTCATTCTCAACCTGCATCATGAGAATATTGCCACCCCGATCCAATAATCTAGGCGTTAAGCGAGGAAGCAGTTCATCGTAGTAAGCCGCTACAGCCTCAATAAATCTGGGATCAGATGAACGAATCCTCATGTCTTCTGTCAAGAGCCAAGCTGGTAAGCCACCAAACTCCCACTCTGCACAGATGAAAGGCGACGGTCGAACAATAGCGTAAAGTCCTAAGTCTTGAGCTATCTGCAAGAACCTTTCTAAGTCCAACTGTCCTTGAAAATTGAACCGTCCCTTCTCGGGCTCATGTACATTCCAAGGAACATAAGTCTCAACCGTATTAAATCCTAAAGCTTTTAAGTTGTAAAGCGAATGATGCCAGTCATCTGGATGCACTCGAAAGTAGTGGATTGCACCCGATAAAATCTTAAATGGCTTCTGATCTAGTAGAAAATTATCAGACACTTCAAATCTTTCCAAACGCCCACCCTCTTTCAAAGAAAACTCTTTCATTAATTAATATAATAATATTTTGAAAAAAAGTCAATAGTTTTGAACTATTTTTTAGAAAATATGGTAAAATTCTAGTAAGAGGGAATAGAAGTGAGGTGAAATAACAATGGCAATCCCTAAATACCAATACATAAAAGATGAACTAAAACAAAAAATCATTTCTGGTCAATTTGAAAATGGTGATAAGTTTTACACTGAGGCTGAATTGATACAGATGTATGATGTTAGTTCTATCACTGTCGTCAGAGCACTAAACGATCTTGCCAACGACGGATATATTATCCGCCAGCAAGGAAAAGGCACCTTCGTATCTAGAGCCCGTAAGCATAAACTAGTCGAATTTTCTGATGTAGAGGTTTTTCCATCCCAAAGTGACCATGTCACTGTCTTATCCATTGAGCGTGGAAACGATGGAGCCATTCTAGACAAACTCGGTCTAAAGAGCAACCAATTCTATTATAGGATCGAACGGGTCAGAGAAACCAATGGTGTGACCTATATCTATCAGCAATCCTATATCCCAGAACAATATGTAAATGCGAACTATCCAAACTTAGAGTACTATAGTTCTATTTATGGTCGCTTCAAAGCAGATTATCATATTCATATGAACGATGAACCCTTTGAAGAAATCAACGAAATTGTTTTCCCAACACCTAAGCATGTAGCTGAAAAACTAGGAATCGATCCTCAATTTCCTTCTGTACATCAAGTGAAAACTACTCAGCTTGAAAGTACTGGACAAATCCTGGAATATGTTGAGAGTTACAAACGCGGAGACTTTTATAAGATTAAGTTTATTGCCTCTGATAAAAGTCGTTAATAGTAGTAAAAAACGAACTCTATCAAGCATTTACACCCTTTTGTAAAAGCGCTTTCATTGATGTTTATATTATATCGTGTTTTACCTAAAATGAAAAGTTATTTTGTTAGATACCTTTAATTTGTTTGCTAAAAAATATAATATGAACACTTATTTAAACAAAAAGCTATCGATTAACTGAATCGATAGCTTCTTTAGCTTTTGTTTTATGGAAAGTATGTTGACTCACTTTCGTCAAACAAACAAATTTCCTACTTAACTAAGGCGTTTCTTCCTTTACCTAGAGTCTTTAAAAGGAAAAATATATAGAAAATGGACAGGTCTATTATCAATGTCTAAAATGTCTCACTCCAGTGAAGATCATGGTCAAACCATATTTGTCCGCAGCTTCGATAGACTCTTGGTCACGAACCGAGCCCCCAGGCTGGATGATAGCCTTGATACCCGCTTTGGCGATTTCTTCCACGTTATCGGCAAATGGGAAGAAGGCGTCGGAAGCAAGCACAGCACCATCAAGACGATCTTTAGCTTGATCAATGGCGATACGAACAGAGGCCACACGGTTAGTCTGACCCGGGCCAACACCAAGTGTCATGTGGTCGTTGGTCACGATGATACCGTTTGATTTCACATACTTGATTGCCTTCCAAGCAAACTCAAGAGCTGTCGCTTCTGTCTCAGTTGGTTGGCGCTTGGTCACCACTTGCCAGTCAGCTGGGCTCTCTTTGACCACGTCTTGATTTTGAACAAGGAGACCACCAACAACACCTGTGTATTCTGCCTCTACCTCACTAGCATCTTGAGCATCAAATGGCAAGGCGAGGATACGCAAGTTTTTCTTTTTGTTGGTCAAAATGGCTAGCGCTTCATCTGTATAGCTCGGTGCAATGATGATTTCAAGGAAGACACCATGCATCTTCTCAGCTGTCGCAGCATCCACCTCACGGTTAAGGACGACAATTCCACCAAAGATAGACACCGGGTCAGACTCATAAGCGTAATCCCAAGCAGTTTCGATGTCATCAGCTTGACCGATACCGCATGGGTTCATGTGTTTCAAAGCCACAACAGTTGGACGGCCTTTGAAGTCACGAATGATACGAATGGCCGCATCAGCGTCACGGATGTTATTGAAGGACAATTCTTTACCGTTGAGCTGTTTTGCTGAAGCAATCGAGTAGTCTGTCGGCAAGGCTTTTTGGTAGAAGTCCGCATCCTGTTGAGGGTTCTCACCGTAACGCATAGCTTGCTTGAGGTCATAAGTCAAGGTCAATTTTTCAGGCTTGCTTTCTCCGACTTGAGTAGTAAAATACTCTGCAATCAAGGCATCATAAGCCGCTGTGTGGCGGAAAACTTTTGCTGCTAAACGTTGGCGAGTTTCGTAAGTAGTTTCGCCATTGGCTGACAATTCTTCAAGAACTACAGCATAATCAGCAGGGTCTACCACAACTGTTACGCTGGCGTGGTTTTTAGCTGCTGAACGAAGCATAGATGGCCCGCCGATATCGATATTCTCCACCGCATCAGCGTATGTCACATCTGATTTGAGAATCGTTTCCTTGAATGGATAAAGGTTGACCACCACAAGGTCAATAAGCTCAATATTATTATCTTTAGCCGCCTCTAAATGGCTATCGAGATCACGACGAGCGAGGAGCCCACCGTGGATATTCGGGTGCAGGGTCTTGACACGACCATCCATCATTTCTGGGAAGCCAGTCACGTCGTCAATAGCAATGGTCTCTACCCCAGCACTATCGAGGGCAACCTTTGTTCCACCTGTCGAGATGATCTCCCAACCGAGTTTTTGAGTTCTTGGGCAAATTCAACAATGCCCGCTTTGTCTGAGACGCTGATTAAGGCACGTTTGATCATGTTAGTTATCTTCCTTTTCTAAGAGCATATATTTTACTGCTGAAAGAACATCCGATAGATAAACTTCTTTTGAAGCTTTTCCAAATATAGGATATTTAATAAAACCTTTTATTCCACCATCTATTGCTTTAAGCAAAATCACTATTATAGCTACTAAAGCGAGTAAACCTAAAAAGGTGCCAAATGATATACCCGTTTTGTCTGTAACAAACAGTCGATTTAAAATCAAAGTAATAAACGCTGTTACTAAAACCGTTCCAACTGTCCCAATAGATTGTACAATATTCTCGTATTTTTTAAGCTGGATATTTCGTTTAGTACTTAAATCTTCTAATAACATATTAGCAACACTGTAGGCGTTACTACCATAGAGATTTTTCAAGCTAGTTTTTACTTCATTACATAATTCTGAAAATTTGCTAGGCGCTCCTGCTGATACATTATCAAATTTACGCACACAAAACCAAAATAATACAATAGCAACTACAGTACAAAAAAGAGAAATAAACTTCAAACAGTTAAAATCAGAAGAAAGGTGAAACAAAATTAGATCTATAATATAAAAAATTATCATAGCAAGAAGAGAATACACTAAACGTCTTCTCATTTTTCTGATTTCGGGATAAAATTCTTTCTCATATTCATTGAAAAAAATTTCAAATTTTTTGACATTTTCTAATAAATCATCAATTACTTTATTCATAAAACTCCTTTATAATTTCCTCTCTACTCCCAAACTTTCCAACACCCCTGGATACAATTTGTACTCTGTTTCGTGGATGCGGGTTTCGAAAGTATCAAGAGTATCCCCTTCAAGACGTGGCACACGGACTTGTTTGATGACCTTTCCTGTATCTACACCAGAGTCCACCCAGTGAATGGTCACTCCACTCTCAGCAACACCAGCATTCCAAGCGTCCTCAATCCCATGAGCACCTGGAAATTCGGGCAGGTAGGCTGGATGAATGTTGATAATCCGACCTTCATAAGCTGCTAGCAAGGTTGGACCGACGATTTTCATGTAGCCGGCGAGGCAAACCAAGTCAATCTGGTGTTCTTCCAAGAGTTCGACAAGAGCTGCTTCGTAGTCTACCTTGTTCTCAAACTCCTTGAGTTCAAAGCATAGGACAGAACGCCAAGCTTGTCTGCCCGCTCGAGCACATAGGCATCTCGATGGTCTGAAAAGACAAACTCCACCGGAAACTCTTCAGCAATCACCTGAAAATTTGAGCCATTACCAGAGGCAAAAACCGCTATTTTTTTCATTTGATGATGACACTTTCGTTTTCTTTCTTGACGATGCGACCAATTTCATAGACTGGTTCATCCAACAATTCTTTGACACGGTCTACATTTTCAGGGCTAACTGCCAGCATGAGTCCCACACCCATATTGAAGATTTCAAACATTTCTTCGTGTTTGATTTCACCGTATTTTTCAAGAGCTTTGAAAATCGGAAGCACTGGAACTTTGTTTTCCTCAATCTCAGCAGCCAAGTCATCTGCAAACATACGAGGGACATTCTCGATAAAGCCCCCACCTGTGATGTGGGCAATGCCGTTGACCAACTCTTCCTTGATGAGTGGCAAGACAGCCTTGACATAGATACGAGTCGGCTCAAGAAGGACTTCCTTGAGTTTCTTGCCTTCCAATTCTGGCAAGACTTCCTCACCTGTGTAGTCGGCAAAAACACGACGCACGAGTGAGTAACCATTTGAGTGGATCCCACTTGAAGCAAGTCCGAGAAGAACATCACCCTCTGCCACTTTTGAACCGTCAATGATTTGAGATTTTTCAGCCACACCGACTGCAAAACCAGCTAAGTCATAGTCATCTGCGCCATACATACCAGGCATTTCAGCCGTTTCCCCACCGATGAGGGCGGCACCTGCCTGCACACAACCTTCTGCCACACCAGCAACGACTTGTTCTAGTTTAGCTGGTTCATTCTTACCAGTCGCCACATAGTCGAGGAAATAGAGGGGCTCCGCACCTGCAGCGATGATGTCATTGACACACATGGCCACACAGTCCTGCCCGATGGTATCGTGCTTGTCATACTTGATAGCCAACATGAGCTTAGTTCCGACACCGTCAGTCCCTGAGATCAAAACAGGCTCTTTAACCCCTGTCTTTGAAAGGTCAAACATGCCACCAAAGCCACCCAAAGCTCCCATTACCCCTGCACGCTCCGTACGAGCCACGTGCTTTTTAATCCGTTCAACAACTTCATAACCCGCTTCAACATCCACACCAGATTGAGCGTATGCATTCTTATTTGTCATTTAGTCTCCTCTTCCTTTTGTATAATGGAAAATCTCATCCGTCTATTTGTAAAAACTCGTCTTTTCTTCCAAACTTCTACGATAGTCTTCTTCATAGTCGTAGAGAGGAGTTGGGTAGTCACCGTCAAAGTAAGCGACACATAGGCCACCATTTGGCGCATCTGTTTCAATCCCGATAGAGTTAATCAAGCCATCAATAGAAAGATAGGTCAGGCTATCCGCACCAATGATTTGGCAGGTTTCTTCAACAGTATGATTGGCAGCAATCAGTTCCTGACGCGTCTGGATATCAATCCCATAGAAACATGGATAAGCTAGCGCAGGACTTCCAATAGCAACGTGAACTTCAGATGCACCTGCTTCTTTCAAAAGCTGAACGATACGGCGAGAGGTTGTCCCCCTAACAATGGAATCATCAATCATAACCACACGTTTTCCTTTAACAACGCCCGAAACAGCCGACAATTTCATCCGCACACCTTGCTCCCGCAATTCTTGAGTTGGCTGGATAAAGGTGCGTTGGGTGTATTGGTTTTTGATAAGCCCCATTTCGTTTGGCAGACCAGATTCTTCCGCAAAGCCCATGGCTGCGCTTAGTGAAGAATTCGGAACACCGACTACGATATCCGCCTCATGTTTGAATTCACGCGCCAATTGAGCCCCCATTCTCTTGCGGGCTGTATGGACGTTGACACCATGGATATTGGAGTCAGGACGCGCAAAATAGATATACTCCATAGAGCAAATCGCCAACTGGGTATCATTCGTATAACTATCGTACTGGATGCCACTGTCATCAATGATGACAATCTCCCCTGGCTTCACATCACGAATCCACTCAGCACCAATCACTTCAAAAGCACAAGTTTCAGAAGAAACCACAACTGCTCCATTGCTCATTTTCCCAATAGAAAGCGGACGGAATCCATTTGGGTCAAGCGCCGCAATCAACTTGTCTTCAAAAAGTAGAATATAAGCAAACCCACCTTTGACAAGACTGAGTGCCTCCTTGATTTTTACCCATGAGACTAGGATTGTGACTACGGCGAATCAGGTGAGCCAAGATTTCAGAATCAGAGGTTGAGCTGAAAATAGCACCTCTTTGTTCCAATTCTTTCTTTAGAGATTCTGCATTAGTTAGGTTCCCATTATGAGCAAGTCCAAACTGCATATCATGAAAGCGAAAAATGAAAGGCTGGATATTATCCGCAGAAGCTTCTCCTGCAGTCGCATAACGAACGTGCCCAATCGCACTCGTTCCAGTCAGTTTATCCAAATTAGCTGGATTTCTGAACACTTCTGATAGAAGTCCCATATCACGATGGCGCTTTAGTTGTCCTTGGTCATTGGAGAGGATTCCTGCCCCCTCCTGACCGCGGTGCTGAAGACTATGGAGCCCAAAATAGGTCAATTTAGCCGCATCCGGATGTCCCCAAATACCGAAAACACCACATTCTTCATTAAGTGACTTTACTTCGTATGTCATTTTTTTACCTAAATTCTTTTATCCTGAAAAGGGAGAAAACCTGGCCTTTCAGACCAAGTAGACTCCTTTTTGATTACTTTCTATTACAAGCCAGTGTTATCTTGACCCGCTTGGAAATAACGAACAGCACTTTCAAATAATTTCTGGTCTTTCTGGCCTGGAATATTTTGGAAAAGACCGTCTTCATAACGTTCTGAGTGACCCATTTTACCAATGATTTGACCGTTCTTGCTTGTAATTCCTTCAATAGCGTAGAGTGAGCCATTTGGATTATATTTACTATCCATGCTTGGCTGACCGTCAAAGTCTACGTACTGGCTCCAAATCTGACCATTGTCACGCAACTCAGCAAATTCCTCAGCCGTTACAACAAATTTCCCTTCACCATGTGAAACCGGAATAGCATGGATATCTCCCACTTGCACACCAGTCAGCCAAGGCGAGTTAGTATTGGCAATACGGGTTTCAACCATCTTAGCCACGTGCTGATTAGCATCATTGTAAAAGGAGAGTTGGGCTACTATCCTCTACTTCTTCAAAGTTTCCATATGGAAGAAGACCAGATTTGACTAAAGCCTGGAATCCATTACAGATACCAATGATAAGACCGCCACGAGCGATGAAAGCATTGATGGCTTTCTTAACCTTCTCGTTGAGCAGGATGTTGACGATAAACTTAGCTGACCCATCTGGCTCGTCTGCAGCAGAGAAACCACCTGCAAAGAAGATGATATTCGCCTTGTCAATTTTGTCAACCATTGTGTCAACGGACTTGACAATAGTCGCTTCGTCTAAAGTAACAAATGGAACTAGATTGACCTTGGCTCCAGCTGCTTCAAAGGCTTTAGCTGAGTCGTATTCTGAGTTGGTCCCAGGAAAGACTGGGATGTAAACCAGTGGCTCAGCTACTGTATCCTTGGCTTTTATCACTGTATCAGAGACTAGTGCAGGGACATCCTCTAAAACTTTAGATTGTTCAAATTCAGTTGGGTAAACTGCTTCTAATTTCCTTCAAAAGCATTGAGCAGATTTAAACCATTTATGTCAATATCGTTTACGGTCAATGTAAACAATTGGGTTGTTTGTCCAATCTTAGCTACATTTGGAATATCCTCTTTAGATGTAAAGACAAAGCCACCTAGCTGACCAGTTAAACAAGTTGACAGATCTGTTAAGTTCACTTTTGCTCCTATACGATTCCCCAGACTCATAAGAGCTAAGCTTTCAACTACTCCACCATATTTAACTGCTGATGCCGCACTGATTTTATGTTCTTTTTGAAGACTTGCAAACTGTGTAAAGTTTGCCTTTACAGTCTCGAAATCAACTTCTTGAGATAAGGTTGGCCCTGGGATATAGTAAATCCACTCTCCCACTGCCTTAAACTCTGGAGATAGGACTTTTCTGCTGTCTGCAGTTGTTACACCAAATGCAACTAGAGTTGGAGGCACTGTCAAGTCTTCGAAGGTACCTGACATAGAGTCCTTACCACCAATAGATGGAAGGCCTAGCTGAATCTGCGCTTCAATAGATCCTAGAAGGGCAGATACGGGCTGACCAAAACGTTCAGCTTTCTTGTCCATCCGCTCAAAGTACTCTTGGTAAGAGAAACGAGCCTTAGACCATTCTCCACCAGCAGCAACCAATCGAGCAGTTGCTTCGATCACTGCATATGCTGCCCCATGGTAAGGTGACCACTCAGCCAAATACGGATGGAAGCCCTGAGCTATCACAGATGCAGTATTCGTAAACCAGACTGAACAGGTAATTTTTGGACAGAAGCTTCTGTTGGAGTTATTTGATAACGGCCTCCCAGTGGATGATTTACGGTTGAACGTCCTACAGAACTGTCAAAAATCGTTTGTAAACCTTTTTGGCTAGCATGATTCAGATCAGATAGAAGAGCTAACAGGTCTGTTTCAAGACTTTCAGCTGATGTTGTCCTTTCTTCAGGTAGCTTGACATTCTTGTCAACCACCTTGGCATCAACTACAACACGAACGCCATTTGTATCAAGGAAAGAACGCTCCAAGTCGACAATTGTTTCACCATTCCAGTGCATAACCAGATTTGGTTTTTCAGTCACTGTCGCAACGACAACAGCGTCAATATTTTCTTTGTTACATTCCGAAATAAAGGCACCTACATCCTCAGGACGAACAACAACAGCCATTCGTTCCTGAGACTCAGAAATAGCGATTTCTGTTCCATTGAGCCCTTGGTATTTAAGAGGTACCTTGTCAAGGTCAATTTCCAATCCGTCTGCCAATTCACCAATGGCCACACAGACACCACCAGCTCCAAAGTCATTTGATTTCTTAATAAGTCGAGTCACATTTCCATTACGGAAAAGGCGTTGAATCTTGCGTTCTTCAATGGCATTCCCTTTTTGAACTTCAGCACCAGCTGTCTCTACAGATTCGACAGTTTGTACTTTTGAAGAGCCTGTTGCTCCACCAACTCCGTCACGCCCTGTCTTTCCACCTAATAAGATAACCACATCACCCGCTACTGGTTTTTCACGAACAACATTTTCTTTAGGAGCCGCTCCGACAACCGCTCCAAGCTCCATCCTCTTAGCTACAAAACCTGGGTGGAAGTACTCACGAACATAAGTCGTTGCCAAACCAATTTGATTACCGTAAGAAGAATAGCCATGAGCTGCGGTTTTAGAAATGATCTGCTGAGGAAGCTTCCCAACTCGCGTTTCAGCAATCGGCTGGGTAATATCGCCCGCACCAGAAATCCGCATTGCTTGATAAACATAAGAACGACCAGAGAGTGGATCACGAATAGCTCCACCAATACAAGTCGCAGCCCCACCAAATGGTTCGATTTCCGTGGGGTGGTTGTGGGTTTCATTTTTAAACATCAGCAGCCATGGTTCTTTCACACCATTGACATCCACTTCAATTTCGACTGAGCAGGCATTGATTTCATCAGAAACTTCCATATCATCTAGACGGCCATTGGCTCTTTCGTAGCGGCCAAAAATAGTCGCCATATCCATGAGAGTCTGCGGTTTTTCCCCACGTCCCAACTCATTGCGCATAGCCAAGTATTTATCATAAGTAGCCTGCAATTGTTTTTCAAACTTAGAAGCTGAAAAATCAATCGTTTTCAACTCAGTCTCAAAGGTTGTATGACGGCAATGATCAGACCAATAAGTATCTAGGACCTTTAGCTCTGTCTCTGTTGGCACGCGCCCAATGGATTTGAAGTAATCTTGAATAAATAAGAGGTCATCGACTTCCATAGCTAAGCCTTGTTCAGACTTGTAGAGCAAAAAATCTTCTGCCGTATAGTTTTCAAAGAAATCTAGATTTGGAATTTCCTTGTCAGAGCTTGAAAATTCCTGAGGACGAAGGCCTGAGAGAATATCTTTAAAGCGGGAATCCACTGGATTTAAAAGGTAACGCTTAATCGCCTCCAGTTCATTGGCATCAATATTTTTGTTGACCAAATAAAGTTGAGCTGTATTCACAATTACATTGCTATCACTGCCCAAGAGCAATAAAGCCTCCTGAGCGCTAGCTGAGCGTTGGTCAAACTGACCCGGCAGAGCTTCGATAGCAAAAAACGCTGTTTCTGCAAGTGCAACCTCTACTTCCTCTTCTGTCAGCAATCTATCTGTTACTTGCTCAGAGAAAATATGTTTTTCGGCCCGAGTATACAAGTCTTCTGCCAGATGAAAAACATCGTAAACCTGGATTATCCGAAGATCTGACAATGTTTTCAGCTGGAGATTATATGTCAGCTCTTTCATTAAACTATGTGACTTGATACCAAAATTACTTTTCTTCTCTACAAAAATACGCTTGTCCATGACTTTTCACACCCGTCCTTACTTAATCGCCTGCAACTTCTCCCAAACAACTTGGTAAACATCCGTTAATTCACCAAGACCACGCCGGAAAACATCCTTGTCCATGTGGTGTCCTTCTGCGTCCCAGAGACGGCAGTTATCAGGTGAAAATTCATCTGCTAGAATAATTTTTCCTTCTTTGTCAAAGCCGAATTCTAACTTGAAATCAATCAATTTGAGTCCGATTTGGTGGAACCAATCTGACAAAAGTTTATTGATCCGACGAGTCTCCTCTTTCAAAAAGGCAATTTCTTCGTCGCTAGCAATCTTCAAGAATTTTACATGCTCGTCATTGATGAAAGGATCATCCAAATCATCATTCTTATAGTAAAATTCTACAATCGGAGTTTCAAGTGCAATCCCTTCTTCTACTCCAAAACGCTTAGAGAAAGATCCCGCTGTATAGTTCCGAAGCACTACTTCTAATGGAATAATCTTTACTTTTTTGTTGAGTTGATCTGTATCTGAAATCTTTTCAATAAAATGCGTGGCTACACCTGCAGCATTCAATTTTTCAAAAATAAATGATGAAATCTGATTATTGAGTACTCCCTTACCAACAATCTGTTCTTTCTTAACCCCATTAAAAGCGGTAGCTTGATCCTTATAATGTGCTACAATCACATCCTCATCATCTGTAGCAAGAATATCTTTGGCTTTTCCCGAATATATCAATTTATTTGACATTTTAATGTTCGCCTTTCGTAATTTTTATGCCTTCATTTTATCATACGAACTAGATATTTACAAGCTGTATCCGTATTTTGTATCTAACTTCCATTGATTTTTTTATTTGAACTACCTTCCTTATCAAAATATAGAAAAAAGTAGGTCAAGGCCTACTTTGTTTTTTTCTCAATATATGCTACTACATCTGCAACACTGCATAGACGATCAATATCTTCATCTAAAATATCAATTCCAAATTCGTCTTCTAAGGTCAGAATAAACTCCATCATATCAACAGAATCCGCCCCAAGGTTATCCTTAAAGCTTAATTCCGGAGTTACCTCAAAACTTTTACCTTGGCGTTCTTGAATGATAGATACGATCTTTTGGTAGATTGTTTCCTGCGTCATTGTGTTTCCTCCTTTGAGAATTCTGTAACTGATTTACCAACCACATCTGTATGTAGCATTGTTCGAATTTGACGAATCGTACTGCAAACTGTTTTTGCATCACTTGAGCCGTGAGTCTTAACAACTGGCGCTTTTAGACCAAATAATACGGCTCCTCCAGCATCAGAATAATCTAGTCTAGACTTTAGTTCCTTCAGGCTACCTTTTAAAAGCAAGGCACCCAACTTAGCCTTAAGTCCACCACCTAAAATACTCTTCTTAAGCTGCCCCATAATGCTGAGCGCTGTTCCCTCAATAGACTTTAAGACTGCGTTTCCTGTGAATCCATCTGTCACTACAACATCAGCTACACCATTCATCAACTCACGCGCTTCCACATTGCCAATAAAATTAAGAGAAGAATCTGCAGCGAGTAGTTCATAGGTCTCCTTGCGTAAAGGATCACCCTTGCTACTTTCTGTCCCGTTGTTCAAAAGACCTACACGTGGTCTCTTAATTCCTCTCACGCTCTCAGCATAAAAAGATCCTAACTTGGCATACTGATATAGGTGATGAGCTGTATTTTCCGCATTAGCTCCTAAATCTAGCATATCAAATCCCTGACCATCAACGGTTGGTAGAGTTGACAACAGACCTGGTCGATCAATGTTTTTAATGCGACCTACGATAAAGAAGCCTGCCGCTAAAAGTGCACCTGTATTCCCAGCAGAAAGAACAGCATCTGCTTCTCCTGCTTTAACAGCCTTAGCAGCTAAGACCATGCTAGAGTTCTTCTTTTGACGAATGGCCTTGGTTGGCTCATCATCAGAATTAATCTTTTCATCTGTGTGGACAATGCTAACTCGCTCACTTGCAGTCAGATACTGCTTGATCTTGGCCTCATCTCCATATAAAATCAGCTCGATATCTGAAAACTCTTGAAGAGCTTGATTAGCTCCTTCTACCAAGGCTTGGGGGGCAAAGTCGCCTCCCATAGCATCAATGGCAATTTTTTTCATATTGACTCCTTATTTTCTTTATCTTTTAAAATACTTCCCCAGTCTCCTAGAGAATCAATGAATTTCTTTGATTTCAAATGAATTCCAACATAATCGTCGTAAATTTGATCTATAAATTCGCGCAGTTGTTGCTTAATTTCTGCTTTTAGTGAAATAGTTTCCAGAGTGCTATATTCCACTGCCTGAAATTGATCAAGTAAAAATGGGATATTAGGATGAAGATGACAGCGACGATCGTCTTCATGATAGTGGTCTGGACAGAGGACACCATTGAATTTAAAGGAAAAATCAAAAGGTAGTCCAGTTCGATGACAAAAGACACATTCATGGAAATTCAGAGAAACACCAAAACGTGACAAAATCTGAACTTCAAAAATATTTGTCAAAATCTCATGGTCTAAACCGTCTTCCATTAGCTCCAAGGTTTTTGTCAGAAAAGCAAAAAGAGCAGCATCTGGTTGACTGTCCGGAATACTAGCGTCTGCCAAGGCAGCTACATAGGTAGCATAGGCCATGATGAATAAATCACTATTAATCCGAGTAAAAGGCTGGACATCCTGGTAATCCTGAATATAACTCAGACCATCATCATTCACCTTCATAAGCAGATTTGCCAAGGTAAGGGGCTGAATAACAGGACTCAGCTTAGAGTTGGTGGCATGTTTCACGAAACATACGCTTGCCAGCCTGTTCTGTAAAGATTTTTACTAATTTGTCGTCTTCACGAAAGTTTCGATTATAGAGGACCAGCGCCTTACTCGTGATGGACTGCATCATATTCTTCCATGTACTCCTTGAGTCGCTTCATAGCCTCTTGAATGACCTCCATACTAGCTGCATAAGAAAGCCGAATATAGCCTTCCCCATACTGGCCAAAAGCTGCACCTGGAATAAAAGCAACTGCTTTTTTCTCAGCAAAATCTTTTAGAAAAGCGAACGAATCCTGCGTAAACCCATCCGGAATCTTAGCAAAGATATAAAAAGCACCGTCTGGTTTTATAATTTTAAAGCCTAAGTCCCTCATCTTTTCTAAGATATAATCTCGCCTTATGATGTATTCCTTCTTCATAGGAAGAGCGTCGTCTTTTCCAGCTGATAAGGCTTCTACCCCTGCAAATTGGGCCATAGTATTTGCAGCTGTTACCAAATATTGGTGGCTCTTGATGATCTGAGCGGTAAACTCAGCAGGCGCAAAGATAAAGCCTAATCGCCAACCAGTCATAGCATGAGATTTGGAAAGACCATTGATAACAATGGCTTGCTTAGGTAGGTACTGACCGATGGAAACATGAGCCTCTTCTCTGTAAGTCAACTCCGAATAAACTTCATCACAGACAACAAAGACTGGATATTTACTCAACACTGCTGCCAATTCCTGGATTTGCTCCCTAGAATAGGTCACACCAGTTGGATTGGCTGGATAGTTCAGGATGACAGCCTTGACTTTTTCACCTTGCTCCAAAATAGCCTTTTCTAGCATTTCAGGAGTCAAGACAAAATCATTTTCTGTTGTATCAATCTCGACAATTTTAGCTCCTACAAGATTAACAATCGGCTCATATCCTGGATAAGCAGGTGCAGGAAGTAAAACAACATCATCTTCTTCTAAGATAGCTGTCAAGGTTGCAGACAGAGCTTCTGTTGCACCAATAGTCACCAACACTTCGCTTTCTGGTCTATAGTCTAAATTATATTTTTCTTTAACAAACTCGCTGGCTGCCTGTCTTAGCTCAAGCAAGCCACTCATACCAGTATAATGACTCTGATCGGCATCAATGGCAGCCTTAGCCGCTTCTTTTACATGGTTCGGAATTGTAAAATCTGGCTCACCTAAGGTCAGGCGTAAAACCCCGGGAATACTTGATATGGACTGATCAAACTGACGAATCATCGATACTTCAATTTTATCTAAATTCTTATTAAAACGTTTCGTTAAATCCATACATTGCCTCCATATCTTTATCTTTTCAAATATTATACTACAAATAAAAGACCGTCGCAAAAACTGACTGTAATCATACAAAAGGAAAAAGATTGCAGCTCAAGCCCAATCTTGTATCCTTTCTTTATTGTTCTTCGCCTTCATCATCAAAATAGCGAATCAAGTTCTTTTCTGTCAAAATATCTGAGTAAGTATAAGATTCTACATAAGTACTTGCAGAGTCTCCAACTGGAACATTGTCATTTGTATATTCTACTATAAATAAAGAAGGATAAACCTCAATCAAACGTCCTTTTTTATCCTTTTGACGCTTCCGCCCATTTTCCAGAGTCATCTCGACAATCTGCCCCTCATGTGCCTTGATGTCTTCTTTAATTTTTTTCATTTTTGCTACATCTGTAAATGCATCACTCATTTTATACTTCCTCCCTTTTAGAAATACTTGAGAACTTGTTGTATTCTTTTTGGAAAATCAATTCTACCGTACCACGCGCACCGCTACGGTTTTTCTCGATAATAACTTCCACCTTGTTATTTGGAATACCTTCTTCTTCCTCGCCAGCACGATCATAATAATCATCCCGATAGAGAAAGGCTACGATATCCGCATCCTGCTCGATAGATCCAGATTCCCGGATATCAGACAGCACTGGCCGTTTATCTTGTCGTTGCTCTACTCCACGAGAGAGCTGACTCAAGGCGATTACTGGTACTTTTAACTCTTTGGCTAAAATCTTCAGCTGACGAGAAATTTCTGATACCTCTTGCTGACGATTTTCGCGTCCGGTTCCTGTGATCAACTGCAGGTAGTCAATCAAAATTAGGCCTAAATTGCCCGTTTCTTGAGCCAACTTTCTTGCCCGCGAGCGAATTTCTGTAATCCGAATCCCTGGTGTATCGTCAATATAAATGCTAGCTTGTGCCAGATTTGCTTGAGCAATGGTTACTTTTTGCCATTCTTCATCGCTTAGTTGTCCTGTACGGATAGAATGCGAATTGATAACTCCTTCAGAAGCCAACATCCGGTCTACCAAGCTCTCTGCCCCCATTTCCAAAGAGAAAATAGCGACAGTCTTATCTAGTTTGGTCCCAATATTCTGAGCAATGTTAAGGGCAAAAGCAGTTTTTCCGACCGCAGGACGTGCTGCCAAAATGATCAATTCTTCCTCATGTAGACCTGTGGTCATCTTATCCAACTCAGGATAGCCAGTCGCAATCCCTGTGATATGAGAAGTTTGTTGAGAACGAACCTCCAAGTTTTCAAAGTTGATATTCAAGATATCTTTGATGTTTTTAAAACCACTACGGTTAGCATTCTCACTGACATCAATGAGCGCCTTCTCCGCACCAGCAATAATTTCATCTGCCGGGCTTGCTCCATCGTAAGCTTGATTGATAGAGTCTGTCAACCGAGCAATTAAGCGACGCAAAATAGCTTTTTCAGCTACGATTTTAGCATAATATTCTGCATTGGCAGAGGTCGGAACTGAGTTAACCACTTCAACCAAATAGCTGAGTCCACCAATGTTTTGTAAATCATCCTGGCTATCCAGAATATTTCGAACGGTAGTGGCATCAATTGCATCACCGCGATCAGCCAAATCAATCATGGCCTTAAAAATCAAGCGATTGGCATACTTAAAGAAGTCAGCTGGCTCGATATATTCACGAACGAAAACAAGCTTGCTCTCATCAAGAAAAATAGCTCCCAGAACAGACTGCTCAGCTAAAATATCTTGAGGCTGTGCTCGTAATTCATCAATCTCTGCCATAAAGAACTCCTCTCTCCCCTACTTACTTATCCTTCCTTGACACGCAGATTGATGACACCTGTGATGTCTTGGTAAATCTTCACTGGAACATCGATCAGACCTACTGAACGAATCGGTGAATCCACTTTGATATTGCGTTTGTCCAACTTAATACCAAATTGTTTTTCTAACTCTTCTGCAATTTTTTTGCTGGTAATAGAGCCAAACGTCCGACCATCCGGACCAACTTTTTCAGTAAATTCAACCAAAGTTGCTTCTTCTGCTAATTTAGCCTGAATCGCTTGAGCTTCAGCAACTAATTCAGCATGGGCTTTTTCTTCAGATTTCTGTTTCCCTCGTAACTCACCAATAGCCTGAGCAGTTGCTTCTTTCGCTAAATTTTTCTTAATCAAAAAGTTTTGAGCATATCCTGTAGGAACTTCCTTTACTTCCCCTTTTTTGCCCTTACCTTTCACATCTGCTAAAAAGATTACTTTCATTCTACTATCTCCTCTTCTTTTTTGATCACTTCATCAATGATTTCTTGATTTAATTTTCGGGTAACCTCTGCAACCGTAAGGTCTTTAATCTGAGCAGCTGCTAGATTAAAGTGGCCGCCACCACCCATATTTTCCATAATACGTTGGACATTAATCTTACTACGACTTCTAGCTGAAATCGAAACATAACCTTGCGTATTTACTTACCACAAAGGTTGCTTCGATCCCCGACATAGCAAGCATGGTGTCCGCTGCCTTACTGATTGCGACCGTCTGATAGCTCTTATCTTCTGGCCCACTAGCTACGATAACGTTTGGTAATATCTTATTACCTCGTAGGATCAGCTCGTTAACTGCCCGATATTCATCAAAATCTGTTGCAGAAATATCTTGAATGGTTACACTATCACTGCCCCGTGTCCGTAAATAACTAGCCACATCAAATGTCCGACTAGTAACGCGAGATGTGAAATTCTTAGTGTCCAACATCATTCCAGCCATCAAAACACTGGCCTGCATCTTACTTAATCTATTTTTCTTAGAATTTTGGAACTGAAGCAACTCCGTCACAAGCTCACTAGCACTGCTGGCTCCACTTTCAATATAAGTAATAACAGCATTTTCTGGGAAGTCATCATCCCGTCGATGGTGATCAATTACAATAGTCTGATAAAACTGTTTATAAAAATCCTTAGATAGAGTCAAGCTAAGCTTAGAATGGTCAACCATAATGAGTAAAGAGTTTCCTGTGACCATCGTCATGGCTTCCGCAACAGTTACCATATTGGTCTGACCTTCTTCTTGGAGTTTATTGACAGCTCTCTCAATATCTGCAGCCATTTGATACTGATCATAGACAACATATGTCTTATCAATTAAGTTACTTGCAAAAAGTTGCATTCCAACTGCCGAACCCAAAGCATCCATATCCAAATTCTTATGACCCACAACAAAAATTTGATCAACACTACGGATTTTATCCGAAATAGCGGTCATCATGGCCCGAGTACGTGTACGTGTGCGCTTCACTGCAGCAGCAGAGCCACCTCCAAAGAAGATTGGATTCTTGCCATCAGCATTTTCTTTTACGACAGCCTGATCTCCTCCACGAACCTCAGCTAGGTTTAGATTTAACAAAGCCGTTTTACCGATTTGATCGTGGTCTCCATCTCCATAAGCGAAGCCCATACTGAGAGTCAGAGGTATTTCACGATTCTTAGCTTCAATCCTAAATTGATCAATAACTGAAAATTTATCCTGCATTAACTGATCAAGTACCGTAAAATCTGTAAAAAGATAAAAACGATCCATACCTACACGACGATAAAACATACGATGGCGATCAGAGAATTCAGCAATGTAATTGGCAACAAAACTATTAATCTGACTGATATCCGAATCTGATACAACATCTTCTAAATCATCATAGTTATCAACAGATATAATACCAATAACAGGGCGTGTAGTTGCTAATTCTGCAGTTGCATCATACTCATTAGAAGCATCAAAAAAGTAGAAAACATTAGAGGAACGATCCAGATAAATCGAATATTTCTTGTCACCGATTGTCATGTAGCGACCAGAACCTTCTAAACCTGTCTCCATCATCTGCTGTAGCATTTGTGTATCAAAATCCCCATCTTCTGTTGTACAAAGCAACTCAGCATAGGGATTGAACCACTCAACTTCACCAGTTTCTTCTTTAATTTTAATGACTCCAACAGGCATTTTATCTAGTAAAGATGCCAAACTATTTTCTGCATGGTGATTAACATACTGAATTTGTTCAAATTCTGCTGTTTCAAAAAACTTTTGTTGATAAATTAGAAGGGAAACCAAAAAGGCCACTACCAAGAAGGTAGCAAGCAAAACAAGCGTTCCTTCACCAAACGCTCGCAGTAAAACTGCTAAGATTCCAAAAGAAATAACGCCCAGCATTACAAAGTGAATTGGGGCAAAATGAAATTTTTTCATCACAAACCTCTTACCGGCCATTTTACCATAAATTCAATAAAAAAGCGAGTTTCTACTGATTCTAGACTTATTTGTATTAGCTAAATTTTTGGTAAATTTAGTGATTATCTCTTAATTGATTGCATCATCCTCTAGTTGATTGTTTGTTGTCATAGTTGTAAAAAAAAATTACAGCAAAGTAAACATATTGGTGACTCCACTCAAGAAAGCTAGTTATTTAGTCATGTTTAATAATTAAAAGTTCTTTTTTTACAAGCTTTTAAACTCAATCCATATCAGGCGAATATTATTTACACTATGTTTACAATGTTGTAAACATAGTGTAAAAACCACGTTTTTTATCAAACGTGGTTTTGTTTTTCTTTATTTTTCGAAATACTACGTGCTTTTCCTTCCAAATAAACCATCAAAATAGAAATATCTGCTGGATTGACACCAGAAATACGACTCGCCTGACCAATTGTTTCTGGATTGATTTTCTTAAACTTCTGTCTTGCTTCTGTCGCAATCGAATCAATATCATCCCAGTCAATATTAGCTGGAATGCGCTTCTCTTCCATGCGCTTCATCTTTTCAACCTGATCAAGAGCTTTGGAAATATAGCCTTCATACTTAATCTCTGTTTCAATTAGCTCGATAATCTTTTCATCAAGCTCCTCTGCCGCTGGACCAATGAACTGAACTACATCTTGGTAAGATACTTCTGGCCGTCGCATAAATTCTTTGGCAGTTACTGCATCCGTCAGAGGCTTAAAGCCAAGCTCTTCTACTTTAGCGTTTGTTTCCTTGACAGGTTTTAGTTTGATAGATTCCAAACGCTTCATTTCATTGTCAAATTGATTCTTTTTAATCTCGAAACGAGCCCAGCGCTCATCATCTACCAGACCAATTTCTCGTCCCATCTCTGTCAAACGCATATCAGCATTGTCATGGCGGAGAATCAAACGGTACTCAGCTCGGCTAGTCAAGAGGCGATAAGGTTCTACGGTTCCCTTGGTCACTAAATCATCAATCATGACTCCAATGTAACCATCGCTACGCTTCAAAATCAATTCTGGCCTACCTTGGATCTTCAAGGCCGCATTAATCCCAGCAATAATCCCTTGACCAGCGGCTTCTTCATAACCAGAAGTCCCATTTGTCTGACCTGCTGTAAAGAGCCCAGAAATTTTCTTGGTTTCCAAGGTTGCCCGCAACTGGTGAGGCATAATCATATCGTACTCAATAGCATAGCCTGTCCGCATCATTTCGGCATTTTCTAGACCCTTGATAGAGTGAACCAAGTCCTTCTGCACATCTTCTGGCAAACTAGTTGACAACCCCTGTACATAAACTTCTTCTGTATCACGACCCTCAGGTTCTAAGAAAAGCTGGTGGCGTTCCTTGTCCGCAAAACGGACAATCTTATCCTCGATTGACGGGCAATAGCGAGGTCCCACACCCTTAACGATACCTGAAAACATAGGAGCACGATGCAGGTTATTTGGATAATTTCATGACTTTCTGCATTGGTATAAGTCAACCAGCAAGGCACTTGATCTTTCACATAGTCTTCATCACGAGATGTGTAAGAGAAATGATTGGCTTTTTCATCACCTGGCTGAATCTCAGTCACATCATAATTGATAGATGACGCCTTAACACGTGGAGGAGTTCCAGTTTTAAAACGACCAATTTCAAATCCTAGGTCACGCAGATTATCTGCTAAAGGAATGGCTGCTAAGCTATGGTTTGGACCAGATGAATACTTGAGATCACCAATAATAATTTCTCCCCGCAAAGCTGTTCCAGTCGTAACAATGACAGCTTTAGCAGCATACTCCTGATGAGTTGCCGTTTTAACCCCAATTACCTTACCATCTTCTACCAAGATTTCATTAATCATGGTTTGCCGCAGAGTCAGATTTTCTTGATTTTCAACAGTCTTCCGCATTTCTTTGGAGTAAACTTCCTTATCCGCCTGGGCCCGAAGAGCCCGAACAGCGGGTCCCTTACCAGTATTAAGCATCTTCATTTGGATATAGCTCTTGTCAATATTCTTGGCCATCTCTCCGCCCAATGCATCTACTTCACGGACAACAATCCCTTTAGCAGACCCTCCGATAGAAGGATTACAGGGCATAAAAGCTAGCATCTCAATATTGATGGTTGCTAAAAGAACCTTGCAACCCATTCGACTAGCAGCCAGCGATGCCTCAACCCCAGCATGCCCTGCTCCAATCACGATAATATCATAACTTTCAGTAAAATTGTGTGACATTTCTTTTTCCTTCGTTTTTTTTTCACCAAAAAAGGCCAAGTCTCCAGAAGTGCAGGACAAAAAAGCCTGCAACATCCATGAGCTTTGACCATCATGACTATTGTTAAAGCTATTTTATCAAATCAAATCGTTTTGTCAATGCAAATCACTGTTTGAGCAAGGTCTGCACACTGACGATAATCATCTGTATTCCTATCGAGAATAGTAAAAGTCCCATCATTTTCGTTATAATTTTCATCAAATTTTCTCCCAAGAAGCCTGCAATTTGTTTTGCACTTCTTAACAGGAGATAAGTGATGACACATAGTAGAGCAAAAGCAACTACGGTTATCAGTTGATTCTGCAAACCTCCATTAGCCAGACTTAAAGCAGTTGTAATTGTACCTGGTCCCGCAAAAAGTGGCATTGCAAGAGGAGAAATAGCAATAGACATTGGATCTGAATTTACTGCTTGCTGCTCCATTCCTTTATAGCTGGGTGAATGATTACCATTAATCATATGATAACCGATAACGGCCACTAATATTCCACCAGCAATTCTGAAAGAAACAATTGTAATTCCAAATACTTTAAAAATGAAATCTCCTGAAAAGATAAAAACAGTTACAATAACAAAGGCAATCAAAAGACTCCTAAAAGCAATTTTTCGTGAAATTTTTTGACTATCATCTGCTACTAAAGCCATGTAAGCAGGAAGATTTGAAATTGGGTTCATTATAGCGAAAAATGCCATAAATGCATAAAAAAATTGAGAACTCATCGTTTTTATTTAACTCCAGTTAGACATACTGACAAACCTTGCCATCACGGTAGGCATTGTCAATTAAACCGCCACCTAAACACTCTTCGCCATCGTAAAAGACAACTGCCTGTCCTGGTGTAATGGCGCGCTGTGGCTCCGCAAAGATGACCTCTGCCTTGTCTCCTTTGACATGTACTGTCACCTTAGAATCAGGCTGACGGTAGCGGAACTTAGCTGTACATTCCATAGTAAATTCTTCTGGCATTTCTTTTGTGAAATGAACCTGACTAGCGTCAAGACTGGTTGACATTAAGTTGTCATGGTAAAAGCCTTGACCCACATAAAGGATATTTTGGCTGAGGTCTTTCCAACCACAAACCAAGGCTCATTATCTCCACCGTGCTGACCACCAATTCCAAGACCACCCCGCTGGCCAATAGTATAATACATCAACCCAGCATGCTGGCCCATATCTCGGCCTTCCAAGGTCATCATGCGACCAGGCTGGGCTGGTAAATATTGACTCAGAAATTCTTTAAAATTTTTCTCACCAATGAAGCAAATGCCAGTCGAATCTTTTTTCTTGGCTGTAGCTAAACCAGCTCTTTCAGCAATTGATCGAACTTCTGGCTTTTCTAAATGACCCAAAGGAAACATAGTCTTTTGCAGTTGTTCCTGTGACAGTTGACTCAAAAAGTAAGTCTGATCCTTATTATTGTCCTTGCCACGCAGCATGTGAACCAAGCCATCTTGGTCTCTCTTCACCTGAGCATAGTGACCCGTTGCAACGTAATCTGCACCCAGTGTCAAGGCATAGTCAAGGAAGGCTTTAAACTTGATTTCCTTGTTACACATGACATCTGGATTCGGAGTTCTACCAGCTCGGTATTCCGCCAAGAAGTATTCAAAAACGCGATCCCAATACTCTTTTTCAAAGTTGACAGAGTAGTAAGGAATGCCAATCTGGTCTGCAACAGCTGCCACATCCTTGTAGTCTTCTGTAGCTGTACAGACACCAAATTCATCTGTGTCGTCCCAGTTTCATGAAGATGCCAATTACATCATAACCTTGCTCTTTTAATAGCAAGGCAGTTACTGATGAATCGACACCTCCGCTCATACCAACAACGACACGAGTCTTAGAGTTATCACTCATTGTGTTCTCCCATCTTTTCGTTATTTCACGATTGAAGGTCGTGCTGTGCTTTCAACGATTGAAGGTCGCTTGAGCAAGCTCTATTATAGCACGAAATTTTTATAAGAACAAACAAATAGAGAATGCTTCCTTCTACTAGCCCAGTTAACTTTTTGTCAAGAATGTTTACAATAGTGTAAAGAAAAAGCTCTCAAAATTGAGAGTTTCCTTTTAATACCAGCCGTTTGCTAACCAAAAGTTTTTAGCAGCTGACCATGAACCATATCGACTCGTTACATATTCATTTGCCACTTTCTCTTGATTTTCAGGCGAGAGATCTCCATTCAAGTATGTAATAGTTAATTGATATCGACCATAATATTGACCGTTTTGAGCAGTGTAACTACCACTTGATTCCTTTTGAGCGATAAATTCTTTAGCTTCTGCATCTTCCGCACTTAAACCTGAAGAAGCATTTGCTGTGTTTGTACTCGTATTATTAGTCTCAGGCGTTGTTGTAGTTGGTGCAGTTTCTGTCTTGTTTTCCTTCTGTTCTCCTACTTCTAGGACTTGTCCAACATGGATAAGATTTACATCAGAAATTTTATTAAGTTCAGCTAGCTTTTCAACACTTGTATTATTAGCTGTCGCAATAGCAGAAAGTGTATCTCCTGACTTCACGGTATAACTATCAGCGTTTGCTATTACTGGTAGGAATAAAGCTAAAGCTGCTAAGCTTACTACACCTGTCTTTACTGTATTTGTTTTATTTTTTAAAAATGTCTGTACTTGCATTTTATTCTCCTTTTCTTGTAACTAGCAAAACGAGATACAAAAAATTCATGATTTTTTCTTGGTCTCATATCTATCATTTTGCTATACTCCTATCATACAGATTCTATGTTACCTCTATTTTTTTAAAGTATATGATAAATGTTACAAAATTGTTTAAATTATAAAAAGAAAAGCTTATAAAAGGCTTAAAATAAGAAATTTTTATTTTTTTGTTTTTCAAATGATTATCCTCATTTATAGGATTTGTTATTTTATAATTTTTTATTTAAAAATGAAGCAGATACACCCTAACTTTGTTATAATGAAGATAGAACTTTACACGAGGAGAAATCATGACATCATTAAGATTTCAATCTGTTTTTGATATTATTGGCCCTGTAATGATTGGACCATCTAGTAGCCATACAGCAGGAGCCGTTCGTATTGGAAAAATAGTCTATTCTATATTTAACGATGAACCTACTGAAGTGGAATTTCAGCTTTTTAATTCTTTTGCTAAAACATATCGAGGACACGGAACTGATTTAGCTCTTGTAGCAGGAATCTTAGGGATGGATACGGATGATCCAGAGATTCCCAATAGTCTAGAAATAGCCCATAAACGAGGCATCAAAGTTGTCTGGTCTATTCAAAAAGATAGTAATGCTCCACATCCCAATACAACGAAAATTACAATAAAAAACGATCATAAAACAATCAGTGTTACTGGAGTATCTATTGGTGGGGGCAATATTCAAGTAACAGAGCTGAATGGTTTTTCAGTTTCACTCAGTATGAATACACCTACTATCATCATTGTTCATCAAGATGTCCCTGGTATGATTGCTCACGTTACAGATGCCCTCTCACGTTACAATATCAACATTGCTCAAATGAATGTCACACGTGAAAAAGCTGGCGAGAAAGCCATAATGATCATTGAGGTTGACAGCCGTAGCTGTGAAGAAGCTGTCGAAGAAATTCGAAATATTCCTCATCTGCATAATGTAAATTTCTTTAAGTAGGAGAAAATATGTTTTATTCCATCAAAGAATTAGTAGAGCAAGCTGACTTGGATTACCAAGGAAATGTTGCAGAACTAATGATTGCTACTGAGTATGAATTGACTGGTCGTGAAAGAGATGAAGTTTTGAGACTGATGGGTCGCAATCTGGAAGTCATGAAAGCCTCTGTCCTTCTTGGACTTGATGAGAGCAAGTCTCGTAGCGGATTGACTGGCGGAGACGCAGCAAAACTTGGCCACTATATCCGGTCTGGAAAAACATTGTCCGACCACACTGTACTGACTGCAGCAAAAAATGCTATTGCTGTCAATGAGCATAATGCTAAAATGGGCTTGGTTTGTGCAACACCAACTGCCGGTAGTGCTGGCTGTCTGCCAGCTGTTCTTACATCTGCCATTGAAAAATTAGGACTCTCAGAAGAAGAACAGCTAAACTTTCTATTAGCTGCAGGTGCTTTCGGCCTAGTCATTGCCAATAACGCCTCAATTTCAGGCGCTGAAGGTGGCTGTCAAGCTGAGGTTGGCTCTGCTTCTGCTATGAGTGCAGCTGCTTTAGTTCTGGCTGCTGGAGGTTCACCTTTTCAAGCCAGTCAAGCTATTTGTTTTGTCATCAAAAACATGCTGGGGTTAATTTGTGACCCTGTGGCTGGCCTAGTAGAAGTGCCATGTGTCAAGCGAAATGCTATGGGAGCCAGTTACGCTTTTATTGCAGCTGATATGGCTCTTGCTGGAATCGAATCTAAAATTCCTGTTGACGAAGTCATTGACGCCATGTATCAAGTAGGGTCAAGTCTGCCAACTGCATTCCGAGAAACGGCTGAAGGTGGTTTAGCTACAACACCTACAGGTCGCAGACTTTCAAAAGAGATATTTGGAGAATAAAATAGATTGACAAATGTGTCAACCTATTGATATTTATAATATTAAAAACGGCTCAAAGCCGTTTTTAATTTTATATTAATAATTCCAAGCTGATAAACCTTGAGCATTATAGGCATTGTATGCAGATTGGATTTGATCTTCAACAGTTGCTGTAGAACCCCATCCTGGCATTGTTTGGAACAGGCCACTAGCACCTGAAGCATTATAGGCGTTTACTTGACCATTTGATTCACGAGCAATAATTGCTTCCCAAGTTGAAGCAGAAACTCCTGTCAACTCAGCCATACGAGCCGCTGCGTAAGTACCAGTCTCACCTGCTGTATTACCATTGGCAAGAACAGGTGTAGAATTATAGGTAGAATAGTTAGCTGATGGTGCAGGAACTGTAATAGTTGCCACTGGTGCAGGTGCTGCTTGATTAGTTTGTGTAGCTGGTCCTGGTGCTGCAGCAACAGCTGGAGCCTTTTTATTAGCTTTTGTATCACCAAGTTCTAGCACTTGATTCTCAAAAATTAAATCTGGATTTTCAAGCTTGTTTAATTTAATTAAGCTTTCAACAGTTGTAGATTTTTCTTTTGCAATTTTTGACAAGGTGTCGCCAGCTTTTACTGTATATGTGTCTGCCTTAGCTACAACTCCTGTCAAAAATAGGGTAGCTGCTGTAGCAACAAATGCGAAGGCACCTTTCATTGGTTGTAATTTCATTATAATTCTGGTTCTCCTTTTCACTGATAGTTCCATCATACACTTTAAATATTACAGGTTATTTAAATAGGATTACAAAAATTACAAATGTATTTTATTTAAACACCAACATTGCCTTATCCATCGTATTTCTACATATTAATTTTAAATAATATGTGAAATTAACACAAAACCTAGACTTGACATCAATTTTTTAGCAAATATAATATAGCTCCTAAAATTAATAAGATAAGAATCGCATAGGAATCTTTATTTTGCCACTTTAACTGTCTATAGCGACTTCTCTGATCTCCTCCTTGATAACCACGCGCCTCCATTGCAATAGCTAAAGCATCCGCTCTTTTAAAGCTAGAAGCAAATAAAGGAATCAAAATCGGTATAATGGATTTCACTTTTTGTACAATGTTTCCCTCACCAAAATCCACTCCTCGAGCTCGCTGAGCGTTCATAATTCGAACAGTATCATCCATTAAGGTTGGTACAAATCGCAAACTCATTGATAACATCAAGCCTACCTCATGCACTGGGAATTTAAAAACAGTCAGAGGTTTTAGGAGAGCTTCTACCGCATCCGCCAAACTTAAAGGCATTGTAGTCAAACTGAGTAATGTTGAGAAAAAAATGATCAAAACGAATCGACTAAAAATAATGCCTGCTTGTTCTAAGCCTATATCTGTAATGCGAATAAAGGAAAATTGGACAAGAGTATTTCCCGTTGTAGTAAATAAGAGCTGAAAAATAGTCGTAAAGGCAACCAAGAAAAGCATAGATTGGAGACCTTTTACAAAAAATCCAATGGGGACTCTAGAAAGAAAAACTAAAAAAAATGTAAAAACAAAAAGCAAAAGGTTTGTTGCTAAATTATTTGCCCAAAAAATAATTAAAACAAACAAGAACATAGATAATAGTTTACTTCTAGGATCCAAACGGTGGATCAGAGAATTACCCGGAATATACCGCCCTAAAATCATCTTATCCATGCAGTATCTCCTTAAATTCAGTAATTGTAATCGGTAAATTAGGTAAGTTTAAACCTTTTTCTACCAGACCTTGAGCAAATTTTGTAATCTTAGGGACTCCCAGTTGGATTTTTTCCATAAATTCCACATCCTGAAAGATATCCTTTGGAGAACCACTTTTCACTAAATGTCCCTTCTCCAGAACATACGTAGTATCAGCAAAATTTGCCACGTCATCCATCAAATGAGTTACCAGCACAATAGTCATACCATCCTCATGTAAACCTTGGAAGATTTCCATTAGTTCCTTACGACCTGCTGGATCTAACCCAGCTGTCGGCTCATCAAGGACTAAAACTTCAGGTTCCATTGCTAGGATTCCAGCAATAGCTACTCGTCTCATTTGTCCTCCTGAAAGCTCAAAAGGACTACGTGAGAACAAGTCCTCAGAAATTCCCACCAAAAGAAGTTTTTCACGCGCCAAACGTTCCGCTTCTTCTTTAGAAACTCCAAAATTTTGTGGACCAAAAGCCACATCATCTAAGACTGTTTCTGCAAAAACCTGGCTTTCTGCAAATTGAAACACCAAACCGACTTTTTTTCTTACTTGCTTTATATCTTTATTAACAGAAGTAGCTGTAATTTCTATATCATTAACAGTGACACTTCCTACAGAAGGTGTCAACAAGCCATTTAAAAGTTGCAAAATAGTAGATTTTCCACTACCAGTATGACCGATTAAAGCAGTATAAGAGCCATCTTTAATTTCCAAATTCACATCAAAAAGGGCAGGCCCTTCAAATGGTGTGCCTGCTTGATAAGTATAACTAACATTCTTTAAAGTAATTCCCATAAAGATTCCTGCAATTCTTTTTCTGTTAGATAATCAGCTGGCAAATCAAAATCTTCATTCAAGGTTGCCTTGACTTGATTTGAAAAAGGTTCATCAAGTCCTAATTCCTGTAAATCTGATCTTGAAAACAGCTCTCTAGCTGTACTGCTTGATTCTACTTTTCCTTTTTTCATGACCAAAACACGGTCACTGAGTGCGACTTCATCCAAGTCATGTGTAATCGAAATGACCGTCATTTGATTCTCATCTTTGATGCGTTTCACTGTTTGAATCAGGTCTAAACGTCCTTCTGGATCCAACATACTAGTCGCTTCATCCAAAATAATAATATCCGGACGAAGAGCCACTATTCCTGCGATAGCAACCCTCTGCTTTTGCCCTCCTGAAAGACGAGCTGGTTCTCGATTTTTAAAGTCTTGCATCCCTACGATCTCAAGCGCTTCATTTACTCGCTCAACCATAGTTTCATGATCCATTCCCTGATTTTCCAAACCAAAAGCCACATCGTCTTCTACAGTTGCTCCAACAAATTGATTGTCTGGATTTTGAAAAACCATTCCAATGTGACGACGTTTTTCCCAAACATTTTCTGGAGTCAGTCGATCACCTAAGATAAAAATTTCTCCACTTTCAGCTTCTAAAAGGCCATCAATCAAACGAATCGTAGTCGATTTACCACTCCCATTATGACCAACAATGGACAACCATTCACCATGTTTCACGTGAAACGTTACATCATTTAAAATGTATTCTTCAGTATCGTTGTCGTATTTATATTTGAGGTTGTGTACTTCGATAATATTTTTCATCATTTATTTAAAGGTATCTTTAAAGAGATAGGCGCTCCCTTTGAAATAGTCATAACCAGAATATATTGTAAAGATTAAAGCGATATACAGACAAATTTGTCCCAAAAGTGTCCAATGGATCAGCAAGAAGATAATAGCAAACATCTGTGTGAATGTTTTAATCTTGCCGGGCATCGCTGCAGCTAAGACCGTTCCTCCCGTTTCTACCAACAAAAGACGCAATCCGGTCACAGCTAATTCTCGACAAATTATCACAGCTACCACCCAGGCAGGAGCCATTTTCATTTCAATCAGCATGATAAACGCTGACATAACTAAAAGTTTGTCTGCCATCGGATCAGCAAACTTCCCAAAATTGGTGACAACTTTCCATTTACGAGCTAAATATCCATCCAAATAATCAGTAATGCTGGCCACCGCAAAGATAATCGCAGCAACTACATGAATAGTCTTCGATGAACCAAGGGTCAGTAATAAGATAAAAATTGGGATTAACGCCACTCTCAAGAGCGTCAAAGCATTTGGAATATTTTCTTTTTTCATAAGCATTCTCAATTATTGATTGTTAAAGTAATCGTTCCCGATTGGGTATTGATTGCAGAAGTATTAATAATCTGATCGTTTACAGAAACCGTTACACCCTCTACAACACCTAAGGTGATAACTGTAGATGAACCAGGAGACACAGTAGTTGTCACACTTGGATTTTCTGGAGATAAAACAGCCCCATTGTCTAAATCTGTTCCCGACACACTGACCCAACTAGTTGCAGTTGTGACGGATAATTTGATAGTTACAGGATCTTTTGCCCCAGAATAAGTCGCTGTCAGATTTTGCCCGCTACCAGAAACTGTTAAAGCATTGCTGCTAGACGATGTGGTTGAGGAAGAACTCGTCTGATTAGAGCTAGTTGAAGTAGCCTCTGAAGATCCTTCGCTTTTAACCACATTGTAACTAGAAGAAGCTGAATTCTCCGTTTCCGTTTCCATCTGATTAACATATTGCCAGACATAGTAAGTTACAAAGGCAATGATTGCCAACGATATGACAGAAATAGAAAAGTGGCAAATAAGATGTTCTTTGTCTATTGCTTCTTCTTCTCCCCATATTTTCTTCATCAACATCTACTTCATCATAAGTAACCATACTACCTGATTCGTAGGCGTCTAAAATGATTTTTTCGTCTAAGTCTACTGCCCAAGCATACTTACGGAGAAAAGATTTGGCATAAAAACTACTAGGTAGTTTATCAAAATCATCTGCTTCTAAGGCCTCTAATAAATCTAACTGAATATCTGTTTTTTGTTGTAAATCTTCTAGGCTTAGTCCCTGATTAATTCGAGCTAACCTCAGTACCTCACCTATCGTTTTTTTTCTCATACGTTCAAATTCCTCTAAAAATTACTAGAAAAAGCTGTGCCAAAGACAGATGTCACAAGCTTTAAAGTTTATCAAATTTATAAAATCTAGATTTCATAGCCAATAACATGAATCAGCCTTACAAAGATAATACTAGGGACTAGATCTTTGTTTCATTTTTTATGTTTTATATCCTCTTTTCTGAAAACATCTTCTATCATTTTTTTACAGACTATTGTACCAAATTTTTCTCTTCTTTTGTTAGGATTATTTTGGAAAAATTGTAAAATCTATCATGTCACAGTGATCAATAAACTCATGACCAACTTCTAAAATATCTTCTAAGTGAATATCCTGTAAAATTTTTGGCAAGTCAAAAAGATTTTCTCCATCTATAAGGGTTTCATACTGCGTTGCCATATATTCTAACGAATTTAGACCATGCATTAAATCACCATACATTTCACTTTTAACAATATCTAAATGCTCTTCTGTTACATCCATATCATGAGCGAATTCTTTAATTGCTGTGCGGATTTGATGAGATAGAGCTACTGGCTCCTGGGTATCCATCGTCAGCATAACAAAGTGGAAGCGTTCTTCTACTTCAACTTCTAGAGTCAAGGAAGCATCAACTTTCCCATTTTCATACATTTTTTGATAACGTTTAGAAGTCCAGCCAAACATCATATCAAATAATAATTTCAAAATTAGTTTATAACGAAATAATTTTCTCTTTGAAATTTTGTCGTTTCCTCGCATAGCAACTGCTAATTTAGGTCGGCTAACTTCCATCCTCATACTAGCAGTTGGAACTACAGGAGATAATTTTAATGCTCGCCTTTTAATGGCTGATTTCTCATCATCTATTTCATACGAATTTTGTTGTTCACTAATAGTAGCTACTGTTTTTTCCAGATCAAAATTTCCAACTAAAAATAAACTCATATTAGACGGATGGTAAAAAGTTTCAAAGTTTTCATCCAAATCTTCCACTGTGATTTCGGCAATCGATTCGCGATTCCCAGCTATATCTTGTGCCAGAGCTGTCCCTGGGTATAGATTTGCTAAAGCGCTAAAAAACAAACGATAATCTGGATTATCCTGGTACATTTCTATTTCTTGCTGGATAATTCCTTGTTCTCTCTGAACAGATTCTTCTGTAAAATATGCTTCCCCAATCAAGTCCTGTAGCAATTCCAAACATTCTTCTACATTCTCAGTTGTTGAAAAAAGATAACTTGTCTTTGTAAAACTAGTAAAGGCGTTACTTTCTGCTCCTAAGTCTACAAATTCCTGTAATAAGTCATTGCCATTTTCATCTTCAAATAATTTATGTTCTAAAAAATGAGCAATTCCAGCTGGATAATGGATAGCTTGCTTGGTACCTCTCGGAACAAAATAAGTATCTACCGAACCAAAATTCACCGTCATAATACCATATGTCTCATGAAAATTTGTTTTAGGAAGTAAAAAAAGTCGCAATCCATTTGGTAAAATTACCCGATAAAGACTTTCTCCAATAGCTGTATATTCTATTTTTTTCAGCGCTAAATTCTGCATTATTTCCCTTCCATAAAGTACATTGCTTGAAGTTTTAAGGTATTCGCTGCTAAAATAATATCTTCCTTCTTAACATTTTCCATAACTTCTAACCACTCATCGACTCTTAAAAATTTCTTGCCTAAAACAGCCGACAAATAAGTTGTTTCCAGTAAAGCATTTTGACGATCTTGAGATAAGAGAGCACTGTTTTTAAGCATATTTTTCGTCTGTTGAAGCTCTTCTTCAGAAAATTTTCCTCTTTTTAGATCAGCTACTTGTCGATTAATTAAAGTCACAGCTTTATTACGATTTTTTCTATCAATACCAGCATATACTCGTAACATTCCTGAAAAAATGTCCATAGTGCTAGAAACAGTATAGGCCAGACTAGTTTTCTCACGAACTTCTACAAATAATTTTGAGTGTGCATAACCACCCAGAAGACCATTCATTACAATCAAAGGGATATGACTAGTATCTCCATATTGAATAGGGAAATGATAGCCCATTTCTAAAATGGATTGATTAGCTTCCTTTTGTTCAATCCCTTCTCGTAAAATTTTTGAAAAAGGTTGCTGATAGTCCAATAGTAAATCCTGTTCACGATCTGTGAAGCCAAATTGAGAAAATTGTTCCTGCATAGCCACTTCATTAAAATCACCGATAAAAAAGATATCAATCTTATCTTCCTTCAGCATTTTCTGAAAGACTGAAAAGCTAGTCTCAGGTGTCACTTGTTTCATTAAGTCAAGACTTGAAACTCGAGGAAGTTGCATTTCTTCACTTAAATAAAATAATTTATTCAATTCCAAATGCGCGTGATAAAAATGGTTTTCTATTTCAGATTCCAACTCATGAATAATATTTTTCTTTTCAATTTCAAAGATAGAGGAATCAAAACCTTTCTGGTCAACTAAAGGAGATAAGAGACTTGCTTTGATAAATTCAACCATCTCTGTTGTTAGGGCGTTTTTCCTACTTAAAAAAGAATCCCTAACAAAGGACACATTTATATCTACATAATGAACCAAACCTCTCTTTGAAACACTAGTTGAATAATTTGATCCATATAAACTAGCTAAACGCTCACGAAATAGCTGAGAAGTTGGATAAACAGCATTTGCCGTTTCTAAAATACTAGAAACCAAAACTCGCTCAGCAACAGTAGCCGGACTCATTAGCGCAGAAAAACGAAGTTTTATTTTATTTGTTTTGAATTTAGTTGATTTAATAAAATGGAGATTGACTCCTCTTGCTAATTCCATAAGGTTCCTCTTGCTTCCTAATATGAATTCTATTATATCACGAAATGATGTGAAATTGGTGTTCCTTATAACAGATTAAAACGTTTTCTTTCCTGGATATTTTATACACTTTCAGTCTTAAAATATGGTATAATGACAAGGATTGAGGTGAAATATGGATTATAAATTATTTGATGAATATATCACACTGCAAGCTCTCCTGAAAGAGGTTGGAGTAATCCAAAGTGGCGGTGCTATTAAGGCATTTTTAGCTGAAAATGATGTTTTTTTCAATGGCGAATTAGAAATAAGACGAGGAAAAAAAATTCGAGTTGGAGACCAAATAACGATTCCTAGAGAAAACCTAACTCTATCCATTCTTGAACCAAGTCCAGACGAAAAAGTTCGGCATACAGAAGAAATAGCTGAAAAACAACGCATTGCTAACATGGTTAAAGAAATGAATAAAAATCTTAAAAAAAATACTACTGCTCCCAAAAAGAATAACAGAAAGCAAACAGGTATAAAGCAAGAGAAAAAAGCTCCTGTACGCTTCCCAGGAATATAATATGTGGCTAAAATCACTGACTCTTAAACATTTTCGTAATTATCAAGACGCGGAAATCAATTTTCACTCTGGTCTAAACGTTTTTCTTGGTCAAAATGCACAAGGAAAAACAAATATTCTAGAATCAATTTATTTCTTAGCATTGACTCGTAGTCATCGAACTAGATCAGATAAAGATTTTATTCATTTTCAAGAAAAAGATCTCAAAGTATCAGGTATCCTTGAAAAAAAGACAGGAACAATTCCTCTTGACATCGAGTTGACAGCTAAGGGACGAATTACTAAAATCAACCATCTCAAGCAAAATAGACTGTCTGACTATATTGGGGCAATGAATGTTGTTCTGTTTGCGCCAGAAGATTTACAACTTATTAAAGGTTCACCTTCATTAAGACGAAAATTTATAGATATCGAATTAGGTCAAATCAAGCCTATTTATCTAGCTGATCTTTCCAATTACAATCATGTTCTTAAACAAAGGAATTCTTATTTAAAGAATAGTCAAAACATTGATGAGAATTTTCTATCTGTTTTAGACGAACAGCTTATTGAATATGGTTGTCGTGTTATCAAACATCGTCTAGATTTCTTAAAGAAACTCGAAATATTCGCTCAGGAAAAACACCTTGATATCTCACAAAAAAAAGAAACTTTAACAATTGACTATCTATCCTCTGTACCTTTACAAGATATTGACAGTATTGAAGAAAGTTTTAGACAAAGCCTAAGTAAAAATCGAAAAAGAGATTTATTTAAACAAAATACTGGTGTAGGTCCTCATCGAGATGATATAGCTTTCTTCATCAACCAAATGGATGCAAATTATGGAAGTCAGGGGCAACACAGAAGTGTAGTACTCTCTCTTAAATTAGCAGAAATAAAATTGATTGAAAATATAACAAAAGAATCTCCTATCCTCCTGCTTGACGATGTGATGAGTGAACTTGACAATAATCGTCAACTTAAATTGCTAGAAACAATTTCTCAAGAAATACAAACTTTTATTACCACAACTACTTTGGAACACCTAAAAAACCTACCTAAAGATATCAAGATTTTTGAAATTTCAAATGGAAATATAAAATAGAGTTTACAATATTGTAAACTCTATTTTTTTACAACCTTACATATAATGTAAAGGTTTCTATATCCATTGTAAAATAAAAATGCACCAAAATATGGCGCATTTTTTATTGTACTGAATAGTTAGGAGCTTCGTTTGTAATTTGAACATCATGAGGATGACTTTCCTTCAATCCAGCACCACTCATTTCAATAAATTGAGCATTTTCGTGTAGTTCTTGTAGATTTGCAGCTCCAACATAACCCATACCAGAGCGAATCCCTCCAAGCATTTGGAAAACAATATCTGCTGCAGCACCCTTGTATGCTACACGGCCTTCAATTCCTTCTGGAACTAACTTATTAGCTTCGTTGACAGAACCTTGGAAGTAACGGTCACTTGAACCTTTTTTCATTGCTGCAATAGATCCCATACCTCGGTAAGTCTTGAACTTACGTCCTTGGAAAATTTCCGTTTCCCCAGGAGCTTCATCAGTTCCTGCAAACATAGAACCTAACATAACAGCATTTCCACCTGCTGCTAGAGCTTTGACAATATCACCTGAGTATTTAATACCACCATCAGCAATGATTGTTTTACCATATTCGCGCGCAACCGCTGCTGCATCATAGATAGCAGTCACTTGAGGAACACCAACACCAGCAATCACACGAGTGGTACAGATAGAACCTGGGCCAATACCAACCTTGACAACATCTACACCTGCTTCATAAAGGGCACGTGCACCTTCAGCAGTTGCAATATTACCAGCAATTAAAGTACGATCTGGGAAATGAGAACGAATTTCAGCAATCTTACGTAAAACTCCTGCAGAGTGTCCATGAGCTGTATCAATAACAATAGCATCAGCACCTGCTTCAAAAAGAGCTTCTGCACGTTCAAATGTATCTGAAGTAACACCAACTGCACCTGCAACTAGAAGACGACCAAACTCATCTTTAGCAGCATTTGGAAATTCAATTACTTTTTCAATATCTTTAATCGTGATTAAACCTGAAAGACGACCATCTTCATCAACCAGAGGAAGTTTCAATACGGTGTTCCTGAAGAATACGCTCAGCAGTTTCTAAATCTGTTCCAACTGGAGCTGTAACCAAATTTTCGCTAGTCATATGATTAGAAATAGGTTGATTGAAATCAGAAATGAAACGCAAATCTCGATTGGTCAAGATACCAACCAACTTACGGTTTTCTAATGTTTCAACAACTGGAACACCGCTAATACGATAACGTCCCATCAATTCATCTGCTTCAGCAATTGTATGTTCTGGTGTTAAGAAGAAGGGATCAATAATGACACCATTTTCAGAACGTTTTACCTTACGGACTTCGTCTGCTTGTTGCGCAATAGACATATTTTTATGGATTACTCCAAGACCACCTGCACGCGCGATAGCAATGGCCATTTGACTTTCTGTTACGGTATCCATTGCCGCTGTAATAATTGGGATATTTAAAGTCAAATTATCTGCCAATTTCGTAGTTAAATCAGCATCGTTAGGCAACACATGACTTTCAGCTGGAATCAACAATACATCATCAAAGGTAAAACCTTTTTTCAAAAATTTAGTGTCCCAATTAGACATTCGAAGTTTCCTCTTTTCTATTTTCATCTATATAGTAGAACCATGTTCTAGACCAACTTAATTTATAATATAATACCACTCTGTTATGATTTGTCAATCATCTATTAAAAATAATTAATCCCCATCGCTGATTTTACTTCAGAAAGAGTCTGGCTAGCTTTTTGACGTGCTTTTTCGCTTCCTTTTTTAAGCATATCATAGACTTGTCCCATATCCTTAGCAAACTCTATCCGACGCTCACGAATAGGGCCCAACTCTCTTTCTAAAATCTCCAATAAATAACGTTTTGTCTTTACATCACCCAAGCCGCCTCTTTGATAATGTTCCTTCATAGCAGCAATTTCTGCTTGATCTTCTGGTCTTCCAAAAACATCCAGATAATGAAAAACCATATTACCTTCGATTTTGCCTGGATCTTCAACCCTAATATGATTAGGATCTGTGTACATTCCCATCACTTTTTTCTTAAGTGTGTCCATATCATCAGCTAAATAAATCCCATTATTTAATGATTTAGACATTTTAGCGTTTCCATCTAATCCTGGTAAACGTCCTGCTGCTTCATTCTCAGGATAAATTCCCTCCGGTTCAACTAAGACATCTTTTTGATAAGCATTGTTAAAAGAACGAACTATTTCTCTAGTTTGCTCAATCATTGGCTTTTGATCAGTCCCAACTGGTACATAATTCGCCTTAAAAGCTGTAATATCAGCCGCCTGAGAAATTGGATAAACCAAAAATCCTGTAGGAATGCTTTGACCAAAGCCCTTTTGAGCTATTTCTGTCTTGACAGTTGGATTTCTTTCCAACCGAGCTAAAGAGACTAGATTCATGTAGTACATTGTTAATTCAGCAAGTTCAGGAATTTGACTCTGAATAAAAATAGTAACCTTTTCTGGATCCAATCCTGCAGCTAAATAATCCAAAGCTACGTTCCCTATTGATTCAATAATTGTTTGTGGGTCCTTGGCATGATCTGTCAAGGCTTGTTGATCAGCTAAAAAAACAAATAAATCATATTTTCCTTCATTTTGTAAAAGAACTCGATTCCGTAAACTTCCTACATAATGGCCAATATGTAATTTTCCAGTTGGCCGATCTCCTGTTAAAATAATAGGCTTTGTCATCTATTTCTCCTCAATTAATGTTGAATTCATTATAACATTTTCAATAAAAATGAGAAAGGAGATTGGATAAATTTCTATATAAAAATAACTTTTACACCTTTGTCAATTTAATTGACAATAAGTTGACAAATATTTTACAATTAAAAACAAGAGTTTCTTCTTGAATCATTTGAAATATGGTGATTTTTTTCTAGTAAAAATAGTACTAGTTATATTAAAGAGGAGAATTATATTGCTTACAGTATCAGATGTTTCATTACGTTTCAGCGACCGCAAATTATTTGATGAAGTCAATATCAAATTTACAGCTGGTAATACCTATGGTTTAATTGGTGCCAATGGTGCTGGAAAATCAACATTTTTAAAAATATTAGCTGGAGATATTGAACCAACTACGGGTCATATTTCTTTAGGACCAAATGAGCGTCTTTCAGTTCTTCGCCAGAATCACTTTGATTATGAAGAAGAAAGAGTTATTGATGTTGTTATTATGGGAAATGACCTACTTTACAGTATCATGAAAGAAAAAGATGCTATCTACATGAAGCCAGATTTTTCAGATGAAGATGGTGTTCGTGCGGCTGAACTTGAAGGAGAGTTTGCTGAACTAGGTGGCTGGGAAGCAGAAAGTGAAGCCTCTCAACTCTTGCAAAACCTCAATATCCCAGAAGATCTACACTACCAAAATATGAGTGAACTTTCTAATGGAGACAAGGTTAAAGTACTCTTGGCTAAAGCCCTTTTTGGTAAACCTGATGTCTTGCTTTTGGACGAGCCAACTAATGGTCTGGATATTCAGTCTATTACTTGGCTAGAAGACTTTCTTATTGATTTTGAAAATACAGTCATTGTTGTATCCCACGACCGTCACTTTTTGAATAAAGTCTGCACTCACATGGCTGACCTTGACTTTGGAAAAATCAAGCTCTATGTCGGAAACTATGATTTCTGGAAAGAATCAAGCGAACTAGCGGCTAAGCTACTCGCTGACCGAAATGCCAAAGCAGAAGAAAAAATCAAACAACTTCAAGAGTTCGTTGCTCGTTTCTCTGCCAATGCGTCCAAATCAAAACAAGCAACTTCCCGTAAAAAAATGCTTGACAAGATAGAGTTAGAAGAAATTGTTCCATCTAGCCGTAAATACCCATTTATCAGCTTTAAAGCTGAACGTGAAATTGGTAATGACCTCTTGACAGTTGAAAATCTTTCTGTCAAGATTGACGGAGAAACTATTCTTGATAATATTAGTTTTATCTTGCGTCCAGGTGACAAGACAGCTTTGATTGGTCAAAACGATATTCAAACAACAGCCTTAATTCGTGCTTTAATGGGAGATATTGAATACGAAGGAACTGTCAAGTGGGGTGTGACAACTAGTCAATCTTATTTACCTAAAGATAATTCTCGTGATTTTGCTGGTGGTGAGTCAATCCTTGACTGGTTGCGTCAATTTGCAAGTAAAGAAGAAGATGACAATACTTTTCTCCGAGGTTTTCTTGGGCGTATGCTTTTCTCTGGAGATGAGGTTAACAAGTCTGTAAACGTCTTGTCAGGTGGAGAAAAAGTTCGTGTCATGCTTTCTAAATTGATGTTGCTTAAATCCAATGTCTTAGTATTGGATGATCCAACAAATCACTTAGATTTGGAATCAATTTCCAGCTTAAATGATGGATTGAAAAACTTCAAAGAGTCCATTATTTTTGCTAGCCATGACCATGAATTTATTCAAACATTAGCAAATCATATTATTGTGTTATCTAAAAATGGTGTGATTGATCGTATTGATGAAACTTATGATGAATTCTTAGAAAATCAAGAAGTTCAGCAAAAAGTAAAAGAATTATGGAAAGATTAAAAAGCGAATGAATATTCGCTTTTTAGCTATATATAGTTTATGAAAAAAATAAAGAATTATTTTTAAAAAAATTATTGGGTTTACTTTTGCAGCATTTTTTTAATTCCTTTTTTTAATTATGTTCATTGTATATCTTTCCCAAGGAATTTATTGGAATAGTGATACATCTCCTTTACTAGGAGATGGGTTTCATCAGTATGTTATCTTTGATACTACGCTCAGAAATATTCTTCATGGCAGTGATAGTCTTTTTTATACCTTTACAAGTGGATTAGGTTTAAACTTTTATGCTTTGACTAGTTACTATTTAGGAAGTTTTTTATCTCCTTTTGTTTATTTCTTCAATCTAGAAAATATGCCAGATGCTGTCTATCTCTTTACCTTGATTAAATTTGGATTAATTGGGTTAACAGCTGCTATCAGTTTAAAAGGAATATTTAAAAAAATACCAAACTTTCTTATTTTAATGCTGTCAACCTGCTATTCTCTTATGAGTTTTGCAACTAGTCAAATTGAAATCAAAACTTGGCTAGATGTCTTTATCCTTGCTCCTCTAATTCTCTATGGTTTACACCTTTTACTCCTCAAAAAAAATCGAGTATTATACTTTACGAGTTTGTCAATTCTCTTTATCCAGAATTACTATTTTGGATATATGATGGCACTATTTTTAATTTTTTGGTTTTTTGTTCAAACAACATGGGATTTTAAAAATAGAATTAAAACTTTTTTAGACTTTACAGTTGTGTCAATATTATCTGGCGTCACAAGTCTAATTATGATTTTGCCAACATTTTTTTGGATTTAAGAACTCATGGAGAAAAAAATTAACTTCTGTTGACAGACTTTTTTACAGAAAAAAACTTGGTTTTTAGATATTTTTGCTAAAAATTTTATTGGAAGCTTTGATACAACTAAATACGGATCCATTCCAATGATTTATGTTGGGATAGTTCCACTCTTGCTAGCTAGCTTGTTTTTTACATTAAAATCGATTAAGTTTCACGTGAAACTTTCCTATTTTTTTCTAATTATAATATTTGTTGCTAGTTTTTCTCTTGAAAGATTAGATCTATTTTTGGCAAGGGATGCACGCACCTAATATGTTTTTACATCGCTATTCCTGGCTATTCTCCCTTCTCGTTATCTTTTTTTAGCAGCAGAAAGCTTACAACGTCTTAAACAAATCAAATTTAAAAATCTAATTATATCTTTCACTATTTTTATCCATTGGATTTATTCTAGTTTTTTATTTTTTTAGAAAACATTATGGTTTTTTAGGACCTGTAAACTTTATTTTTAACTTTAGAGTTTCTCTTAGCCTACTTATTAATATTTGGTACTTTTTACTAAATCTTTTATTTCAAAGAAAGTGTTTTTTTGTTACAACATTAGCTTTTTGTTTGTTTTTGAAGTTTCTTTAAACGCTTTTTACCAAGTTGATGGCATTGCTAAAGAATGGGTATTTGCTAGCCGTTCTTCCTATGCTAAAAATTTAAAAAGAAATTGATAAAGCTTGTAAAGTATTCAAAAGATAAAAATACAGAATTTTTTCGCACAGAGACATTGGATCCTCAAACAGGAAATGATAGTATGAAATATAACTACAATGGTATTTCACAATTTTCTTCTGTTCGAAATACAATGACAAGTTCAACTCTAGATAAACTTGGTTTTTAAATCAACTGGAACTAATCTTAATTTACGCTATCAAAACAATAGCATTTTAATGGATGCTATCTTCTCGCTTGCTTATAATATTTCTGAAGTAAATCCTCAAAAAGTATGGATTCACTCCAATTAAAACAGAAAAGAATCTAACCCTATATCAAAATAAAAAAATGCAACTACCTTAGCTTTTTTTAACTAATAAAGTTTACAAAGATGTAAAGTTTAATAATTTAACTCTTGATAATCAAACAAAATTTCTAAATCAATTATCAGGCTTAAACTATAAGTACTTTCAAAAAAATTTATCCAATAAACTCTCATAACATTATTGAAAATAATGATCATATCACTGTAAATGTTGACAAAGAGAATAATTCAAGCTTTGCTAGTATGACTTATACACTAGATGTTCCTGAGAATAGTCAAGTTTATGTCAGTCTTCCAAATATACATTTTTCTAATGATGATCAGACAGTTGTTGATATTTCGATAGGAAACGAAACAAGACGCTTTACAACAAATAATGTCTTTACATTTTTTAATCTTGGTCATTTTACGGATAAACAAACTGTAACTGTTCGCTTTACATTTCCTGATAATTCTCAAGTTTCTTTTGATAAACCTGAATTTTACAAAGTAAATATCAATCACTTTCAAGAAGCAATTGATAAAATTCATTCTCAAAAAGTTGAAGTTACTACAAAAAATAGCCAAATAACTGTAGATTATCAAGCTCAAAAAGATTCCTCTCTCTTTTTAACTTTACCTTACGACAAGGGGTGGAGTGCAACACAAAATGGTCACCCAGTTACTATCTACAAGGCTCAAGATGGTTTCATGAAGGTTGATGTAAAAAAAGGAACAGGAAGAGTTATCCTAAAATTTATTCCTAAAGGTTTTAAGGAAGGAATAGGATGCTTTATTTTAGGAATTACTCTTTTCACTCTTTATAATTACAAAAAAAGATTATAATTCAAAAAAATATTTGAATTTTTTAAAGAATTTATTTTTATAATATTTGTATATGAAGGAGGTTTCCATGATGAAAAAAATCATTTATTAAAATTGTCCCTTACTATACTTACAGTATGTTTTTGCTTTTTCTTTTAGTAGCTTGTGGTCAAAAAGAAGAAGTTACTTATTACCAAAGAATTGATCAATCAAATCAATTTGATATGCGTTTGACCTATTATCATAAAGGTGACGTAGTTACCAAACAAACTACTGAAAACTTCATTTCTTATAAGTCTTTAGGAATCGATGAAAGCCAAGAAGAGCAAAAAAATGCTGCTAAAGCTAAAATAGAAGAACTTTCAAAACAATATCAAACAGTCAAAGGAATTAAAGAAAAAGTCTCCTTTGATAAAAACGGTATTAAAGAAAATATAGAAATTGATTACGACAAAGCTGATTTAAAAGAATTAGCCTCTCTTCCAGGTATGATGATTTCTAACGAAAAAAATGCTAAAAAAATTAGTATGAAAGCTAGTGGAGAAGCGCTTGAAAAAAGTGGCTTCAAAAAAGTCGAAAATGGTAAATTTGAAGAACTAAAAAAATAAAAAGAATAATAAAAAGTCTTAAGTTTCATCACTTAAGACTTTTTTCATTTTTCTCTCAAAGTCATAACGGCTCATCATGACAACATGATCACAATTAGTGCAACGAATTTTGATATCCGCTCCAACTCTCGTGATTTCCCAACGATTTGCCTTTTTACCTGTTGACTTAATCGTACAGGCATGTGGCTTTTTCATTTCAACATAACTTCCTTTATCATACATTAGTTTGTTCTCACTGGAGTAATTAATTGAATGAAATCTTCTTCTTGATCACTAGGCACAAGAGTAAATGGGCGAACAGCTGAGATAAAGCTAATAGTTACTTTTTCACTATTAACAGCTTTTAAAGCTTCAATAAGATAAGTTGGGTTAAAGCTAATAGTTAGATTGTCTCCTGAAACATTTTCAGCATCAATTTCTTCATTCACTCGTCCAACTTCTGGAGAATTAACATGAGCACTTACAACGCCACCTTCAATCTCTAGTTTTACAGTTCCATTCTGTGTGGCATTAGATAATAGTCTAGCGCGTTCCATCGCAGCACGTAAAGCAGATGTAGCAAAAGTAACAACTGTTGAAAACTCTGTGGGAATAAGACGATCCGTATCTGGGTAATTTCCTTCTAATAGACGTGTATAGAAGCTAATATTTTCGCTTCTAAAAAGAATTTGATGATTAGCAAAGAAAACCTCAACTGTCTCAATTTCATCGCTAAAAACAGCTGTAAATTCGCGTAGAGAACGACTTGGAATAACAACGTCAAAGTTATCCCCATTTTTTTCTAGAATAATTTTCTTTTGACTGAGTCGATGGGAATCTGTAGCAACTGTTTTAAGATTCTTATGATCCGTTAAAACAAAGTGTACACCAGTTAAAATAGGACGACTTTCTTGTAGACTAGCTGCAAATGCTGTTTCATTAATTAAATCCTTCAAAATCTTTGTTTCAAGAACTAAGGGATTAAAAGTTGGTACATCTTGAATGCGTGGATATTGATCAGCATCTTTTCCTTTTAGAGTAATTTCTGATTTTCCACTAGTCAGTACAATTTGCTTCTGTTCAATTTCTTTAAAATCAAGAGTTACGTCAGGAAGACTAGAAACAACATTAATAAAGAAGGTCGCTTCAAGAAGAATTGAACCCAAGGAATTAACTAAGAGACCTGCATTTTCATTATTTACAGATATAAAATTTTCAATTGAAATTTGTCCATTAGAACCAATTAAAGTGATTCCTTCGTTAGTTACATCAATTTTTTTATAGTTGAAAGAATAGGAATAGCATTTTTTTATGACTAATAGCTCGTTTGGTTGTGTTTAAAAGCTTGTAAGAATAAATTTTTTTATTAATAGAAAAAGTTAATCATGAAAACTCCTTTTATTATTTATGATTATAAGGTTAATAGTAATAGTAGGCTATGTGGATAATGTGGAAAAACAGTTCAATCATAGTTACAGCAAGTATTCTTACTTGTGCACAATTTGTGGATTAATTTCCATATTTTTAAAAACTTATCCACAACTATTTTATTTTATTTTTTATCGATTCAATTTCTAAACGTAGATTATCGTCTTCTTCTAGCATACTTTTTATTTTTCCATGGGCATGAATTACTGTTGTATGGTCTTTTCCACCAAATTCACGTCCAATCTTTGGTAAGCTATTATCTGTTAATTCTCGGGTTAAGTACATAGCAACCTGACGAGCTAATACTATATTTTGAACTCGCCTAGTCCCTTTCATTTCTTTGACACTAACTCCGTAAAAATTCCCAACTTCAGTTTGGATACGATCAATTGGGATGACTAATAGTTGACTTCCTGCTTGTTTACGAGAGCGAATAGCTTCAGCTGCAATATCGATAGTAATCTCTTTAATCTGCTTCATACTAGCAAGTAAATTGATATCTTTTAGAGCACCTTCAAGATCACGTACATTTGAATCAAATTGTCCAGCTAAATATTCAATTGTCTCATTTGGGAAAATAAGATCAAATTCTTCGATTTTATTTCGCAAAATAGCAATCCTGGTTTCAAAATTTGGAGGAGTGATATCACTAGTTAAGCCCCACTTGAAGCGAGTGACTAGTCTTTCTTCCAAATTTTCTAAGTAGTCTGGACTACGGTCACTGGTCAAAACAATTTGTTTATTTTCTCCATGCAAGGCATTAAAAGTGTTAAAGAATTCTTCTTGAGTAGATACTTTTTTACTAAGTGCCTGAATATCATCGATTAATAATAAATCAAGACTGCGATAGATTTTCTTAAAACTATCCATTTCTCCTAAACGAAGATGTTCTAGGAAATCATTAATAAAGGTCTCAGCAGGAACATATTTTATCCGAGCATCAGGTGTATTTTCTAATACTTCGTTTCCAATAGCGTTTAATAAATGTGTTTTACCTAAACCTGGTCCACCATAGATGAATAAGGGATTATAGATACCTCCCAGATTATCAGCGACAGCTAAGGCAGCTGCTTTTGCCCACTGATTGCCATCCCCTTGTACGAAGTTTTCAAAAGTATATTTTGATTTTAAGCCAGTAGCTAGTGGAGGAGATTTTTTCTTTTCAGTTAAATCAGGCTTCTGTGAAGTTAAATAAACTGGTTCTTCTTTAACTCTGTCTTCTGTTTCAAATACGTATAAGGCAGTAATTTGATCATTGTAGATTTCGAAACCAGCCGTTAGGATAATATCTGCTAAATTTTGCTCCCAGAAAAGCTTTTTAACAGGACTATCTAAGTGAATTGTCGCTTGATTATTTTCAATTTTAATCAATCTGGCTTCTGCTACAAAAAAGTCAAAGGTTGTTTTTTTTAGCTGAGTGTGAGCTAGTTCTAATACACGCGCCCAAAATTCTTGTTCCTGAGCCATTATTTCTCCCTTCTACTTAAATACTCTCCAATATTTTAACACAAACTCAATAAGTTTTCCACAACTGTGAATAGAAATCCACAATGTTTATCAAAGTTTTCCACAAGTTGTGGAAAGTTAAGATTTTTCTTGCTATATAAAGTTTTCTGGATACTATATTTTGTGGAAATGCTTGTGAAATGATAAAAGAAAAATAACAGTACTATTTAAGACTGTTAATAATTCTTTTCATATTCTTCCTGATTAGAAAAAAAGAAATTGAGATTTTTGCCAGTTTGTTTCTTAGAGAGACTAATCTTTACATCAACTCCCAATAATTTCTTTAGATTTTTCTTCTTCTTCTTCGATAAAAAAATTTTTTTGGACATTTTCAGACTTAGGCTTAGTAGTAGAAGTTTGTAATAATTTCTCTAATTTTCTAACAGAAATATCTGAAGAAATAATTTTTTCAAGCCATTTTTTCTGGTCTTTTTCCTTAAGTTTTATTAGTAATCGAGCATGAGCCTGAGAAATACGACCTTCTTTTACAGCTTTTAAGACAAAATCAGGTAACTGTAGCAAGCGAACAAGATTTGTAATATAAGGCCTTGATTTCCCCATAATCTGAGCGATTTCATCATGCGTTAACCCCTTGTAAATAAGATGTTGATAAGATTCAGCTTCTTCTATTGGATTGAGATCCTCTCTTTGAAGATTTTCAATAATAGCCTGCTTCATCATTTCATCATCGCTTAGTGATTTGACTAAGGCAGGAATTTCAGTTAAGCCTGCTATTTTAGCTGCCCTAAATCTTCTTTCCCCAGCTAAAAGTTCGTATCCAATGATAGATGATTTCCTGACGATAATAGGCTGAATTAATCCGTTTTCTTTAATAGAATTTGCTAACTCGTTTAATTTCTCTATTGAAAAATCTTTTCTTGGTTGATAGGGGTTGGTGTGAATATCTTTAATTAAAATATATTGATAATTTTCCATTTGTATATAGCATAACACACCTTTACGAAAGAGTAAAGGTGTGTTGACAGTCTTGTAAATGGTATTTATTCAGAACTTAAATCATCAGTTGATTTAGTTAGTTTAATAGTTGTTGTTTGCTCTTTTCCATCACGATAATAAGTAACTTTAATTTCTTCATTAATTGAATGTTTATAAAGAGCTGATTGGATATCGCTAGCAGATGATATTTCTGTATCATCAATTTGTAATCACATCATATTTTTGTAACTTACCATCAGCAGGCATTCCAGTTTGTGTGGAACGAACAACGACACCATTTTTAACATTGTCTGGAAGTTTTAATCGATCAGAGCTTGAAGAAGACAAACTACTTAAGTTGACCATTTGAATTCCTAGAGCTGGTCGAATGACTTTACCATTCTTTTCTAATTGTTCAATGATATTTACAACATCATTGGATGGGATTGCAAATCCCATACCTTCAACAGAAGTACTACCATTATTGGTGTTAGCAATTTTACTAGAGGTAATACCAATAACTTGACCTTGAATGTTTACAAGAGGACCACCAGAGTTACCTGGATTAATTGCTGCATCAGTTTGAATAGCTTGGGTAGCAATTGTCTGACCATCTTCTGATCGTGAAGAAACATTACGGCTTAGACTAGAAACAATTCCCTGAGTTACTGTATTAGCATAATCAGAACCAAGAGGACTTCCGATTGCAATGGCAGTTTCTCCAACGGTTAATTTACTAGAATCTCCAAATTCTGCTACATTTTTAACCTTATCGGCAGGAATTCTGACTACAGAAATATCAGAATATGTATCAGTCCCGACTATTTCACCAGGAACCTTATTCCCATCAGCAAGACGGATATCAACTTTTTTTGCTCCATTGATAACGTGTGTATTGGTAACTAAGTAAGCATAATCCTTATCTTTTCTATAGATAACACCAGATCCTTCGCTAGCTACCTGATCATTTTCATTTCCTGAATTATTGTTGTCGAAAATAGCATCTGAATTAGATTCAGAATATGTAATGACAGAGACAACCGCATCTTTTACTTTATCAACAGCCTCTGTTGTAGAATTACTATTTTTATAGGATGTTGTTACTGTAGTCGCTGTTTTCTGATTATTATTTGTGGCTGAATGAGGTGTTGAAAAATAAGAAAATCCCCATGTTCCAGCAACACCACCTATAAAACCAACTAACAAAACAATGAAAACTTGCAATGTTTTTTTAAAGAAATTTGAAGAGTTTTTCATATCTTCCTCCTAATATTTCAAATTGCTGTAAGTATAGAACCGATAACTTAATTATATCTTAAAAAGTACTTTTTCCACAGTTTGTGGAAAACTTAGAAAAAAACGTTAATTTTTTTATTAGAAAATCTATAGATGAGGTAAAAATTTCTCATTGAAATAGTGTGAATAAGGTGTGAATATGATAAAATGAAACTATGAAAATAAAGCTTGTAACAGTTGGAAAATTAAAAGAGAAATACCTTAAAGAAGGGATTGCAGAATATTCAAAACGACTCAGTCGTTTTACGAAAGTAGAGATAATTGAATTAGCTGATGAAAAAACACCAGATAAAGCAAGTCCATTAGAGAACCAACAAATTCTGTCAAAGGAAGGAGAACGAATTTTATCTAAAGTATTAGATCGTGAGTTTGTTATTGTTTTAGCTATTGAAGGTCAGCAATTTCCTTCTGAAAAATTTAGTAAAGTTATTGAAGATGCTTCAGTTCGAGGTTTTTCAGATATTACTTTTATTATTGGTGGTAGTTTAGGTTTGTCTGCTAAAGTAAAAGAAAGAGCAAATCTTTTGATGAGTTTTGGTCAATTAACCCTACCTCATCAATTAATGCGTTTAGTTTTAATGGAGCAAATTTATCGTGCTTTTATGATTCAGCAAGGCAGTCCTTATCATAAATGAATCTTGACGCTATACGGTCTTTTTGTTACAATAATAAAGTATGGTCCCATAGCTCAGCTGGATAGAGCATTCGCCTTCTAAGCGAACGGTCGCAAGTTCGAATCTTGCTGGGATCAGATAAGATTGAGGGTGCGCTCAAGCGCACTCTTTTTTTAATAAAATTTTAAAAAATGACATTTCAGTTATATTTACTTGCATATGAAGCTGATTTTCTATATTTGGAAAAATGTCCCTGTATAATAATCTTGTAAGTTAACTTTACAAAAAAATTAGTAGGAGATATTTTTTTATGAAAAAAAGAAAAACAAACAAAATCTATTGCCAAAAGAGTTACAACAATTTGAAATTTTTGACAGAAAGAAAATTAGAGCAAGTTACTGGTGGAGATGTTCGCTCAAACAAAAATTAGATTATGGTAGGAAAATATATTCTTTAATAAAAAAAATAATTTTAGGAGATTGAAATGATATTTACAATAATACTGTCTTTATTTCCAGTTATAATACAAGTTTTTTTCCTATGATTTTTTACAATAAAATTAATAGAAAAAAAGAAAAATTAATATTAAACTCATTATTCTATTTTTGGGGTTTAATAATGGTAATATCATTTCTTTATTCTCTATTCTTATTATTACCAGATTATTGGAAAATTTTTTTCGAGATATTTTTTTCATTATTTATTTTTTTACTTATTCAGCCTCTTATTTTTCTACAAATATTTTTCTTATTAAAAGAAAAGAGTATGAAAAATTACTTGAATTTGTTTTTTTATCGTTTGTTATCTATTTATCTGTGGAGACTTCTGAAACTTTTTTTATCTGTCATTATTTCTTCAATAACAGGAGATTCTTTTTGTAAAAACAACATTATGATATTTTTTTACATTATAATTAATCTTTTATCTTTGTTTATTATTTTTAAAGGTTGTTGATTTTTTTGACTTTTTATTTTGAGTACTATAAAGAACCAATTTATAAAAATGATCTATATAATGTTAATAAGTCATATATAGTAATCCATATCCTATTAAATATTTCTCATTGGTTCAGCGAAAATGCACATCTTAATAGCTTTGCTAGTATGATTGCAACTATAGGATTTATTATGTTTTTGTCGACTTTATTTTATCTGAAGTCTGCTCGTGAACAATATGAAAAAGCTAAAGAAATTCAGCAAAAAAAGGAAGAACAAAGACAACTACAACTTTATACAGATGAAATTGTAGGTCTTTATAACGAAATTCGAGGTTTTCGTCACGATTATGCTGGTATGTTAACAAGTTTGCAAACCGGAATTAACTCAGGTGATATGAAAGAAGTAGAGCGAATCTTTCATAATGTTTTAAGTCAAGCTAATATTTCCCTTCGATCAGATGACTATACTTTTTTTGAGTTAAATAATGTTCAAGACACTGCCTTGAGAAGTGTGTTAATTCAAACTATATTTAAGGCTCGAGAGTGTGGAGTAGAGATCGTATTTGAAATGAAGGATGTTATTGAGACATTACCTATGAAACTTTTAGATTTAGTTCGAGTAGCTAGTGTATTGCTCAATAATGCAGTTGAAGGGGCAGCTGAAAGTCCCTCAAAAACAATGAACGTGTCTTTAGTAAAGCTAGATAAAGAAATTGTTTTTGTAATTCAGAATTCTCGTCAAAGCCGTTACATTAATTTAGAAGAAATTTATGAAGTAGGCTTCTCAACAAAAGGAGAAAATCGAGGATTAGGTTTAAATAATGTCAAAGAAATTATTGACAAATATGATGAAGTTATTCTGGAAACAGATATAGAAACAAATTATTTTTATACAAGTTGTAAGATTTAAAAAGAAAGGAAAAAAATATGAAAGTATTAGTGCTAGAAGATACTATTGAACATCAAGTGAGAATTGAAAATGTCTTCGAAGAAATTTCTCGCGAACTTAATCTTGAAATTAAAGCAAAAGTAACAGGAAAAATTCATGAATTTAAAGAATATGTTGAGTCAGACGAGGTAAATCAACTTTATTTCTTAGATATAGATATTAAAGGAGAAGAACAAAAAGGTCTAGAAATGGCGCAATTTATACGCCAACATAATCCCTATGCTATCATTGTTTTTTTGTCACGAGTCATTCAGAATTTGCGACTTTAACTTTTTAAGTATAAAGTATCAGCGTTAGATTTTTATAGATAAAGACATAAATGATAATTCTTTTAAGAAAAGAGTTAAAAGATTGCATCGTTTATACACGAAATAATTTAATTGAAAATACAGATATTGTTGACTTTTTGAGTATAGTTTTTAGAGGAAACGAAATTCGAATTCCTTTTAGAGATATTCTATATATTGAGACGACAGGAAGTCCTTATAAATTAAGAGTTGTTGGAAAAAATTTCTTTAAGGAATTTTATGGGACAATAGCAGAAATTCAAGAACAAGATAAAGAACTTGGATATTTTTTCTCACCACATAAGTCATACCTATCTAATATTAGCAACATTAGTGGATACGACAAAAAGACAAAAGATGTTTTATATTATGATGGTCATCGTTCACCGATTTCTCGATTACGTGTCAGATACTTGAAAGAAATACTGAAAGCCAAAAGTAAAAAAGAAGAAAATAAAAAATAAAACTGTTGACAAAGCGAGATAAACTGGTATAATAAAATATGTCTTCTTGCAAGACATATATGGTCCGTTGGTCAAGGGGTTAAGACACCGCCTTTTCACGGCGGTAACACGGGTTCGAATCCCGTACGGACTATATTATCCGGCATAGCTCAGTTGGTAGTAGCGCATGACTGTTAATCATGATGTCGTAGGTTCGAGTCCTACTGCCGGAGTCGTTAACACTCAATTAATTGAGTGTTTTTTTGTTTATATTTTCCTCTACAGACTTAGCCTGTTTATGGTATAATAATTTGAATTGAAAAGATGAAAGGAAGAGCTAAATGGCTTTAACAGCAGGAATTGTCGGATTACCTAATGTCGGCAAATCAACTTTATTTAATGCAATTACAAAAGCGGGGGCAGAAGCAGCAAACTATCCTTTTGCAACAATTGACCCTAATGTTGGAAGAGTGGAAGTTCCGGATGCACGTCTTGATAAATTAACAGAGCTCATCAAACCACAGAAAAAAGTTCCAACAACTTTTGAATTTACAGATATTGCTGGAATTGTGAAAGGTGCTTCAAAAGGAGAAGGACTTGGGAAATAAATTCTTGGCCAATATCCGCGAAGTAGATGCTATTGTCCACGTTGTACGAGCTTTTGATGATGAAAATGTCATGAGGGAACAGGGTCGTGAGTCTGATTTTGTTGATCCAATGGCAGATATTGAAACAATCAATTTAGAATTGATTTTAGCAGACTTAGAAAGTATCAACAAACGTTATGCGCGTGTAGAGAAGATGGCAAGAACTCAAAAAGATAAGGATTCTGTGGCGGAATTTAATGTGTTACAGAAAATTAAGCCAGTTCTCGAAGATGGTCTTTCAGCTCGGACAATTGACTTTACAGAAGAAGAGCAGAAGATTGTTAAAGGGCTCTTCCTTTTGACTACTAAGCCAGTTCTCTATGTAGCAAATGTTAGTGAAGACGAGGTAGCTGATCCAGATAATATTGACTATGTAAAGCAAATTCGGGAATTTGCAGCAACAGAAAATGCAGAAGTTGTAGTCATTTCAGCGCGTGCTGAAGAGGAAATTTCTGAATTGGATGATGAAGATAAATCAGAATTTTTAGAAGCTATTGGCTTGACTGAATCAGGTGTGGATAAACTGACCAGAGCAGCTTACCACCTGTTGGGACTTGGAACATACTTTACAGCTGGTGAAAAAGAAGTTCGCGCTTGGACCTTCAAACGTGGAATGAAAGCCCCTCAAGCAGCAGGTATCATCCACTCAGATTTTGAGAAAGGTTTCATCCGAGCGGTAACCATGTCTTATGATGATTTACTGCATTATGGAAGTGAAAAAGCAGTGAAAGAAGCTGGTCGTTTACGTGAAGAAGGAAAAGAATATATCGTTCAAGATGGCGATATTATGGAATTCCGATTTAATGTGTAAAAGAAAGTATAAATGGAATAAAGAGTAGGTTGGAAAAAAATTTCCAACCCTTTTAAGCTTTGAAAGGATAAGAATGACAAAATTAATTGTTGGATTAGGAAATCTGGGAGATAAATATTTTGAAACGAAACACAATGTTGGTTTTATGCTGGTTGACAAGTTATGTAAAGATTTAAATTTAAAGTTTACAGTTGATAAAATTTTTCAATCAGAAATCGCTTCAACATTCTTAAATGGTGAAAAGGTATATTTTATCAAACCAACAACTTTTATGAATGAAAGTGGAAAAGCAGTTCATGCTTTGTTAACTTATTATGGTTTAGAAGTTGAGGATTTACTTGTCATTTATGATGATTTAGATATGGAAGTTGGTAAGATTCGTTTACGCGCAAAAGGTTCAGCAGGTGGTCATAATGGGATTAAATCGATTATTAAACATATAGGTACTCAAGATTTTAAACGAGTTAAAATAGGTATTGGTCGTCCCAAAGAAGGTATAACAGTGGTTCATCATGTTTTAGGAAAATTCGATAGAGATGATTACATAACTATTTTGAATACTCTTGACAAAGTTGACAATGCTGTAAATTATTATTTACAATCAGGCAATTTTGAACAAGCAATGCAGAAGTATAATGGATAATAAAATGAACTTGATTGATTTATTTTGTCAAAACCAGCAAATTTTAGATTGGAAAAAAAATCTAAATCAAAAGACTAGACAGTTACTAATGGGGTTGTCTGGTTCCACTAAGGCACTTGCAATAGCCTCCGCTCTTGATGAACATCAAAAAATTCTCGTTATGACATCAGGTTATAGTGAAGCAGAAAAGTTATCTAGTGACTTGATTTCTTTGTTAGGTGAGGAAAAAGTATATAATTTTTTAGCTGACGATGCACCTATGGCTGAATTTATCTTCTCGTCTCAAGAGAAAATATATGCTCGGATTGGAGCATTAAATTTTTTATTAGATGACAATGAGTCAGGTATTCTAGTCACAAATCTTTCAGCTAGTCGCCTTTTTTTGCCAAATCCAAATGAATTAAAATCTTCAATTATAGAACTAAAAGTTGGTCAAGAATATAACCTTGATAGCCTTGTAAACTTTTTGATTAAGATTGGTTATAGAAAAGAATCACAAGTTTTTAATCAGGGTGAGTTCAGTTTAAGAGGTGATATCCTAGATATTTTTGATAAAGATAGTACTTCTCCTTACCGTTTAGAATTTTTTGGAGATGAGATTGATGGAATACGTATTTTTGATTCAGAAAGCCAAACTTCTATTGAAAATTTAAATCAAGTTTCAATTCATCCTGCAAACGATATATTGCTAGCAGATGAGGATTACTTAAGAGCTCAGAAAAAAATAGAAGAGGCAGTAAAAGCAAGTCAAGATAACCATCTAAAATCTTATCTTGAAGAGATCTTACAGTATGTTAAAAAACGTCAACTTCATCCAGATTCTCGAAAATTTTTATCCTATTTTTATGAGAAAGAATGGACTATTCTAGATTATCTTCCAAAACATACTCCTATTTTCTTTGATGATTTTCAAAAAATCATGGAGCGAAATGCACAATTTGAAATGGAAGCTGCAACTATTTTGACAGAAGGTTTACAAGCTAGTAAAGCTGTTTCAAATCAGAAATATTTTGTAAATTCTTATCCAGATTTTAGAAATTACAAACCTTCTACTTTTCTTTCAAATTTTCACAAAGGCTTAGGTAACTTAAAATTTGATTCTCTTTATCAATTTAATCAATACCCTATGCAGGAATTTTTTAGTCAATTTCCTTTATTGAAAGATGAAATTGATCGCTATAAAAAAGCAGGTTCTACAGTAATCCTGCAAGCATCTTCATTATCTTCTTTACAATCTTTACATAAAACTTTACAAGAATACGACATTCAAGCAGAGTATATAAATGATAAAGAAATCCATAAAAATTCAGTGCAACTTATACAAGGAAATTTAAACCAGGGGTTTAATTTTGTAGACCAAAAACTTGTATTAATTACAGAATATGAAATTTTCCAAAAGAAAGTTAAAAGACGTGTAAGACGGCAAAATATATCTAATGCAGAGCGATTAAAGGATTATAATGAGTTAGAAAAAGGAGATTATGTTGTCCATAATATACATGGTATTGGGCGATATTTAGGAATTGAAACCATAGAAATTTCTGGTATTCACCGAGATTATGTAACCATTCAATACCAAAATGCTGATCGAGTATCGATTCCAGTTGACCAAATCCAACTCTTATCAAAATATGTAGCAAGTGACGGAAAGACACCAAAAGTCAATAAGTTAAATGATGGTCGTTTTCAAAAGACAAAACAAAAAGTTCAGCATCAAGTGGAAGATATTGCAGATGATTTAATTAAATTGTATGCAGAGAGGAGCCAGCTAGAAGGTTTTTCCTTTTCTAGTGATGACGAAAATCAGATTGAATTTGATAATGATTTTCCTTATGTTGAAACAGAGGATCAATTACGAAGTATTCAAGAAATAAAAAAGGACATGGAAAGCAAGCAACCAATGGATCGCCTCTTGGTAGGAGATGTTGGTTTTGGTAAAACTGAAGTAGCAATGCGGGCAGCTTTAAGGCTGTTAATGATCATAAGCAAGTCGCAATTTTGGTTCCAACAACTGTACTTGCTCAGCAACATTATACAAATTTTAAAGAACGTTTTAATGACTTTGCTGTTAATGTTGATGTTCTAAGTCGCTTTAGGACAAAGGCAGAGCAGAATGAGACTTTAGAAGGTTTGAAAAAAGGTCAAGTGGATATCATTATTGGGACTCACAGGCTCTTATCACAGGATGTTGAATTTGCAGATTTAGGTCTGATAGTTATTGATGAGGAACAGCGTTTTGGAGTTAAGCATAAGGAGAAACTAAAAGAATTAAAAACAAAAGTTGATGTCTTAACTTTAACTGCTACTCCTATTCCTCGTACCTTACACATGTCAATGTTAGGTATTCGAGACTTATCAGTCATTGAAACTCCTCCGACCAATCGTTATCCAGTTCAAACTTATGTTTTAGAAACTAATCCAACTATTATTCGAGATGCAATTGTAAGAGAAATAGATCGTGGAGGACAAGTTTACTATCTTTACAATAAAGTTGACACAATTGAGCAAAAAGTAGCTGAATTAAAAGAGTTAGTCCCAGAAGCAAGCATTGGTTTTGTTCATGGTCAAATGAGTGAAATTAGATTGGAGAATACTCTAATTGACTTTATAAATGGAGAATATGATGTCTTGGTTACAACTACCATTATTGAAACAGGAGTTGATATTCCAAATGCAAATACTTTATTTATAGAAAATGCTGATCATATGGGTCTGTCAACCTTGTATCAACTTAGGGGACGAGTAGGTCGGAGTAATCGTATCGCCTATGCTTATTTTATGTATCGTCCAGATAAAACTTTGACTGAGGTGGCTGAAAAACGTTTAGAAGCAATTAAAGGTTTTACAGAGCTAGGTTCAGGATTTAAAATTGCAATGCGAGATTTATCAATTAGAGGAGCAGGAAACATTCTTGGAGCTTCTCAATCAGGATTTATTGATTCAGTAGGGTTTGAAATGTATTCTCAACTTTTAGAAGAGGCAATCGCTAAGAAACAAGGTAAGGAGCAAAAAAGACAAAAAAGTAATGCAGAAATTAATCTCCAAATTGATGCCTATTTACCAAGTGACTATATATCAGATGAACGTCAAAAAATTGAGATTTACAAACGTATTCGTGAAATTGACAACAGTGTAAATTATGAAGATTTACAGGAAGAATTGATAGATCGTTTTGGAGAGTATCCAGATGTTGTCGCCTATTTATTAGAAATTGGTCTATTGAAATCATATTTGGATAAATCCTTTGTTTCTTTAGTCGAACGCAGACAGCAGACCGTAATTGTTAGATTTGAAAAGATGTCACAGCAAATATTCTTGACCCAGGATTATTTTGAAGCTTTGGCTGCAACAACTTTAAAAGCTCGTATAGGAGAAAGCGACAAACTAATTGAAGTTATTTTTGATGTTCGTCAGAAAAAGGATTATGAAATCTTAGAAAATTTAATTCAGTTTGGTCAAAAGTTAGTGGAGATAAAACAAAGAAAAGAGGATTGAGGGGATTTTGTTTTTTCATTTTCTTTAAAACATGATAGAATATTAAGAGAATTGAGGTAAGGAATATGAGATTAGACAAGTATTTAAAAGTATCAAGAATTATTAAGAGGCGAACTGTTGCAAAAGAAGTTGCTGATAAAGGGCGAATAAAAGTAAATGGAATTCTAGCCAAGAGTTCAACAGACTTAAAAACAGATGATATTGTTGAGATTCGTTTTGGTAATAAACTACTTACTGTGAAAGTATTAGAAATGAAAGATAGTACCAAAAAAGAAGATGCAGCAAGTATGTATGAAATTGTTAGTGAAACAAGGGTAGAAGAAGATGTCTAAAAATATTGTTCAATTAAATAATCAGTACATTCAGGATGAAAATCAGCGTCGACGCTACTTAGAAGAAGAACGTCGCAAAAAAAATCGTTTTATGGGCTGGGTTTTAATTTTAGTTATGCTTTTGTTCATTTTACCAACTTATAATTTAGTACAATCCTATCAAACCCTTTTAGAACGCCGGCAAAAGCTTGTTGAGTTACAAGAAAAATATGATGAGTTGAGTAGGGAAAAAGAATATCAGGAAAACTTATCTAAGCGTTTAAAGGATGATGACTATGCCGCTAAATACGCTCGAGCAAAATATTTCTATGCTAAAGAAGGAGAGACAATCTATAATATACCAGATTTGTTACCACAGTAATCATGGATAATATTGTTAAAACAGTGGAGAAATTTTTAACTTTCTCAGAGGAAAAATTAGAAGAGCTTTCACAAAAGAATCAAGAATTGAGAGAAGAAAAAAATACAGAAAGGAAGGATTGATGAGGAAATACTTAGCTTTATTGTTGGTACCGGCTTTTTTTTGCAGTAATATAGTCATTAGCACAGAAAAAGATATTCCATTGACAACAAGTCAACAGTATGAATTGACCAATACAAGCTACAGCAATTATTATCAAACACTTCCTACCAATCCAAATGTTTATGAAGAAGTTTAACTTTTTCTTCTGCAGAACTAGATAAGATTTCTGGGAAGCTATCTCCAAATCAGCCTTTCAAGTTGACTGAATTAGTAGTCAATTCTCAAGGGTTACCTCTCTTTAAGTTATCCAATGGTCAGTTTGTAGTTGCTGATAAACGTTCTATTTATGATGATACTGTCTTGACTTTGGAAGATACTAATCAAACAGTGTGGCTGAAACCAGGTTTTACAGTTTATGAAAAAGCTTATGTAAATGGTGTCAAAAAAATTAATAGTAATAAATCAGCCTATACTTCTGTAAAAATCACTCAACTAGCTACAACACCAACAGCCCAATATGCAAAAATTGAAAATAGTGGTTGGGTAAGAGCGGATTATCTTTCAGATACAGATAATCGTATCGAAAAAGTTCAAGAAATCTTAACTAGTCGATATAATCAGGCGGACTATTCTATTTATGTTAAACAGTTGAGTACAGGAAAAACGGCAGGAATTAATCAAGATACAGAGATGTATTCTGCCAGTGTAACTAAATTGCCAATTCTTTATTATGCTCAAGAAGAATTAAATAAAGGGAAATTTACACTTGCACAAGGACTAAAATATATTCAGGATGTTAATGATTATTCTGGAGCTTATGATACGGAAGGAAGTGGGAGTTTACCCAAAGAAGCGGATAATAAAGAATACAGTGTACAGGATCTCATTAATCATATTGCCAAAGAATCTGATAACGCCGCAACCAATATTTTAGGTTACTATGTTACAGATAAATCAAGCTCGACCTACCGTTCCACTATTGAAAACATTGCAGGTAGAAAATGGGATGTGGAAGAAAGAAATGCCTCTGCTAAAATGGCAGGAAATGTAATGGAAGCTATTTATTATCAAAATGGTTCTATTATTGACACTCTTTCGCAGACCAACTTTGATAATCAGAGGATTTCTAAGGATATTCCAGTGAAGGTTGCTCATAAGATTGGTGATGCTTATGATTTCAAACATGACGTTGCCATTGTTTACAGTGAATCACCTTTTATCATATCGGTGTTCACTAATCATTCAAACTATGACACTATTTCAAAAATAGCCAATGATGTCTATGAGGTGCTGAAATGATTGAGCAGCAATTTTTGAAACAGTGTAAAGAAAAAGCTTATTTTATTGAACATCAAAGAGTTTTGTTGGCCATTTCTGGTGGCCTTGATTCTATGACCTTATTGAACCTTTTATATAAGTATCAAAAAGAGTTGGATATAGAACTTATCTTGGCTCATATCAACCATAAACAACGAATTGAAGCTGATCAAGAAGAAAAACAATTAAAAGAAATTGCTCAAAAACTTGGTGTAAAGATTCTTACATCAAGTTTTTCTGGAGTTTTTTCAGAAAAATCAGCTAGAGATTTTCGTTATAATTTTTTCAAAAAAGTCATGCAAGAAGAAGATTGTACTGCCTTGGTGACAGCCCATCATGCAGACGATCAAGCAGAAACGATTTTTATGCGGATTCTACGTGGAAGTCGCTTACGTTATTTGTCTGGTATGAAAGATAGGCAGCCTTTTGGTGGTGGCGAGTTAATTAGACCCTTGTTGGAATTTTCTAAAACTGATTTTCCGACGGTTTTTCATTTTGAAGATGCCTCAAATTTTGAAAATACTTATTTTAGAAATCGTGTAAGAAACCAATATTTCCCGCTTTTAGAAACAGAAAACCCCAGAATCAAACAAGCTATTATAGGTTTAGGTTTAGAAATTGCTCAATTACAAAAAGCTCTTTCCGGCTTAACAAAAGACTTAAATATGACGGATTTACAGACGTTTAGGAAGCAAAAAAGAGAAGTTCAAGTTTTTTTATTGCAGGAATATCTTGAAAAATTTCCTGATTTACAACTAAGTAAAGCACAGTTTGATGATATTTTACATATTGTAAATACTAAAACCAACTATCACCATTATCTTAAAAATCAATATGAGCTCATCCAAGACTATCAAACCTTTAAAATTCAGAAAATCGGTCCTAAGTCTGATTCAAAAAAGGGAGCTATTTTGCTACAATTTGAAGATATTATTGAACTAGGTGGTTATTGTTTCTCTTTTGGGAAAGAATTAGTTGGTGAAGTGGTTCAGATGATTCCTGTTTCACGTAAAACTTCTATTGTGCTCCGTCACCGACAGTCTGGAGATAGAATTTTATTAAATGGTCACCATAAAAAACTAGCTCGCTATTTTATAGATGAAAAATACTCTCTTAAAGAAAGAGATGAAGCTGTCATTGTGGAACAACTTAATGAAATTTTAGGGATTGCTGGAATCGTAACAGGTGATTTGAGTAAGAACTCGAAACGTGATATAATGAAAGATGTTCTTTATATTAAAAAAATAGATAGGTAAGATTATGTTAGAAAAAGACATTAAAAAAGTACTGATTTCGCACGATGAGATAGTTGCCGCTGCTAAAAAACTAGGAGCTCAATTAACAGAAGATTATCATGGGAAGAATCCTATTCTAGTTGGTGTTTTAAAAGGTTCGGTTCCTTTTATGGCTGAGTTGATCAAGCATATTGATACTCATATTGAATTGGATTTCATGATTGTATCTAGCTACCATGGTGGAACTTCTAGCAGTGGTGTAATTAACATTAAAAAAGATGTTGACCAAGATGTTGCTGGTCGCGATATTCTTTTTATTGAAGATATCATTGATACTGGAAAGACCTTAAAAAGCCTTTGTGAAATGTTCAAAGATAGAAATGCGGCATCAGTTAAAATTGCTACACTCTTGGATAAGCCAGAAGGACGCCTCGTTGAAATTGAGGCAGATTATACCTGTTTCACAATTCCAAATGAATTTGTAGTTGGCTATGGATTGGACTATGTTGAAACTATCGCAATTTACCTTATGTAGGTATCTTGAAGGAAGAAGTATATACAAAATAAAAGGTTTACTATATATAAATGAAAAATAAGCAAAATAATGGATTAGTAAAAAATCCACTTCTGTACATTCTAGTTGTGATTGCCTTAGTAACAGGGTTTCAGTATTTGATGGCTGGAAATTCTGTCAATCGCAGTCAACAGATTAATTACACAGAATTAGTTAAAGAAATTGAAAAAGGTAACGTGAAAGATATTAGTTACCAACCTAATGGAAGTGTTGTTGAAATTTCCGGAACCTATAAAAAATCTAAGGAAGTGAAAGATACAACAGGTATCCAATTTTTCCCATCGCCTTCATTATCGGTTAAAAAATTCACTAGCATCATATTGCCGGCAGATTCAACTATTTCTGAATTACAAAAGTTAGCAGCTAAAAACAAGACAGAGATTAGCATCAAACGTGAAAGCTCAAGTGGAATGTGGCTTAATATCTTAATTTCTGTCTTTCCACTTGTTATTGTTGGATTCTTCTTCTTTTCAATGATGAATCAAAGTGGTGGCGGTGGTGCCCGTGGTGCGATGAATTTTGGTCGCAATAAAGCGCGTGCTGCTAGCAAAGAATCAATCAAAGTGCGGTTTTCCGATGTTGCTGGTGCTGAAGAAGAAAAGCAAGAACTGGTTGAAGTAGTTGAGTTTCTTAAAGATCCTAAACGTTATACCAAGCTTGGAGCTCGTATCCCTGCTGGAGTTCTCCTCGAAGGCCCTCCAGGAACAGGGAAAACTCTTCTTGCTAAAGCAGTAGCTGGAGAAGCTGGTGTTCCTTTCTTCAGTATTTCTGGTTCAGATTTTGTCGAAATGTTTGTCGGCGTTGGTGCCAGTCGTGTTCGTTCATTATTTGAAGATGCTAAAAAAGCAGCTCCTGCAATCATCTTCATTGATGAAATCGATGCAGTTGGTCGTCAGCGTGGTGTTGGCCTTGGCGGTGGTAATGATGAGAGAGAACAAACTTTAAACCAACTTCTTATTGAGATGGATGGTTTTGAAGGAAACGAAGGTATTATTGTTATCGCTGCAACAAACCGTTCAGATGTACTGGATCCTGCGCTTCTTCGTCCTGGTCGTTTGACAGAAAAGTTTTAGTCGGTCGTCCAGATGTCAAAGGTCGTGAGGCTATCTTACGTGTTCATGCTAAAAACAAACCTTTGGCTACAGATGTTGATTTAAAATTAGTTGCTCAGCAGACTCCAGGATTTGTTGGTGCAGATCTTGAAAATGTCCTAAATGAAGCAGCCTTGGTAGCAGCGCGTCGCAATAAGAAAGTAATTGATGCTTCTGATATTGATGAAGCTGAAGATAGAGTTATTGCAGGACCGTCTAAAAAAGATAAGACTGTTTCAGAGCGTGATCGTCAAATCGTGGCTTATCATGAAGCGGGTCATACAATTGTTGGTTTGGTTCTTTCGAATGCACGTGTCGTACATAAGGTAACTATCGTACCTCGTGGTCGTGCTGGAGGATATATGATCGCCTTACCTAAAGAAGACCAAATGCTTTTATCTAAAGAGGATATGAAAGAGCAATTAGCAGGTCTCATGGGTGGACGAGTAGCAGAAGAAATTATCTTTAATGTTCAAACAACAGGAGCTTCTAACGACTTCGAGCAGGCAACACAAATGGCTAGAAGTATGGTTACAGAGTATGGTATGAGTGACAAACTTGGTCCGGTACAATATGAAGGAAATCATGCTATGATTCCAGGTGCATATAATCCACCGAAATCTATCTCTGAGCAGACTGCCTATGAAATTGATGCTGAAGTACGTGATCTCTTGAATGAAGCACGGAATAAAGCTGCAGAAATCATTCAATCTAATCGTGAAACCCACAAATTGATTGCCGAAGCGCTTCTGAAATATGAAACGTTGGATAGTAATCAAATTAAATCTATTTATGAAACCGGGAAAATATCTGAAGATCAATTAGATGAAGATAAAGAGTCTCACGCACTTTCATATGATGAAATTAAATCAAAAATGGAAGAAAACAACTCAGCTGAATAAAATCAAAAAGAATCTCATTTGGGATTCTTTTTTTGAGAAGTTAGTCATAAATCAAACTCATTTGATACATATAACTCAATTACTAGATCACCAATAAAAGATGATTAAAAAAATAAATAGAAAAGTATTGACAAAACGAAAGGAACTGATATAATGTTCTATGTTGTGTGTTTATGGTCCGTTGGTCAAGGGGTTAAGACACCGCCTTTTCACGGCGGTAACACGGGTTCGAATCCCGTACGGACTATATTATCCGGCATAGCTCAGTTGGTAGTAGCGCATGACTGTTAATCATGATGTCGTAGGTTCGAGTCCTACTGCCGGAGTTAAGTATAAAAAATAGGAAGAATTTTCTTCCTGTTTTTTTATGTTTTAAAACGAGAACAAAATGCATAAAGTATAATCAATAGATACATGACAATAAATTTAAATAAACAAACACACGCCAATGTCCGCAAAAGCTTAGTTCTTTGATAGATTAATAGTTGAGGAGATATCCTCAAAAATCAAAAAGAAAGGACTAGTCAATGAAGTTTGAGGACGTATACAAACAAGTTGAAGGGATAGTCAAGCGATGTTATAAAGATTATTATCTGCACTTATGGGAGTATGCAGATTGGAGGCAGGAAGGGATGTTGGTGTTGTACGAATTGTTAAAAAGTCACCCCAACCTACTAGAAGATCATCCACGCCTGTATCGTTACTTCAAGACCAAGTTTCGGAACAGAATTCATGATTTGATTCGCCGACAAGAGAGTCAAAAACGCAAATTGGACAGGCAACCCTATGAAGAGGTCAGCGAGATAGGCCATCGTTTAAGAATGAAGGAGCTTTATCTAGATGAACTGGTAGCCTTTAGAAGTGCCATGTCAGAGTATAGAAGCCGTCTCAGCCCAGAAGAGGCAAACAATATGAGCGTCTGATGGCAGATGAAAGATTCAAAGGACGTAAGGCAATGCTCAAAGATCTGTCTTATCACTTAAGGGATTTCAATCCCCGTTTAGATTAAAAAGAAGGGAGAGGCAATCTCCCTTTCAGTCTGTTTTCACATTTTAAGTTTAAAAAAGCCAAAGAAAAGAATAATAAAAAAATATAAAAAAAGTTCAAAAAAGTAGTTGACAGTTTAGCGAGTAGATGATATACTAAGATAGTTGTCTCCGAGAGAGACAAAGACCTTTGAAAACTGAACAAGACGAACCAAGTGCAGGGTGACATAGAGATATGTGACCTGTCAAAGAACGAAAAATAAATCTGTCAGTGGACAGAAATGAGTAAGACTCAAACGCTTAAATGAGAGTTTGATCCTGGCTCAGGACGAACGCTGGCGGCGTGCCTAATACATGCAAGTAGAACGCACAGTTTATACCGTAGCTTGCTACACCATAGACTGTGAGTTGCGAACGGGTGAGTAACGCGTAGGTAACCTGCCTGGTAGCGGGGGATAACTATTGGAAACGATAGCTAATACCGCATAATATTGATTATTGCATGATAATTGATTGAAAGATGCTATTGCATCACTACCAGATGGACCTGCGTTGTATTAGCTAGTAGGTGAGGTAACGGCTCACCTAGGCGACGATACATAGCCGACCTGAGAGGGTGATCGGCCACACTGGGACTGAGACACGGCCCAGACTCCTACGGGAGGCAGCAGTAGGGAATCTTCGGCAATGGACGAAAGTCTGACCGAGCAACGCCGCGTGAGTGAAGAAGGTTTTCGGATCGTAAAGCTCTGTTGTAAGAGAAGAACGGGTGTGAGAGTGGAAAGTTCACACTGTGACGGTATCTTACCAGAAAGGGACGGCTAACTACGTGCCAGCAGCCGCGGTAATACGTAGGTCCCGAGCGTTGTCCGGATTTATTGGGCGTAAAGCGAGCGCAGGCGGTTAGATAAGTCTGAAGTTAAAGGCTGTGGCTTAACCATAGTACGCTTTGGAAACTGTTTAACTTGAGTGCAGAAGGGGGAGAGTGGAATTCCATGTGTAGCGGTGAAATGCGTAGATATATGGAGGAACACCGGTGGCGAAAGCGGCTCTCTGGTCTGTAACTGACGCTGAGGCTCGAAAGCGTGGGGAGCGAACAGGATTAGATACCCTGGTAGTCCACGCCGTAAACGATGAGTGCTAGGTGTTAGGCCCTTTCCGGGGCTTAGTGCCGCAGCTAACGCATTAAGCACTCCGCCTGGGGAGTACGACCGCAAGGTTGAAACTCAAAGGAATTGACGGGGGCCCGCACAAGCGGTGGAGCATGTGGTTTAATTCGAAGCAACGCGAAGAACCTTACCAGGTCTTGACATCCCGATGCCCGCTCTAGAGATAGAGTTTTACTTCGGTACATCGGTGACAGGTGGTGCATGGTTGTCGTCAGCTCGTGTCGTGAGATGTTGGGTTAAGTCCCGCAACGAGCGCAACCCTTATTGTTAGTTGCCATCATTCAGTTGGGCACTCTAGCGAGACTGCCGGTAATAAACCGGAGGAAGGTGGGGATGACGTCAAATCATCATGCCCCTTATGACCTGGGCTACACACGTGCTACAATGGCTGGTACAACGAGTCGCAAGTCGGTGACGGCAAGCTAATCTCTTAAAGCCAGTCTCAGTTCGGATTGTAGGCTGCAACTCGCCTACATGAAGTCGGAATCGCTAGTAATCGCGGATCAGCACGCCGCGGTGAATACGTTCCCGGGCCTTGTACACACCGCCCGTCACACCACGAGAGTTTGTAACACCCGAAGTCGGTGAGGTAACCTTTTAGGAGCCAGCCGCCTAAGGTGGGATAGATGATTGGGGTGAAGTCGTAACAAGGTAGCCGTATCGGAAGGTGCGGCTGGATCACCTCCTTTCTAAGGAAACGGAATGCACGATGGAGTCTTGTTTAGTTTTGAGAGGTCTTGTGGGGCCTTAGCTCAGCTGGGAGAGCGCCTGCTTTGCACGCAGGAGGTCAGCGGTTCGATCCCGCTAGGCTCCATTGGAACGGAAGTTCCAAACTAGTCCATTGAAAATTGAATAACTATATCAAATAGTAACAAGAAATAAACCGAAACGCTGTGAATATTAATGAGTTTAAGACTGAAAGGTCAAAAATAAGGTTAAGTTAGTAAGGGCGCACGGTGGATGCCTTGGCACTAGGAGCCGAAGAAGGACGTGACAAACGACGAAATGCCTCGGGGAGCTGTAAGTAAGCGACGATCCGTGGATGTCCGAATGGGGGAACCCAACAGGTAGATGCCTGTTACCCATATCTGTTAAGGATATGAGGAGGAAGACGCAGTGAACTGAAACATCTAAGTAGCTGCAGGAAGAGAAAGCAAAAGCGATTGCCTTAGTAGCGGCGAGCGAAGAGGCAGGAGGGCAAACCGAAGAGTTTACTCTTCGGGGTTGTAGGACTGCAATGTGGACTCAGAGTTTATAGAAGAATGACTTGGGAAAGTCAGCCAAAGAGAGTAAGAGCCTCGTATTTTAAATAGACTCTGTACCTAGCAGTATCCTGAGTACGGCGGGACACGAGAAATCCCGTCGGAATCTGGGAGGACCATCTCCCAACCCTAAATACTCCCTAGTGACCGATAGTGAACCAGTACCGTGAGGGGAAAGGTGAAAAGCACCCCCGGGAGGGAGTGAAATAGAACCTGAAACCGTGTGCCTACAACAAGTTCGAGCCCGTTAATGGGTGAGAGCGTGCCTTTTGTAGAATGAACCGGCGAGTTACGTTATGATGCGAGGTTAAGTTGAAGAGACGGAGCCGTAGGGAAACCGAGTCTGAATAGGGCGCTTTAGTATCATGACGTAGACCCGAAACCATGTGACCTACCCATGAGCAGGTTGAAGGTGCGGTAAAAACGCACTGGAGGACCGAACCAGGGCACGTTGAAAAGTGCTTGGATGACTTGTGGGTAGCGGAGAAATTCCAAACGAACTTGGAGATAGCTGGTTCTCTCCGAAATAGCTTTAGGGCTAGCGTCGACATAAAGATTCTTGGAGGTAGAGCACTGTTTGGGTGAGGGGTCCATCCCGGATTACCAATCTCAGATAAACTCCGAATGCCAATGAATTATGGTCGGCAGTCAGACTGCGAGTGCTAAGATCCGTAGTCGAAAGGGAAACAGCCCAGACCACCAGCTAAGGTCCCAAAAATAATTGTTAAGTGGAAAAAGGATGTGGGGTTGCACAGACAACTAGGATGTTAGCTTAGAAGCAGCTATTCATTCAAAAGAGTGCGTAATAGCTCACTAGTCGAGTGACCCTGCGCCGAAAAATGTACCGGGGCTAAAAACAATTTACCGAAGCTGTGGATCCCTTAGGGGATGGTAGGAGAGCGTTCTATGTGTGGAGAAGGTGTACCGTGAGGAGCGCTGGAACGCATAGAAGTGAGAATGCCGGTATGAGTAGCGAAAGACAGGTGAGAATCCTGTCCACCGTAAGACTAAGGTTTCCAGGGGAAGGCTCGTCCGCCCTGGGTTAGTCGGGACCTAAGGAGAGACCGAAGGGTGTATCCGATGGCCAACAGGTTGATATTCCTGTACTAGAGTATGAAGTGATGGAGGGACGCAGTAGGCTAACTAAAGCAGACGATTGGAAGAGTCTGTCTAAGCAGTGAGGCGTGGTATGAGTCAAATGCTTATACCTATAACGTTGAGCTGTGATGGGGAGCGAAGTTTAGTAGCGAAGTTAGTGATGTCACACTGCCAAGAAAGCTTCTAGCGATGTATCATACTCTACCCGTACCGCAAACCGACACAGGTAGTCGAGGCGAGTAGCCTCAGGTGAGCGAGAGAACTCTCGTTAAGGAACTCGGCAAAATGACCCCGTAACTTCGGGAGAAGGGGTGCTGACTTTGGTCAGCCGCAGTGAATAGGCCCAAGCAACTGTTTATCAAAAACACAGCTCTCTGCTAAATCGTAAGATGATGTATAGGGGGTGACGCCTGCCCGGTGCTGGAAGGTTAAGAGGAGTGCTTAGCGGTAACGCGAAGGTATGAATTGAAGCCCCAGTAAACGGCGGCCGTAACTATAACGGTCCTAAGGTAGCGAAATTCCTTGTCGGGTAAGTTCCGACCCGCACGAAAGGCGTAATGATTTGGGCACTGTCTCAACGAGAGACTCGGTGAAATTTTAGTACCTGTGAAGATGCAGGTTACCCGCGACAGGACGGAAAGACCCCATGGAGCTTTACTGCAGTTTGATATTGAGTGTCTGTACCACATGTACAGGATAGGTAGGAGTCTAAGAGATCGGGACGCCAGTTTCGAAGGAGACGTTGTTGGGATACTACCCTTGTGTTATGGCCACTCTAACCCGGATAGGTGATCCCTATCGGAGACAGTGTCTGACGGGCAGTTTGACTGGGGCGGTCGCCTCCTAAAAGGTAACGGAGGCGCCCAAAGGTTCCCTCAGAATGGTTGGAAATCATTCGCAGAGTGTAAAGGTATAAGGGAGCTTGACTGCGAGAGCTACAACTCGAGCAGGGACGAAAGTCGGGCTTAGTGATCCGGTGGTTCCGCATGGAAGGGCCATCGCTCAACGGATAAAAGCTACCCTGGGGATAACAGGCTTATCTCCCCCAAGAGTTCACATCGACGGGGAGGTTTGGCACCTCGATGTCGGCTCGTCGCATCCTGGGGCTGTAGTCGGTCCCAAGGGTTGGGCTGTTCGCCCATTAAAGCGGCACGCGAGCTGGGTTCAGAACGTCGTGAGACAGTTCGGTCCCTATCCGTCGCGGGCGTAGGAAATTTGAGAGGATCTGCTCCTAGTACGAGAGGACCAGAGTGGACTTACCGCTGGTGTACCAGTTGTCTTGCCAAAGGCATCGCTGGGTAGCTATGTAGGGAAGGGATAAACGCTGAAAGCATCTAAGTGTGAAACCCACCTCAAGATGAGATTTCCCATAACGCAAGTTAGTAAGAGCCCTGAGAGAAGATCAGGTTGATAGGTTAGGAGTGGAAGTGTGGTGACACATGGAGCGGACTAATACTAATAGCTCGAGGACTTATCCAATTTTCATTGAGCGCAGCGTTCAAAAAGTATTGTTAGAGATGATTAGTTATTCAATTTTGAGTAGATTAGATACTCAATAGTTAAGTGACGATAGCCTAGGAGATACACCTGTACCCATGCCGAACACAGCAGTTAAGCCCTAGAACGCCGGAAGTAGTTGGGGGTTGCCCCCTGTGAGATATGGTAGTCGCTTAGCAAGGATAGAGTCTAGTGAAAGCTAGGCTCATTTGGGAGTTTAGCTCAGCTAAGGAGAACGAAAGTTTGACTTTGTCGAAGCTGACGGGAGTCAGTGCACGACAGGGAACAGTGAGCTAAACCTTCCTCTTGGGAGTTTAGCTCAGCTGGGAGAGCATCTGCCTTACAAGCAGAGGGTCAGCGGTTCGATCCCGTTAACTCCCATAGGTCCCGTAGTGTAGCGGTTATCACGTCGCCTGTCACGGCGAAGATCGCGGGTTCGATTCCCGTCGGGACCGTTGGAATCGAGAGAAGATTTCAAAGAAGACTCGTTAGCTCAGTTGGTAGAGCATTTGACTTTTAATCAAAGGGTCACTGGTTCGAGCCCAGTACGGGTCATAAGCGCGGGTTTGGCGGAATTGGCAGACGCACCAGATTTAGGATCTGGCGCTTAACGGCGTGGGGGTTCAAGTCCCTTAACCCGCATAAGAAATAGGCCGGCTTAGCTCAGTTGGTAGAGCATCTGATTTGTAATCAGAGGGTCGCGTGTTCAAGTCATGTAGCCGGCATTAAGAGAGAAGAGGCGTATGCGAACGTAGTTCAGTGGTAGAACACCACCTTGCCAAGGTGGGGGTCGCGGGTTCGAATCCCGTCGTTCGCTTAGAGGCCGGGGTGGCGGAACTGGCAGACGCACAGGACTTAAAATCCTGCGATTGGAAACGATCGTACCGGTTCGATTCCGGTCCTCGGCATAAATATTAATGAGCACCCTTAGCTCAACTGGATAGAGTACCTGACTACGAATCAGGCGGTTAGAGGTTCGACTCCTCTAGGGTGCATATAGTGATAGGAGATATTCGATCACGACGGGAAGTAGCTCAGCTTGGTAGAGTACTTGGTTTGGGACCAAGGTGTCGCAGGTTCGAATCCTGTCTTCCCGATTGTATGGCGGTGTAGCTCAGCTGGCTAGAGCGTCCGGTTCATACCCGGGAGGTCGGGGGTTCGATCCCCTTCGCCGCTATAATGATCTTGTTGGACCTTTAGCTCAGCTGGTTAGAGCTCTCGGCTCATAACCGAGTGGTCGTAGGTTCAAGTCCTACAAGGTCCATGTTTTTTTGTATACTGGAGGATTACCCAAGTCCGGCTGAAGGGAACGGTCTTGAAAACCGTCAGGCGTGTAAAAGCGTGCGTGGGTTCGAATCCCACATCCTCCTTTTGGTTGAATAATACTATCGCGGGATGGAGCAGCTAGGTAGCTCGTCGGGCTCATAACCCGAAGGTCGTAGGTTCAAATCCTGCTCCCGCAATAAGGCTCGGTAGCTCAGTTGGTAGAGCAATGGATTGAAGCTCCATGTGTCGGCGGTTCGATTCCGTCTCGCGCCATATTTTTGAATAAGCGGGTGTAGTTTAGTGGTAAAACTACAGCCTTCCAAGCTGTTGTCGCGAGTTCGATTCTCGTCACCCGCTTTGAACGAAAGGTTCATACCAAGTTTTTATAACTTGGGCGCGTAGCTCAGGTGGTTAGAGCGCACGCCTGATAAGCGTGAGGTCGGTGGTTCGAGTCCACTCGTGCCCATTTTATAGTTGGAGAATTACTCAAGAGGCTGAAGAGGACGGTTTGCTAAATCGTTAGGTCGGGTAACTGGCGCGGGGGTTCGAATCCCCCATTCTCCGTCAATAGGGAGTTTAGCATTTGCTATCTCCTTTTCTTGTATTTTGTTGTGATTTTGTAGGTATTGAGATGAAAAAATTTAAAAAATCAAGATTAATTGTAATGATCATTGTTTTAATTTTAACTGCTTCAGCTTTGTTACTTTCTACTTATTCTACTTGGTTTGTAAATGGGACATCAAATGCTTTAAGCCTTGTTGATAATGTTTTGTCAAAGCCATTCCACTTACTTACTGATGTGAAAAGTGATTTGGAACATTTGGTTAATACTTATCATGAGAATGAAGAGTTAAAAGCTACTTTAAATGAAATTGATTCAGCGTCAAATGAGGTTTCTGATTTAAAAGAAGAAAATGCCCAACTTCGAGAAATGCTGGATATGAAGAATTCTATTAATAGTAATGTGAAACTATCTGCTGATGTTATTGCTCGCACTCCTGCTTCATGGTCTAACGAGTTGACAGTTAATGTAGGATCAGAAAATAAAGTAGCTTCAACCATGCTTGTTGTTGGCAATGGTGGCTTGATTGGAAGTGTTGATCAAGTGAATGAACATTCTAGTAGAATTAGTCTATTAACGAATAAAAAGAATAGCGAAAAATATATCTGTTAGAATACAAAGCGGCTCAAAAAAACTATTTATGGTATTATTGTAGGGTATAGTGAAAAAAAGTCAGCCTTTATTGTTAGTCAGCTGAATACTTCTGATGAGATTAAAGAGGGATCAAAAGTTGTTACAAGTGGCTTAGGATCTTATCCTGTTGCGAATATTTCTGTTGGGAAGGTATCTTCTGTAGCTTCAAGTAGTGACTATTTGACAAAAGAAGTATATATTAAACCAAGTGCTGATTTTTTTCTGACATTCGTGTTGTAACATTGGTGGGGAACTGATATGCGACTTTTTAAACAACATGTGGGTATACCGCTCTTATTGCTTTTTTTAATGTTATTAGATGGCCAGATTTCAACCCTAATTGCTTCTTTTTTTACCTATAAGATTCCATTTAGTTTGCCATTTAGTGTTGATCTTTCTGCTATTTATTTCAGTAGAAGTATCTGATGTAAGAGCATTTACAATATTCTTAGTGATAGGTATTCTTTATGATGCTTACTATTTTCATGTAATTGGAATTGCCACATTATTACTTCCTCTATTGAGTGTATTAGTCAATAAATATAATACAATCATGATAGGCAATAAAATCACTCGATTCTTGTCCGTTTTAATACTGGTATTCTTGTTTGAATTTGTTTCTTTTTTATTAGCCAATCTAGTTTCTTTAACTAGTATGGAAATCAGTACTTTTATTGTCTATAGTTTGGCTCCGACAATGGTGCTTAATTCCCTGCTTTTACTACTTTTGCAACCAGTTTTGGAAAAAGTTTATTTATGATAAAAAAGAAGAAATAAAAATGTAATAAAGGCGTAACATATTCTACGTCTTTTTCTGTTATACTTATTATTGTCTTATTGGATAGGAGTAGAATTATTTATGAAGAAAAAAATTATCACTTCGATGTTATTAAGTGCTTTGGTTCTTACACAAGGTGTTAGTCTAGTGAATGTACATGCCGATACAACAGATGATAAGATCGCTGCACAGAACAATAAAATTAATAGCTTAAATGCTCAACAACAAGCTGCACAAGCTCAAGTTGATCAAATTCAAAGTCAAGTATCAGCAATTAAATCACAACAAGAAAAGCTTCAAGCTGAAAACGAAAAGTTAACAGCAGAATCTGAAAAACTTTCAGCTGAAATTGATGAATTGTCAAAAAACATTGTAGCACGTAATGAGTCATTGGCAAACCAAGCTCGTAGCGCTCAAACAAGTGGAACTGTGACAAGCTATATTAATACGATTGTTAACTCAAGCTCAATCACTGAAGCAATTTCACGTGTGACAGCTATGAATGAAATCATTTCCGCTAACAATAAAATGTTGGAACAACAAAAAGCGGATAAAGAAGCTATTACTGAGAAACAAATTGCTAATAACGAAGCAATCAATACAGTTATTGCGAACCAACAAACCTTGGCTGATGATGCTCAAGCGTTGACAACTAAAGAAGCAGAATTGAAGGTTGCACAAATCAATCTTGCAGCTGAAAAGGCAAGTGCCGAAGGTGAGAAAAATTCTCTTTTAGAACAAAAAGCAGCAGCACAAAAAGCAGCTGAAGCAGCAGCAGCAGCTGAAGCAGCTTACCGTTCACAACAAGCTTCTCAACTTCAAGCAATTCAAGCATCTGGTAATACAAACCTCTCAGCACAAATACAAGCTGTATCTGGAGGTACTCCTGCAGCAGCAGCACCTGCACCAGCACCAGCAGCGACAGTGTCTAATGTATCTTATTCTTCAGATGCTTCTACTTACCCTGTTGGTCAGTGTACTTGGGGAGCTAAAACATTGGCACCTTGGGCTGGTAATTACTGGGGTAATGGTGGTCAATGGGCAGCAAGTGCAGCAGCGGCAGGCTTCCGTGTAGGTTCTCAACCGCAAGTTGGAGCGATTGCATGTTGGACCGATGGTGGTTATGGACACGTGGCTGTAGTAACAGCGGTTCAGTCTTCAACTAGCATTCAAGTATCAGAAGCTAACTATCTTGGTCAACAATCAATTGGTAACTACCGTGGTTGGTTTGACCCAACAACTGCACAAGGTACAGTAAGTTACATTTATCCAAATTAATAAATTTAGAAGGTTGGAATTTTCCAACCTTTTTATATTTGCTACAAGATTAAGTATTTGTAAGACTATTCAAATATTTTTTGTAAAACGCTTTATTCAAAATTGAAATATTCCTTAAAAAGGGTTAAAATGTAAATGGAATAAATTTTCGGAGGCAAACATGTCATTTTCTGATTTAAAGCTCTTTGCTCTTTCTTCTAACCAAGAATTGGCCAAGCGGGTAGCCAAAGGGATAGGAATGGAGCTTGGAAAGTCGACGGTACGTCAGTTTTCGGATGGGGAGATTCAAGTAAATATTGAAGAATCAATTCGGGGCAAGCATGTTTTTATTTTGCAGTCTACGAGTTCACCTGTTAACGATAATCTGATGGAGATTTTGATTATGGTGGATGCACTTAAACGAGCAAGTGCAGAATCTATCAATGTGGTCATGCCTTACTATGGTTATGCTAGACAAGACCGTAAGGCCCGTGCTCGTGAACCAATCACTTCAAAACTAGTAGCAAATATGCTAGAAATTGCTGGTGTTGATCGTTTGCTGACAATTGATTTACATGCTTCACAGATTCAAGGCTTCTTTGACATTCCGGTTGATCATTTAATGGGAGCGCCTCTCATTGCTAATTACTTTGAACGTCGTGGAATGATTGGAAGTGACTATGTTGTTGTGAGTCCTGACCATGGTGGTGTCTCACGTGCTAGAAAATTAGCGGAATTTCTAAAAACACCGATTGCTATTATTGATAAACGTCGTAGTGTAGATAAGATGAACACTAGTGAGGTCATGAATATTATTGGTAACGTTAAGGGAAAAACTTGTATTTTGATCGATGATATGATTGATACTGCAGGAACCATCTGTCACGCAGCAGATGCTTTAGCTGAAGCAGGTGCAGTTGATGTTTATGCTAGTTGCACTCACCCAGTTCTATCTGGTCCTGCAATGGAAAATATTCAGAAATCTGCTATCAAGAAATTAGTTGTTCTGGATACAATTTATCTTCCGCAAGAACGTTTAATTGATAAGATTGAGCAGATTTCTATTGCTGATCTTCTTTCAGAAGCAATTATTCGTATCCATGAAAAACGTCCTCTTTCTCCTTTGTTTGAGATTGGAAAAAACTAATATTATAAAAGTGTTACAATATTACGCATTTCTGAAATGCTTCCCCCTGACCACAAGATAAGGGGGATTTTTTATTGAAACGAAGCCGTTTCTACCATATGATGAATTTCAAAATAATAAAAAAAACTATTGACAAAAATAGGGCAAATATATATAATATAGGTAGTAACTCCGAGTTACGAATAATTTTTTTAAAAAGAAAAAGGAGATAAAACGATGAAAAAAGTTTTATTGTCAAGCGTGGTAGCACTTACATTATTTGCAGCTGCAGCACCAGTTTTCTCTGCTGATGAAGCTACTGATGCAGCTCGTAAAAACGACGGCGCATACTACCTTCAAACTCAATTCACAAATGCTGATAAAGTAAACGAATACTTGGCTCAACATGATGGTGAAATCCGTGCAGAAGCTGCTGCAGATCCAGCAGTAGTAGCTGCTAAAGCTGCTCTTGATGCAGTTGAAGGTGGAAGCCACAATTATGGTGAAGTTAAAGCAGCTTATGAAGCAGCATTCAACAACGCTTTCAACGCTGTACGTAACAAATATGTACAACAATTCCAAGCTACATACAACAACGCTACAGAACAAGAAGGCAAAACATACATCCAAGGTGAAACTCCTGAACAAGCTAACGCTCGTTACTTGAAACGTGTTGGTGCAGCTAACAACCAAAACCCAGCTGCAGAAGACAAAGGAGCTACTACTACTCCTGCTTCTAAAGAAGAAGCTAAAAAATCAGAAGCTGCTGCTAAAAACGCAGGTAAAGCTGCTGGTAAAGCACTTCCAAAAACTTCAGCAGTTAAATAATTCTTTATTGATACTGATGTAAACAATATCACTGGGCCATTGGTTCAGTGATATTTTCTTAGAAAAAATGGGGAATACTTAAACATTATGAGTCAAAATGCTAAAAGACAGACTAAGAAGGCTCCAAATAAAAATTTAAAATTATTTGGTGCTTTATTAGGTATCATTGTTGTTGCTGTTGCAACTGCAATGCTGATTTTTAATCCATTTAAGTCAGCGCCTAAATCGAATACGACTGCTTCTACTAGTCAAGTAACAAAAAGCTCTACAAAGAATACTTATCAACCAAGCAAGGAAGAAAAAGAGTATTTAGCCAAGCGCTTTGCAGATTTAAAGGCTATTAATAGTGAAGCTATTGCTTATGTTTATGCTCCAGGTACAAAATTAGATGAACCTGTTGTACAGACGAAAGACAATTCTACTTATCTTGATAAAACCTTTGAAGGCGGGAATGAGCCTTACATGGGGACAGTTTTTATGGACACAGATAATAAGAAAGACTTTAGTGATCGCTTGACTTGGCTCTTTGGTCATGCTCGTGGAAGTAAAGTAGCGGACAATCGTATGTTTAACGATGTCAACTTCTATGACAATCAGGAATTTTTCGATCAGCACAAGTATGTTGTTGTTGAAACACCTGAGCGTAAGTTCTACTATGAAGCAATGGGCTTGGTTATTGTACCAGAGGAGACTGCTTTCTATCGGACTAGCTTCGATGGAGATAAGGACTTTACAGATCAGCTAAAGAGTATTTATGAAGCATCTAGAACTAAGAACAAGGACATCACGGTAAAAGCAAGCGATAAATATCTTGTGTTATCAACCTGTCGTGAAGAGGATGAGACAATTCGTTCTAACCTCTACTTACGTCAGATTCCAGATTCTGAAATGAGTGATTTCCTTGCGAAACATGGGTCAGAATTGACATATACTCCTACTAGATAGGCTATTAAAGAGGCGGAATTTATTTTCGCCTTTTTTATATTTTTTAAACATGTTATAATGGGATCAGAGGTGGATACTATGATTAAAAATTTGGTTTTTGATTTAGGAAATGTTTTGATTGAGTGGAATCCAGATAAGATATTCAGGCATTTTGAAGCAGGTGAAATGCGACGACAATCCCTGAGAGAAGCGATTTTTGATTCACACCTATGGCACCAAACGGATTGGGGGTCTTTGTCTTTGTCGGAAGCTTGCAAATTAGCTCAACAGAATCTAGATCCATCTTTTGAAGCTGTAGTTGAAAAAATATTTTTTCACTGGTATGAGGCTGTGGATGTCTACCAAAATTTGCAAGAAAAAATAGAGCAATGGTCAAAGTTAGGCTATCATATTTACATTTTATCAACAACCTGTGAGATATTTTATAGGATTGAACAGGCAGGATTATTGCCAATTTTTCCTCTTTTGTCAGGTTATATTCTCTCTTCAGAAGTTAAAGTAGTAAAGCCGTACAAAAAAATATACCAGGAACTCCTTGAGAAATATAATCTTAAACCAGAAGAGTCGGTCTTTATGGATGATATTCAGGTCAATCTAGATACGGCAAGGGAAATGGACTTTGAGACAATACTGGCCAAGAGCGAATTGGAAAATATTGAGGCGCTGGATTGTTTATTACTTTCTAAGGGGATGTTTGGTTCAGTGGGATTAAGCACAAATCTTGACATAGAGTCCTGATTGCGCTATCATAATATACATATATGGGAGTCTGTGTACAGTCTGAGAGGAAGTGTAAACTTCGACCGCACCTGATCTGGGTAATGCCAGCGTAGGGAAAAGTATTTGTAAAAACCTTGTGGTTTTACTAAAAGTGGCGAGTGATTCGCCTATCTTTAGGATACTGATGCATGCTACACCTTTTCCATATTGGAGAAGGTGTTTTTGTATGAAGTGCAAGGTTTTTATAAAGAGAGCTTACGATCTCTTTCATTAGGGAAAGAACGGTCTGGTTAGCAAATGGAATCGTATCTGTATGCATCATTCTCAGATAGAGTTTGAATGCAGGGAGGTGAAGAGATGAAAGCGAGTATTGCTTTGCAAATTCTGCCCTTGTCAACTGATAAAGGACGGTTGGCAGTTATTGAAGACGTGATTGAGTATCTGCAGAAACAGCCCGTGAGGCAGTTGGTAACTCCTTTTGAAACAGTTTTAGAAGGAGAATGGGAAGATTTGTTTCCTATATTGGGAAAGGCAATAGAATTGGCTGGCAGTCAAGCAGATAATGTATTTGCAAATGTGAAGATAAATTATGGAGAGATTTTGTCTATTGATGAGAAACTTGAAAAATATTCTGCGCCAGCAGATTAGTATTTTGGGGATGGTAGGTTTACTTGCCGTTTGGCAGGTCATGGGCTGGCTCAAACTCTTGCCTAAGTTTATTCTGCCAACACCTCTGGAAATATGTCAGGCTTTTGTTAGGGATGCAGAATTGTTGGCTATACACAGTTGGGCGACCTTAAAAGTAGCCTTGTTGGGTCTGCTGCTGGGAGTCATTATAGCCTGCTTGCTGGCAGTGCTCATGGATAGTCTGAGCTGGCTCAATGATTTGATTTATCCCATGATGGTTGTGGTGCAGACGATTCCGACCATTGCTTTGGCTCCAATTCTGGTTCTCTGGCTAGGTTATGGGATTTTGCCCAAGATTGTGCTTATTATTTTGACGACGACTTTTCCGATTATCGTCAGTATTCTGGACGGTTTTCGGCATTGCGATAGAGATACCTTGACTCTCTTTGAACTCATGCAGGCCAATCGATGGCAGATTCTCTGGCATTTTAAGATTCCAGCTAGTTTACCTTATTTCTATGCGGGTCTGAGGGTCAGTGTTTCCTATGCTTTTATCACGACTGTAGTCTCCGAATGGCTGGGCGGTTTTGAAGGACTGGGTGTCTATATGATCCAGTCTAAGAAGCTTTTCCAGTATGACACAATGTTTGCCATTATCGTTTTAGTATCAGTTATCAGTCTTCTGGGTATGAAACTGGTGGCTATTAGTGAAAAATTTGTCATCAAGTGGAAATAGGGGCTTAGCTCTGCTATTTTCAAAAAAAGAAAAGAGGATTATGATGAAAAAAAGTTGTAAATTATTCCTTGCAGGTTTGGCTGCAGTATCACTCTTTGGTCTAGCTGCTTGCGCTCAGTCGAAATCTACGTCTGAAAGCAAGGACAAAAAGATTGATTTTATTTTGGACTGGTCACCCAATACCAATCATACAGGACTTTATGTAGCGAAGGAAAAGGGCTATTTCAAGGAAGCAGGTGTGGATGTTGATATTAAGTTGCCACCAGAAGATAGCACTTCTGACCTGATTATTAATGGCAAGGCTCCTTTTGGAATTTATTTCCAAGATTCTATGGCTAAAAAACTGGATAAGGGCGCAGAAATCACAGCTGTTGCGGCTATTGTAGAACACAATACTTCAGGTATCATTTCTAAGAAATCTGCAGGGATTAATGGTCCCAAGGATCTGGCTGGGAAGAAATATGGCACCTGGAATGACCCTGTGGAGTTGGGCATGCTGAAGACATTGGTAGAAAGCCAAGGTAGCAAGTTTGATGATGTAGAGAAGGTTCCGAATAATGATTCTAACTCTATCACACCAATTGAAAATGGTTTGTTTGATGCGGCATGGATTTATCATGGCTGGGATGGTATCATGGCACAGACTCAGGGCATGGACACTAATTTCTTTTATATGAAGGACTACGTTAAGGAATTTGACTATTATTCCCCTGTCATCATTGCTAATAATGACTATCTGAAGAAGAATCCGGACGAGGCAAAAAAAATCTTACAAGCTATTAAAAAAGGCTACCAATATGCTATGGAGCACCCTGAAGAAGCAGCAGACATTTTAATCAAAAATGCACCAGAATTGAAAAATAAACGTGACTTTGTTTTGGCTTCTCAAAAATATTTGTCCGAGCAATATGCATCAGATAAGAGCAAGTGGGGTCAGTTTGAGGCTAGCCGTTGGAATGCCTTTTACAAATGGGCCAAGGATAACGGTCTTGTAAAAAATGACTTGAGCGACAAGGGATTTAGCAACGATTATATAAAATAATGACAGTAATTAAACTTGAAAATGTAAGCTATGCTTATGATGAACAGCAAATTTTAAAAGATATCAACCTAGAGGTGGAAGCTGGACAAGTAGTGGCAATATTGGGTCCTAGTGGCGTTGGGAAATCGACTCTTTTTAACCTCATTGCTGGGATTTTGGAGGTCCAGTCGGGCAGGATTGTCCTAGATGGGCAGGAAAATCCTAAGGGCCAGGTGAGTTATATGCTACAGAAGGATTTGTTGCTGGAGCATAAGACGGTGCTGGGTAATGTCATCTTGCCCCTCTTAATCCGAAAAGTATCCAAAAAGGAAGCGACGGAGCAGGCAACTCAGATTTTGAAGGAGTTCGGGCTCTTTGATGTGGCAGGCAAGTATCCACATGAGCTGAGTGGGGGGATGCGGCAGCGCGTGGCTCTGCTGCGGACCTATATGTTCGGCCACAAGCTATTTCTTCTAGACGAAGCCTTTAGTGCTTTGGATGAGCTGACCAAGATGGAGCTGCACGCTTGGTATCTGGACATTCATCGTAGGCTGGGTCTGACGACTCTTCTCATCACCCATAGCATCGAGGAAGCTCTGGCTTTGAGTGATAGGATTTATATTCTGAAAAATCGTCCAGGGCAAATCGTCGCCAATCTCCAGATGACTTGGTCAGACAGCGAGGATAAGGAATTGCAGAAGCTACGATATAAACGGGAGATTTTAAAGCTCTTGGGAATGTGAAGTAAGTAACAGGATTCTTCGTGAACAGTTTTCAAGTAACAAAAAATCAAGCTTTTTGGCTTGATTTTTTGTTTGGGACCCTTTACTTTTGACTTTATTCATGGTACAATAGCCTTTGTGTGAAATAGCAGCAGGAAAGCATGGAGCTCGTCAACAGAACATCAGCTATAAAAGTAGCCTTAGCTGTTTGGGCGAAAATGTTCTGCACGAATCAGAGCTTTCTAAGTGACTATTTCCTCAAAAATATTTTATAGGAGGACATTTATATGTCACGTTATACAGGACCATCTTGGAAACAAGCTCGTCGCCTTGGCCTTTCACTTACAGGTACAGGTAAAGAATTGGCTCGCCGTAACTATGTACCTGGTCAACATGGACCAAACAACCGCAGCAAATTGTCAGAATATGGTTTGCAATTGGCTGAAAAACAAAAACTTCGTTTCACTTACGGTGTAGGTGAAAAACAATTCCGTAACTTGTTCGTTCAAGCTACTAAGATCAAAGAAGGTATCCTTGGTTTCAACTTCATGCTTCTTTTGGAACGTCGTTTGGATAACGTTGTTTACCGTCTTGGTCTTGCGACTACTCGTCGTCAAGCTCGTCAATTCGTAAACCACGGTCACATCCTTGTTGACGGAAAACGCGTTGATATCCCATCATACCGCGTAACTCCAGGTCAAGTGATCTCAGTTCGTGAAAAATCATTGAAAGTGCCTGCAATCCTTGAAGCTGTTGAAGCAACTCTTGGACGTCCAGCATTCGTATCTTTCGATGCTGAAAAATTAGAAGGTTCATTGACTCGCCTTCCAGAACGCGACGAAATCAACCCAGAAATCAACGAAGCACTTGTCGTTGAATTCTACAACAAAATGCTTTAATTTTAAGATATATCTTACGAAAAGCCTACAACAGTGGGCTTTTTGTTTTGTCTTAAAACGTTGATTTCTGGGTTTGTTCCCCTTTTTGCTCCCCTTAGAGTGCTTTTAGTGCCGTTTCGTAGAAAGATACGGCATTTTTTTGCGTTCTTTTTGAGAGGTATGTATCCATAGTCATGGGTAAGGTGAATTCACCTAGAAATGGATGTTTAAGAAGCATTTCCATTAGCTGATAAATGTGTTAGGGACTTGAGTCATGCCGGAGTGGTTTGTAAGAATCTAGTGAGAAATCCAGCTGTCATCTGACAAAAAAAGTTCATGACATTTTTAAAAAAAGAGCAATTAAAAATGAGGAACATCTGAGAAAAAAAAGTTTGGCAAGTCGCTAATAGGCTATCATTCAGATAGGTTTTTTTATTATCATAAATTCATCAAGTATAAATGCATATGGAGAAAGGTTTTTTTATGAAATTTAGGAAACGGCATTACAGAGCACAAGTTGATACTAGGGATTGCGGTGTGGCAGCTCTGGCTATGGTTTTTTTGGTTATTATGGATCGTATTTTTTTCCTTGGCTACACTACGAGAAAAAGGCAAAAAAACGACTAATGATGGCACAACTGCTTTTAGGTTTGGTAAAAAGTTGCTGAGGGCTTAAATTTTTGAGACAAGGGCTTTTTAAAGCTGATATGGGAATCTTTGATCTGGAAGATGTATCTTATCCTTTCATCGTTCACGTACTTAAGGAAGGAAGCTCCTGCATTATTATGTTGTGACGGGACAAGATAAACACACGATTCATATTGCAGACCCAGATCCTCAAGTTAAGATGACAAAGATTTCGCGAGAGCGTTTTGCACAGGAGTGGACAGGGATTACCATTTTCCTAGCTCCTAGTCCAGCCTATAAACCTAGTCAGGAAAAGAAAAATGGACTTTTAGACTTTATTCCCTTATTGATCAAGCAGAAGGGATTGATTGCTAATATTGTACTTGCAACTTTGCTGGTAACAGTGATTAATATTGTTGGATCCTACTACCTTCAGTCGATTATTGATACTTATGTGCCTGATCATATGAAAACGACGCTGGGTATGATTTCTATCGGCTTGATTATTGTCTATATTTTGCAGCAATTCTTGTCTTATGCCCAAGAATATTTGCTTTTGGTTTTAGGGCAACGCCTATCAATTGATGTGATCTTATCCTATATCAAGCATGTTTTTCAGCTACCTATGTCATTTTTTGCGACAAGGCGGACAGGAGAAATAGTCTCTCGTTTTACAGACGCCAATCGGATTATTGATGCCTTGGCCAGTACAATCTTGTCTATTTTCTTGGATGTGTCAATTGTGTCGATCATTGCGATTGTTCTTTTTTCACAAAATAGCAGTCTTTTCTTTTTGACCTTGCTAGGAATCCCAGTTTACGCCCTCATTATTTTTCTTTTTATGAAACCTTTTGAAAAGATGAATCATGAGACGATGGAAGCAAACAGTCTGTTGTCGTCTTCCATCATTGAAGATATCAATGGGATTGAAACCATCAAGTCTTTAACCAGCGAAAAACAACGTTATCAGAAGATTGACAAGGAATTTGTGACTTATCTGAAAAAGTCTTTTGCATATGGACGTTCTGAGAGTTTGCAAAAAGTCCTGAAAGCAGCAGCTCGTTTGATTTTAAACGTCTTGATTTTGTGGCTAGGAGCTACACTTGTCATGGATCAAAAAATCAGTCTGGGACAGCTCATCACTTATAATACACTTCTAGTCTACTTTACTAATCCTTTGGAAAATATTATCAATTTACAAACGAAATTACAGTCTGCTCGTGTAGCCAATGAGCGTCTCAATGAGGTTTATTTGGTGAAGTCTGAATTTGAAGAAGAGAAGCTTATCAGGGACTTAAGCCACTTGCAGGCTGACATCGATTTTCGTGGAGTCAGCTATAAATATGGCTATGGGGCCAATGTATTGTCAGAAATTGACTTATATATTCCTGCTGGAAGTAAGACCAGCTTTGTTGGTGTATCTGGCTCAGGAAAAACAACCTTGGCCAAGATGATGGTGCATTTCTACGCACCAAATCAAGGAGATATTTGTTTGGGAGGAGTCAACCTCAATCAGCTGGATAAACAGGCACTGCGCCAATATATCAACTATCTTCCCCAGCAACCTTATGTTTTTAATGGGACTATTTTGGAAAATTTACTCTTAGGCGCGCATGAAGGCACGACTCAGGAAGATATTCTGCGGGCGGTAGAGTTGGCGGAAATTAGGTCGGATATTGAGCGGATGCCCCTCAATTATCAGACAGAGTTGTCTGCAGATGGTGCAGGAATCTCGGGTGGTCAACGTCAGCGTATTGCTCTAGCAAGGGCGCTCTTGACAGATGCGCCAGTGCTTATCTTAGATGAAGCAACAAGCAGTCTGGATATTTTGACGGAGAAGCGGATCATTGATAATTTGATGGAGCTCGATAAGACAATTATCTTTATTGCGCATCGTTTGACTATTGCGGAACGTTCGGAGCAGGTGGTCGTTTTGGATCAAGGTAGGATTGTCGAGAGTGGAAGTCATAAGGAGCTGATCGAAAGAGAAGGCTTTTACCACCATTTGGTCAATAGTTAGGGAGAAAATATGAATGAACAATTTTTAGAAAGTGCAGAGTTTTATCAGAAACGTTATCATAATTTTGCTAGTTGTTTAATTGTGCCAAGTCTTATTTTACTAGTATTTCTAGTTGGTTTTTCCATGCTGGCTAAAAAGGAAATTACGATTTCTAGCCGTGCTTCTGTAGAAGCTAGCCGAGTGCTAGCTCAGATTCAGTCGACTAGTAACCAGCCTATCATTGCGAATCATTTGGCAGAAAACAAGGAGGTCAAAAAAGGGGACCTGCTAATCCAGTATTCAGTAGAAGGAGAGGGGGCTCAGGAACAGAAGTTTTCCAGCCAGCTTGACTTACTCAAAGATCAAAAGGGCAAACTAGAAACTTTGCGTTCCAGTTTAGAAAGCGGGCGTAATCAATTCACTGAGCCAGATAGTTATGGCTACGAACAAAGCTTTAAAGACTACCAGAATCAAGTAGCGAGTATGACTAGTTCTGTGAATCAGCAAAATGATACGATTGCTTCACAAAATGCAGCGGCCAGTCAGTCTCAGGCGGAACTGGGCGGTGTTATCAGTGATGTAGATAGCAAACTAAACGACCATCGAAACTTGAAAAATGCCATTCAAAGTGGGGTAGGTATAGATGCATCGCACCCTCTTTACTCCTTGTATCGGTCCTATCGTGATCAGTTGAGTTTGGCAGAGGATAAGACTACAGCTCAAAGTCAGATTGTAGCTCAATTAGATGGGCAAATCTCTCAATTGGAAGCAACAGCTGCGACTTATCGTGTCCAATATGCTGGTGCTGGCGCCCAACAAGCCTATGTTAGCAATTTATCTAGTCAGTTGGCTTCACTGAAAGCCCAGTATCTAGTCAAGGTAGGACAAGAATTGACCACTCTGACTCAGCAAATCTTGGAAGCCGAGAGTAATCTTAAACTTCAAGAAACAGTTTCTAAGCGAGGTCAGATTTTGGCTGAAATGGATGGCTTGCTCCACTTAAATCCGGAAGTACAAGGATCTACTCTGGTGGCAGAAGGAACTGCTTTGGCTCAGATTTATCCTAAAATCACCAGTGAACGAAAAATCAAAATTGTCACATATGTCTCTTCCAAGGATGTATCCACTATTAAAAATGGAGACAAGGTGCGCTTTATCACTGCTGATGATGCTAACAAACAAATGATTTTGACATCCCAAATTTCCAGTATTGATGCCAATGCTACCCAAACCAAACAGGGAAATTTCTTTAAAGTAGAATGCGAAATGGCTGTTAGTAAAGATCAAGCTAAGAAGCTCCGCTATGGCTTGGAAGGTAAATTCGTCATGGTAACTGGGCAAAAGACTTATTTCAGCTATTATATGGAGAAGTTTTTTAATCTTGGTTGAAGAACGCAGTTTAGTTTATGATAAAAGATGGGCGAAAAGCCCTTTTTTGTGCTTAGCTGGATGTTTTACAGCAATATAAAAAAGCCCTCCGAAATAAGGGAGGTGCTAAATGATAGGGTTAATTTGGGTAGATATAGGAAACCGTGCCCTGAGCGATGGTTGGGTCAAACCAACCACGGAAATTAGCGATATAGCGCTGTCCAGCGTAGTTGGATTCCTGAATTTGGATACGCTTATGTGAATCAACATGTGTGACGACGCCGACATGTCCGTATCCACCGTCAGTCCAGCAGGCAATAGCTCCGACCTGAGGTGTGGATCCTACACGGAATCCTGCTCGTCGGGCACTGGCTGCCCAGTCTCCACCATTTCCCCACCAGTTTCCTGCCCAAGGGGCGAGAGCCTTGGCGCCCCATGTACATTCGCCAATAGGGTAGGTGTTACTTGGGTCGCTTGTATGATTAAGAGGTTTTCTCACAGCTACTGTTGGGCGTGTCACTTGAAAATTAGAGGCCATGACCCCAGTTACTTTCCCGCCAGATTGTCGATAGACATGGACATGATAGAGACCGTCACCGATATGATTGTTGGCGTTGAAATCTAACGAATAGCGCCCATTACCAAGAGAATTAGCTGTATACCAGCGGAGGTCGTCTTGGCCGTTAATATCTGACCAGATGGGGAAGAGAATATGGCCGTCACCGAAACTATTTTGTAAGATAACTTGATAGGTCGATTGGCCTTTATGGACTACTTGCAGACTCGGAGTTAGTGGCTGGGGTGCAGGCTGAGGAAGATTGACATTTTCAGCGACATAGCCAGATCGGCTACCATCTTCATAGGTAATGTAGACATGATTGATATAGTTTCCGTAAAGCTGCTGGTGATTTCGGATATCGAATTGAACGGAGAAGCTTCCGTTACCTGTTTTTGAAGCCTCATACCATTTAAGATTGCTTTGATTAGCGGTGCTCCAAATAGGCACCTGTACACTTTTAATTCTCTTAGAATAAGGACTTTCTTGGACCCTTACGGTATAGGTTCCATTTTCCTTATTAATGTTGGTAATACTGATGAGTGGCTTGCTGTCTCTGACAGGCTCTGCCGGTACTCTAGATGCTGAAGCTTGCAGAGGTTTGTTGTTGTTTGACTTTGCCTGAGGGGGTGTCGCCTTTGGTTGAGCTACCTTTTGAGGAGGAAGAGATTTGTTTCGATCTTCGACTTTTTGATAGGAGTTCCGAGGATTTTCAACTCTATTGGTCGCAGGAGCCGGAGCTGGAGTAGGTGTTGGGTTAGTTGGTTTTGGCTCAGCCGGTGCTTGAGGTGTAGCATTGTTAGACGAAGTGCTGTTTTGTTGTTCAGGGACAGTTTTTTCGGCTGGTTGAACCGGCTTGTTTAGAAAGACTGATTTACTACTCAAGTGATATTTGACACCATTCACATTGAGATAAGTCTCGATGTGAAATTTGCCCTGACCCTTGTGCTGAGACAAGTCAATCCTGGTCGTGCCTTGATCAGCTGAATACCAGACAATATCGTCTTGGCCACCCTCCTCAGACCAGACAGCATGTTGGATGGGATAAGCTTCTTGCGCAGCGGTCGGTTGATACTGGACAATCGCCGTTTGTCCGTCGAGTTGAACGGAAACCTCGCTGGTCATTACCGTCAACTGGGATGGGCTAAACTGTTCATTCGCTGCAGCTAATGGAGCGGATAGTGAGGTCAGCAAGGTTGCTGAAAGCAGTAAGAAATTTGTATTTTTTCATACATCTCCTTTACAATATTTTTTTTGGAAAACTCCACTTATATTATTCGGGAAATTTATTGGAAAAATCAAAGTTTAGAAATTATAGAGGTTCTTCTAGCATATTTCTTTCGTTTCAAATAGCATAAAACGAACGATTGTGTTATAATTTAGATGAATAATTCGTAAAAATGGGAATAATTTTTACGTGATGTGTTAGCTTGGTGCGTAAGCGCCTATGATATGAACATAGAGGTATCTTAGCTATGAAGCTTTTAGTTGTTGGTTCAGGCGGTCGTGAGCACGCGATTGCCAAGAAGTTATTGGAGTCTCAAGGTGTGGAGCAGGTGTTTGTCGCACCTGGAAATGATGGCATGACCTTGGATGGGTTGGATTTAGTAAACATTGGAATTTCCGAACATTCCAAACTAATTGAATTTGCCAAGGAGAATGACATTGCTTGGTCCTTTATTGGTCCGGATGATGCCCTAGCGGCTGGAATTGTAGATGATTTTAACCAAGCTGGGCTCAAGGCTTTTGGTCCATCTCGTTTAGCAGCGGAGCTGGAGTGGTCCAAGGATTTTGCCAAGGAAATCATGGTCAAGTACGGTGTTCCGACAGCAGCCTATGGCACATTTTCCGACTTTGAGGAAGCCAAAGCCTATATCGAAAAGCAGGGGTCGCCTATTGTGGTCAAGGCGGACGGCCTAGCTCTGGGCAAGGGCGTGATCGTAGCGGAGACAGTAGAGCAGGCAGTTGAAGCAGCTCACGATATGCTCTTGGATAATAAGTTTGGCGACAGCGGTGCGCGTGTGGTCATCGAAGAGTTCTTGGACGGTGAGGAATTCTCCCTTTTTGCCTTTGTCAATGGCGACAAGTTTTACATCATGCCGACGGCTCAGGATCACAAGAGGGCCTACGATGGGGACAAGGGTCCCAATACAGGTGGTATGGGAGCCTATGCGCCAGTGCCTCACCTGCCACAAAGCGTGGTGGACCAGTCAGTTGAGACGATTATTAAGCCGGTTCTCAAAGGCATGATAGCTGAGGGCCGACCTTATCTTGGCGTGCTCTATGCTGGGCTGATTCTGACAGCAGATGGACCTAAGGTCATCGAGTTCAACTCGCGCTTTGGCGACCCAGAGACCCAGATTATCCTGCCGCGTTTGACGTCTGACTTTGCGCAGAACATCACGGACATTTTGGACAAGAAAGAGCCTGCTATCACTTGGTTGGATGAGGGCGTGACCCTTGGCGTGGTTGTCGCTTCAGAGGGCTACCCGCTGGACTATGAAAAAGGCAAGCCTCTGCCGGAGAAGACAGCTGGCGACATCATCACCTACTATGCAGGGGCTAAGTTTGCGGAAATAGCAGAGCACTGCTGTCGAATGGCGGCCGAGTGTACATGCTGGTCACCACGGCAGATACCGTCTCAGCTGCGCAGGAAAAAATCTACGACCAACTAAAAAAACAAGATACAACAGGCCTTTTTTATAGGCATGATATTGGTGGTAAGGCTTTGTAAATCAAATCTATGAAACTTTTAGCCGTGAGACTTAAAAATAGACTTCAGGTGTTTGAAAAATGAAAAATAGGTTGCTATTTTTAGAAGGTTCAAGCTTGACCTCACGAGAAACTTTGACAGTTTTGTTGAAAGAAGGCTATAAAATTGATGTGTTATCTCCTAGAAGATTTTCCATTGCATACTTCAGTCGTCTAACCCATAGAGTTCCGATAGTTGATGTGAATCGTTTTCCTGTAGATTATCTGAGACAGGTTAGTCAGTTGCTTCATAAAAGCAATTACAAGGCCATTTTGCCAACACATGAAGAAGGCTGGTTATTGGCAAATGGGAAACAATTTTTGCCTCAATCGCTACCAATCGCCCTTGCTGATAAAGAGCAGTTTAAAAAGTTGGCTGGAAAGATTGCTTTGCTGAAACTGCGGATTTATTAGGACTTCCCACACCTAAGTGGGAGTACGTGAAAGATGCAGACTCTATCCTGCTAGACTATCCTTATTGGCTGAAAGCAGATTATGGTACTGCCGGTCGCTCGGTTTATAAGATTTCAAGTAAGAAAGATTTGGCTGAAGTGACGAGCAAATTAACAGCGAGTGATGAGGAATGGATGGTTCAGCAAGACATAGTTGGAGACTATGGTCAGGTTCAAGCAGTGTTTGATCATGGAGAATTACTCGCAGTGCATTCTAGCGTAAAAGTAGGTTCTGGCGCGGGTGGTTCGGCTGCGGCAAGATTAAGCATAGAATCTAAAAGAACAAGAGAGCATGTTGAAAAATTAGGACAATATATACAATGGCATGGTTGCCTAACCCTAGATTTTATACGTAGGGGAGACCAATTTTACTATATAGAGTGTAACCCTAGAATGGTAGAGCCTGCTAACGCCTATAAAGCAGGAGTTAATTTTCCAAAAATCATGATAGAACTAGCCAGTCACAACTATGCTAAATCTGAGGTCATTCTTGGTCAAGCAGGTGTTGAGACGCATAGTCTGATGGCTTTGATTATTGGAACTGCTGAGAAGACGAAAAGTAGAAGAAAAATATTGCAGACAATAAAGTACTGGCTTTTAAGACGTGATAGTGAAGAAGTGTTGACACCTGTCTGGAAGGATTTGCCGAGCATTATACCTCTTGTGACAATTATACTTCGTTTATTGCTAAAACCTAAGAGTGTTGAAAATCTGGTTAATCAGACTGTTAAACATTATAGTGTTGAATCAGCCACTGTAAAAAATATTGAGCAAAAGAATTAGTTTATTCAGAGGAGAAAATATGAAACCAATTATTTCCATCATCATGGGCTCCAAATCTGACTGGGCAACCATGAAAAAAACCGCCGAAGTCTTAGACCGCTTCGGTGTAGCCTACGAAAAGAAAGTTGTTTCTGCCCATCGCACGCCGGACCTCATGTTTAGACATGCCGAAGAAGCTCGCAGTCGTGGCATCAAGGTCATTATCGCAGGTGCTGGTGGTGCAGCACACCTACCAGGTATGGTAGCGGCCAAAACCACTCTGCCGGTCATCGGTGTACCCGTCAAATCACGTGCTCTCAGTGGTCTGGACTCGCTTTATTCGATTGTGCAGATGCCAGGCGGTGTGCCAGTAGCAACTATGGCCATTGGGGAAGCAGGAGCAACAAATGCGGCTCTCTTTGCCCTCCGCCTTCTTTCAGTAGAGGACCAGGCCATTGCGACAGCTTTGGCAGATTTTGCTGAAGAACAAGGAAAAAAATCGCTGAGGAGTCTACAAATGAGCTCATCTAAAACAATCGGAATTATCGGTGGTGGTCAGTTGGGACAGATGATGGCCATTTCTGCTATCTACATGGGGCACAAGGTCATAGCGCTGGATCCAGCGGCGGATTGCCCAGCCTCTCGTGTAGCGGAAATCATCGTGGCTCCCTATAATGATGTGGATGCCCTGCGTCATCTAGCTGAGCGTTGCGATGTCCTGACCTATGAGTTTGAAAATGTTGATGCGGACGGTTTGGATGCCGTTATCAAGGATGGACAGCTCCCTCAAGGAACGGACCTGCTCCGCATTTCTCAAAATCGGATTTTTGAAAAGGACTTTCTTGCAAACAAGGCACAAGTCACCGTGGCACCCTACAAGGTCGTGACTTCTAGTCAAGGCTTGGCAGATATTGACCTGTCGAAAAACTATGTCCTCAAGACTGCGACTGGTGGTTACGATGGCCATGGTCAAAAGGTTATTCGTTCAGAAGCAGACTTGGAAGAAGCTTATGCGTTAGCCGACTCAGCAGACTGCGTTTTAGAAGAATTTGTCAACTTTGACCTTGAAATTTCCGTCATCGTGTCTGGAAATGGCACGGACGTGACGGTTTTCCCAGTTCAGGAAAATATCCACCGCAATAACATCCTGTCTAAGACCATTGTGCCAGCTCGCATTTCTGATAGTCTAGCTGAGAAAGCCAAAGCAATGGCGGTGCGAATCGCAGAACAGCTCAAGCTGTCTGGAACCCTCTGCGTGGAAATGTTTGCGACGGCTGATGACATCATCGTCAATGAGATTGCCCCACGCCCACACAACTCTGGCCACTACTCTATCGAAGCCTGCGACTTCTCGCAATTTGACACCCATATTCTCGGCGTCCTTGGAGCACCATTGCCAGCTATCCACCTGCATGCACCAGCCGTCATGCTCAACGTACTCGGCCAGCATGTCGAGGCCGCTGAAAAATATGCTACAGAAAATCCAAGCGCCCACCTCCACCTGTATGGTAAAATAGAAGCGAAGCACAACCGAAAGATGGGACATGTGACTGTGTTTAGTGATGCGCCGGATAGCGTGGTTGAGTTAGGGAAAGGGATTGATTTTTAAAATGATGGAAGAATTCGATGATGTATTTGAAGATGATATTACTACTCTGACATTTACTTATGCGGATGATGTAGTCATTCCAGAAATTCCGGATGCAGAAGGTATTCATATTGTAGAGATAACAAATAATCAGCTAGTTATAGAGCATACGCGCGATGATGATGAGGTCTATGATTATATAAAGAGTTTTGGATTAACAAGTCGCCCTATAAAACTTTCGATTGAATTTTGTGTTTATGAAGATTCTGAAGAAGAAGAAAATTTTTAGAATTTAATGGAGAAAATCTATGATTCAAATCATCGTTAATGCTTTTGTGGAAAAGGATAAAACTGGAGCTGTTGTAGAAGTCTTATTTGCTAGCAACAATCACGAAAAAGTGAAGGCCAAGTATGAAGAGCTAGTTGCTCAATACCCTGAAAACTATTTAGCAATTTATGATTTGCCGACGGAAACGGACTTGAACACACTAGATCACTATCCATCTGTATGGATTGGAAAAGACGAGTTAGAGGGATAAAGGTACAGTCTAAAATTAAAATAATTTTTATGAGGAGGAGAATACTTGAACGAAATGGAAAATAATTATTATAAAAGTCGGCCATTTAGGATCAGCGTTGCATTGATATTTATATATATGGGAATGAGCTACTTTTGTAATTATTTTACTCAACATATCTTCAAACGAGGATTTGGAGTTCCAATTTTTTTATTTGGAATTTTTAATTATAAATTGGTTTTTTTAGATTTAAAAAAACATTTTTGGGCTGAGCTAAGCCAAGATAATACTGGATTTACTGAGGAAGAGTTTGAAAATTATAAAAAGAGTACTAATTGTTTATTTGGGACTTTTTTTAGTTTTTAAATTCAATTATTTGGTTCTTTTTTTAACCTATTGTACAAATAATTTTTGAAGAAAAGTTGGTAGATTTTTTTGTGCTTGAATTTTTTTCTTTCATCCGTTTTATTTGTAGTGTTAATTGCTATATTTATACCACAACAAAGAGCAATATTAAAAATATGATAATAAGGGAATCAACAAAAATTTTTTTACCTTAATGTCTGGAATTGCTATGTTTATAAAGATAAAGGGATTAAAAAAATATTGATTTGTTTTTTTCTCAAATGCATCCAGTATTACGAATAATGAGTTAAATTTGGTAAAAAGAAGGCTTGTCTAATGAAGAGATTGATCAACTTGAAAATTTTTAAACTATATTCAGAACTGCCTAGGTATCGAGATAGTGTAGAGTTATCTTTTTACAACAATAGTAAAGAAAATAGTTAAAGTAACAGGTTCAATAACATTGTTTGGTTTTACTATATAAGTTGGGAAGATTGATATTTACAGAAATTAACAAGGAAAATAGGGAGAGTAATAATATTATAAGATTGTTACTTAATTATGGTAGTACAATTGCTTCGTTAGTTATTCTGATTCTACTCTGTTGGTTTGTAATATCTTTGGTTTTCTATGAACTTTCGTCTACACAAAAAAGAAAACAGATTGATTATATTTTTCCAAAGCTAGTTGAAGAAACTTTAGAAAAAAAGAGAAAAAATTAAATTTAAAAGTAAATAATTATAGGAGATATAAGGAGAAAACAAAAAATGATCAACCGTTACTCTCGCCCCGAAATGGCGAACATTTGGACTGAGGAAAATAAGTACAAGGCTTGGCTGGAGGTAGAGATTCTGGCTGATGAGGCCTGGGCTGAGCTGGGTGAGATTCCCAAGGAAGATGTGGCCTTGATTCGTGAGAAGGCAGGCTTTGACATTGATCGCATCTTGGAGATTGAGCAGGAGACGCGCCACGATGTGGTGGCCTTTACTCGGGCGGTTTCTGAGACGCTGGGTGAAGAGCGCAAGTGGGTGCACTATGGCCTGACCTCGACCGATGTGGTGGATACGGCCTACGGCTACCTCTACAAGCAGGCCAATGACATCATTCGCGAGGATCTGCGTCGCTTCACTGATATCATTGCGGAGCGGGCGCGGGAGCACAAGTTCACCATCATGATGGGACGGACTCACGGGGTGCATGCGGAGCCGACGACTTTCGGTCTTAAGCTCGCGACTTGGTACAGCGAAATGAAGCGCAATATCGAGCGTTTCGAGATTGCGGCTGCGGGTGTGGAAGCTGGGAAAATCTCTGGTGCGGTTGGGAACTTTGCCAATATTCCGCCATTTGTAGAAAGCTATGTCTGTGAGAAATTAGGCATCCGTCCGCAAGAGATCTCGACTCAAGTCCTGCCACGTGACCTCCACGCTGAATACTTCTCATCTCTAGCCTTGATTGCGACGTCTATCGAGCGTATGGCGACTGAGATCCGTGGTCTGCAAAAGTCTGAACAGCGCGAAGTCGAAGAGTTCTTTGCCAAGGGGCAAAAAGGTTCATCTGCTATGCCTCACAAACGCAATCCAATTGGCTCTGAAAATATGACTGGTCTGGCGCGTGTTATTCGCGGTCACATGGTGACAGCCTTTGAGAATGTCTCTCTCTGGCATGAGCGCGATATTTCCCACTCATCAGCTGAGCGGATTATCGCACCAGACACGACCATTCTTATCGACTATATGCTCAACCGCTTTGGCAATATCGTTAAGAACTTGACAGTCTTCCCAGAAAATATGAAGCGTAACATGAATTCAACCTTTGGTCTTATCTTCAGCCAGCGAGCTATGTTGACCTTGATTGAAAGGCATGACGCGGGAGCAGGCTTATGACTTGGTGCAGCCAAAGACTGCTCAGTCTTGGGACAATCAAGTGGACTTCAAGCCTTTGCTCGAAGCGGACCCAGAAGTCACTTCCCGTCTGACTCAGGAAGAGATTGATGAAATCTTCAATCCAACTTATTACACCAAGCGCGTAGATGAAATCTTCAAACGCGTAGGCTTAGATTAAATATAGAAATAGGCGCTTCTTACGAAGTGCCTATTTGCTTGTTCTTAAATTTGACTGGCCAGCTGCCCGATTTTCTTGAGCATTTCTTGGCGTTGTTGGTCTGTCTTGCGTTCTACTCCGTTGAGCTCTGTCAGTTTGACGGGAGAAATACCGCAAAGTTTCAGGACTTGATTTTTAAGCACCTTGCCGTAGTCTTGGACAAAAGGCAGGGCAAAGCCTGGTGTATTGTGGCTGACGATAATCCAGCCGGATTTCCCTTGAAGGTGGCCTTGGAGTCCGACTTTCTTATAAGAGTAGGCAAAGTCGGCAGCAAAGACGCGGTCGATAAAACCTTTGAGAATGGCCGGCATACCGCTCCACCAGATAGGGAAAATGAAAATCAGATGGTCTGCCCAAGTAATCAAATCCCTGTATTTGGCCATTTCAGGGTCTTTGTGCAGGTCACGGCGTCTATGTTCTTGGTCAAAGCGCAAGATAGGATCAAAATTTTCAGCATACAAGTCCAAGGTTTTCACCTCGTGCTTCTTAGAAAGATTGCTTTGAACTTCTTTGAGAATAGCAGCATTGAAGCCTGTTGAGCTGGGGTGGGTGTAAATAATCAAGGTTTTCATGATTGTTCTCCTTTGATATAAATGTCAAGCATGTGCTCGATCGTGCTTTGGATGTCTTGAGGATCAAGGTCTTGTCCGATAGGACTGTTGGCCAGAACAGCTAGACCTGTGATAAAGCTCCAAAAGTGAAAAAGACTTTCCGCTTCGCTATTGCTAAAATTCTCCTCCTCACGAAGCTTTAAAACAAGCTCCTTGAATTTATCAAATCCAGGCAGGTCAGACTCCAAGAGAATGGTGTCCTGGGTCACCTTCATATATTTAAAAGGGAATTTGATAAAAAGAGCTTCGAAAAAATGAGGATAGGTCTTGGCAAAAATAATGAAATTAAGACCAAGCTGATTTAGCTGATCACGCGCAGAACTGGTCACGTCAATATTTTCATTGATTTCCTGATTGAGAAAGAGCGAAAGCCGGGTCAAAACGACCTTGAGATAGCCTTCCTTACTCTCAAAATGGCGGTATGGAGTGCCGTGAGTTACACCACAGGCCTTGGCAACAGTTCTGAGCGAGAGCTGTTCAATCCCATGTTTTCCGATTTCGTCAATCCCCGTTTGAATGAGCTGTTCTTTCAGTTGGGCAGTATTGCGTTTCATTCATCTCCTCCAAAAGTATACACTGTCTACTTATCTGTCTTTAGTATACACTGTCTACTTTTTTTCTTGTCAAATAAAAAAATAAGCAAGACTATCACGTTATCCAAAATCTACAATGAAGCTCTTGCTGCCTATCTTTTTAAAAAAATGAAAAAGTTGCTGTGATACAAGTTCATATTACTAGTAGTAAGACAAGAGAGCACAAAAAAACACCCTTTTTGAGTCCCTAGCTCAATGTGCTAAAGGGTGTCTTTTTGATTTTTATTCTTTATCTTTAGTCTCTGGGACTTTCTTGAATTTCACTTTGAAATAGGCGGTTACATCATTTACCTCGTCTCGTGACTCTAAAGTCAATGTAAGAATGTCGCCTTCAATAGTATAGTTATACGTTTTTTTCATTTGTAACATCTGCAATAGAAAGTACGACTAATTGCAAAAATATTTGGTGTTTCAGGGAAGGTAATCGTATGATTCTTAGTATCGATTTTTACCATTTCTAAGTAAAGAATGAACCGTGTAATCATTGTCGTTAGGATCATAAGTAGTGTATTTCATACGGGATTGAAAAAGTTGCTAAATCTGTTTTTAACTTGCGAAATCTTGCCTTTATAAAAACCGTCTTTAGAAATAGTTGACGCAGAGTATTTCTTTAGGTAGTAATCGTAGAAATTACCGAGACAAGTTCGCATAGGAGCTGTGTATTCAAATTCAACATTATTGTTAGAAATATTCAATGTAGGTGCTAGATCTTTCCAGCCGTCAGAATAGCTTAGCCGCGTAGCCTTTTCTTCATCAAAGTCTTGATAGCCTAAACTACGTTCAACAGAACTTCTAAAGTCAACAGCTTCCCATTTTCCATCAAGGGTAGAGGTTTTGGCAGTGCTAGAGCTAGAGTTAGAGTTAGAATTATTTCCGCATCCTGTGAGTACAAAGAGAGAGCAACAAGCGATTAAGAATGCTTTCATATATTTTTTAAACATCTTTGCTTCTCCTTTCTATTTCTTCTCTTGTTTTTGAACTTGTTTGAAACGGAATTCAAAGTGAGCAGGGAGTCCTTCCTTTGTGGTGGTACCGTCTGCATAGAGATAGAGAATACCATCCTTGATCTCATAATTGTAAACGACTGGATCTAATTTATCGCCTACAGAAGCAGGGAAGGAATTAAGAATTGACAACCCTTCTTTAAATGAGATGGTTTGTTTGCTTTTATCAATATCTCCTGTTGCAGAATATCTGAAAATGCCACTGTCATTATCCATGCTTACTTTATATTGTTTGAATTCTTCAGAAAAACTTGACTCGCCTTTATAAACTTCTTTAATGAAATCAGCTTCTGTTGTTTTATCTTTATCTCTGTAAATTGAATAAAAGGCTTTTGCAAAAGGTGTGACATCGTAATCATAACTTAGGTTGACAGTATTTCCGTCAACTTTTAGTGCCATTTTAAAGTCTTTGAAAGCTTCAATGAATCTTGCAAAAGTGATGCCCTTCATACCTTTGGGAATGAACACTTTTTGAATCGATTCAAGTTCGTCTACAGATTCCCATTCTCCAGACAGGGTGGCCGTTTTCTGATCAGATTGAGCGACATTTTTGTCTGTCTTTTGGTTTTGTCCGCAGCCAGCAATCACGAAGAGTGTTAGGAGGGTGAAGAGAGTAAGAATCAATTTCTTCCATTGTCTAGACATTGTAATTCTCCTTTTTTTAGTTATAGTTTTTTATTACTTTTTTGGACTTGATTTTACCTTATTGAACTTCATTGGATATTCCAAATGAGTTTGTCTTGTTTTATAAAACATAATCTCGCACCACATGTGCCATTATTTGGCTTCATTATAACGTAATTCCTATAATTAAGCTAGTTAGATTCTACATTAAAAAGTAGAAATTGGTGAATTTCTGTTATCTAGATAAATTGAATATCAAAAGAAACTGTACCTATAAAAAAAATTCAAATTGATTTTTGGGGTTTAGAATAAATAATATAAAATGCAGATATTTTTGTTAAAAATCAAAAAGCCCATAAAAACATTGATTTCATAAGCTTTTTTTCGTTCTCTTAAATACTCTATCACTGATCATATACTGTCTAATATAACGGACCACTCCTAAATGATATTAATTTTATGGGATGTTAAGTCCTTTAAAAACAAGATTTCTAGTCATGTAGATGCTTTAAGGATCTAAAATAAGTTTTGCATATTCATCATTGTACACTAATTGCTTTTCAGGAAAATACTTATTTTTTGGAAAAAAACGATATTAGAAATTGAATGGTATTGGATTAATATCTCTAGAGAGTCTAAGGGGATGATGTGGGGTTCCATTCTTGTTTTTCTGAAGGCAATAGAGATTTGGTACTAATTCTTTAATAATTTTTTCCCTATCCATGTAAGTACCATTGTTTCCCCAGCAAGCAATTATTAAATCAGACTGTTTTACACATTCTAAAATATAATGATCATTATCTTTTCCTATAGGATCATCAATTAAATATATTTCTTTCGGATAAGTACTTCTAAAAGCAAATAAATTAGCCATAAGTAAAGTCCCATATCCCCAATCTTTTGCAAAATTTATGCATCTAGTAATTGTGGGATCATCAATATTTTCATCTGCTATTGAAGGGTTTAATCCAATAAATAAAACTGTAGGTTTTGTAGAGTCCCAAGTTCGAGACAGTGTGTAACGATAAATTTTGTCTTTAGATATATTAGCTTTCTTTTCCACGATTGTTTCTCCTTTTTTATATTATATACTATTGATTAAAAACATAGCTAAACTAGGTGAGAAAAAGGTAGAGTTTGAATTGAAATACAGTGCAATATATCGCATTTGGCAAAAAGAAAAACGCTTGAAATCAGCGTTTTTCTTCTGTATTGATTCGTATTAAATGCTTACTTCACTTCTATCTACAGTTTCTAAATCTCTAAATATAATAGAGCTGAAGCAGTGGTAAAACAAATCATCAACAAACTTGGTAATATCTTAGAAAATAATTTCTTTATAGTCCAAGTCGGTTTGCTTTAAATTATACTTTTTTCTTAAACATTTGCTACGAGTAGGTCTTTCTTGTGAGTAATTTTCATCAAAAAATTTCATAGATAAGTCCTATATATAATCATGGAAAAGTAGTAAAAATAGTTGTTATCCTAGTTGATTAAAAAAATCTCTGATTTCCTCATCTTTTATAAAATAATATATAATTTTCCCCTCTCTTCTAGTATCCAAGATGTTTTGATTGGCTAGTTTACGAAGATGGTGGGAGGCAGATGCCATACTGAGATTTAGTAAACAGGCTATATCACAGACACAGAGTTCTTCAACAGCAAGGAGATAAAAGATGATATTTATCTGTTTATTATCGGTAAACTTTGATAAAATACGAAGTGATTTTTGAACTTTTTCCTTTTCAAGGTAGTTCGTTGCGGTTGTAACATTTTGTTGATTAATAACATCCACTTGACAGATACTATCTTTTTTCATATTTTTTTCTCCTAGCCTAACACAGCCCATAGCATGTCAAAGCTGTTGTTTTCAATCAGGATATACATCCCCAATCCTAAATAGACAACGGCAATAAACCATCTGCTATATTTTTCCAAAGTTTCTCCAACAGAAGAGACTTGTGCCAATTTTTGGGCAGAAAAAACCAAGAGATAAATCATGACTAGAAAAGTAAGTAAAGTCACTATCAAATTCGCTAAATTTAAGGTGGTAAAATATGGGACAAAGACACCAATATTGTCAGCGCCACAACTTGCAAAAGTAATCATAGCGACTAGAAAAAAATCAGGTTTTTTTATTGTCTTTTTCGCAAACCATCTTTTGCAATAGCTTCTCCATCAGAATCTCCTAAAAGCAAAACTTTGAGGCCTAGGAAAATTGGAATCAAACCGAGTAAACCTAAAATCTCTTTACTAGGAATATAATTTAAGACAAATGCAAAAAGCAAACTTAGGAATATTAGACTAACAGAGCCTAGAAATTGTCCTAAATAGATGTTAATGATGTCCTTTCTACTTTTTCTTTTGGCAAAAAATAACATTAGGATAATAAGTAAGTCTACGGCTGTCCCAGAATACAGGATTATTGAAGTAACAATATTTTGAATCATAAAACACCTCATTCAAATATATTTTTGAATGTATTCTAACATTAAACTTTGTAGATGTCAACTTCAGCTCCATCAAAATATAGATAAGAAGGTAGTGTACCAAATATTAAAAAACCCTGCCATCGAAATTATAGCAGGGCTTAACTTCAATATCCAGATGATATATTTATCTAAAAAAGGTAGAGAAAAAGGTAGAGTTAGAATTGAAATACAGTGCAATATATCGCATTTGGCAAAAAGAAAAAACGCTTAAAATCAGCGTTTTTCTTATGTATTGATTCATATTGAATGCTTATTTAACTTCTGTAAACACAACGTGTTTGCGAAGTTTTGGTGAGTATTTCTTCAATTGAAGACGGTCTGGAGTGTTACGTTTGTTTTTAGAAGTAAGGTACAAGCGTTCACCAGATTCTTTGTGTTCAAGTGTAATATTTACGCGCATGGTATCTCCCTTCTATTATTCAGCTGCAGCAGCTTTAGCGATCTTACGTCCTTTGTAGTATCCTTTAAGTGATACACGGTGAGAACGTGAGTAATCTCCAGTAGTTTCGTCAAAAGTTACAGATGGAGCTGTTACTTTGTAGTGAGTACGACGTTTGTTTTTCTTCGCTTTTGAGGTGCGACGTGCAGGTACTGCCATTGTTTGTTTCTCCTTTTAGTTTATGAATTCGATTCAGTTTGATGATTTACATCAACTTTAACAGTATATCAAAAGTTTTTTGTAAAGTAAAGTTACTTGACAGATTTTTTTATTTAATTTGAAAATAGCAGAGCAATTATTTTTATAAAATTCTGAAAATTTAAAAATTTCCTCCTGTTCATTTGAGGGGAAGTGTGGTATAATATAGGACACAAAGACCACTGATAGGAAGGGAATAGACATGACAGATAAGCTAGAAAACCGTCATAGAAGTAAGATCTACGATAGCATGGTTAAATCACCAAACCGTGCCATGCTTCGGGCTACAGGAATGACGGATAAAGATTTTGAAACACCTATTGTAGGGGTGATTTCGACTTGGGCAGAAAATACACCTTGTAACATGCACCTGCACGACTTCGGCAAGCTAGCAAAAGAAGGAGTTAAATCTGCTGGTGCATGGCCAGTTCAATTTGGAACCATCACGGTCGCAGACGGGATTGCCATGGGGACACCAGGAATGCGCTTCTCTTTGACCTCTCGTGATATCATTGCAGACTCCATCGAGGCTGCAATGGGCGGGCACAATGTGGATGCTTTTGTAGCTATCGGTGGCTGTGACAAGAATATGCCTGGCTCTATGATCGCCATTGCCAACATGAATATCCCAGCTATTTTCGCTTACGGTGGAACGATTGCACCTGGAAACCTTGATGGAAAAGATATTGACTTGGTTTCCGTATTTGAAGGAATCGGAAAATGGAATCATGGGGATATGTCCGAGGAGGACGTGAAACGTCTCGAGTGTAATGCCTGCCCTGGCCCTGGAGGCTGTGGTGGTATGTACACGGCCAATACTATGGCGACGGCTATTGAAGTTCTGGGTATGAGCCTGCCAGGCTCCTCTTCTCACCCAGCTGAATCAGCTGATAAGAAAGAGGATATCGAAGCAGCTGGACGTGCGGTTGTTAATATGCTTAAGATGGGGTTGAAACCTTCTGATATCTTGACGCGCGAAGCCTTTGAAGATGCGATCACAGTGACCATGGCTCTGGGTGGCTCTACTAATGCTACTCTGCACTTGCTAGCTATGGCTCATGCGGCCAATGTTGAGCTGACACTGGACGACTTTAATGTCATTCAAGAGAAGGTACCGCATTTGGCTGACTTGAAACCATCTGGTCAGTACGTCTTCCAAGACCTTTATGAGGTTGGTGGAGTGCCTGCTGTGATGAAATATCTCTTGGCGAATGGCTTCTGCACGGGGATCGTATCACTTGTACTGGTAAGACGGTAGCGGAAAATCTGGCAGACTTTGCGGATCTGACACCAGGTCAAAAAGTCATCATGCCACTTGAAAATCCAAAACGTGCAGACGGTCCATTGATCATCTTGCATGGTAATCTGGCTCCAGACGGCGCTGTTGCTAAGGTTTCTGGTGTTAAAGTACGTCGTCACGTCGGACCAGCCAAGGTATTTGACTCAGAAGAAGCCGCTATTGATGCAGTGTTGGCCGATGAAGTAGTCGATGGTGATGTGGTTGTAGTTCGTTACGTTGGACCAAAAGGTGGCCCTGGTATGCCTGAAATGCTGTCACTTTCTTCTATCATTGTAGGGAAAGGTCAAGGGGACAAAGTTGCCCTTCTGACAGACGGCCGCTTCTCAGGTGGTACTTACGGTTTGGTTGTCGGACACATTGCTCCGGAAGCTCAGGATGGTGGCCCAATCGCTTATCTCCGCACAGGCGATATAGTCACGGTTGACCAAGATACCAAGGAAATTTCCATGGCTGTCTCTGATGAAGAGCTGGCAAAACGTAAGGCAGAAACGACCATTCCACCGCTTTATAGTCGCGGGGTACTTGGTAAATATGCCCATATGGTATCCTCTGCCGCTAAAGGTGCTGTTACGGACTTCTGGAAACCAGAAGAAACCGGCAAGAAATAGCCGATGTATAACAAAAGAACCCGCTAGCTTTCTAGCGGGTTCAATATTTTTATTTCAATGTTTTTCTATTTAGGACTAATCCCTAGTGCAATACGACCAAAACGGCTGATACGGGTGATTTTCCAAGCAGGTGACCAAGTAACCTCGACAGAGACACTTTCGATCTCATCGATCTTCTTAAGGGAATCCATGATAGCGATGGGGAGGCTCTCAGCACAGTCACAGGCTGTGTCCGTAAGGTCATGACAATCTTGCAGTGACCATTTTCGTCTAGGTTGATCTCATAAATCAGACCTAGGTTGTATACATCTAGCTCGACGTCTGGATCGTAAATGCGTTCGAGTTTTTCTACTAATTTATCCTGAATGGCAGCTGCTCGGTCGTTGATTTTGATATCGTCTCTCATAGGTATCTCCTTCTATCTGGCTGGAATTGTTTTTATTTTCTCACAATTCTGACATTTTTTCAAGATATTTTCCATAATGAAAACGGATTTAATTCTTACTGCCGGAAAATGCCATTTGTACTCCTAAAAATGCTGGACTTGTGGTAAAATATAGGTACTAAAGAAGACAGAGGTGAGAAGATGAAATTACAAAAACCAAAGGGAACTCAAGATATTCTCCCACAAGAGTCTGCCAAGTGGCAATATGTCGAAGAATTTGCTCGTGAGACATTTAGGAAATACAATTATGCTGAAATTCGTACTCCTATTTTTGAGCATTATGAAGTTATCAGCCGTTCTGTTGGAGATACGACAGACATCGTGACCAAGGAAATGTATGACTTCTATGATAAGGGCGACCGCCACATCACGCTTCGTCCGGAAGGGACAGCTCCTGTCGTTCGTTCTTATGTGGAAAACAAGCTCTTCGCACCAGAAGTTCAAAAGCCTGTCAAGCTCTACTATATGGGCTCTATGTTCCGCTATGAACGTCCCCAAGCTGGTCGTCTGCGGGAGTTTCACCAGATTGGAGCAGAGTGCTTTGGATCTAGCAATCCAGCAACAGACGTAGAAATGATCGCTATGGCAGCTCAATTCTTTAAGGAAATTGGGATCACCAATGTCAGCTTAGAGTTAAATACACTGGGTAATCCTGAGAGTAGAGCAACTTACCGTCAGGCCTTGATTGATTATCTGACTCCACTGAAGGCTAGTCTGTCTGCAGATAGTCAACGTCGCTTGGAGGAAATCCTCTGCGCGTGCTGGATTCTAAAGAGCCTGAGGATAAGGTGGCAGTAGAGGGTGCTCCGTCTATTCTGGACTATCTGGATGAGGAGAGCAGTGCCTACTTTGCGGCTGTTCGCTCTATGCTAGAGACCTTGCAAATTCCTTATGTCATCAATACCAACATGGTCCGTGGTTTGGATTATTACAATCACACGATTTTCGAATTTACTACTGAGGTGGCCGGTAGTCAGTTGACCATTTGTGCCGGTGGCCGTTATGATGGGCTAGTTGCCTACTTTGGCGGTCCTGAGACACCAGGTGTCGGCTTTGGTATGGGCTTAGAACGTTTACTTCTCGTATTGGATAAGCAAGGTGTGGAGCTTCCAATTGAGACGGGTCTGGACGCTTATATTGCTGTTTTGGGAGCTGGTGCCAATGGCAAAGCTTTGGAATTAGTCCAGTCTCTCCGAGCACAAGGTTTTGCGGCTGAACGGGACTATTTGGACCGCAAGATTAAGGCCCAGTTCAAATCAGCGGATATCTTCCAAGCGAAGACTATTATTACCCTTGGAGAGAGCGAGCTAGAAAGTGGCGAGCTGACTGTCAAAAATAATGAGACGCGTCAAGAAGTGACAGTGGCACTCGAAGCTATTAAGACAGATTTTCAGGCTGTTTTGGCCCAAATTGGACTCTAAGCAAGTGAAAGCAACAGGTGCTGGAATTCTATTCCAGCCCTCTGTTTTAGTTGAACAATTACAAACGATTATCTACAAAGGAATATTGAATGAAAAAAATAGTCATGCTCTCCCTTATTCAGGCAGTAGCTTTATTTATCATAACAGGTCTTCTGTGTTTATTTATTAGGGGAGATTTCTTTTTCCGCTATCTAGCTCCTATATTTGGCTTGGCGGCAGGTCTTTTTCGGTTTTTAACAGCTATGGTCAGCAAGGCCTTGGCACCTGCTTTATTTGAAAAGGGCAAGAAGGAAGACTAGGCTTGAATTGACATATTGTAAGGTCTGCTATTTAACAAAAATGATTTTTCTAAAAAAATCCTGAGGGACAAGCTTATCCCTCTATCTTTATGGTAAAATAGAACAAGAATTAAAAGTTTGGAGAAAAATAATGAAACGTTCGATGTATGCTGGACGTGTTCGCAAGGAGCACGTAGGTCAAGAAATCACTTTGAAAGGCTGGGTTGCTCGTAGACGAGACTTGGGTGGCTTGATTTTCATTGATTTGCGAGACCGTGAAGGCATCATGCAGCTGGTTATCAATCCTGAGACTGTTTCAAAGGATGTGATGGAGACAGCAGAAAGTCTGCGCAGTGAGTTTGTCATCGAGGTGACAGGTCAAGTGGTAGCCAGAGAGCAAGCTAATGATAAATTGGCAACAGGTGCTGTAGAATTACATGTGCAAAGCCTGGAGGTTCTAAATACCGCTAAAACAACTCCCTTTGAGATTAAGGACGGCATTGAAGCCAATGACGATACACGTTTGCGTTACCGCTACCTCGACCTTCGTCGTCCAGAGATGTTGGAAAATCTCAAACTTCGTGCTAAGGTGACCCACTCTATTCGTAACTACTTGGATGAGTTGGAGTTTATCGATGTGGAGACGCCCTTCCTTTCTAAGTCAACGCCAGAAGGAGCGCGTGACTATTTGGTGCCATCTCGTGTCAATAAAGGTCATTTCTACGCTCTTCCTCAAAGCCCTCAAATCACTAAGCAACTCTTGATGAATGCTGGTTTTGACCGTTACTATCAAATCGTCAAATGTTTCCGTGACGAGGACTTACGTGGAGACCGCCAGCCTGAGTTTACCCAGGTCGACTTAGAAACTTCATTCCTAACAGAGCAAGAAATCCAAGACATCACAGAGGGCTTGATTGCACGAGTGATGAAAGAAACAAAAGGAATCGAAGTGACGCTTCCATTCCCCCGTATGAAGTATGATGATGCCATGGCTCTTTACGGTTCTGACAAACCTGATACCCGTTTTGACATGTTGCTTCAGGACTTGACAGAAGTGGTTAAAGGTGTGGACTTTAAAGTCTTCTCAGAAGCACCTGCCGTGAAAGCCATTGTGGTCAAAGGAGCTGCGGATAACTATTCACGTAAAGACATCGACAAGATGACTGAAGTAGCCAAACAATACGGTGCCAAAGGTCTTGCTTGGGTCAAGGTAGTTGATGGAGAATTAAATGGACCAGTTGCTAAGTTCTTGACTGGCATCCAAGAAGACTTGTCGACAGCTCTTGGCCTTGAAGACAAGGACTTGGTTCTCTTTGTAGCGGATACGCTTGAAGTGGCGAATGCAACACTTGGTGCCCTTCGTGGACGTATCGCTAAAGAGCTTGGCTTGATTGATAACGATAAATTCAACTTCCTTTGGGTTGTTGACTGGCCAATGTTTGAATGGTCTGAAGAAGAAGGCCGCTACATGAGTGCCCACCATCCGTTCACTCTTCCACAGGCAGAGACTGCTCACGAATTAGAGGGTGATTTGGCCAAGGTCCGCGCTATTGCTTATGATATCGTCTTAAACGGTTATGAGCTTGGTGGTGGTAGTCTTCGTATCAACCAAAGAACTCCAAGAACGGATGTTCAAGGCTCTTGGATTCTCAGCTGAAGAAGCTAATGATCAATTTGGATTCCTTTTGGAAGCCATGGACTATGGTTTCCCACCACATGGTGGTTTAGCTATCGGGCTTGACCGCTTTGTGATGCTCTTAGCAGGAGAAGAAAATATCCGTGAAGTGATTGCCTTTCCTAAGAACAACAAGGCGACAGACCCAATGACACAGGCTCCGAGTCCTGTGGCTGCAAAACAGTTAGATGAACTGAGTTTACAAGTGGAAGTAAATGAAAAAGACTAAGTTTTATAAAATCCTACGTTATAGGCTTCGCCGATTGGCCTATAATTTTCGGCTCTTGAAAGTGCTACAGAGCATTTCTAAGGAGAAATATGATGAGAAAATCTCGGCTTCGATTGTCTATGGTTTTCTCTCAGCTGTTGCTGTGAATTTCTTTTTTCAGCCTGGGCATGTTTATTCTAGTGGGGCAACAGGTCTAGCTCAGATTTTTTCTGCCTTGAGTGAGAGATTTATTGGGATGACAATTCCAGTTTCCCTTACATTTTATTTAATCAACATTCCCCTGATGATTGTGGCCTGGTATCAAATTGGACATAAGTTTACAGTTTTCACCTTCATAACTGTCAGTATGAGTTCCTTTTTTATCCAGATTGTTCCAGAGGTGGTTTTAACACAGGACCCTATTATCAATGCTCTTTTTGGGGGCGTCGTGATGGGGACTGGTGTTGGCTTTGCCTTGAAAAATAATATTTCTAGTGGCGGAACGGATATTGTCAGTTTGACTGTTCGTAAGCGGACAGGCCGTAATGTCGGTAGTATTTCCTTCATGGTGAATGGGGTGATTATGCTGATTGCAGGTCTGACTTTTGGCTGGACCTATGCACTTTATTCGATGATTACCATCTTCGTATCCAGTCGGGTAACAGATGCTGTATTTACTAAGCAAAAGAAAATGCAGGCCATGATTATTACCAGTTGTCCAGATAAGGTTATTGAGAAAATCCACAACCGCTTGCATCGAGGAGCTACCATGATCAATGGTGCAGAAGGAACCTACAATCATCAGGAAAAGGCAATTCTGATCACAGTAATTACTCGGGCTGAGTACAATGAATTTAAATACATTATACGTAAAACCGATCCGCAAGCCTTTGTCTCTGTTTCAGAGAACGTCCATATCTTAGGACGTTTTGTGGAGGAATAAGCAAGTAATTGTTGCTTGGATATAACATAACAAATGCACCTTTTTAGGAGGTGCATTTGTTTTACAAATAAAAATAAGACGAATGAAGCAGTAGATTATTCTATGGTCGCTCTTTGATAATATTGTTAGAAAATGCTGTGAAAAAAATGCTAAATCAAGCTGGATCAGTTAGAATACGGCTGGTTGAAAAAATTAAAAATGCGCCCTTTAGAGCGCATTTTTAGCTTCTTACATTTTTTCTGGAGCATCAACACCAAGTAGGCGGAGAGCTTCTTTTAGGACTACGGCTGTAGAGTAGCTGAGGGCTAAACGGCTATCGCGTTCTGGGCTTTCGTCCAAGATCCGTGTGTGTGCATAGTATTTGTTGAAGGCTTGAGCCAAGCTAATAGCATACTTAGCGATCAATGATGGCTCATAGTTATCTGCAGCACGTTTTACAACACGGCTGAAGTCTTGAAGGAGCTTGATGATTTCCCAGCTTTCAGCATCGTTTAGACGATAGTCAGCATTTGCATCAGGTGTGAAGTCTGCCTTACGAAGGATAGATTGAATACGAGCATAAGCGTATTGGATGTAAGGGCCGGTTTCTCCTTCAAAGGATACCATGGCTTCCAAGTCAAAGTCATACCCATTGCGACGGTCTGTCTTCAAATCGTAGAATTTAACCGCACCGACACCAACTGCATGAGCAACAGCTTCTTTGTTTCAAGTTCTGGATTCTTGTCTTCAATTTGAGATTTTGCACGGCTAATTGCTTCTTGCAAGGTTGGCTCAAGAAGAATGATATTTCCTTTACGTGTAGACAGTTTTTGACGGTTCTTAGTAACGAGACCGAAATCTACGTGAGTCATATCATCGCTCCAGTCAAATCCCATCTTCTTAAGGACAGCTTTAAGCTGGCGGAAGTGGTTAGACTGTTCTTGACCTACGACATAGATACTTTTGACGAAGTTGTAGGTACGAGCCCGGTACATGGCAGTTGCAATATCACGAGTGATGTAAAGCGTAGCTCCGTCAGATTTTTTGATCATAGCTGGAGGAAGGTTGACATCATCAAGGTTGACAATGCTAGCACCTTTTGATTCTTCCAAAAGGCCTTTTTCTTCAAGGATTTTAATTCCTTCATCCATCTTGTCGTTGTAGAAGGCTTCCCCGTTTAAGCTGTCAAACTCAACCCCGAGAAGTTCATAGATACGGTTGAATTCCACCAAGCTTTCGTCACGGAACCATTGCCAAAGTTCAGTTGCTTCTGGATCACCATCTTCTAACTTTTTAAACCACAAGCGTCCTTCGTCATCCAAGGCAGGGTCGTTTTCGATTTCGGCATTGATACGGACATAGAGTTGTAGCAGTTCGTCGATAGGATTTGCTTCGACAGCTTCCTTGCTTCCCCATTTTTTATAAGCGACCATGAGGAGACCGAATTGTTTACCCCAGTCACCCAAGTGGTTGATTTTGATGGTATTGTAGCCCATTTTGCGGAAGATGTTAGAAAGAGCATCTCCGATAACGGTAGAGCGCAAGTGACCAACTGAGAAAGGCTTGGCGATGTTTGGACTTGAAAGGTCGATAGTAACATTTTCGCCCTTGCCTTCATTTTGTTGTCCGTAGTCAGCCCCTTCTTTAACTACTTCTTTAATAACTTGACCGGAAATCTCAGCCTTGTTCAAGAAAAAGTTGACATACGGTCCAGTCGCGACAACCTTGTCAAAGTGAGTTGTGTCAATCTTTTCGACAATATCAGCTGCAATAGCTTGAGGAGCCTTGCGTTCTACTTTGGCCAATGAGAAAGCAGGAAAGGCGATATCTCCTAAATCAGAACTTTTTGGCTGTTCGAGTAAATTTAAAATAGCGTCTTGGTCCAGGCTGTCAATCACCTTGGCCAATTCGCTGGCAATGATTTGTTTATTATCCATAGGTGCTCCTTTGAGTCTTTAATATTACTATTTTATCACATTTTTAAAGGAATCTTCAAATTTTTTGGGTATCATAACAATTTTTTGGTATAATTTAGAGTATAAATATACAACTACCGAGGGGAAAATGAAAAAGAAAAAACGTCATGACTTAATCAAGAAAATGATTAAAGAGGAGAAGTTAGGGACACAAAAAGATATCCAGACACGTCTGGAAGAAGAGGGTATTTATGTAACTCAGACGACTTTATCCCGCGATTTGCGAGAAATTGGTCTAATTAAAGTCAAGAAAAACGGCCAGCTCTATTATGTTTTAGCGCAAGAAACGGCTCGAATTGATTTGACTGAGGTTTTGTCTTACCATCTTAGAGGGGTAGCCCGTGCGGAATTTACTTTGGTTTTGCATACACGCTTGGGAGAAGCTGCAGTGCTGGCTAACATCATTGATGAAAATAGGGATGAGAGGATTTTAGGTTCCTTAGCAGGTGCCGATACACTCCTGTTAATTTGCCGTAACCAGGATACTGCCAAAGAAATCGAAGAGCAGATTTTAGCAAAGATGTAAATTGAAGAATGAAATAGGGCTGAGACAAAAGTTTCAACCTTTTTCTATTTATGGTAAAATCAGGTAAGATGATCTTGAGTAATCAGTAGTGTTCATGCTATAGCAAAAGGTGCTCAGGATTTAAGTGACTAGAGAGTTGGAGCCTACAGGCCTAACTTGTCAACGAGAGAGGAAACTATGGCAACAGAAAAAATATCGCCAGGTATGCAGCAGTACTTGGATATTAAAAAAGACTATCAGGACGCCTTCCTGCTGTTTCGTATGGGGGATTTCTATGAGTTGTTTTACGAGGATGCTGTTAATGCGGCACAGATTCTCGAGATTGCCCTGACTAGCCGTAATAAGAATTCAGAAAATCCCATTCCAATGGCGGGTGTACCTTATCACTCTGCCCAGCAATATATTGATGTTTTGATTGAGTCTGGTTATAAGGTTGCCATTGCAGAGCAGATGGAAGATCCTAAACAGGCCGTGGGAGTGGTCAAACGCGAGGTGGTCCAGGTTATTACGCCGGGTACGGTAGTGGATTCTAGTAAGCCAGTCGGAGAAAATAACTTTTTGGTTGCTTTGGATAGGCAGGATCAAGCTTATGGCTTGGCCTATATGGATCTGGCTACGGGAGAATTTCAGGTAACCAGCCTATCAGATTTTGACCAAGCTTGTGGAGAAATTCGAAATCTCCGAGCTCGGGAAGTGGTCGTGGGTTATTGCTTGTCAGAAGATGAGCAGCAGGTTTTGTCAAAACAAATGAATTTACTTCTGTCAGAAGTCGAGGAAGCAATGGAGGACGTTCAGCTCTTAGGAGATGAGTTGTCTTCTTTAGAAAAGCAGACGGCAGGGAAGCTTTTGGCCTATGTTTTTCAGACACAGATGCGGGAGCTCAGCCATCTCAAAAAGGCCCATCATTATGAGATAAAAGATTTTCTTCAGATGGACTATGCGACAAAGACCAGTCTGGACTTGACTGAAAATGCCCGTACGGGTAAGAAGCATGGTAGTCTTTTTTGGCTCATGGATGAAACAAAAACAGCCATGGGAGGACGCTTGCTTCGTTCTTGGATCCAGCATCCCTTGATCGATAAGGGACGAATCATCAAGCGTCAAGATGTCGTTCAGGTCTTTCTGGATTATTTCTTTGAGCGGAGTGATTTGGCAGATAGTCTCAAGGGCGTCTATGATATTGAACGCCTGGTAAGCCGTGTGTCATTTGGCAAGACCAATCCCAAGGACCTCCTGCAATTGTCTTCTACTCTGAGCCATGTTCCTCAGATTCGGTCAATTTTAGAAACGATTGAAAGCCCAGCTTTGGAGAGTTTGGTGGCAAGGCTAGATGCGATTCCTGAGCTGGAAAATCTAATCAGCTCTGCTATTGACCCAGACGCTCCACAAGTAATTACTGAGGGCAATATCATTCGAACTGGTTTTGACGAGACCTTGGACCAGTATCGTTTGGTCATGAGAGAGGGGACTAGCTGGATTGCGGACATTGAAGCCAAGGAGCGAGTGGCAAGTGGTATTGCTAATCTGAAGATTGACTATAACAAGAAAGATGGTTACTATTTCCATGTAACCAATTCTCAACTAGGCAATGTCCCTAGCCATTTTTCCGAAAAGCAACCTTGAAAAATTCTGAGCGTTTTGGTACGGAAGAGCTGGCGCGCATTGAAGGCGAGATGTTGGAGGCGCGTGAGAAGTCTGCTAATCTGGAATATGAGATCTTCATGCGCATTCGTGAAGAGGTCGGAAAATATATTCAACGGCTACAAGCCTTAGCTCAAACCCTAGCTACGGTCGATGTTTTACAGAGCTTTGCGGTTGTGGCTGAAAGTCAACACTTAGTCCGTCCAAGTTTTACAAGCAGTCGTAGTTTGCAGATTAAAAAAGGCCGTCATGCGGTTGTCGAAAAAGTCATGGGAGCCCAAAGCTACATCCCAAATAGTATCGAACTGGATCAAGAAACAGATATTCAGCTGATTACTGGACCAAATATGAGCGGGAAGTCAACCTACATGCGACAGCTGGCAATGATTGTCATCATGGCTCAAATGGGATCGTATGTACCAGCAGAAGTAGCCAGTCTTCCGATTTTCGATGCTATCTTTACACGAATAGGTGCGGCAGATGATTTGGTGTCTGGTCAATCGACCTTTATGGTTGAAATGATGGAAGCTAACCGGGCTATTCGTCAAGCTAGCGAACGTTCACTTATTCTCTTTGATGAGCTAGGGCGTGGAACAGCGACTTATGATGGGATGGCTTTGGCGCAAGCAATTATTGAGTATATTCATGATCGTACCAAGGCCAAGACTCTTTTTGCAACCCATTATCATGAGTTGACAGGCCTGTCAAGTAGCTTGACACGATTAGAAAACGTCCATGTGGCAACTCTAGAAAAAGATGGCCAAGTGACATTTTTGCATAAGATTGAAGCAGGACCTGCTGACAAGTCCTATGGGATTCATGTTGCAAAAATTGCTGGTTTGCCAAAAGATTTACTGACAAGGGCAGATGCGATTTTGACAGATTTGGAAAATCAAGAGAAAAGAGAGGCTTCTCTTCCAGCGTCTAGAACGGACTCCCAAAAAGTGTCTGAGCAGATGTCGCTTTTTGTAGAAGAAACGGAAAATCCAGTCCTGACTGAACTACGAGACTTGGACATCTACAATATGACTCCTTTGGAAGTCATGGCAGCCGTGGCCGAGTTGAAGAAGAAGTTGTAAAAACAAAGAACAGACTTGTGAAATTAACAAGTCTGTTCTTTTTATTTCTCACGATTTGCTAGATAAGCTGCTATTAATTTTTTGAATTTTACGGTAGGTGAGGTAGTAGATAACGCCTGAAATAATCAGATAGATGAGAGTGAATTCCCCGACGGCAGTTAGTGTCAGGCTAAGTATTTTTTCTCTTGGGAAAAATCCAGCTAGGTTGGCCAAAAGTGCAAAGGTCAGAATCATCACGCCATAGTGGCTGACGACGGAGCGCAGGATGCTCCAGTCTCTTTGGAAGAAGCTTCCGCTCCATCTGAAAATAGCTCCCATGATAAACCAGATAAGCAGGCAGTAGAGCATGATGAGGGAAACATGGACATGCTGGCTCAAAAAGAAGTGGCCGATAGGAGAGCGAGGGTGCAGCGGTAGATAAGCTGGATTGTAAAAATAAGAAACAATCATGGAGAAGAAGAGACCGATGAAAATCCCTCCAATCCCTCCGAAAAAGAGTTCTTTAAGACGAGTTTTCATAATTGCAACCTTTCTTTGATAGATTTAAGATAGCGGCGGGACGAGTATGTCTGATCACCGTTTCAGAAATATTTGAATCAGACCATTTGGAGTCAGCTTGAGGTGGCTGATTTGCCGGCTGTTGATAATCTCCGACTGAGAAATCTGCAGGAAATAGTCCGGCAGGACTTGTAGCAACTGATAAAGAGCTTGTTGAGCTCGATAGCTGTCTTTTGCCGTTCGGACCCGGACCTGACGATTTTCTGTATAGATTCGGTGGATTTCTTTAGCATCCAGTAGATAGATTTCGTCTTCTTTCTTGACATGAATCTTGTCTTCTTTGCCTAGATGTTGAGCAAAGTGGACCAATTCCTGAATGCTTTCAGTCATGAGGCGAGCCTCAATGCTGACGGAGTCTTCGGTGACTTGAGAATCGATTCTTAGCTTAACTTTCATAACTTCCTCCTTTCGCCTTTATTAAACCGCAACTTGGCAGCGAAAACAAGCCCTTTTGTCTATGTGGCAGCTATTTGTGTCTATCTGGTTTGTCTTGTGAGCAGAGTGGTTGAGAAAAGGCTGCCTTCTGATAGAAAGAGCCCAATGTGTTATAATAGATAGCAGAACAAATACGGAGAAAATGATGTCAAAAATTATCGAACTTCCAGAAATTCTAGCCAATCAGATTGCGGCTGGTGAGGTCATTGAGCGGCCCAGTAGCGTGGTCAAGGAGCTAGTGGAAAATTCAATTGATGCGGGTGCAAGCCAGATTACCATCGAAATCGAGGAGGCTGGACTCAAGACTATCCAGGTGACAGATAATGGTGAGGGCATAGATCACGAAGATGTCCCTCTGGCCCTTCGCCGCCATGCTACCAGTAAAATCAAGAAACAGGCGGATCTCTTTCGGATTCGGACACTGGGTTTTCGTGGCGAGGCCATTCCTTCCATTGCTTCTGTATCGCGTTTTACCATTGAGACTGCAACAGAAAATGGCCAGCACGGGACTTTGCTAGTTGCCCAAGGCGGTGAGATAGAAGAGCACGAGCCTACCAGCAGTCCAGTGGGAACGAAAATCAAGATAGAAGATCTTTTCTTCAATACTCCCGCTCGGCTCAAGTATATGAAGAGCCAGCAGGCTGAGCTGTCCCATATCGTTGATGTGATTAATCGGCTCAGTCTGGCCCATCCGGAAGTAGCTTTCACCCTTATCAGTGACGGCCGCGAAATGACACGGACTGCCGGCAGTGGCAATCTGCGTCAGGCTATTGCAGGCATCTATGGTCTGGCAACAGCTAAGAAAATGGTGGAAATCTCTGCTTCAGACTTGGACTTTGAGGTGAGCGGCTATGTCAGTCTGCCTGAGTTGACTCGTGCGAATCGGAATTATATTACGATTCTCATCAACGGCCGCTACATTAAGAATTTCCTGCTCAATCGTGCTATTTTGGACGGCTACGGCAGCAAGCTTATGGTAGGTCGCTTTCCGCTAGCGGTCATCAATATTCAGATTGATCCTTACCTAGCCGATGTCAATGTCCATCCGACCAAGCAAGAGGTGAGGATTTCTAAAGAGCGGGAACTCATGGCCTTGATTTCGCAAGCCATTGCGACTAGTCTCAAGGAGCAGGACCTTATCCCGGATGCTTTGGAAAATCTAGCCAAATCAACTGTTAAGCGTGCGACTAAGCCCGAACAGACCAGTCTTCCGCTGAAAGAAAATCGCCTCTACTACGATAAGGAGCAGAATGACTTTTTCCTCAAGCCACAGGTGGCCGAGCAGCAGCTATCCTTTGAAGAATCAGCAAAGCCTATTCAGGCAAATACTGACGAAAAAGCAGAACCGCAACCGACTTCAGTCAAATTTGCAGAGAGAAAGCTAGTCAGCTATGACCAACTACTAGACCATCCAGAGCTAGACCAGGCTAGTCTGGAGCGGGCTGTGGATAAGTTGGAACAGGAAGAGAAGTCAAGCTTCCCAGAGTTAGAATATTTCGGCCAGATGCATGGTACCTATCTCTTTGCTCAGGGCAAGGGTGGTCTTTACATTATTGACCAGCATGCTGCTCAAGAGCGGGTCAAGTATGAGTATTATCGGGAGAAGATTGGGGATGTGGATAATAGCCAACAGCAGCTCTTGGTGCCCTATATCTTTGAATTTCCAGCAGACGATATGCTGCGAATCAAGCAGCGGATGGAGCTGTTAGAAGATGCAGGCATCTTTTTAGAAGAGTACGGAGCTAACCAGTTTATCCTCCGTGAGCATCCCATTTGGTTTAAGGAAGAGGAGATTGAGGCCGGCATCTATGAGATGTGTGATATGCTTCTCTTGACCAAGGAAGTCTCCATCAAGAAATATCGAGCAGAGCTAGCTATTATGATGAGCTGTAAACGCTCCATCAAGGCTAATCACAGTCTGGATGACTACTCAGCGCGTGACTTGCTTTCAGCTGTCCCAATGTGACAATCCTTACAACTGCCCTCACGGCCGGCCGGTCTTGGTCAACTTTACCAAGTCGGATATGGAAAAAATGTTCCGCCGCATTCAGGAAAATCATACTAGCCTACGTGAGTTGGGGAAATACTAAACTTTATAGAAGATCAAACAGCCCTAGTCATAGAACTAGAGCTGTTTTTGATGTTTGAGCTGAACTTGTGTCCCAGCAAGTAAATCAGCTGGATGGCGTTTGTCCTTGCGAAGTAGTCCCATCAGCAGAAAGATCAAGAAGAGAATCCCTGCTGAAGTTGACAAGAAAATTGACAGGGCATCTGCTTGATAAGCACTACGGATAGCTCCCAGATGCCCCAGCTGCCAAGGGAAAAACTTGATAGCAGAGCGCAAAAGGCTGTGGGAAAGGCTCCTATGTTTGTAAACCAACTGTAAATCTGCCCAACGCTTGCCAAGACTTCCTTTTCGATAGTCTAGCCAAGCAAAGATGATAGTTAGAGGCAGGACGGAGCTAGAAAAAGCCAGAAGTTGGCTCTGAGCTTCAGTGAATGAAGGAATACCTCCTAGAACCAGATTGTAAAAGCCCATAGCTAGTAAAAAAAGAGCAATGAGGTAGCCTGAGATGAAAAGCCAGTCTCCCATCAGCTCTTTCAGACGAGTTTTGACAGGTATGGGATTATCAGTTTTTAGTTTCATCTTGAGCCCCTTCTTTCTTAGAATCATCAAGCCCGATAACCTTGTCCAGATACTTTTTCTTAATCTTTAGCGCCTTGTTAATAGCCATTGCGGATGCGATTAAGAGGAAGAAGGCCAACCAGACCAGCGCAGTGAATTTTGCTGGAAAGCTGGAACCTGCGAAAAAGAGAAAGATAGCCAGGGCTGATACAAAAATATACAAAACCTGCCAGAAGCCATAAGATTTCACTTCTTTGTAGTAGCGATCTTTTTCGTCTTCTGAGAGGACGGGTTTTATTTCTGGCTTGTCGCTGTCTTCTAAAAGCAGATAATCTGTCGTCACTTGGAAAATCTTGCTCAGTTCTACAATTTTTTCGAGTTCTGGCAGCGCTTGGCCAGACTCCCACTTAGAAATGCTCTGGCGAGAGACATTGATTTGTTCAGCCAGTTTTTCTTGTGACCAGCCTTTTTCTTTTCTTAGTTCAAATAATTTATCAGCGAGTTTCATCGTGACGGCCTCCTTTTCTTTGCTAACTCTATCCTAACAGCTTTTAGTTATCTTGAGAATACAGCTTCCTGTACATTTTGTCAACCATCGGTTGCACTTCTGTTTGCAGTTTCCAGACAGAAAATATGATATACTAGATAGGCAAAATGATACAAAGAAGGAAGATTATGTACGAATATTTTAAAGGAATTATCAGTAAAATTACAGCCAAGTACATCGTATTGGAAGTCAACTCTATCGGCTATATTCTTCATGTGGCCAACCCCTATGCTTACTCAGGACATCTCCATCAGGAAGCTAAGGTCTATGTTCACCAGGTGGTGAGAGAAGACGCGGAGCTCTTATACGGTTTTGCGACTGAGGAGGAGAAACAACTCTTTCTCAGCTTGATTTCAGTCTCAGGTATTGGCCCAGTGTCTGCCCTGGCTATCATTGCTGCAGATGATAATGCTGGCTTAGTGCAAGCCATTGAGCAGAAAAACATCACCTACCTGACCAAGTTTCCTAAGATTGGCAAGAAGACAGCCCAGCAGATGGTGCTAGACTTGGAAGGCAAAGTAGTGGTTGCAGATGGTCCGGCAGAAAGCAAGGCACCCGTCCAGACTGCAGAAAATCAGGAGCTGGAGGAAGCTATGGAAGCCATGCTGGCTTTGGGCTATAAGGCTGCTGAGCTCAAGAAAATCAAGAAATTCTTTGAAGGCACAACTGATACAGCTGAAAACTATATCAAGTCAGCTCTCAAGATGTTGGTGAAATAGGAGAAAGCTATGACCAAACGCTGCGGCTGGGTAAAAATGAACAACCCCTTGTATGTAGCCTATCATGATGAGGAGTGGGGCAAGCCCCTCCATGATGATCAGAAATTATTTGAATTGCTCTGCATGGAGACCTATCAGGCTGGACTTTCTTGGGAGACCATTCTGAATAAACGTCAGGCTTTCGGGAAGCTTTTCATTTCTATGATGCCCAGAAAATTGCTCAGATGACGGATGCAGATCTGGATGGTTTGTTGGGCAATCCTGACATCATCCGTAACAAGATGAAAATTTATGCAACTAGGGCTAATGCCCAAGCTTTTTTGGCTGTTCAAAAGCAGTTTGGCTCTTTTAATGACTATATCTGGTCCTTTGTAGATTTCAAAACGATTGACAATCAAATTACGAACTACGAGGAAGCCCCAACTAAGACCGAGCTTTCAGAAACTATGTCCAAGGCGCTGAAAAAGCAAGGCTTCAAATTTGTCGGTCCAGTTTGTATCTATTCATTCTTAGAAGCAGCTGGCCTTATCAATGACCATGAAAATGATTGTGATTGGAAGTAGAACAATGAAAACAAGAAAAATTCTCCTCATTTTTATTACCCTCTATACAATTTTGTTTCTAGGTAGAGGCTTGCAGCTGATTGGAATAAATTGGCTAATTTATCCAGTTTATTTCCTTTTATTTATCTTGGGAATCTTAGCTTATCGTGAAGAATTAAAGGAGCAGTTGGCCTTGATTCTGACTAAGAAGAAGGAATTTTTAAAAACGATCTCCTTGTATATGGTCTTCGTTTTCCTCCTGTCTATTGCCTGCAACCAGCTTTTAGCCTTGATTAAGCAGAGTCTGGGCTTGCCGCTGCAGGGGCAGAATGATGCCAATATTCAAGGTGCCTTGTTGAAAAATCCCTTTCTAATCTTGGTTTTCGGTTGCTTTATCGGGCCGTTCGTTGAAGAGTTTTTCTTCCGCCGCTTTTTCCTAGGCACTTTCTTGGCAAAATTCTCTGACTGGCTAGGTATTGTGTTGACAACCATTCTATTTGCCACTCTTCATATGCACAGCTGGGCCTTATCAGAGTGGGTGACAGCTATTTCCTATATTGCCGCAGGTCTTCTTTTCTCGCTCTTGTATCTGAGAAAGGACAAAAATATCTGGTATCCAATTGCCCTTCATTGTTGCAACAATATCATTGCTTTCATCATTACCTTATTGTCTATAAACAAATGAAAACCTAGAAGTTCCTGACCTCTAGGTTTTTTGTTGTTCTCTATATCTCCTCATTCTTCCTTCTGCATCCAAATCTTTTCCTTGATAAAGATGCGCAGTTCATAGAAAAGCATAAAGAGGGTGGAGATGAGGAAGCCAGCCATAAAGATATGGTGCAAGTAAGCAAAGACACCAATATAAACCAAGATGGAAAAAAGGTAGAGGATGACTAAATAATGCCATTTCTTAGCCTTACTGTCTTCGATGACCTTTTTCTCCAAGCGCCCATCCTCCTTGATGAGTGTGTCCAGGCTGATATCAAACTCCCGACTGATAGCGATGAGGTTTCCAATATCAGGGATACCTTTTTCACTTTCCCAGCGAGCAATGGCAGAGCGGGAAACCTTGAGCCTTTCCGCCAAGGCCTCCTGAGTGAGTTGATTTTGTTGACGAATATCTTTGAGTAATTGTGAAATTTTCATGATGATCTCCTTTCTTCAAATAAAATTATTTAGCTGATTTCCTTTTTTCATCTTTATTATAAAAATAATGAAACCATTTGCCAATAGCATTTCCCTAACAATCCAGTTATTATCCATAACAGATAACTTTCCAAAAGTTTTCCACAACATGTTGACAAGTCTGTCAAGCAAGTTGACAAACTATTTAACTTCTTAAAATGAAAATCAACTTTTTTGCTTATTTTTGTGATAAAATAAAGCCAATTCCGAATAGTAAGGTAGGAGGTTCTATGAAAGCAGAAATTATTGCTGTGGGCACAGAGATTCTGACGGGTCAGATTGTCAATACCAATGCCCAATTTTTATCTGAGAAACTGGCGAGTCTAGGGATTGATGTCTATTTTCAGACAGCTGTAGGGGACAATGAAAATCGTCTCCTCTCTATCCTAGAGATTGCAAAAGGACGTAGTAATCTAATTATCTTGACAGGAGGCTTGGGGCCAACAGAGGATGATTTGACCAAGCAGACCTTGGCTAAGTTTTTAGGTCGAGAGTTGAGTTTCGACCCTGATGCTGTGGAAAAGTTGGATCATTTTTTTGCCAGCCGACCAGATTATGCTCGAACGCCCAACAATGAGCGTCAGGCCCAGCTGGTTGAAGGCTCAACTCCGTTACCAAATGCGACTGGTTTAGCTGTTGGCGGTTTAGTAGAAGATAATGGGGTGACTTATGTAGTTCTGCCTGGTCCGCCTAGCGAGCTCAAACCTATGGTCAATAACGAGTTGGTTCCCATCTTATCCACAGGTCAAAAGTTGTACTCACGAGTGTTGCGCTTCTTTGGTATCGGCGAGAGTCAGCTAGTGACTGTTTTGTCAGAGATGATTGATCAGCAAAGTGACCCCACCATTGCTCCTTATGCAAAGACAGGGGAAGTTACCCTACGACTGTCCACCAAGGCCTTGAGTCAGGCAGAAGCCGACACCAAGTTTGATGCTGTGGAAAAGGAAATTTTGTCACATAAGACTTTTGAAGACCAGTCTCTGTCAGAGATTTTCTATGGTTATGGGGATGACAATTCCTTGGCTCAGGTGGCTTTTGACTTGCTCAAGAGTCAAGGAAAGACGATTTCAGCAGCAGAGAGTCTGACAGCAGGTCTCTTCCAAGCGACTTTGGCAGATTTTGCTGGAGCTTCAGCTATTTTTTCAGGTGGCTTCGTCACCTATAGCATGGAGGAAAAGAGCCGGATGCTGGACATTCCGCTGGGAGAGCTGGAGGAACATGGGGTTGTTTCAGCTTTTACGGCTGGGGAAATGGCAGAGCAGGCTAGAAAGCTGACCGAAAGCGACTTGGCTGTCAGTCTGACAGGCGTGGCTGGACCAGATTCACTGGAAGGCCATCCAGCAGGGACCGTTTTTATCGGTTTAGCTAGTGCTGCAGGAACGGAAACTATTAAGGTCAATATTGCTGGACGCAGTCGCCGAGATGTACGAAAAATCGCTGTTCTGCACGCCTTTAACCTAGTGCGAAAGACTTTATTAAATAGTTAATTTTTGATATAATTAAAAGATAGCCAAAAGATATTTTTAGAAAAAATAGGAGAAATTAATGGCAAAGAAACAAAAGAATCTAGATGATATTACAAAAAAATTTGGAGACGAACGCCAAAAGGCTTTGGACAACGCCCTGAAGAACATTGAAAAGGACTTCGGTAAGGGAGCGATTATGCGTCTGGGCGAGCGAGCAGAACAAAAGGTTCAAGTCATGAGCTCAGGATCTTTGGCCTTGGATATCGCCCTTGGTGCCGGTGGTTATCCTAAGGGACGTATCATTGAAATCTACGGTCCAGAGTCTTCTGGTAAGACGACTGTTGCCCTTCATGCTGTTGCTCAAGCGCAAAAAGAGGGTGGTATTGCAGCCTTTATTGATGCAGAGCACGCTTTGGATCCATCTTACGCGGCTGCTCTAGGTGTCAATATTGATGAGCTGTTGCTATCTCAACCAGATTCTGGTGAGCAAGGTTTAGAAATTGCAGGAAAATTGATTGACTCTGGTGCAGTTGATTTAGTTGTCATCGACTCCGTTGCAGCTCTTGTACCACGTGCGGAAATCGATGGCGATATTGGAGATAGCCACGTTGGTCTGCAGGCTCGGATGATGAGTCAGGCCATGCGTAAACTGTCTGCTTCTATCAATAAAACAAAAACAATTGCCATCTTTATCAACCAACTTCGCGAAAAGGTTGGGGTTATGTTTGGAAATCCTGAAACAACACCAGGTGGCCGTGCCTTGAAATTCTATGCTTCTGTCCGTTTGGATGTCCGTGGGAATACTCAAATTAAAGGAACTGGCGATGCTAAGGATACAAATGTTGGTAAGGAAACCAAGATTAAGGTCGTGAAAAACAAGGTAGCTCCGCCATTTAAAGAAGCCTTTGTGGAAATCATGTACGGAGAAGGAATTTCTAAGACTGGTGAACTGATCAAGATTGCAACAGACTTGAATATCATCAAAAAAGCAGGTGCTTGGTATTCTTATAATGATGAGAAGATTGGTCAAGGTTCTGAAAATGCCAAGAAATATTTGGCAGATCACCCAGAAGTCTTTGACGAAATCGACCGTCAAGTCCGTGTTCGTTTTGGCTTGATCGAAGATGATCAAGAAGGAGAAGCAACTGCGACTGAAACTGCAGGAAAAATCACTGAAAACATTGAAGAAGTGACTCTTGAACTAGACGATGCTATAGAGATCGAGGAATAATTTTTCCAAAATAGGTCGCAAGACCGATGGTTTTTATGGTATAATAGACTACGATAGTAGTATCGGGTAGTGAAAGGAGTCCTTACATGATTACAATTTACACAGTTTCAAGTTGTACAAGCTGTAAGAAAGCAAAGACCTGGCTTAATGCCCATCAATTAACTTATAAAGAACAAAACCTCGGTAAAGAGGGAATCACAAAAGAAGAAATTTTAGATATTTTGACCAAAACTGAAAATGGCGTTGCAAGCATTGTCTCTTCTAAAAATCGCTATGCAAAAGGTCTTGGTGTTGATATTGAAGATTTAAGTGTGAGTGAAGTGATTGATATTATCATGGAAACCCCACGTATCTTGAAAAGCCCTATCTTGGTTGACGATAAACGCCTCCAAGTTGGCTATAAAGAAGATGACATTCGTGCTTTTCTTCCACGTTCTGTCCGTAACGTTGAAAATGCAGAGGCGCGTTTGAGAGCAGCTCTATAAATAGCCCATTATAAAGAAAAAGGAGTCTGAACAAGCCGATTTGCTAGTAATAGTGAATGGGCGGGTTTTCAGACCTTTTTTACTTTACAAATCTAGCGTTGACAGGAGTTATGAGTGTGGTAAAATAGGCGTAGGAGGCTAAAAAATGAAAAAGATAGTGCTATTGTTAGGCCTTGTTTTACTTACACTGACGGCCTGCGGTCAGAAAAAATCACATACTGCTTCGTCCGCTTCAACTTCTGAGGATAAGTTGGATACAACCTTGCCGATTATTTCAAATGCGGAAAGAACACAGTAGTAACAAAGACCTTGGTCTTTCCAAAAACTGAGAATGGCTCACAGCAAAAGCAGGTAGTGACTTATAAAGACGAGCAATTTTTAAGTTTAAGTATAGAGCAGGTTAGTCCAAATGCGGATGATTTAAAGCAAGCTATAAAGGAATATGGTGTAGAAGAAGCTCAAACAGTACTCAATAGATCCTTGGAAGCAGATGAACATTATCAACAAGTAAAGGATTTGCCAGGTTTCTCTATGTCCTTACAGATTTTAAATGAGAATGAGCTCAAGCGTGTGACTAATCTGGATTTTCAAACCTTGGATGTAGATAAGGCTGCAGAAACAGAATATTTAAAAGCTTTAAAACTGAAAGAACTGCTGAAGATGAACCCAGCCCAGTATGTTGAAAATCAACTTTTGAATGGCGCAAAAGAAGAATAGTAGAAAAACGCCATTTTTGCTTATTTTATGGGCTGATATTGATTTGTAACATTTGTGAAAAGATTTGAAATATGGTATAATAATAATATTCTAACGAAAGAGGGTGTAATTGTGGGATTTACAGATGAAACAGTACGTTTTAATCTCGACGATTCAAATAAAAAAAGAGATTAGCGAAACGTTGACGGATGTTTATACATCGCTGAATGAAAAAGGCTACAATCCAATCAACCAAATCGTTGGGTATGTTCTCAGTGGGGATCCTGCGTACGTACCTCGTTATAACAATGCTCGCAATCAGATTCGCAAATATGAACGCGATGAGATTGTTGAAGAATTGGTTCGTTATTATTTGAAAGGGCAGGGCATCGATCTTTAATGAGAATTATGGGATTGGATGTGGGCTCTAAACAGTGGGAGTGGCTATTAGCGACCCGCTTGGGTTTACAGCTCAGGGTTTGGAAATTATCCAGATCAATGAAGATCAGGAAGAGTTTGGTTTTGAGCGCCTTGGTGAGCTTGTTGCTGAATACAAGGTTGATAAGTTTGTCATCGGTCTTCCTAAAAATATGAATAATACTAGCGGTCCCCGTGTAGAGGCCAGTCAGGCCTACGGAGCTAAGGTGACAGAGTTGTTTGGCTTGCCGGTTGAGTATCAAGATGAGCGCTTAACAACAGTGGCAGCTGAGCGAATGCTAATTGAGCAAGCAGATGTTAGCCGGAACAAGCGCAAAAAAGTGATTGATAAATTAGCGGCCCAGCTGATTTTACAGAATTATTTAGATAGAAATTATTAGAAAGATTGAGGGATGATAAATATGGCACATGATCATAACCATGACCACGAACATGAAGAGCGCGAATTGATTACTTTGGTGGATGAGCAAGGGAACGAAACCTTGTTTGAAATTCTCTTGACCATTGACGGTATGGAAGAATTTGGAAAGAATTATGTACTTCTTGTACCAGCTAATGCTGAAGAAGATGAAAATGGTGAAGTTGAAATTCAAGCATACTCATTCACAGAAAATGAAGATGGAACTGAAGGTGACCTTCAGCCTATTCCAGAAGATGCTGAAGAAGAATGGAATATGATTGAAGAAGTTTTCAACAGCTTCATGGAAGAGTAAGAGTATTTCAGCCTTTGTCAAATAAAAAGCAAGGCAAATCTAGAGACTGCCTCAGTTCGCTCAATGAGCGAGGCTGGTATAGATGTTCTGGATAGATTAATTTTGTTCTGGTTAAAAGGGACGAATACTTAAATTTGTTAAACAGATAGTTTATTGTTAACTCGGAGTCTCAAACGTAAGCTATATGATTAATTGAAAAAAGAGAGCTGGTTGATCATTCACTTGGCTCTCTTTTTACTAGGAGTAAAGATGGAGAAGATAGAAAACTGGCTGGATAGCCGAATTGGGCTAAATTTTCGGACTGGACTTGGGAGAATGGAGCAGGCAATCCGTTTGCTCGGTCATCCAGAAAAAGCCTACCCAACCATTCATGTAACTGGAACGAATGGGAAAGGATCAACGGTGGCCTTTTTGCAGAACTTATTTGATCAACATCAAAAGAAAGTCGGGACTTTTACTTCACCTCATATGGAGACTGTTCATGATCGGATTTGCTTAAATGGGCAGCCGATTTCGGAGAGTGATTTCTCTAGGTTGGGTGAGCAAGTGCGCAAGATGGAGCAAAATGCACTATTGCCCCAGGATCAACTTTCTTATTTTGAAATCCTCAGTTTAATCGCCTTTTTGTATTTTGCAGAGCAAGAGGTGGATGTGGCCTTGATTGAGGTGGGGATAGGTGGTTTGCTAGATACAACGAATGTCATCACAGGAAGTATCTCAGTCATTACATCGATTGGCCTTGATCATCAGGAGACCTTGGGAACGACGCTTGAGGAGATTGCAGAGCAAAAAGCAGGGATTTAAAGTAGGCAGTCCTGCTGTTATCGGTCCTTTGCCAGAAGTTGCACGACAAGTTTGTCGAGAGCGGGCAAAGGAGTTGAATATCGACTTATATGAGTATGGCCAAGATTTTTCTCTCGAGAACAAGGAACTTCGGGCTCGTGACTTCTCTTGGCTAGATGTAGAATTGGGCTTGTCAGGGACCTACCAGGAAGAAAATGCGGCTGTGGCTGTGGAAGCTTTTCTTTTATTTATGGAGCGTCAGTCATGGAATCTAGATCTGAGTTTAGTAAAAAAAGCTTTAGCTCAAACTAGCTGGGCAGGCCGTTTGGAAAAAGTCTGCGATGGCATTTATTTAGATGGAGCCCATAATCTTCCTGCAGTTGAGCGCTTGGTCGAGTTTATTAAGCAAGAAAAGGACAAAGAAGTTTTGATCTTGTTTGGGGCTTTAAAGCGAAAAGATTATTCGGAAATGCTTCATTATTTGCAAGAGGGACTACCTCAGGCAAGTTTATTTCTGACTAGTTTTTCATATAGTGAAACAATAGGCGAGCAAGAAGCAGGGCAACTTCCCTTTATCAGGGATTATAGAAATTTTCTAAAAGACTATTTGCAGGATGATAATCCTCATCGTTTATTGTTTGTAACTGGGTCTCTCTATTTCATTGCGGAGGTACGTCAGTTTTTAAAAGGAGAGATAATTGACGGTTGGAAAAGGTCTTTGTTATAATGAGGATGGAACTAACAAAAAGTAGGCAAAACATACTTCTGTGCCAGCTCTAAAAACCCCTATGATTAAAGGAGGAAGGATTATGACTTTTTCAAAAAAAGCGACGATTTTATCCCTAACAGCTATAGTAGCTCTTGCTTTGGCGGCTTGTAGCAATGGCAATAGTCAAACTCAGCCATCTCAAACTAGTCAAGATTCAAACTCTTCGGCATCTTCAAGTTCGACGTCAACTTCAACTTCTGCTTCAAGTTCAAGTAGTGCAACGACCTCGACCTCTTCTTCGTCAGCAACAACCGCTGCAAGTACAGAATTGGACGGAACCTATACAGCTACGCATGAAGGCGATCAATTGACCTTAACGATTTCATCTGGTAAAGGAACCTTGACTACCTTGGAGCGAGATGGCGAGAAAGAAATCGAACAAGTTGAAATTGATAGCACGAATCAGCGAATGATTATTGGCGACGATGTTCATCGCTACTATATCAATGGCAATCAGCTGACTGTTGAAGATATTGATCAAGAGCAGGATCAAGATGACACAATTATCTTCACTAAGCAATAAGGCTTCAAAAGACTGGGTACTCCAGTCTTGTTTTTTTATATCTATCAGAAGGCCAGTCTGTTTTTGCTTGATTTATTGAGAAGGCCCCGCTATACTTAAATATAAGAAAATTGAGGAGTGGGTGTGTGAGAAAGTTTCGCTTATTGATGTCAAAATATGGTTTCAGCATCATTGTCATGCTACTGGAACTCTTCTTTATATTTTGGCTTTTCTTTTATTTAGGTGAAATCAATAAGGATTTATGGATTCTTGTAGTCACCTTATTAACATTTGGGACGATTTTTTCGATTGTCAATCGTTCTATGACACCTGAAAGCAAAGTAACCTGGCTTTTGGTTACTTTTATTCCAGTTGTAGGGCCTCTGATTTATCTCATGTTTGGAGAACGTAGGCTGTCTCGGAAAGAAATGAAGCAGTTGCGCAGCATGGATTCCATGAAGTTTCGTGAGGACAATAGTTATGAGCTGAGATTGGACCTGAAAAAGAAAAACAAATCAGCTTTTGGGATAGTTAAATCCTTGCTTAGTATGGACCATAATGCGGATGTTTACGATGGGACTGCGTCTCAGTATTTTGCTCTGGGAGAAGAGATGTATGCTGCTATTTTAGAAGACCTGAAATCAGCAGAAAAATTCATCTTTCTGGAATACTATATTATCGAAGAAGGCAAGATGTGGAATAGTATTCTGGAGATTTTGAAGGAAAAGGCTGCTCAAGGAGTAGAAATCAAGCTCCTCTATGATGACATTGGCTGTATGGCGACTTTACCAGGAGATTATACAGAAACTTTGCGTTCCTTTGGGATTGATGCACATAAGTTCAATAAGGTGATTCCGCGTATGACGGTGGCCTACAACAACCGAGATCATCGTAAAATTCTTGTGATTGATGGTCAGATTGGCTACACAGGTGGTATCAATATGGCTGACGAATACATTAATCATATTGTCCGCTTCGGCCATTGGAAAGATGGTGGGATTCGCTTAGATGGTCGGGCCGTTAAGGCGTTGACTAGGCTTTTTCTAATGAATTGGTACATTAACCGAGGTGAAATTACGGATTTTGATAAGTATCATTTAGAAAACAAAGCAGTAGAAGGCGAGGGGCTCTATATTCCATATGGGAGCGGACCTAAGCCCATGTACCGAACACAGGTCGGGAAAAATGTTTACCAGAATATTATCAGTCAGGCAACGGACTATGTCTATATCACCAGTCCTTATTTGATTATTGACTATGACTTAACTGAAAATATAAAAAATGCTGCCATGCGGGGAGTGGATGTTCGGATTGTCACGCCTTATATTACAGATAAGAAGCTTATTCAACCGATCACCCGAGGATCTTATCGTGAGCTTTTAGATGCCGGGGTGCGCATTTACGAATACACACCGGGCTTTGTCCACAGTAAAAATGTGATCGCAGATGATGAACTAGCAGTAGTAGGCACCATAAACTTTGACTACCGTAGCTTGGTCCATCACTATGAGAATGCTGTGCTTTTATATAAAGTACCTGCTTTAGCAGACATAAAAGCCGATTTTGAAAATATTTTTGAGGTGTCAACAGAGGTTCATGACGGTATCTTTAAGTCTACTTGGTACCAAAATCTTCTGAAAGAGATCGTTCAGCTTTTTGCGCCAATGCTTTGATCATGATAAACCTAATGAGAAGGATTTGTTTTACTCTATTGAGGGTACAAATTTCCTTCTCATTTTTTTACGAATAAAAAAGTAAAAGGAATTTTTCATGAAATTAGAGTTTGTTCAAAGAAAGGCAGAAAGGCCGTTTTCAAAAATCTACCTAAGATTTCGGGAATTAGAAACCTTGGCAAAGTCTAAAGCGACCAAAGACAAGCAGGTCTTAAAGCTAGAAGCAGATTCTGCCAAGTAGGCTAATCTTTTGAGAGGTGTGTAAAAGGAAAACTGACAGACAGAAGACTTTTTGATATACTAGTAAAGACTATATTGAGGAGAGTTATTATGTTTGATGAATTCGACAATCAAGAGGCAGAAGTGCAACTTGAAGCGAAATAGAAGAAAAAAAAGAACAAGAAATTCAGCCAGAAGATGAGAAAGCAGGACTACAACTTCAAGAAGAAAGCTTGAAGCCTGCGAGCATTCCTTTTGGGCATTTGCTACTCTGGAGTTTCATAGCTAGCTTCTTCAGCGTGGCTAATCCCTTATTTACCTCATTGGCGACAAATCTACAGACGCAAAATCTGTATGCAGGCTGGGCAATGACCCAGGGTCAAGTAGCTTACGGTCAATTTTATGGCACGAGTGGCATGCTGTATTATGTGATAGCGTGGTTGGGAAACCTCTTTATGGGAAGTCTTCTTTTTGCTGTACTGCAATTTTTAGCGCTTTTTATAGCTGGGATTTTCCTTTTTCAGTTTATCTATCAAATGACTGGAAAAAAGGTTCTAGCGCAGCAACTGCTTCCGCTTTTTTATCTCTTGGTCATAACTCTTGGTTTTGGTGGCCTGTATGCAAGTATTTTTGTTCTTCCTTTTATCATGTGGAGTCTAAATTTCTTAGCTCGCTATGTCAATGATCGAGTGGGGGATAATGGTTTCATCTTGCTGGGAGCTATTGGAGCCTTGGCTTTCATGGTGGATCCATTCACTAGTATTGTCTTCTATGGTTTGGTTTTCCTTGTTTGGACCATTTTTCATATTGCCCGTAAACGCTTGGCCCGAGGATTTTATCAATTTTTAGCTAGTTTACTTGGTTTTTCACTGGTCTTTTATCCGCTGGGATATTACACTGTTTGGAAGGGAACTTTTGGTGTAGCAATTAGCCAAGTGACGTACAGCTTTGAAAGTTTAGGATTACAAGTATCCGATCTTCCTACTTTACTCATAATGGGCGGACTGTTCATAGGTCTTGGTTTCCTAACAGCCTTGGTTATGGGATTGGTGTCTTCAGTAGATAAAAATGCAAAACCTTTCCGATATTTGGGGGGGTTAGGAATTTTAACTCTGCTCCTAGTCAATATCTTTCTGCCAAGTCAGGGGAATTTCCAGTTGTTGCCTATGATTCCTTTTGTGATGATTCTCTTGGCGATTTGGTTTAACAAGAATTTTTCAGAGGGACGTCATACGAGAAAAAGACGGACTCCTTCTATTTGGAAAAATTATTTTGTTGGAAATTTATTTTTACCTGTGTTAGCGATGGCCTTTTTAGTCGCATCACCAGTTGTTCAACGCTATCTATTAGCTGGTGAAGAAGCAGAACGTGCTGTGGTTAGCAAGTATATCCGTGAGGAGTCAGCTAAGGACGATAAAATCTATGCTTGGGACAGCACAGCTAGCCTCTACCAATCAACTGGCCGTCTGTCTGCGGCAACCATCTTAAGTCCTAAGTTATACTTAGATACCGAAGAGAATAAGATTTTATTAGGAAATCAGTTAGATGCAAATCTGCCACGCTATATTGTAGTTAACAAAAAAGTCCCTCTACTAGGGAAAGTAAAAAAAAATAATATCTTCAAATTATAAGAAAATTGGCCTAGATACTAGCCAGTTCAAGCTTTACGAGCTCAAATAATATTATCAATATCTTGTGTTTTAATTAAAAAAATTAAAAATATTACACAAGATATTGATTTTTTATTTTATAGTGTTATAATGAGTCATGTACGAACGGAGGATAGGAAATGATTACTTTAAGAGAAGAAACAGTGACCTGTATTCCTAATATTTATGTAGTTAAACGCGATGGACGGCGCGTGAATTTGACGTTGACAAGATTTATAAAGCCTTGGTCAAGGCTGCTTGTGAAGTAACTTCTATGTCTCCTTTGCTTGAAGCCAAGCTTGAGGGCATTACGGAGAAGATTGTTGCTGAAATCACTCATCGTTTTTCTCAGGATGTGAAGATTTATGAAATCCAAAACATCGTTGAGCATGAGCTTTTGAACGCCAATGAATATGCTATTGCCAAGGCCTATATCTCGTATCGAACCCAGCGTGACTTTGACCGTTCTCAGGCAACCGATATTAATTTTACTATTGACAAATTGCTCAATAAAGATCAAACAGTGGTCAACGAAAATGCCAACAAAGACAGCGATGTTTTTAACACCCAACGGGATTTAACAGCGGGTATTGTTGGTAAGTCCATCGGTCTTAAGATGCTACCTCCTCACGTAGCCAATGCCCATCAAAAGGGCGATATCCACTACCATGATTTGGATTATAGCCCTTATACACCAATGACCAACTGCTGCTTGATTGATTTTAAGGGCATGCTAAAAAATGGTTTCAAGATTGGAAATGCCGAAGTAGAGAGTCCTAAGTCTATTCAGACTGCGACAGCTCAAATCTCGCAGATTATTGCCAATGTGGCTTCTAGTCAGTATGGAGGTTGTTCAGCTGACCGAATCGATGAAGTCTTGGCCCCTTATGCAGAACTCAATTACGAGAAGCATTTAAGAGACGCCAAAGATTGGGTACTAGCTGATAAAAGAGCTGAATACGCTTGGGAAAAGACAAAAAAAGATATTTATGATGCTATGCAGTCCTTAGAGTATGAGATTAACACTCTTTTTACCTCTAATGGACAAACTCCCTTCACTTCTTTAGGATTTGGTTTGGGAACCAATCGCTTTGAACGGGAAATTCAAAAATCAATTCTCAACATCCGTATCAAGGGCTTGGGAAGTGAACATCGGACAGCTATCTTTCCTAAGCTGATTTCACTCTTAAGCGTGGCCTTAATTTAGAGCCAGGAAGTCCTAACTACGATATCAAACAGCTAGCGCTGGAATGTGCGACGAAACGGATGTATCCGGATGTCTTATCTTATGACAAAATCATTGAATTGACTGGCTCTTTCAAGGTTCCGATGGGTTGCCGTTCCTTCCTCCAAGGTTGGAAGGATGAGAATGGCCAAGAAGTCAATTCTGGCCGTATGAATCTGGGAGTTGTGACTGTCAACCTACCTCGGATTGCACTGGAAGCTGAAGGAGATAAGGATAAATTCTGGTCCTTATTCGCTGAGCGAATGGCTATTGCTAAAGACGCTTTGGTCTATCGGGTAGAGCGAACCAAGGAAGCAACGCCAGCAAATGCTCCAATCTTGTATCAATACGGTGCTTTTGGCAAACGCCTGGGCAAATATGATCAAGTTGACCAGCTCTTTACTCACCGCAGAGCAACAGTTTCACTTGGTTATATCGGTCTTTACGAAGTTGCAACTGCTTTTTATGGTGGAGAATGGGAAGACAATCCAGAAGCCAAAGAATTTACAGTGGATATTGTCAAAGAGATGAAGCGTTTGGTTGGTGAATGGTCAGATGAATATGACTATCATTTCTCTGTTTATTCGACTCCATCCGAAAGTCTGACCGACCGTTTCTGCCGTTTGGATACTGAGAAGTTTGGCCTTGTTCCGGATATTACAGACAAGGAATACTATACCAACTCCTTCCACTACGATGTGCGTAAAAATCCAACACCTTTTGAAAAATTGGACTTTGAGAAGATTTACCCAGAAGTGGGAGCCTCAGGTGGCTTTATCCACTACTGTGAATACCCTGTTCTGCAGCAAAATCCAAAAGCTTTGGAAGCTGTCTGGGACTATGCTTATGACCGGGTTGGTTACTTAGGAACAAATACGCCAATTGACCGCTGTTACAAGTGCGACTTTGAGGGAGACTTCACACCGACTGAGCGTGGTTTCACCTGTCCAAACTGTGGCAATAGTGATCCTAAAACTGTTGATGTAGTTAAGCGGACCTGTGGTTATCTAGGAAATCCGCAAGCTCGTCCGATGGTTAACGGTCGTCACAAGGAGATTTCTGCTCGGGTTAAGCATATGAATGGCTCGACTATTAAATTTTCAGGAAACGAAAACTGATTGAAACTAAATAAGAAGCGGGAGTGATACAGAACATCCGTGTGATGTATCGCTCTTTTTCATTAATCATTAGGAGAAAAAATGGGAAAATATCAACTAGACGATAAAGGTAAGGCTCAAGTAAGACGTTTTCATGAAAAACATTCTACAGGAGCTAGCAATAAAAAGGCGCGGGTGACTAGCCTGCGGGAGCAATTTCTGGCAAAGGCTAGCAATAAGAAGTAAAGTATGGTAGAAAAATGGATGTAGAATTAAGGAAACCAAGACTAGAGGATAAGACCACTATTTTGGAAATGTTAGCAGATTTTGAAGCGACTGGTAGCCGGCATGACGGCTTCTTTGGCGGAGCTGATTTTGCCTACGAGGATTGGCTGGAAACCATTCAGCTGGCAGAAGCCGGGCTGGGTTTGCCAGAAGGTTTTGTACCATACATTCAGCTTGTGGCTTTTACTGCGGATGGTCAGGCTGTGGGCTTTCTTAATTTGCGTTTGCTACTCAATGACCATCTGCTCCAAGAAGGTGGGCACATTGGTTACAGTATTCGTCCGTCTGCGCGTGGCAAAGGACTGGCAAAAGAGCAACTGAGACAAGGCTTGCAAGTAGCCAAAAGTAAAAATATAAAACGGGCTCTAGTGACCTGCGATAGGGATAATGCTGCCAGCAGAGGTGTGATTCTTGCTAACGGTGGAGTATTAGAGGATATTCGAGGTGGGAAAGAGCGTTATTGGATTGATATTGATTGAGGAAAGCCTATGAAGTTACGACGACCAACTTTGGAAGATAAAGACGCTATTTTAGAGATGATTGCTGAATTTGATGCTGCGAATTCTTATATGCATGGTGGCATGGGCTCCGCTTGGAAGCGAGCAAAGGATTATGAGGATTGGTTAAAGATTGTAGAACAGCAGGAGGATGCGGCCAATTTGCCAGCAGGCTGGGTTCCCGCAATCAAATTTTTATCCTTTGATGAGACCGGCTTGCCTCTGGGTTTTTTAGCTCTGCGCTTGTCCTTAAATGACAAATTATTTGTGGAGGGTGGACATATTGGCTATTCTATCCGCCCCAGTCAACGCAGAAAGGGCTTGGCCAAGTTGCAACTAGAGTTAGGGCTGGCAGAGGCTAGAAAGCAAGGATTAGAACGAGTGCTGATTACCTGCGATGAAGACAACGAAGCCAGCCGACGCACGATTCTCTCTGCTGGCGGTGTTTACGAAAATACAATCGACAGAAGTCAGCGTTATTGGATTGATATAGATTGAGGAAAGCCTATGAAGTTACGACGACCAACTTTGGAAGATAAAGATGCGATTTTAGAGATGATTGCTGAATTTGATGCTGCGAATTCTTATATGCATGGTGGTGTGGGCTCCACTTGGAAGCGGGCCAAGGATTATGAGGATTGGTTAAAGATTGTAGAACAGCAGGAGGATGCTGAAAATCTGCCAGAAGGATGGGTACCAGCAATTCAGTTTATCTCGGTTGACGAGGAAAACCACCCACTGGGCTTCCTAGCATTGCGTCTCTTGTTAAATGAAAAACTCTTTGTTGAGGGTGGGCATATTGGCTATTCAATTCGGCCGGGGGAGCGAGGCAGGGGCTATGGGCAGGAGCAACTGCATCTGGGCCTTATAGAGGCGAAGAGAGCTGGTTTGGACTTTGCTCTGATTACCTGCGATGAAGAAAACGAAGCTAGCCGGCGAACGATTCTTGCTAATGGTGGCGTCTATGACAATACCATTCAAGGAAGCGAGCGCTACTGGATAGAGCTAGATGGAGAAGTGGCATGAACAATCCCAAACCCCAAGAATGGAAAAGCGAGGAGCTGAGTAAGGGGCGAATCATTGACTATAAGGCTTTTAACTTTGTGGATGGCGAAGGTGTCCGCAACTCCCTCTATGTCAGTGGCTGTATGTTTCACTGTGAGGGCTGCTATAATGCAGCAACCTGGTCCTTCAACGCTGGTATTCCCTATACCCAAGAGCTGGAGGAGCAAATCATGAAGGACTTGGCGGAACCCTATGTGCAGGGGCTGACCCTTCTAGGCGGCGAGCCTTTTCTCAACACAGGTATTCTCCTGCCCTTGGTCAAGCGGATTCGGAGAGAGCTTCCAGACAAGGATATCTGGTCCTGGACGGGCTATACTTGGGAGGAGATGATGCTGGAAACGGAGGATAAGCTGGAGTTGCTGAGTCTGATTGACATCCTAGTAGACGGCCGTTTTGACCTTACCAAGAAGAATCTTATGTTACAGTTTCGTGGCTCTTCCAATCAGCGCATTATAGATGTGCAGAAGTCCCTTCAGTCTGGACAAGTAGTCATCTGGGATAAGCTGAATGATGGGAAAGAACGTTTTGAACAAGTTGATCGGGATGGCCTCATCTGATCATGGTCAACTAGATCAAAGATGCCCTATGATATAATTTTAAAAATGGTTCCTGTTATAAGGGACCATTTTTTGTAAACAAACCCTTGAGACCTCTATAAAATACTCTATATTTATGCATTTTGATTTGTTTATGACGTATTTGCTTTCTTTTTCTTAAGTTAATCAAAGATGAAGAGAAAATGGTTTGGCTCTTTACTATGATTTCTTAAAAATTTCTTAAAAATAAGGCAGAATCTAAATATTTTTTTGTGATATAATAAGATGGAGTAATTATGTATAGGAAGTGTTTTTAGCATGTCTAGTAGAAAAAGCAATGGAACTACCGCTAAATCAAGACGTTTTAAAATCTTAAATGTTAGTTTATTCATCATCTATGTTTTATTAATCTCTGTCTTGATAGTTTATATATTCAAGTATAATATTTTAGCTTTTCGTTATTTGAATATTATTTCAACCTTTGTGATGATACTAGTAGCAGTTCTAGCTGCTCTTTTCATTTGGTTTAATAAGGCTCGGATTTTTACAACGGTATTGTTGGTTCTGTCCTTGCTGATTGGGTCAGTAACCATGTACGCTGTCAAGGAAATGGTGGACCTGTATACTGGTTTGAATTCCACCTCTAACTATTCTGAGTACGAAATGAGCGTTGTAGTAGCAGCAGATAGCGACATTAAAGATATAAAAAAAAAGTAACCAATGTTTTAGCTCCAACCAATAATGATGGTGAAAACATTGCGGCTTTAACAGATGAACTGGCTAAGACCAAGAAAGTCCAATTGACAGTGGACTCAGCGAGCTCTTATCTAGCGGCTTATAAGTCCCTGCTTGCTGGAGAGACAAAAGCTATTGTTATCAATAGTGTATTTGAGGATACCTTACGAAGCGAAGATCCTGACTATGCTTCCAAAGTTAAAAAGTTGTATTCTTACAAATTAACGAAAAAGGTTGAGACTGCAGCTAAGAAGCATGATGTTAACGCAGATGTCTTTAATATCTATGTCAGCGGGATTGATACCTATGGTGGCATCTCATCTGTCTCTCGTTCGGATGTGAATATCATTATGACAGTTAACCGTAAGACCAAGCGCGTGCTTTTGACAACTACACCGCGTGACGCCTATGTACCTATTGCGGATGGTGGTGCGGATCAGCCTGATAAACTGACCCATGCGGGTATTTATGGTATAGATGCTTCGGTTCATACTCTAGAGAAACTTTATGGTATCGATATTCAGTATTATGTACGTTTGAATTTCACTTCCTTCCTCAAATTGATTGACCTTTTGGGTGGTGTTGATGTGTATAACGATCAAGAATTCACAAGTCTTCATGGGAATTACCACTTCAAGGTTGGAAATGTTCATCTCAATTCTGAGCAAGCACTGGGCTTTGTCAGGGAACGGTATTCATTGACGGGTGGTGATAACGACCGCGGAAAGAATCAGGAAAAAGTCATCGCTGCTGTTATTAAAAAGCTGACCTCAACAGATGCTCTGAAGAATTACAATAGTATTATTTCAGGCTTACAAGATTCTGTTCAGACAAATATGAGCTTAGAAACCATGATGAATCTTGTGAATACCCAGTTGGAAACAGGTGGGAACTATACAGTTACGTCACAAGCTTTGACTGGAAATGGAAAAACTGGTCTGCCTTCATATGCTATGCCAGAAGCTGCCCTTTATATGCTGGAAGTTGATCCAGCTAGCCTGGCTCAAATGAAGTCTGAAATTCAGACTGTTATGGAAGGGAAGTAAGCCATGATTGATATTCATTCACATATCGTTTTTGAAGTTGATGATGGTCCAAAGACAATAGAAGATAGCAGGGCCTTGCTGGAGGAAAGCTACCGCCAAGGGGTGCGAACGATCATTTCAACTTCTCATCGTCGGAAAGGGATGTTTGAGACTCCAGAAGCAAAAATTGAAGAAAACTTCAAACAAGTCCAGGAACTGGCTAAAGAAATTGCGGATGATTTGACTGTTCTCTACGGGGCTGAAATATATTATACAAGTGATATTTTGGATAAGCTGGAGCAAGGAAAGATTCCACGCTTGGCAGATAGTCAGTATGCTTTAATTGAATTCAGTATGATCACGCCTTACAAGGAAATTCATACAGCTCTGAGCAACGTTTTACGCTTGGGCGTTACACCTGTCGTCGCTCATATTGAACGCTATCATTGCTTGGAAAATGATGAAAAGAAGGTGCGCGACTTGATTAATATGGGTTGTTACACCCAGATTAATAGTTCGAGTGTTTTAAAACCAAAGCTGTTTGGAGACACTTATAAATTCATGAAAAAAAGGGCCCAGTTCTTTCTGGAGAAAGATCTGGTTCATTTCGTGGCCAGTGATATGCACAATTTGGATCCACGACCGCCTTATATGCAAGAGGCCTACCAAATCATCTCCAAGAAGTATGGGGAATCTCATGCAGAGCAGTTGTTTAGAAAAAATCAGGAATTATTGCTAAGAAGTGAATACATATAGGCTTCGCTCTTAGTATAGAGGAAAAGGAACATGAATAAAGAAAATCAACTAGTCGAAATTGACGTACTGTCTCTAATCAAGACGGTATGGAAAAGAAAGTTTATCATTCTGTTGATAGCGTTAGTGGCAGCTGTCTTAGCTTTGGGTTACAGCCTTTTTATTGCTAAGCCCTCTTATCAAAGTACGACACGGATTTACGTTGTCAACCGTCAGCAGACAGATAATAACACTCTGACCAACCAAGACCTACAAGCAGGATCTTACTTGGTTAAGGACTATAAGGAAATCATTTTATCACAGGATGTATTGTCTACGGTTATTTCAGAATTAAAATTACCTGGGACAACAGCTGAATTAAGCAAGTCTGTAAGTGTTTCGGTGCCTACAGATACGCGGATTGTGTCCATTACTGTCAAAAATAGTGATCCTAACCAAGCTAGCCGAATCGCCAACACCTTGCGCGAAGTGGCAGCTGAAAAAATCATTGCTGTTACCAAGGTTTCAGATGTAACAACCTTAGAAGAGGCAGAAGTTCCAAAATCACCCTCTTCTCCAAATATTCGCCGGAATGTCATCCTAGGCTTCTTGGCAGGAGCCATGGTGATGATTGTTATTGTCTTGATTGTAGAGATTTTAGATGATCGAGTGAAAAAGCCAGAAGACATCGAAGATGTGATGGGAGCTACACTACTAGGTGTTATTCCAAACCTAAAGAAATTGTAAGAAAGGGACCTCATGGCAACGTTAGAAATTATTAAAAATAAATTGGCGGAGATGCATCAGGCGGAAGAATACTTTAATGCATTGAGTACAAATATCCAGTTGAGTGGTTCTGATATTAAGGTTGTAGCGGTTTCTTCTGTTCAGCCAAATGAAGGAAAGTCAACTATTTCCATCAACTTAAGCTTGGCCTTCGCGCGGGCAGGTTATCGAACACTCTTGATTGATGCTGATATTCGAAACTCCGTTATGACAGGGGTTTTCAAGAGCCAAAGAAAAGTAGAAGGTTTGACAGAGGTCTTGTCTGGTAATGCTGATATTAGCCGAGCTTTGGCGGACACTGATTATCCAAACCTAGATGTTTTCTTGTCAGGACAGGTATCTCCAAACCCAACAGGGCTCTTACAAGGGAAAAATTTTGAAGTCATTATGGGTGTATTGAGAGAACATTATGATTATATTGTTGTCGATACACCACCAATCGGGATGGTTATTGATGCAGCGATTATTGCTCAGCGTTGTGACGGCAGCTTCTTAGTATCAGCTTCAGGCGCAGTTAGTCGCAAAGCTGTACAAAAAGCTAAAGAGCAGTTGGAACAAACAGGAACTCCATTCCTTGGAGTTGTTCTAAATAAATTCGATGTTAAATCAGAAAAAAATATGGTTCCTATGGAAATTATGGTAATTACGGGAACTATGGTAATTATGGAAAAAAATAGATCATAAGGAAGGTTACTAATGGGAGAGGAGAGAAGAGAATTTGAAAATTTCAAAATTGTTATTTTTTTCAAAGTCTAGCCGTTTTATTTTTCAGCTTATATAGTTAGTCTTTTTCAAAGAAGCAGAATATACTTCTCAGACCATTGCTATTTTTATATCTTCTGCATTTCATTGTTTTTTTATATCAGTAATTTCTCTTTTAAATTTTTACACAAGGGGTTATTTAGAAGAATTACTGCAGACTATAAAAATATAACCTGGTATTTTTCAATTGCAATTACCTTTACTTCTTTTTATGTTGAAGGAACCTTTTTTCTATCTCAAGAAGAGGAATGGTCTACTTCTTTTTGATAAATTCACTAGCTATTTATCTGATGGACTCTATCATCAAAAAATATAAACAGTCCATTTACTCAAGATTTAAAAATCGGAAAAAATTGTTTTTGATTACAGCAACCAGTCGATTGGAAAAGGCTTATGAACGTCTAACTTCATCTAAATACTCTACCCGGGAATTGGTAGGCGTGACCATTATGGATGATACGACATTTAGCCAAGCCCAGGTGGCCATCGTTGCTCCTCAAGATATGGTAGACTTTGTAACACAAGAGGTTGTCGATGAGGTCTTCATTAATCTGCCGAGTGAAGATTATGATATCGGAGATTTAGTTTCTCGTTTTGAAAGTATGGGAATAGATGTTTCGGTCAATCTAAATGCATTCGACTTTTTATCTCTAGGTGAAAAGCGGATTCAAGAAGTTGCTGGAATGAGTGTGGTAACATTTTCGACAAACTTTTATAAGCAAACCCATGTTATAGCTAAACGGTGCTTGGATATTGTTGGTGCCCTGTTTGGTCTTTTGGTTTGTGGTTTGGTTAGTATCGTTCTAGTCCCAATCATTCGTAAGGATGGAGGCCCAGCCTTCTTTGTTCAAAAACGAGTTGGGAAAAATGGCCGTTTCTTTAAATTCTATAAGTTCCGTTCTATGAGAGTGGATGCCGAGGAAATAAAAAAAAAGAATTAATGGAACATAACACCATGACTGGCGGTATGTTCAAGATGGATAATGATCCTCGAGTAACACCGATTGGACGTTTTATCAGAAAGACGAGTTTGGACGAGCTCCCTCAATTTTATAATGTTTTGATTGGAGATATGAGCTTAGTCGGTACTCGTCCGCCTACTGTAGATGAATATCGAAACTATACGCCTGAGCAAAAAAGACGTTTGAGCTTCAAGCCTGGGATTACAGGTCTTTGGCAGGTCAGTGGTCGTAGCGCTATCACAGATTTTGATGAGGTTGTAAAGCTGGACCTTGCTTATATGGACGGTTGGACCATTTGGCGGGACATTAAGATTTTGCTCAAAACCATAAAAGTTGTATTTAGGAAGGAAGGTGCTAAGTAGAAGCGCCTTCCTCTGATTATATATATTTGAGGAATAAATGAAGAAAGCTGTATATATTATAGGTTCAAAAGGAATCCCAGCCAAGTATGGTGGCTTTGAAACCTTTGTTGAAAAGTTGACGGCTTGTCAGCAAAGTCAGCATATCCAGTATTATGTCGCCTGTATGCGGGAAAATTCAGCAAAGTCAGGCATTGCAGAGGATGTATTTGAGCACAATGGTGCTATTTGTTATAATGTGGATGTGCCAAACATTGGACCAGCTAGGGCGATTTTTTATGATATAGCTGCGCTCAATCGAGCGATTGAAATGGCTAAAGAACAAAAAGACAAGGAGCCGATTTTCTATGTATTGGCTTGTCGAATCGGCCCTTTCATAGCAGGGATTAAAAAGAAAATCAAGGCTATTGGTGGCACCCTCATAGTCAACCCGGATGGCCATGAATGGCTACGTGCTAAATGGAGCCTTCCGGTTCGTAAGTACTGGAAATTTTCTGAGCAACTGATGGTCAAGCATGCGGATCTTTTGGTATGTGACAGCAAAAATATTGAATCCTATATCCAAAAGGATTATGCCAAGTATCAGCCCAAAACGACCTATATTGCTTATGGGACAGATACCAGTAAGTCCGTCTTACGCCAGGAGGATGAGAAGGTTCGGACCTGGTTTAATGAAAAGCAAGTTTCAGAAGGCAATTACTACCTAGTGGTTGGACGATTCGTTCCAGAGAATAACTATGAAGCTATGATTCGTGGTTTTATGCAGTCTAGCTCCCAGAAAGATTTCGTCCTCATCACAAATGTGGAGCAGAATAAATTTTACGACCAGTTGTTACGGGATACTGGTTTTGACAAAGATCCTAGGGTCAAATTTGTCGGTACTGTCTATGACCAAGAGTTGCTCAAGTACATTCGAGAAAATGCCTTTGCCTATTTCCATGGGCATGAGGTTGGAGGGACCAACCCTTCTCTACTGGAAGCTCTAGCATCTACAAAACTGAATTTGTTGCTAGATGTTGGTTTTAACCGTGAGGTTGGTGAAGACGGGGCTATTTATTGGAAAAAAGATGAGTTGGCACGCGTCATTGAGGAAGTAGAGGGATTTGATCAGGTAGTGATAGCTGACTTGGATTTCAAGTCAAGCCAAAGAATTATCTCAGCTTTCACATGGGAAAAGATTGTGTCAGATTATGAAGAAGTGTTTAAAGGGTAAAGAATGAAACGGATTTTATACTTGCATGCTGGTGCAGAAATGTATGGAGCAGATAAGGTTTTACTGGAATTGATCAAAGGATTAGATCGCCAAGAATTTGAAGCTCACGTCATCCTACCAAATGATGGTGTTTTAGTCGAGGCCTTGCGTCAAGTTGGAGCTCAGGTTAGCGTGCTGGATTATCCGATTTTACGAAGGAAGTATTTTAATCCCAAAGGCATTGCCGACTATATTCGCTCTTATATTTTCTATGCTAAGCAAATCGCCCTCTATGCTCGAGAACACAGTATAGAAATGGTTCACAATAATACAGCGGCTGTTTTGGAGGGCATCTATTTGAAACGCAAGCTCAAGCTGCCTTTGATTTGGCATGTTCATGAGATTATCGTCAAACCCAAAGCTATTTCTGACTTTATCAATATGCTCATGGGACGATATGCAGACAAGATTGTGACGGTGTCCCAAGCGGTCGCTAATCATATCAAGCAGTCTCCCTTTATCAAAGATAGCCAAGTGGAAGTGATTTACAACGGTGTTGATAATGCTGTCTATTATCCAATGGATGCGTCTTCTATTCGTGAAAAATTTGACATTGCGCAAGATGCACTTGTGATTGGCATGATTGGTCGGGTCAATGCTATCAAAGGACAAAATGATTTCATAGAAGCAGTCGAGCCACTTTTGGAAAAGAATGAGCAAGCGGTAGCTTTCCTAGCTGGAGGTGTTTTTCCTGGTGAAGAATGGCGCTTAGAAGAACTAGATAAGAGAATAGCTTCTTCATCTGTTGTGTCACAAATTCATCGTATTGATTACTACGATAAGACTTCTGAACTTTATAATATGTTTGATATCTTTGTCTTACCAAGTATAAAACCTGATTCCCTACCTACAGTAGTCCTAGAAGCCATGGCTTGTTCAAAACCAGTTGTTGGTTATAACAATGGGGGAATAGCTGAAATGGTAGTAGATGACAAAAGTGGTTGCTTAGTCAAACCAAATCGTCCTCAAGAACTTTCTAATGCCATTTCTCTCTTACTAGATAGTTCTGAAAAAAGAGAACAATTTGGGCGAGAAGGGTATCAGAGACAAAAAGAGCTGTTTTCTTTAGATAGTTACATTAAGAACTTCTCGGAATTTTATGATAATTTACAATAAGGGGTATAATGGAAAATTTAATCATTTTAGACAGTGAACTGCAAAAAAAGAATGAAGAGCATTATCAATCTCTTCATGGCGGGAGCCGAGTAGTTTATACCAACTATGAAAGTCCACTTATAAGAAGAGTACGTAATTTCAAATACATCGGTAGTGGTTTGTATCATTTATTAATGTGGAAAATGTCCTATGATTATGCTCGGAAATTTATAAAATATGATGTCAAGAAGATTATTTGTGTAAATCCTCTTGTAGGAATTTTTTTAGGAATTTTAAATAAGAGTGGCAAGGAAATTACATTAGCAGGGTTTTTGTTTGAGAATAAGAAAAATAAAATCTATTATTATTTACGAAAGCAACTTGTGAAAAAATCTTTCCAGAATATCAGAAATATCATAGTCTATGGTTCAAAAGAAATTCATTATTATTCGGAACTCTTTCCAGAATTTCAGGAGAAATTTAAATTTATTCATTACGGCTTAGATTATGATAATCAACTAACTTATCAAGGCTCTTTACCAACTAAGTATATCTTTTCGGGTGGAGGTAGTAATCGTGACTATGAGACACTAGTCAAGGCAGTGGAGGCTTCAAACCTTTCAATGCCGTGTGTGATTGCAACTCAGCCATGGAGAGTTCCTGCGCATGGTTCAAACATTCAAGTTTTATCTGATGTGGTAGTAGAAACCTTTGGAGATGTATTGGCTAAGTCTAATTTCCTTGTCCTATCGTTAAAGATATTGATTTATCCGCTGGTCATATGGTTATGCTCCAAGCAATGTCTTTAGGAGTTCCTATCATTGTAAATGACATACCCTCTGTCCGAGACTATGTTAATGAATCGCTAGTGACTTTCTATCCGTCAGGTGACTTTGAAAAACTAGCACAAATTATAGAAGATTTTGATCCTTCAGTTGATGAGGTGCTTCAAAAGGTTGCGAAGGCGAAGAATCTATATTTTGAGCAATATACGTCTATTAAATTGATGGAAAGACTGTTAGATTTTTAAATAGGAGAGACTGAATGGTAGAAAAGATTGATTTTGTTGTCGCATGGGTTGATGGGAATGATTTGGTTTGGAGAGAAAAGAAAGCTCAATACGATGGCTCAATAAACACTTTTAAAGAGGGTATGAACTCAGAGAAATCCTATCGTGAATGGGGAACTTTTAAGTACTGGTTTAGAGGTGTGGAAAAATTTGCTCCTTGGGTCAATAAGATCTACCTTGTGACTGACCAGCAAAAGCCAAGCTGGTTAGATATAAACAGTGAAAAATTGGTCTTGGTAGATCATACAGAGATTATCTGTAATGACTATCTACCAGTTTTTTCTGCCAATCCTATTGAAAGCAATATCCATCGAATCCCTGGACTCTCTGAGCACTTTGTCTTTTTTAATGATGATATGTATTTGACGGCTCCAGTTGAGCCGATAGACTTTTTCTCGGAGGATGGTTTGCCAAAGTATGTTACAGCTTTAGCTCCTATTACAACGGAGAGATATGGAACTGGTCATTTCCAAATGAATGATATGGGAATTATCACTAGTCATTTTTCGAAGAAAGAAATTTTAAATAATGGTCACTTTTTTTCCTTTAAGCATGGGATTAAACAATTAATCAAGACTTTACTTTATGGGACTACTAAGTTTATCTGTGGTTTCTGGGAGAGTCACCTGCCCTATCCCCTACTAAAATCAACAATGGACTTGGTATGGGAAAAGGAAAAAGCAGTTTTGGAGACAACCTCAGCGAGTCGCTTCAGAAGTCCCTCTGATACCAATGTTTGGCTCTTTAAATATTGGCAGATCGCTAGTGGTCAATACGCTATCGGAAATCCTAAGTTAGGGGGACTCTTTTCTTTGGATAATGCCGGACCAGATTTTTGGAAGCTACTGAATTCTGGTAAATACCAAATTATGTGTATCAATGACGGACACAACGTTCAAGATGAGGAACAGGTGATGACAGACTTCGTCAAAGCTATGGACCAACTGCTTCCAGATAAAAGCTCATTTGAGATTTAAACTGAAAAAATAAGTAAGAGAAAGAAAAAATAGATGATTTCGGTAATTGTACCTGTTTACAATGTGGAGGACTATCTTCATTATGCTATGGAGAGTTTGGAACATCAGACATACAAGGATATGGAGGTCCTCTTGATTGATGATGGATCGAGTGATGGCTCAGGACTCTTGTGCGACCAGTATGCCCAGCAGTATGATTGGGTGACGAGTTACCACAAGGTCAACGGTGGCTTGTCTGATGCTCGCAACTATGGGGTCTTGAAAGCCAAGGGTGACTGGATCACCTTCCTTGATCCAGACGACTATTTGGAACCTTGCGCCTTGGAACTGCTAGCTGAGTTACAAGGTCGTACCCAAGCAGATATGGTGAGTGGTAAAGTGGAGCTACAGCCCACTATCATCGTTACCAGAATTTTCACTTGGATCAGCTTGATCTAGACCAGGTTAAGGTCTATGATAAGGCGAAGGCTCTGACGGAAATGCTCTACGGAGATCTTGTTACGGTCTCTGCTTGCGGGAAACTCTATCGGAAAGAACTTCTGGAGAAAGCTTCCTTTCCCAAGGGACGCATCTACGAAGACCTCTATGTAATCAGTGAGCATCTCAACCAAGCCCAATCCGTAGCTTTGTACCATCTTCCGATTTACCATTATTACCATAGACCAGGTAGCATTACTGCCTCTGCCTTCACGCCCAAACAATACGAGTTTTATGAAGCAATCGATCATTTAAAAGAGGTTGTGAATGCAACCTATCCTGAGAGTTCAGAACTTCAAGAAGCCATTATTTCTCGCTTCTTTACAGGAAGCCTTCTTATCTTCACGATGATTCGTGATGGAAATCCATCAGACTTCAAGCGACTTCAAGAGAAGACGAGACCATATTTGCCTCTTGTTTTGAAGAATGTTAGAGTTAGTAAGAAACGCAAGACTCTCTATGTTTTGATTAGTAGGTATCCACGCCTTTATTTACTTTAAAAAGTGGAAAAAATAAACGACTGAATGAAAAAAGTTCAGAAATTAGAAAAGGAAAATGAAGATGTTAAAGATAGAACGTGATAAATTGCTCGTGACAGCAGTTTTATTTGTGATAATTTCTATAGATATGATAAACACTTCAATGTTAGCACCTGTATTACCTAGTATACCTAATTTTGTTCCTTTCTTTGCAATCATGTTACTAGCTGTGCGTTTTTTATATATTCGTAACTATTCTTTGAGTTTTTTAATATTTGCACCTACCCTCATTTTAGTTGGAAGTATGGTTTATTATAAGGCAGGAAACTTAAATGGTTTAATGTTTTTGCTGTTGATTGTTTTTCTTTACAAAGCAGATATAGAGTCTATACTTAAAATTTATACTTGGACGAGTTTATCTTTTATAGTTCTTATTATTTTACTATCGTTAGTCAATGTTATTCCTAATTTACAGTTTGTTCAAACTCGCCCCGTGGGAGTGGTTGTACGTAACTCTTTTGGTTTTATCTATCCAACCGACTTTGCCTCTCATTGTTTCTATCTCTTTACTGCCCTTTCCTATCTCCTTAGAAAGAAGTTTATCTTCCTAAGAACCCTATCAGGTGTAGCCTTGGCGGCCTTTATTATTGTTTATTGCGATGCCCGTTTAAATGCAGGCTCCATCTTAGCAGCAACAGGAATTTTTCTATACTTTTATTATCGTAACAAGACTGAATGGCGCTTATTTGGCCTACTGCCTTTTTCGGCTGGTATCGCTTCTTCGGTCATGATTTATCTATCCAACAAGTTTAGTTGGTCTCATCCAATATATGTTTCTCTGAATAACTTTCGGCATGCGATTGTATTTGGGACATGAAGCGCTTAAGAAATATGGCGTACAGTTATTTGGAATTCGTGGAATTTCCTTTGTTGGATATGGAGGAAAGACAGAAACGGTTTTGAACTATGACTATGTAGATTCGTCTTATGTACAAATGTTATTTACTTACGGTTTGATTCCAGTTGTTATGTTGGTATGCCTATACATGGTTCAGTCTTGGACTCTCTATCGTAGGAAGAACTATTTATTGTTAACCTGCCTGGCCTTAGTAACAGTCAACTGTATGTTTGAGGCCTTCTGGGTTCGCCCGTCTTATAATATTTTTATGTTTACTCTATTTGCAACCTTGCCAGTTATTGAATTTGAATCGAAGAAATCTACAACGAGGAACTCCTTGTGAAAGTATTAAAAAATTATTTATATAATCTTTCTTATCAGCTGTTAGTAATCGTTTTACCAGTCATTACTACACCCTATATTACTCGGGTTTTCTCATCCAATGACTTAGGTTCCTATGGGTACTACAACTCAATAGTAACTTACTTTTTACTCTTAGCGACACTTGGGGTGGCCAATTATGGGACAAAGGAAATTTCCGGCCATCGTAAGGAAGTCGAAAAGACCTTCTGGGGTATTTACAGTTTACAAGTCCTTTCAACCTGTTTAGCGGTTACGCTTTATATAGTTGTCTGCTTGCTTGTGCCGTCGATGAACAATCCAATTGCTTATATACTTGGCTTTAGTTTGCTGTCTCGTGGTTTTGATATTTCTTGGCTTTTTCAAGGGTTAGAAGATTTCAAAAAAATCACAGCTCGTAACACAATGGTCAAACTTCTGGGTGTTGCTTCTATCTTTCTGTTTGTAAAGAAACCATCCGACTTATATCTGTATATCATTCTTCTGGTTGGCTATGATTTGCTGGGACAGCTAAGTATGTGGCTCCCTGCTCGCGAACACATTGGAAAACCTCACTTAGATTTAGTTTATGCTAAACAACATATCAAACCAGTGGTTCTCCTGTTTTTACCGCAGATTGCCATTTCGCTCTACATCACACTAGATCGGACTATGTTAGGTGCCTTGTCTTCGACAAAGGATGTTGGGATTTATGATCAAGCCTTGAAATTATTGAATATTTTATTGACCTTGGTAACGTCACTTGGTAGTGTTATGTTGCCTCGGGTCTCCAATCTTCTTTCATCAGGTAATCAAAAGGCTGTTAACAAGTTACATGAAATGTCTTTCTTAGTGTATAACTTGGTCATCTTCCCGATGATTGCGGGGATTTGATTGTTAACAAAGATTTTGTCAATTTTTTCTTGGGACAAGATTTCCAAGATGCTCGCTATGCGATTGCTATTATGGTCTTTAGAATGTTCTTTATTGGCTGGACAAATATCATGGGAATTCAAATATTGATTCCTCACAATAAGAATCGTGAATTTATGCTATCAACAACTATTCCAGCTATTTTCAGTGTGGGTTTGAATATACTCTTAATCCCGCCTTTGGGTTATATTGGAGCTTCGATTGTGTCTGTTGCGACAGAAGGTTTAGTGTGGGTAATTCAACTCTACTTTACACGTTCTTATCTAAAAGAGGTTAAGATCCTTCCATCTATGCTAAAAATATTTTTAGCTGCTCTCTTGATGTACGGCGCCTTGTATTCTGTACAAGCTTTTATCAATTTCTCATCCGTTGTGAATGTCTTGATCTATGCTGTGCTTGGTTTCTTTGTGTATGGTGGCTTAGTTTTAGTCTTACGTGTCTTGGATTTTCAAGAACTAAAAAGTGTTTTAAAGAAATAAGGAGATTTTATGTACGATTATTTGATTGTCGGTGCTGGCTTGTCAGGTGCAATCTTTGCCTACGAAGCTAACAAACGTGGCAAGAAAGTGAAGGTGATTGATAAACGAGAACACATTGGTGGGAATATCTATTGCCAATCTATTGAAGGAATCAATGTCCACAAGTATGGAGCTCACATCTTCCATACATCTAATAAAAAGGTCTGGGATTATGTCAATCAGTTTGCGGAGTTTAACAATTACATCAATTCTCCTATTGCCAACTATCAAGGACATCTTTACAATCTGCCTTTTAACATGAATACTTTCTATGCTTTGTGGGGGACAAAGACACCCCAAGAAGTCAAGGACAAGATTGCTGAGCAGACGACACACATGCAAAATGTTGAGCCTAAAAACTTAGAGGAACAAGCCATTAAGTTGATTGGTACGGATGTCTATGAAAAGCTAATCAAGGGTTACACCGAAAAGCAATGGGGGCGTTCTGCTACTGAACTACCACCCTTTATCATCAAGCGTTTACCAGTTCGATTGACTTATGACAATAATTATTTCAACGACCGTTACCAAGGGATTCCAATTGGTGGTTACAATGTCATCATCGAAAGTTGTTGGAAGGAATCGAAGTAGAGCTTAATACAGATTTCTTTGCTAATCGGGAGAACTTGGAGGCTTCAGCAACTAAGATTGTCTTCACAGGGATGATTGATCAGTTCTTTGACTATAAATTTGGTGAACTTGAGTATCGCAGTCTCCGTTTTGAGCATGAGGTTCTGGACCAAGAAAATTATCAAGGAAATGCTGTAGTCAACTATACTGAGCGTGATATTCCCTATACGCGTATCATCGAACACAAACATTTTGAGTTCGGGACTCAGGACAAGACGGTTATTACTCGAGAGTATCCAGCAGATTGGAAGAGAGGAGACGAACCTTACTATCCAATCAATGATGCCAAAAACAATGCTATTTATGAACAGTATCTAGCAGAAGCCAAGAAAAATGGGCGCGTGATCTTCTGTGGTCGCTTGGCAGATTACAAATACTATGATATGCATGTGACAGTTGACCGTGCATTGGATGTGGTAGAAGAAGAACTCGGGAGTATCTAAAAACATCACAGATAAAGGGGAGAAAAGGTGAAATATTATCTGAAGGATTCATTTCTACATAATGAACACGAAAAGAATGCAGGAAATAAGGCACGGAATGACGTGGCAGCTATTCTAATCTCAGAGGGTTATGAAGGATTGGAACTCAAGGTTGAGAATTGGTATAAGATGAATTTCTTTAAAGCTCAGCAACACAAATATCGTGCGACCAAGTCTGTATTTGATCAGTTGGGTTCTGGAGATGAATTGGTGATTCAGTTCCCGATTATTCACCATACATTTTTCATTTCTCACCTCATCAAGCAGGCGCAAAAAAGAGGAGCCAAATTCTATCTTTTGATCCATGATGTTGAAACCTTACGTTATGCAGCGGGTTCGAATGTCAAATGGAGACATCGTTTAAGAAACTATTTCCAAGAAAAGAAAGCCTTGATGGCTGTGGATGGGATTATCGTTCATAACGATATCATGAAGAATGTTTTAGGCGGTCAAGGATTTCCGTCTGATAAAATGGTAAGTCTAGAGATTTTTGATTATTTGATTCCAGATTTCCAAGAAAAATCTCTTCCTCAAAAAGATCAACCTATCATCGTTGCTGGGAATTTGAATCCGACTAAATCAGGCTATCTTTATGATTTGCCCGAACAGCCAGCCTATAACTTGTACGGAGTGGGTTACGATGAAAGTCGTGCATTGAAAAACACAACCTACTTTGGTTCCTTTATGCCAGATGACCTCCCAGCTGCTCTTCAAGGTAGTTTTGGTTTGGTGTGGGATGGTGATAGTTCAGAAACTTGCCAAGGTTCTTACGGAAATTACCTACGTTTTAACAACTCGCACAAGGCTTCTCTTTATTTGGCTTCGGGCTTTCCTCTAGTGGTTTGGAAAGAGTCGGCGTTGGCTCATTTCATATTAGAGAAGAGTTGTGGTATAGCTGTGACTTCTCTGCATGATTTAGAAGCAGTTTTGCAAAACTTATCTGAAAAAGAGTATGCAGACTTGTCAGAAAATGCTAGGAGAATTGGAAAGGACTTGAGGGAAGGTTATTACCTAAGATCTGCCTTAAGAAAGTTGAATGATTAATTTTGTATTAAAGATATGCATTACAAAGATCCTGCGAAGAAAGGGATTGCTGAGATGAAATTTTTATAGAAATAGAGTCATTTGAGTCCACGATGAGTGGGCTATTTTTGATTATAGAAACCTTAGGTGAATTGTTAGTAATTTCCCTTTTCAGCTCAAGTTTCTTGTGCTACAATGGAGGTATACTGAAATTCGTGTTAAAGAGGGAGTTACATGAAAAAGAAGGATTTTATTTATTATGCTAGTGCGGCATTGCTACTAGCTGTTTCAGTTCGGCCTGCTTATGCAGATGAACAAGAGTCCGCTGTAAAGCCTATTCAGGTAAAAGCTGAACAGGATCAGGATACGGTGGCAAAGGCAGTTTCAGATGATTCAGAAAGGGTTGAGTCAAAGGGAGAGACCAGAACAGATCGTCAGGAAGAGCAGGAAAAGTTACAAGCTGAACAAAAGACTGAAAATAGTCAGTCAGTACCAGCTTCTCTTCCAAAACAGTCGGAAACGAAGGTTGAGAACCAGTCAGAAAGCCTTGAGGAAACTGTCAAAAGAGAAGAAACTAGCAAGGTTGACGAGGGGACATCGAAAAAAGGAGCTGTTGGGAACTCAACCTTCTATAGCACTGGACATGCTGGGCCAGCTAGTCGTTCAAGTGATGTGGCTGTCCAACCCAAAACATTTGTCGATGTCAGCAGTCATAACGGAAGCATAAGTGTCAATGACTATCGCACTCTTGCCAATAAGGAAGTTGGTGGGGTAGTCGTGAAACTGACAGAAGGCACCACCTATAGGAACCCTTACGCAGGAGAACAAGCTCGCAATGCCCAGTTAGCTGGTTTGCAAGTGTCTGCCTACGCTTTTTCACATTATACTAGTGAAGAGCAGGCAAGAGCAGAAGCTCGCCACTTTATCTCAGAAGCTAGAAATCTTAATCTTCCAAAGAATACGGTCATGGTTAATGACATGGAAGATGCCAAAATGAAGGATAACATCAACCGTAATACCCTTGCATGGGCTGATGAAATGCGTAAGAACGGCTATACAAATCTTATGTATTATACCAGTGCTAGCTGGATTGATGAAAATAATCTAAGAGGGAAAGGACCTGTCAAGACAGCCCAGTTTGGTTTGGAAAATTTCTGGGTCGCTCAATACCCAACAGCTAAACTTTCAGCTAACGATGCGAAGACTCTCCGCTATAATGGGCGGGCAGGGGCTTGGCAGTTTACCTCCCAGGCTGAATTGTTGCCAGGTAAGCATGTTTTTGACCATAGTGTAGACTACACTGGCCGTTTCACTTCTCAAGCTAAACCAGTGCCAGAAGTAGCCAAAGGACCTCTGAGCGGGAAGATTAGCATTGAAAATAACGATTCTCTTGCAGGTCGTTTTGATGTTGTCATTTCAAATGTCTTGGCTCCTCAAGGTGTAGCCAGTGTTTCTGTACCAGTTTGGTCGGATGATAAAGGCCAGGATGATTTGATTTGGCATCATGCCACGCGTCAGCAAGATGGTCGCTATCGCGTAACGGTGAAAGCTAGTGACCATAATAATTCTACAGGTAAGTATCACGTTCATCTCTACTATACTCAACTAAATGGTGAGCAGATAGGAGTAACTGCAACAACTACTGAAGTTTCTATTGGAAAGACAGTAAATAAGGGGAAACCTAGTGGAAGAGTCACGATTGAAAATAATAACTCTACCACAGGCACTTTTGATGCGGTTATTCGCGATGTCGTTTCTCCAAATGGACTTAAGGAAGTACTAGTTCCAACCTGGTCAGAAGTCAATGGTCAGGATGACCTAGTTTGGCACAAGGCAGTGAAGCAGGCAGACGGTAGCTACCGAGCCACCATCAAGTCGAGCGAGCACAAGAATAGTCAAGGCAAGTACCAAGTGCATGTCCATTATATTGATGGCTCGGGCCAGCGTAGATATGTGACTGAGACGGTGACGGAGGTTCATCAGTCTCGTCCAAGCGGTGTGCTCAGTATTGAAAATCAAAACCAAATTTCTGGTACCTTTGATGCGGTCGTTCGTAATGTAATCGCTCCAAATGGCCTCAAGGAAGTATTGATTCCAACCTGGTCAGAAGTCAACGGTCAGGATGATCTGGTTTGGCACAAGGCAGTGAAGCAGGCAGACGGTAGCTACCGAGCCACCATCAAGTCGAGCGAGCACAAGAATAGTCAAGGCAAGTACCAAGTGCATATCCATTATATTGATGGCTCGGGCCAGCGTAGATATGTGACTGAGACGGTGACGGAGGTTCATCAGTCTCGTCCAAGCGGTGTGCTCAGTATTGAAAATCAAAACCAAATTTCTGGTACCTTTGATGCGGTCGTTCGTAATGTAATCGCTCCAAATGGCCTCAAGGAAGTACTAGTTCCAACCTGGTCAGAAGTCAACGGTCAGGATGATCTGGTTTGGCACAAGGCAGTGAAGCAGGCAGACGGTAGCTACCGAGCCACCATCAAGTCGAGCGAGCACAAGAATAGTCAAGGCAAGTACCAAGTGCATGTCCATTATATTGATGGCTCGGGCCAGCGTAGATATGTGACTGAGACGGTGACGGAGGTTCATCAGTCTCGTCCAAGCGGTGTGCTCAGTATTGAAAATCAAAACCAAATTTCTGGTACCTTTGATGCGGTCGTTCGTAATGTAATCGCTCCAAATGGCCTCAAGGAAGTATTGATTCCAACCTGGTCAGAAGTCAACGGTCAGGATGATCTGATCTGGCACAAGGCAGTGAAGCAGGCAGACGGTAGCTACCGAGCTACCATCAAGTCGAGTGAGCATAAGAATAGTCAAGGCAAGTACCAAGTTCATGTCCATTATGTTGATGGCTCCGGCCAACGTAGGTATGTGACTGAGACGTCTACCCAATTAAAGCTGTCTCAACCAACAGGTAAGGTCAACATTCAAAACAATAACAAAGAGACTGGCACTTTTGATGTTGTTGTGACCGATGTCTTCAGTCCTAAAGGAGTTCAATCGGTTCAAGTTCCCGTTTGGTCTGACCAAGGCGGACAAGACGACTTGATCTGGTACAATGCGACTCGTCAATCAGATGGTAGCTATAAGGCCAGCATTAAGGCAGAAAATCACAAGAATTCTACTGGTACTTATCATGTTCATCTATACTACATCCAGAATGATGGCAGTCGTATAGGAGTTCATTCGACTACAACTCAGGTAGAGTACCACAATCTAACACATAAGACGAAAGCTTATATTAAAGATGTGAATTCTCAGACGGGCACATTTACCGTTGCGGTTGATCAATCTGCCCAAGGGAAACGAATTAAAAATATTCGCGCAGCTGTATGGTCTCAAGCGCATCAAGAAAATTTGTCTTGGTATACGCAGACTCCTGCTGGAGGTCATACCGAGATTGGGATTGCAGCGGTCAACCACGGTAACAAACAAGGTGATTACACGACTCACGTATATGTTGATTATACGGATGGTAGTGTAGAAGGATTTAACCTAGGGCAAACAAGATTGATGCCACATCAAGTGACAGATCAAAAAAATAGAGTTATTCGTGCGGCTTCAAATCTGGTAGGTACGTCAACGGGTAGTGCGGCTCATCAGCGCATGGTTGAGGACTATAACAGTGTGAAACCTCTGCCAGTTGGCTACGCTGTAAAGAATACAGATGACTGGTGCGATATATTTGTTACAGTAGTTTTCCAACGAGAAGGTCTTAGTCATTTAGTGGGCCGAGAGTGTGGAGTAGAACGTCATATTCAGATTTTCAAAAAATTAGGGATTTGGAATGAAGATGGGACTACGACTCCTCAATCAGGTGATATTATTACTTTCAACTGGGATAAAAATACCCAGCAAAATGATGGCTGGGCGGATCATATAGGTATTGTTGAGAGAGTAGAGAATGGATGGATTCATACAATCGAAGGAAATTCAAGCAACGGAGTCGTGAGAAGAAATACCTATCGGGTTGGTCATGGTAATATTCGAGGATTTGCAAGACCACATTATCAATAAACAAAGGGTTGAAGAAAGTTGCTCTAGGGTACACTTTCCTCGGCCTTTTTATAGGTCTGAAAATCTCTAGAAGTGCTATTTGGGACTTGATAGGGCAGGTTTTTCATTGATTTCATTACTTGTAGGTGCTATAGAAAATGATGGTTTATAGGATAAGAAGAAAGGTGGCTGTCATCAAATGATATGATTCTTAATGCTTGTGTCATCTGGTCTTGACAGATTGTAACAATGAACATGCTATAATGTCTGCATGAAGACAGAAAATACAACTTTGCATGCTGTTAAGGCCCTAGCCTGTTTCAGTATCGTTTCTCTGCACTTTTTGTTACCAGGGGAATTTGGTGTTTTTTATCAGATTGTGGCCCGTTTTGCAGTGCCCTTTTTCATGATGTTGTCAGGCTATTTTTCCTTTAATATTTCTAGGGAAAAGGTCAAGTATCGCCTCAAGCAAATGTTGCTTTTGACAATCGCTAGTCTGATATTTTACTCGATTGTGCATTTTATTGACTTAGTACTGTCGGGAGAGCTGGCGGAAAAGATGGCAACTATAGACCTGTCTGATTTTGCCAATTTCTTCTTTTTTAACAGTCCTAGGGATTTGATTGGTCCTGCTGCTACCCCGACCTGGTATTTGTTGGCTATTTCCTATATTTACGGGCTTTATCTCCTTTTTTATAAGTATTTCCACCGCCTGACCACCATTGGTGTGTCTCTGATTCTGCTAGCTCTGGCCTTTTGTATCGAGTTCAATACCAACAGTACCCTTTACTATCGAAATTTCCTGTTTATGGGCCTTCCCTTTTTCATTATGGGGATGCAGTTCGCCAAGCATCGGGAACGTATTTTAGCCTACGACTTATCATCTGCCAGGAAATGGGCTATTAGCTTGGGAATAATAGGTTTGATTCTGCTTGAATACTGTTTTATGGGAACAGAGCTCGACCTCTACCCCAGCACTCTTTTATCATCTAGTGCGATTTTCCTCTATGCGATCAGAAACGGGACCAATATTGATGTTCCGATTTTGAACAATATCGCCAAGCGATATGCCACTATGATTTATATTATTCATCCGTTTATCATCTTTATTTTTAGGCAATTAATGCCTCGGAATGATATATACAGTTTTGGGTTCTTTATCATTCTCTTGCTGTCATATCTACTGAGCATGGCCTTTCAGAAAGTTATCAGACCCAGAATTATCATCCTGCTTCCAGCTTAGTAAAGCAAGATAGGAGATAGAATCGATTTCTGACACCAAAGAAAAGAGAGTGGGACAGAAATCGGTAATTCGTTAGAATTCGATTTCGTCGTCCCACCTCCGCACAGTTGAGTAGGGCTGTAAAAGCTGATGAAATCAGCGTAGTAGAGCCCACTCAACTACTGCGTCTTGCTCGACAATCCAAAGACAATTTAGAGGCTAGGACTTTTGTCCCAGTCTTTTTTCTTGCGTCTACTAAGGCGGAAGAAGTGGAGGCCTCTGTGTGCTTGGTTATGATGCCTGGAGGCTTAGTTCGATTAGATTTGAGTTCACTAGTAGTATCTTCTTATGCTTTCAGCTTTTCTAGCCCTTCTTCAAAACTTTTAGATGGGGCTTCAAGGCTGATCTTTTCTAAAGTAAAGGGATGGACGAAGCTCAGTCGGTAGGCGTGAAGCATGAGACGACCTTGGGGCTGCGGATGATACAGAGGATCACCGACCAAGGGAAATCCGTGGTGGGATAAGTGGACACGGATCTGATGGGTACGACCAGTTTTGAGTTGGCATTTGACAAGAGTTTTTTGACCAAAGCTTTTTAAGCGAGTCACGTGCGTTTCAGCGTATTGGCCATGTTTGTTGTCAACCAGCCGTTTTCTCCGATTATGGCGATCGCGACCGATTTTGTCCTTATATATTCTGCTTTTTTCGATAAATTTACCATCTACTAAAGCCCAGTATTCGCGCTGGATATCCTTGTTTTCCAGCAGGCGGTTGAGTATAGGCAAGACAAAGGGGTTTTTGGCAAAGAGAACAGCGCCACTGGTCTCCTTGTCAAGTCTGTGAACCACATAGCAGGTCTCTCCGACATAGGCAGATACATGATTGAGCAGAGCTAGTTCGGTCGGCTCATTGGCGTGAGTTTTCATACCCTCTGGTTTGTTGACGATGATGAGATGCTGGTCTTGGTAGAGTTCCTGGACAAGTTCCGGCTTCCCCATAAGGATGGCTTTTGCAGGGTAATCTTCTTCATCAAAGGTCAGCGACAAGAGATCGCCTGCCTGAATCTTGCTTGCCAATTGATAGTTTGATCATTGACCAAGACATGCTTTTTTGTGCGAAGGAAATGGCGGATTTTTCTGGGAATGAGGAAATAGTCTTCCAGTAGTTCTTTTATGCTCATAGTGGGCATTTTTTCAGGGATTCGAAAGTTAAATTGCATGCCTTTATTTTAACAAAAAGAGCAGAACTTTGAAAGCTAGCATCAAAAAAAGGGTAGAAGCTCTGCTATTCCTTAAAAAATTCTAAAAGGAAGGCCCTATGGAACAGCACTTTCTTGTATACTCTCTGGGAAGGTGATAAAATAAGGGTTATGAAAAAGCTAAATGATATTTTTGAAACCTTAATTCAACATTTTAAGAAAGAAGATTCACCGGCTGAGTCTGCGGAGGAGACAGATACAAGTGCTGAACCACGTCTGTCTCGATCCGGTCGCTCGGCTAAGCGAACATCTTCAAAAGGCCAAGGCCCCTTCCGACGTTTTTGGCGTAGATACCATCTGACCAAGATTATCTTGATTTTAGGTCTGGGATTTGGGCTGGTGACGGGAGGCTATCTCTTTTATGTTGCCAAGACCACCAATGTCAACGACTTGCAAAATGCCTTGAAGGCAACTACGATGATCTATGATAAAGATGGTCAAGAAGCGGGTAGTTTGACAGGTCAAAAAGGGACCTATGTCGAATTAGATCAGATCAGCAAGGACTTGCAGAATGCTGTCATTGCGACCGAAGACCGCTCCTTCTATAAAAATAGCGGGATCAATTATGGCCGTTTCTTCTTAGCAATTTTGACAGCGGGCCGATCGGGCGGTGGATCGACCATCACTCAGCAGTTGGCTAAAAATGCATATCTTTCTCAGGACCAGACTATTGAGCGGAAGGCCAAGGAGTTTTTCCTAGCTCTAGAATTGACCAAAAAGTACAGTAAAGATCAGATTCTGACCATGTATCTGAATAATTCTTACTTTGGCAATGGTGTCTGGGGAGTAGAGGATGCCAGCAAGAAATACTTTGGAGTTTCAGCGAGCCAACTGTCTCTCGATCAAGCAGCTACACTGGCCGGTATGCTCAAGGGGCCTGAGATATACAATCCCTTGTACTCAGTTGAAAATGCGACCAATCGCCGAGATACAGTTCTGAATAATATGGTTGCAGCTGGCTATATTGACAAAGCAACAGCTGATCAAGCAGCAGCGAACGGTCTTGGTAGCCAGTTGGTGGATGCCTATGCTGGGAAGTCTGAAGATTACCGCTATCCATCCTATTTTGATGCTGTCATTAACGAAGCCATTCACGACTATGGTCTAAAAGAGGAAGATATCATCAAGAATGGCTATCGCATCTATACTGAGCTGGATCAAAACTACCAGGCCAGCATGCAGGTTATTTATAGTAACGAGAGTCTCTTCCCTGTTTCAGAAGTAGATGGAACACGAGCAGAATCGGGAAGTGTGGCCTTAGATCCCAAGACTGGAGGGGTAAGAGCCCTGGTCGGTCGGGTTAACAGTCAGACGGCCGGTTTCCGTTCCTTTAACTATGCAACCCAGTCAGCTCGTAGTCCAGGTTCGACCATTAAACCACTGGTTGTCTATAGTCCTGCGATCGCTGCTGGTTGGTCAACTGATAAAGAGCTAGACAATACTACAACGACCTATGGATCTTATACTGTCAATAACTATGGTGGCATTCAAACCAGCCCGACAGTGCCTATGTATCAGGCCTTGGCGGATTCTCTGAATATCCCAGCGGTAGCAACAGTTAAAGAGTTGGGTATAGAGAAAGCTTTGAATATGGTCAAAAGTTTGGTTTGAATATGAAAAAGGTTGAGCAAAATCTCAGTGTAGCATTGGGAGCAGGTGTGAATACCAATCCTCTCCAAATGGCTCAGGCCTACTCTGCTTTTGCGAATGATGGTGTCATGCATGATGCCCACTTGATCACTAAGATTGAAAACGCTAGTGGTCAAATCGTTAAGACCCACAAGTCTAGCTCCACTCGAGTCCTCAATCAGTCAACTGCGAAAAAGATGACCAGTATGATGTTAGGGACCTTCTCAAACGGAACGGGGATCTACGCAGCGCCATATAATTATACGATGGCAGGTAAGACAGGGACGACTGAGACAGACTTCAACCCTGACTTATCTGGAGACCAGTGGGTCATCGGCTACACACCCGATGTTGTTATCAGTCAGTGGTTAGGATTTCCAAAGACAGATGAAAACCACTACCTGACAGGAACCAGTGCTAACGAGGCTTCTGTGATTTTCCGGAATGTAGCCAATAGCGTCCTGCCTTACACGGAAGGAACCAAATTCTCTGAAAAGAATACCTATGCTCAAAATGGTATTGCCCCGGTAGACACCTATGGCACTGGAAATACCGAGAATCAAGGTGGCAATGATTTCTTACAGAATGTCCAGGACAAGGCAAAAGAAATAGTCGATCAGGCTAAAAATGCTATCGAAGAGGCAGATATTCCAGGTAAAGCTAAGAATGCTTGGGATACAGTCAAGAGCTGGTTTGGTTGGTAAGTTTCTTATCTCAATAGATGGATTATTTATAGAAGTGTATGTTTTGAGACTCTAGCTTGCGCTCATCAATCAAGAAGCATATGTCACAGTAAATCAATCAGATAAAAAGACCTTTAGGAAAATCCTAAAGGTCTTTATCAGGTACACTGAAGGTGTCACCGTGTTCAAAATCACCGTATTGGTAACCACGTTTGAACCAACGCATACGTTGCTCCGCACTTCCGTGTGTAAAACTATCAGGTACAGAATAGCCGTAGGCCTGCTCTTGCAAGGTGTCGTCTCCGACTGCATGAGCTGCATTAAGTGCCTCCTCAATATCGCCAACATCTAGTAAGTTCTCTTGTTCAATATACCGAGCCCAAACCCCAGCGTAGTAGTCCGCCTGGAGTTCCAAACGAACATTTAGGGCATTTTTTTCCTTTTCTGATTTCCCTCTCACCATTTGCTGGTAGGATTTAAGTGTCCCTAGTTGGTTTTGGATATGGTGTCCGACTTCGTGCGCGATAACATAAGCCATGGCAAAGTCACCACTTGCCCGATACTTAGTAGTCAGCTCTTGGTAGAAGCGAATATCCAGGTAAATTTTTTGGTCGTTAGGACAGTAAAAAGGTCCAGCAGAGGCCTGGCCGACCCCACAACCAGTCCTAGTTTGACCGGTATAGAAGACCAGTTTAGGCTTATAATAGGTTCTTCCTTCTTTTTCAAAGGTTTGAGTCCAAAAAACTTCTGTAGTCCCTAAGACCTTGCTGACAAATTGGGCGTCTTTGTCATTGACCTGAGTATGGCTTTGCTGAGAAACTTGGGTGGACTCATAGTGATGAGAAGTCCCTGTGTCAAAAATGCCAGACAAACCAGCACCACCCCCTAAGAAAAGTAAGAGTAGTATTAGGACAAGCTTGCTTTTAAAACTGCCAGGCGCTAACAGGATTCGCAATATTCCGTTTCCCAGTCGAGCATTGCCTGACCCGTAGCTAGCCGATCCCCCTTCGTTGCGACGGTCTTCAATATTATTACTTTCTTTCAAATGATCAGTTTTCACGTTTTCATCTCCTTTATGACATCTATTTTACCAAATCGCCAGCGAAAATAATAGCTGTTCGTTAGATGAAGTAAAAAAGCTTCAAAGGATTAACGCCCAGACCTTGTCAAAAGAAAAAAATCCTGCTATAATTGGAAAGATGGAGGCGTTATGGCATTAAAAAAAGCAAGTCTGGCGTGTACGGTTTGTGGATCGAGAAATTACTCAATAAAACTGAGTAGTACGCCAAAACCAAAACGTCTAGAAGTAAACAAGTTTTGTAAACATTGTAATAAATACACTATTCATAAAGAAACAAGATAGGAGAGAGTTGTGAAATTTCTTAAGGACACTTTTACAGTTTTAAAAGATACAACATGGCCAACAGGGAAGCAAAGCTGGATTGATTTTATTTCGATTATGGAATATACAGCCTTCTTTGTTTTGGTTATCTATTTATTTGACTTATTGGTATCTCACGGACTGCTTCGTTTGTTGAATATCTTTTAAGTCGATTAGAGACTGGGAAATTTCCCAGTCTTTTTTGATAAAATTGTCAGTAAACTTCTTGGCATTCCCTATTTTTATGATATAATAAAACTAGAGAAAACGGAAAAAGCCATTAGGCTTTTTTATAGTGTTTTAGTTTATGATTTTGTAAACTAAGAATTGCTAAAAAAGAAAGGAAATAAAATGGATAGTTTTGATAAAGGCTGGTTTGTACTGCAGACCTACTCTGGATATGAAAACAAGGTAAAAGAAAATCTCTTGCAACGCGCTCAGACTTATAACATGCTGGAGAATATCTTGCGCGTGGAAATCCCTACTCAGACTGTGCAAGTAGAGAAAAATGGCAAGACCAAGGAAATCGAAGAGAATCGCTTCCCTGGTTATGTTTTGGTTGAAATGGTCATGACTGATGAGGCTTGGTTTGTTGTCCGTAATACTCCTAACGTAACAGGATTTGTCGGATCTCACGGAAACCGCTCTAAGCCAACTCCGCTTTTGGAAGAAGAAATTCGTAACATTCTGATTTCTATGGGACAAACCGTTCAAGAATTTGACATTCATGTCAAGGTTGGCGATACCGTTCGGATTATTGACGGAGCCTTTACAGATTATACAGGTAAAATTACTGAGATTGACAATAATAAAGTTAAGATGGTTATTTCTATGTTTGGAAATGATACCATTGCAGAAGTAAACCTGAACCAAATCGCAGAATTATAATAGAAACAAAAAGCAGATCACTATCTGCTTTTTTTGTATTCAAGTTGTGTTTTTTTGTGACAAAGGCTAAAAACTAGCTTTCGACTGGCTTGAATATAGGTTCCAAAAAGGCAAAGAAAATCGGCTTAAAAATTCTGAAAATTTTAAGCTTTTAGGCAATCGTTTTCCTTTTAATAAATAGTGTCATCTTTCAAAGTATTTTGCATAAATTTCAGTTCAAATGGTTGATATGCTTAAATAAAACTGGTATAATAACCATATAATTGGCGCATTGTATATGACGGCTTTTTTCATGGTTTTTTTGAGTGAAAAAGACTCATATTTGTACAGTGCTTGTTCTTATGTCAAAATTTGATAGAGACGGAATCTAACTAGGAGGGAACATGTTAAGGGAAAAGTGGTGGCTACCCTTTTTGCCTGTTGGAGTCATTATGGTAGCGGTCTTTGCTTTGTTTTACATTACCGGCCCTAACAGGCATAACAAAGGATCGACACAGAAGGATGGTGGTTCAGCTGTAGAGCATGAGCTGACAGGACAGCAGTTGCCAGAGTTTGAAATGGTAGACCAAGCAGGGTATCAAAAGAAGAGTACAGAGTTTTATAATAAACCCATGCTGGTAGTAGAGTGGGCTAGCTGGTGTCCAGATTGTCAAAAACAGTTACCAGAGATTCAAAAAGTATATGAAAAGTATAAAGGTAACATTCATTTTGTTATGTTAGATATGCTTGATTCCAAAAGAGAAACGAAAGAAAGAGCGGATCAGTATATCAGTGAAAAAGATTATACTTTCCCATATTACTATGACACAGATGAGCGAGCGGCGGATATCCTCCATGTTCAATCTATCCCCACGATTTATCTAGTCGATAAGAATCAAAAGGTCAAGAAAGTAATGACAGACTTTCACGATGAAGCAGCGCTTGAAAAACAGCTAGAAGAGATTTAAATAAAAGAAAGAGAAGGGAGAGCTTGTATAAAAGTTTCTACTATTATATAGGCTTTAAAATAGCATGAAAGATTTTTTGAAAAAGGTTTTAATACTATTTACCGTCCTGTTGATGTCAATGCCATCCAGCGTCTTGAATCTAGGGAATTCAGTTGTTCGAGCTGATGATCCTCTGAATATTGAGACGAGACGGATCGATGAGCATACAACGATCACACAAAATGGGTGTTATCGTAAGATTGAAAAACGGACGCAACGGACTGGACAGTTCCGCGGAAACCAATTGACTTGGTTATCCTGCAGGATGCCAGTGGATCATTCCGAAAAACTATTCCAAGTGTAAAAAATGCTCTTAAACGTTTGACAACATATGTTAGTCCAGAACAATACGATGAGACAAACCCTCATCTTGTTAAGACTGACGACCCTCGGACAACCGACCGCGTTTTCGTAGCTTCTTACCAAGGTTTGGATCAAGTGCGTTACTTTAATAGTGACAATTTCACAGGTCGTCCAGATGTATATACCGACCCAGATACAACTGGTAAACACTATACCTATGGAAATAGTGGTTTAACAAGCGATCAACAAACAGTTCATAACTTTATTGATAATATTGCTGTTGATGGTGGAACCCCAACTGTTCCTGCGATTGATGATACGATTGCGGCTTATAACAACGTCAAAGGGAACATGGAAAACGGTCGTAAAACAGTCTTCCTTTTGATTACTGATGGTATTGCCAATGGTTATCGTCCCCAAGGATCTAACACTGTTGTCATGGATAAGAGCTGGACACGAAATACAGCCCTCCAGCGCGCATGGGGACTTGAAAGCTACCCAGAAGCATCACAAGATATTTTAGGTCGTGCAAACGAATTGAAAGCTGCTGGTAATCAGCTGAAAGCTGCGGTAGGTTCAGAAGGCTCTGTCGTTATTGGTTTCTGGGAACGTGTTGAAGGATTTACTGAGAAGTATTACCAATATGGCGATGCCTATCTAAATGGATTTGGAAATGCACTTAATATTGGAGATAGCCGTTCAGTGCAAGCCATTTTCCATGAAGCATTGCAATCAATGGCTTCACCAGACAAGGTTGTAAACGGCAAGAATGTTTCCTTCTATGTTAATGAGCAAAATAACATCGATGTATTCTCGCAAAAGATTTTTGGAATCAGTAGCGGCTGCTTTTAGTTAAAGATGATATCACTGGTGAGTTTGATATCACCGAAGGCTACAAGGTAGATGCTATCCGAATCAATGGTAAGAAGATTGTTCCAAAAGTAACAGACCCTAGCAAGGAAATCCGTGGTACAATCACACAGACTGGTAACAAGGTTAAAATCTCTGTTCCAGATAGTGTCTTCAACCCAGGTAAAAAAACAGCTTTGACTACGACTTGAGTAAGGAAGCTCGCGCACCTGAGACAGATGAAGATAGTGAAGTAGATCCTCCTGAGAATTATGTTCCAGAAAAGGAAGAAATCAAAGTTCCAGAATTGACTGGTAAATTTAAAGCAGGTGACTTCGAAACACGTCAAATCGGTGGTCGGAACCAAACAGTAGAAGTTCAAAAATTGGAATACTGTTATCCAAGTGCAACGAAGACTGTGAAAGATGCGGATGCTAGCAACGATATTGGTGTCATTCCGGATCCGTTGGAGTTGACTAAGAAACCATCTTATTCTGCACAACTAAGCAAGAAAGACGAAGAGTTCACTTACACTGTCGACTACAACTTCAATAACGTTCCTTACGAATTTGAAAAGAACGTTATGTTGACAGACCCAATTGACTACCGCTTGGAAGTGGTGAGTCATTCGGCTCAAGGTCCAGATGGACAAAGCTGGCCAACTCGTGTGGTAACGCAAAAGGATGCTGGAGGTAACTCACAAAGCGTCGTTGTAGCAGACGTTCCACCGCAAGGTAAGGATTATAATTACCTGATCATGAAGAAGGCGAAACTGAAAATGACAGTTCGCCTGAAAGAAGAGTACCGTAAGAACCAAGCCAGCAAGGCTTACTTGGCAATCTTACAAAATAACAATGGTTACGGTTTAGTTAACCAAGGTAACATCATGTGGAATGGTGAAGATGATTCGCCAAACCAAGATGCCCATGCCAAGACAAAAGATAAGGCAAGTACGATTCGTCGTTCAAACCCAATTTATGTTAAACCACCACTTGATACGGAAGTAGACAAGAAGGTTAACGAAAAAGAACACGAAGGTCTACAAGCAGATGGCGAAGAGTTTGAATATAAGGTAACTGCTCCATGGCCAGGTATTGCTGACAAGTTTACCCTGACAGATACAGTTGTAGATGAACTTGAAATTGTACCAAACTCAGCTAAAGTAACAGTAGCAGGTAAGTCTTACAGTGGTTTAACCAAAGCGATTTCAATCAATGGCCAAACAATTGAGATTACATTAGACAAGGATCAATTGACTTCACTGAACCGTTTGATCTCTCGTCGTGGTGGAAGCGAAGTACAGGAAATCGAACTGATCTTCAAGGCTAAGATTCGTCCGGGCGCTGACCTTTCTAAATATAAGAAGAATGGTGCGGTAAACATTCCGAATACAGCTGATGTTATTCTAAATGATAAGAAGAAAACTTCGAAAGAAGTAACGGTTACTCCACCTAAACCAAAAGAACCAACTGTTTCTAAGAAGATTAACAACACCTTGGATAGTCTGGTAACCTTCGATGGTCAACCGTACACTTACAACATCACAACAGCTGTGCCAAGTGATGTAGCAGGCTACAAGAAATTTGTCATTAGCGATAAGCTGGATGCCGATCTTGAACTTGATGGACAAGCAAGCATCAGCGGTCCATTGGCAGACGTCTTTGAAATCCAAACAAACGGCCAAACTGTTACTGCAACAGTTAAAGAAGGTAAGTTCGCAGAACTCGCCAAATATTCATTCGTTGAACTGACGATTCCAGCAAAAGTTAAAGCTGGTGTGACAGGTAAGACTATTGAAAACAAGGCTAAGATTTCATTTACTAATGAAAACAATGTGGCTAAGGAAGTTGAGTCTAATCCAGTAACAGTGACTCCTCCACCAGTAACTAAGAAGATCAACGAAAACTTGGATCACTTGGATATTGCAACTGGTCAGCCATACAAGTACAATGTTAAGACTACACTTCCAAGTGACATCACATCCTACAAAGAATTTGTGATTACTGATACTTTGGAAGACGAGTTGAGCGTTATTAATGAAGGTGCAGACAAACCAGTTATCAGCGGTCCTGCTGCAGAATTCTTTGACGTAACTGTCAGTGGCCAAAAAGTAACGGCAACAATGAAAAACTTTGCCGGAGCAAGTGCCCTAGCTGGTCAAGAAATTGAACTGGTTATCCCAGCGAAAATTAATGACGGCGTCACTCGTTCTAATATTCCAAACAAAGCGACATTTAGCTTCAAGGACAAGAACGACCATAAAGGTGAAAAAGAAACAATTCCTGTAACGGTGACTCCACCAACAGAACCAAATGTTTCTAAGAAGATTAACGGTGATCAAGATAATGCAACGATTGCTGCGGAAACAGATTTCACCTACAATATTAAGACTACTTTGCCAAATGATATTGATACATACAAATCATTTGTCATCACCGATACTCTAGATGAAAATCTTGGAGTGGTGAACCCAGAACCAAGCATTTCTGAAGAAGCCAAGAAATTCTTCGATATTACTGTTTCAGGAAATACTGTTACAGCAACGATGAAGGACTTTGCCAAAGCAAGTGCTCTTGCAAATAAAGAAATCGAGTTGGTCATCCACGCTAAAGTGAAGAAAGAATCTGTTCTTCCAGAAATTCCAAACACGGCTAAGATTACTTATACTAATAAGAATAACGAGTCTAAGGAAAAAGAAACAGAGCCAGTTAAAGTGACTCCACCACCAATTACGAAGAAAGTAAATGGTAAGGATCAAGAAGACTTGGCAAGCTTAACAAGCACCTTCAAGTATACAGTGGATTCAAAAGTTCCAACTGTAGCAGATAAGTTTGTACTTTCTGATACCTTGGAAGAAGTCTTGACCTTTGATGGAGATGCGACTGTAACGATTGATGGTCAGACCGTGACAGATGTAACGGTTGCGAAGAAAGACCAAAAACTGACAGTTACCTTCGATAAGGATCAAGTCAAAAAATATGCAGGCAAGGCTGTTCAAGTAGCCTTCGATGCTAAGATTAAATCTGGCTACACAGTTGACCAATTAGTTGCTAAGTATCCAAATGGAGATAAAGCAGCGATTCCAAACAAAGCTAGCTTTGTGGTCAATGACAATCCAGAAACAGAGAAATTCTCTAACCCAGTTACTGTTACACCGCCACCACCAAACACTCCAGAAATTGAGAAGAAGGTTAATGGTGCAGACAGTTACAATCTGCAAACCCGTCTTGAAGAATTCACTTATAGTCTGAATACAGCGATGCCAACAAATGCGACTGAATTCACCGTAACAGATGAACTGAAGTCCGTTCTTGAATTCGCTGGCAACAAGGGCGATGTCCAAGTGAAGATTGACGGCAAGGCTGCCAATGATCAAGCTACTATTTCTACTGATAAGAATACCTTGACAGTGGCCTTTGCAGAAAGCAGTGAAAGCTAATGCTGGTAAGTCTATCGAAGTAACCTTCAAGGCTAAAATCCGTGAAGGAGCAAACCTTCTGGATTACCTAGTTCCTGGTCAAGGCATCCGTATTCCGAACAAGGCTTCTTATGACATCGATCATAATCCTAAGTTCCATAAGGATTCCAATGAAGTACCAGTAACTCCTCCATCTCCAGAACAACCACCAATTGAAAAAGATGTCAATGATAAGGCAGAAGCGACCTTGGAAGCACGTGATGAAGAATTCACTTATCATGTGAAGACCAAGATTCCTTATGAGGCGACAGCCTTCAATATCACTGATACTCTGAAAGATGTTTTGGACTTCTCAGGTGAGAAAGGTCAAGCAGAAGCAACTGTAGATGGTAAGAAACTGTCAGATGATCATATCACGATCAATGGCCAAACAATCACAGTTACACTTAACCAAGAAGAACTGAAAGCCAATGCAGATAAGGAAATTAAGTTAACCTTCAAGGCTAAGATTCGTCCAAATGCGAACCTAGCTGCCTACGTCGTTGGTGATAAAGTTGTTATCAATAACCAAGCTTCTTATAATGTAGATTTACCAGACAATCCTGGAGTTCATAAAGATTCAAATATCGTACCAGTGACTCCGCCAAGTCCTGAAAAACCAGAGATTGAAAAGACTGTTAATGATGCAAAAGAAGCAACTCTTGCTAACCGTGACGAAATCTTTACTTATAAAGTGAAGACAAAAGTACCGTTTGATGCGACAGCCTTCTCTATCGATGACACTATTAAGGATGTTCTAGAGTTTGCGGATGCTGGAAGTGCTACTCTTAATGGAGAAGCTTTAGAAGCAGACCGTATCTCTATCGCTGATCAAAAGATCACCTTGACTCTGACAGAAGACCAAGTCAAGAACAATGGCGGTAAAGAAGTTGTTCTGACCTTCAAGGCTAAAATCCGACAAGGTGCTAACCTGTCTGGCTACATTGAAAAAGGTAAGACAGTCATCAATAACCAAGCGTCTTATAACGCTGTCTTCCCTAACGATCCTAACTTCCATAAAGATTCAAACATTGTCCCAGTGACTCCTCCAAATCCGGAAAATCCTCCAATTGAGAAGAAGATCAATGAGGCTGAATCAGCGAACTTAGGAACTCGTGATGAAGAATTCACCTACACCATCGACACAACTGTACCGCTTGATGTTACAGGCTTCGCAGTTTACGATACGATTGAGAAAGTCTTAGAATTCTCAGGTGAAAATGGCCAAGCAAGCGCAACGGTAGATGGTCAACCACTAGATGCCAGCCACATTACAATTAAAGGTCAGAAGATCACAGTCAAACTGACAGAAGACGAAGCTAAAGCTCTAGGAGGCAAAGCAGTTCATGTCAGCTTCAAGGCTAAGATCAAAGCGGGAGCTAACCTGTCAGACTACATCGAAAAAGATGGTACGACACGGATTTACAACACCGCTAAATACAACTTTAACAATGACCCAGGAACAGAACAAAGTTCTAAACCGGTTCCAGTCATTCCACCAACACCAACTGAACCAGAACTGAAGAAGGAAGTAAACGGTAAAGAAGCTGAAACATTAGCTAACCGTGACGATGTCTTCACTTACACTGTGAAGACCACTGTACCGCAAGATGCGACAGCCTTCTCTATCAGCGATAGTTTAGTTCCAGTACTTGAATTTGCTGGCGAAGATGCAGAAGCATCTCTCACACTCAATGGTGAAAAGCTGGATGCAAAACAAATCAAGCTGAAAGACCAAACCATCAGTGCTGAGTTGACTGAAGCTCAAGTGAAAGCAAACGGTGGTAAAGAAGTTGTCCTCAACTTCAAGGCTAAGATTCGTGAAGGTGCAAACCTAGCAGATTACATCGAAGCAGACGGCGCAACGCGTGTACCTAACAAAGCGTCTTATGTGGCTAACTTCCCACACCGTCCAAAAGTTGAGAAAGATTCAAACATCGTCCCAGTGACTCCTCCATCACCAGAAAATCCACCAGTTGAGAAGAAGGTTAATAACAAGCCATCTGCAACTCTGGACAGCCGTGACGAAGAGTTCACTTACACCATCGATACGAAAGTACCTGTCGATGCGACTGGCTTCAAGATTACCGACGAATTGAAAGACGTTCTTGAATTCTCAGGTAAAAAAGGCCAAGCAGAAGTCACAGTAGATGGTGACAAAGATGTGATTGAAGATTCACAAATCACTGTAGATAAACAAGTTCTGACAGTAACTCTGACGAAGGATCAAGTGAAGAAATACGGCAATAAAGCTGTTCATGTTCGCTTCAAGACTAAGATTCGTAAGAATGTCAGCCTGGCAGGCTACATTGAAGCAGACGGCGTAACTCGGATCCCTAACATTGCTAAATACATCATCAACGATGATCCGAAGACAGAAAAGAGCACAGAACCAGTTCCAGTGATTCCACCAAGCCCAGAAGAACCTGGTATTAAGAAAGAAGTGAATGGTCAGCCAGAAGCAACGCTGAAAGAACGTTATGAAGAGTTTACTTATAAAGTAACAACTTCTGTACCACAAGATGCGACAGCCTTCTCAGTATCAGATACTCTTGTACCAGTGTTAGAATTCTCAGGTGAGAAAGGTCAAGCAACAGCGACTCTTGATGGTCAAGAAATTGATGCCAACCGTATCAACGTTGCAGACCAAACAATCTCTATGCCTCTGACAGAAGACGAAGTGAAAGCAAATGGTGGTAAGGAAGTAACCTTGACCTTCAAGGCTAAGATTCGTGAAGGTGCAAACTTGTCTGCCTACATTGAAAGGTAAGACTAGCATCCCGAATACAGCTTCTTACACAGCAGGCTTCCCAAATCGTCCAGAAATCCATAAGGATTCAAACAGAGTACCAGTGACTCCTCCAACTCCAGAAGAACCTGGAATTAAGAAGGATGTCAATGGTAAGGAAGAGGAAACACTAGCCAACCGTAACGATGAGTTCACCTACCACATCAATACGAAAGTACCGTTTGATGCAACAGCCTTCTCTATCAATGATGAGCTGAAAGACGTTCTTGAATTTGCAGATGGAACAGGTCGCGCGACTGCAAGCTAAATGGCCAAGCTCTTGATGCCGATCGTATCTCAATTAATGGTCAAACCATTACTGTGAACCTAACCGAAGAACAAGTTAAGAACAATGGTGGTAAAGATGTGAACCTAACCTTCACAGCTAAGATTCGCCAAGGTGTCAACCTATCTGGCTACATTAAAGATGGTAAGACTAGCATTCCGAATAAGGCAAGCTACCGAGTGGACTTCCCGAACAACCCAGGCGTAACTAAGGATTCTAATGAAGTCCCAGTGACCCCACCAAGTCCGGAAAATCCACCGATTGAGAAGAAGGTCAATGAGGCTGAGTCAGCAAACTTAGGAGCTCGTGATGAAGAATTCACTTACACAATCGACACAACTGTGCCGCTTGATGTTACAGGCTTCGCAGTCTACGATACGATTGAAAAAGTCTTAGAATTCTCAGGTGAAAATGCTCAAGCAAGCGCAACGGTAGATGGTCAACCACTGGATGCCAGCCACATTACAATTAAAGGTCAGAAGATCACAGTCAAACTGACAGAAGATGAAGCGAAAGCCCTAGGAGGCAAAGCGGTTCATGTCAGCTTCAAGGCTAAGATCAAAGCGGGAGCGAACCTGTCAGACTACATCGAAAAAGATGGTACGACACGGATTTACAACACCGCTAAATACAACTTTAACAATGACCCAGGAACAGAACAAAGTTCTAAACCAGTTCCAGTCATTCCACCAACCCCAACTGAACCAGAACTGAAGAAGGAAGTGAACGGTAAAGAAGCTGAAACATTAGCTAACCGTGACGATGTCTTCACTTACACCGTGAAGACAACTGTACCGCAAGATGCGATAGCCTTCTCTATCAGCGATAAGCTGGAAGATGTTCTTGAGTTTGCGGGTGAATCATCTGCGACTCTAGCTGGTGAAGACTTGAAGGCAGACCAGATTACAACTGACGGTCAAACCATCAAGTTGACCCTGACAGAAGACCAGGTGAAAGCAAACGGTGGTAAAGAAGTTGTTCTCAACTTCAAGGCTAAGATCAGAGAGGGTGCAAACTTGTCAGCTTACATGAAAGCAGACAAGGCAGAAGTACCGAACAAAGCTTCTTACACAGTTGGCTTCCCTAACAACCAGCTGTAACGAAGGACTCTAACGAAGTACCTGTCACTCCTCCATCTCCAGAACAGCCACCGATTGAAAAAGATGTGAATTCAAAACCTTCTGAAACAATTGCAGATCGAACAGAAGAATTTACATACAACATTCATACAACTATGCCTCAAGATGCGACAGGCTTCACAGTTACCGACGAACTGAAAGACGTTCTTGAATTTGCCGGTGATGTCCAAGTCACTCTTGGTGGTAAGAAAGCAGACGCAGCTGTAGTGAAAAACGGTCAAACTCTGGAAGTAACCTTCCCAGAAGAGACTGTGAAAGCAAATGGTGGTAAGAAAGTCCAAGTAACCTTCAAAGCGAAGATTAAAGCGGACGCAGACTTAACTCCATATGAAACAGCTAATAGCTACTCTGTACCAAATACAGCTTCTTACTTGATTAACAATGATCCAGCAAGCAAGAAAGAAACTAAGCCAGTTACGGTCGAAGTTCCAAAACAACCTGGACCAGAGGTTACGAAGAAGATTAACCGTACATTGGATCACTTAGATGTTGACCGTGATGTTCCTTACATGTACAATGTCAACACACAAATTCCAAAAGATATCCGCCTCTACAAAGAGTTCACCGTTACAGATACTTTGGAACCAGTTCTTGAAATCACAGGAACTCCTGTAGCTTACGTGGATGGTTATGCAACAGACGCTGTGGAAACAAAAGTGGAAGGCAATACAGTTACTGTAACAGTGAAAGACTTCGCTCGTATCAGTGGCTATAAAGAAATCCAACTTTACATTCCAGCTAAGCTGAAAGCAGATAGTGACTTATCAGCTTACGAAAACCAAACTGTTCCAAACAAGGCGACAATTGCCTTCAAGGATAGCAATGGCAAGAACGGTACAAAAGAATCTAACCCAGTAACCGTTCGTCCACGGGACCCAGAAAAACCTGAGGAACCAAAACCAAACGAACCAGCTAAGACAGTAGGTCCGGCTGATGGATCTAACCCATCAACTGCTTACCGTCTAAAAGAACTCAAGGAAGGCTTCCGCTTTGATGTGACAGCGAAGGTGCCAACTGATCCAGTTGATGAATCAGGCAACCCTATCAAAGATGCTCAAGGCCGTGATGTGAAGACCGAATTGAATAGCTTTACGGTAACAGATGAACTTGAAAAAGTTCTGAAAGTGGACCGTGTAGCTGTTAAGGTTGAGGAAAATAAAGTCGCAGAAGCCATTGCGAAGATTACTGCTAAGATTGAAAAAGCAGAAAGCGACCTGAAAGAGCTCGAAGGCAAAGAGACAAATGGTACTTTCGCTAAGAAACTGGCAGAAGCTGAGAAGAAGGTAGAAGAGCTAACAGCACAATTGGCAGCAGCCAAGGAAAAAGCTGCAGCGACACCTGCAACACCAGCTCCAGCTTCAGATTCTGACGCAGGCGATGCCACAGCGACACCTGCTCCAGCAGACAACAACGCTGAAGTCGCAGCCCTTGAAGAAAGCCTCAAAGCAGCACAAGCTGAATTGGAACAACTGAAAGCAGATGGTGCGAAAGCTGGTAACCTCGCAACACCTGAAGAACAAAAAGTTGAACAAGATAAGCTGAATAAGAACCTTGAACAACTGAAAGAGAGCAAAGAGAAACTCGAAAAAGCTCTCGAAGCATTCACAACAGTGAATGACAAGGGTGAGATCACGGATGAAGCTCTTGCGAAAATCGCCAAAGTAACTGTAGAAGGTCAGAAAGTTACCGTAGAAGTTACTGATAAGGCTGTTTTGGAAGCCTTGAAGGGTAGCACCTTCCGCGTCATCATCTATTCATCTATTAAAGACGGAGCAGACTTGTCTAGCTACCTGAACAAAGAGAATAATGAGACGAAGATTCCGAATAAGGCTACTGTAACCTTCAACGATAAACCGAAAGTAACGAATACAGTAAACGTTTATCCGCCAGAGCCAAATACACCGCCGCAAACACCACCGCATACACCACCGACAACACCGGGTACGCCGCCACCAACTACACCTGATACGCCACCAGCGCCTAAGGGTGACTTGCCACCGGCACCAACACCAGAGCCAGAAAAACCTAAGAATATCTTGCCAAAAACAGGTACTTCTGATACTATGGTAAATGAGGTGATTATCGGAATGATCCTTGTGCTGATGGGACTTCTTTTGAGAAGAAAACCAAAGCATTAATGTAAGATAGTCCAGGGGAGCTATGCTCTTCTGGTTACTATCGTATTATTAGGAAAAAGATTAAAGGAAAATCATTATGGATAGAAAAAAGTTAATTAAGTTAGGAATCTCAGTGCTAGCTGTTAATGCTTTGGGAGCAGTAGCCGTTTATAAATATCCTGAGCTGACACATGTACCTACTGTCTATGCAGAGGAACAGCCTGGTGAGGATGAGGAAATTCCAGATGCATCTGAAGCGCAAGCAGCAGCGAACTTTAAAAATCAAATGGATGAATTTGAAAAAGCAATCAATGAATTCAATCCAGATGATTCAGATACTAAGGAAAGTTTGCAGTATGCTTTGGAAGATGCAGAAGGGTACCATACTACTGCAGTTAATGCGATCAAGAGTGAAGAAGGCAAGAAAGGTTTTGCCAAGTACGAAGCTCGTTACCAAGCTTTAAAAGCAAAAGCTCAAGCCCTTCTAAATGGTGAATCACCAAAACCTCAACCAGAGATCACCACTCAGGACGTTACAGTCAAAGAACCAATCCTTTATGGATCTTCAACCGTGCAAAATCCAGCTTTACCAAAAGGCACAAGAAACACAAAAGTTCAAGGTGTCAATGGTGAAAAGGAAGTAACCTACACAATCACTTTAACAGATGGCAAGGAAACAGGCCGTGTGAAAAAGTCTGAAAAAGTTATTAAACCAGCTGTTGACGAAGTCATCGAAGAAGGTACTGGTGCAGTCATCACCACTAAGGAAGAAACCAAGACTGAAGAAGTGGATTTCCAAGTCAAAGAAGTACCAAATCCAGCCCTTTCAGAAGGTGTCCGCAATGTAACAACTCCAGGTAAAAAAGGTGTTCGTACAATCGTTGAGACGGTTACTTACACTGACGGCAAGGAAACAGGTCGTGTAGTGAAATCAACACTATCACAACTCCAGCAGTTGATGAAGTTGTTGAAGTAGGAACTAAGAAAGCTCCAGTTATTACTACTAAGGAAGAAACTAAGACAGAAGAAGTAGATTTCCAAGTCAAAGAAGTACCAAATCCAGCCCTTCCAGAAGGTGTCCGCAATGTAACAACTCCAGGTAAAAAAGGTGTTCGTACAATCGTTGAGACAGTAACCTACACTGACGGCAAGGAAACAGGTCGTGTAGTAAAATCAAACGAAATCACAACTCCAGCAGTTGATGAAGTTGTTGAAGTAGGAACTAAGAAAGCTCCAGTTATTACTACTAAGGAAGAAACTAAGACTGAAGAAGTAGACTTCCAAGTCAAAGAAGTACCAAATCCAGCTCTTCCAGAAGGTGTCCGCAATGTGACAACCCCAGGTAAAAAAGGTGTTCGTACAATCGTTGAGACAGTCACTTATACAGACGGTGTTGAAACAGGTCGGGTAGAGAAATCAAACACCATCACAACTCCAGCAGTTGATGAAGTTGTTGAAGTAGGAACTAAGAAAGCTCCAGTTATTACTACTAAGGAAGAAACTAAGACTGAAGAAGTAGACTTCCAAGTCAAAGAAGTACCAAATCCAGCTCTTCCAGAAGGTGTCCGCAATGTGACAACCCCAGGTAAAAAAGGTGTTCGTACAATCGTTGAGACAGTCACTTATACAGACGGTGTTGAAACAGGTCGGGTAGAGAAATCAAACACCATCACAACTCCAGCAGTTGATGAAGTTATTGAAGTAGGAACTAAGAAAGGCGTAGTTACTACAACTGAAGAAGTAGTAGAAAAAGAAGTAATCAAACATGGTAGCTCTACAGTGCAAAATCCAGCTCTACCAAAAGGCACAAGAAACACAAAAGTTCAAGGTGTAGATGGAGAGAAGGAAGTAACTTACACTGTTACTAAAGCAGATGGCGTACAAGTTAGCAAGGTTAAGAAGTCAGAAACTGTGACAAAACCAGCTATTGACGAAGTCATCGAAGAAGGTACTGGTCCAGTCATTACCACTAAGGAAGAAACTAAGACTGAAGAAGTAGACTTCCAAGTCAAAGAAGTTCCAAATCCAGCACTTCCAGAAGGTGTCCGTAATGTGACAACCCCAGGTAAGAAGGGTGTTCGTACCATTGTTTACACAGTAACCTACGCAGACGGTGTTGAAACAGGTCGTGTAGAGAAATCCAACACTATCACAACTCCAGCAGTTGATGAAGTTGTTGAAGTAGGAACTAAGAAAGCTACTGCTCCAGTTGTTACAACTGAAAATGTGACTGAAACTCAAGTTATTTACCATGGCACTATCACTTTAAGCAATCCAGATCTTCCAAAAGGAACAAAACGGATCAAGATTGCTGGTGTTGATGGTGAAAAGACTGTTGTCTACACAATTACTAAGACAAATGGTGTTGAAACAAGCCGAGTTGTCAGAGACGAACAGATTACGAAAACACCAATCACTCAAGTAGTTGAAATTGGTACTAAGGAATCTGGTAGCAGCCAATCAAATGCTAGTCAAGATCAAAAAGATCCATCAGACAAAGCTCAAGATTCTAAAGGACAAGGTCAAAAGGATTCAACTGGTAAAGTTCAAGATCCTAAAGATCAAGCGAAACCAGGATCAGATGCTGCTACAAGTAGTCAATCAGGTCAAACAGACCGTCCACAACAACCTCAATACTCTAGAGTAAATAGAAACGCAGAAGAGAAGAAGAATCTTCCAAACACTGGTGAACATGCAAATGGCCTTGCGGCTCTATTAGGACTTGTTCTTGCAAGTGTAACAGCCTTCTTTAACTTCCGTCGTAAAAACACTAAGAATTAGGTTGAAAAAATAGAAGGCATTTGTCTTTAATTCTACTGCTTTTCTCAAAACAGAGAATTAGTAAAAATGCTATAAAAAGAGGCTGAGAGAATATCTCAGCCTCTTTTTGAATCCTAACTTAAGAGATAAGCTTAAAATCTAGCGGAAAAGAAAAAAGCCCGATTTTACGAGCTTTATGTTCAGTTGCTTCCTGATAAATCAGGTAATATAAGGCGGTAGACGGATTTGAACCGACGATCAAGCTTTTGCAGAGCCGTGCCTTACCACTTGGCTATACCGCCTCAACCTTTACTATTTTACCTTAAAAAAGGATTTTCGTCAATACACTTGAGTCTAAGAAAATGAAATAATACTGAAAACCAGAAAAATAAATGCTGATAAAATCAAGGTTTTCGAGGAAAAATAAAGCAAAAGAGCTTGTCAAATCCTTGAAATTCTGTTATCATAATAGATGCCGTGCAAATGGCAAAATACTCATTTTAGATGAATTGTGGGACTGTTGCCCTCGGGTTGTCCTGCGAGCTGAAATCTAAAAGAGGAAAAAAACAAAAAGGAGAATTTACTCATGGCAGTAATTTCAATGAAACAACTTCTTGAGGCTGGTGTTCACTTTGGTCACCAAACTCGTCGCTGGAACCCTAAGATGGCTAAGTACATCTTCACAGAGCGTAACGGTATCCACGTTATTGACTTGCAACAAACTGTAAAATATGCAGACCAAGCATACGATTTCATCCGTGATGCAGCTGCAAACGATGCAATCATCTTGTTTGTTGGTACTAAAAAGCAAGCTGCTGAAGCTGTAAAAGATGAAGCAGAACGCGCTGGTCAATACTACATCAACCACCGTTGGTTGGGTGGAACTCTTACAAACTGGTCTACTATCCAAAAACGTGTAGCTCGTTTGAAAGAAATCAAACGTATGGAAGAAGACGGAACTTTCGAAGTTCTTCCTAAGAAAGAAGTAGCTCTTCTTAACAAACAACGTGCACGTCTTGAAAAATTCTTGGGTGGTATCGAAGAAATGCCACGCATCCCGGATGTAATGTACGTGGTTGATCCACATAAAGAGCAAATCGCTGTTAAAGAAGCTAAGAAGCTTGGTATCCCGGTGGTTGCGATGGTTGATACAAACACAGATCCAGACGACATCGATGTAATCATTCCTTCTAACGATGACGCTATCCGCGCTGTTAAATTGATCACTGCGAAAATGGCTGACGCTATTATCGAAGGTCGTCAAGGTGAAGACAGTGTTGAGTCAGTAGAAGCTGAACTGGCTGCAACTGAAACTCAAGCAGACTCAATCGAAGAAATCGTTGAAGTTGTAGAAGGCGACAACGCTTAATTCAAATAATTAGTAATTACCTAGGAGGGCGGGGCTTAGCCCGGCCCTCCTATTTTTAAAAAAATATAGGAGAAACAAAATGGCAGAAATTACAGCTAAACTTGTTAAAGAGTTGCGTGAAAAATCTGGTGCTGGTGTCATGGACGCTAAGAAAGCCCTAGTTGAAACTGATGGTGACATCGAAAAAGCGATTGAATTGCTTCGCGAAAAAGGTATGGCAAAAGCAGCTAAGAAGGCTGACCGTGTTGCTGCTGAAGGTTTGACAGGTGTTTATGTAAATGGTAATGTTGCAGCAGTAGTTGAAGTAAACGCTGAAACTGACTTCGTTGCAAAAAATGCTCAATTCGTTGACCTGGTAAACGCTACTGCGAAAGTAATCGCTGAAGGCAAACCAGCTAACAACGAAGAAGCACTTGCTTTGACAATGCCTTCAGGTGAAACTCTTGAAGCTGCATACGTATCTGCAACTGCAACTATCGGAGAAAAAATCTCATTCCGTCGTTTTGCTTTGATCGAAAAAACAGATGCACAACACTTCGGTGCTTACCAACACAATGGTGGTCGTATCGGTGTTATCTCAGTTGTTGAAGGCGGAGACGAAGCACTTGCTAAACAATTGTCAATGCATATCGCTGCGATGAAACCAACAGTTCTTTCTTACAAAGAATTGGACGAGCAATTCGTTAAAGATGAGTTGGCACAATTAAACCACGTCATCGATCAAGACAACGAAAGCCGTGCAATGGTTGGTAAACCAGCTCTTCCACACTTGAAGTATGGATCAAAAGCTCAATTGACTGATGCAGTTGTTGCTCAAGCTGAAGAAGACATCAAGGCTGAGTTGGCTGCTGAAGGCAAACCAGAAAAAATCTGGGACAAGATCATCCCAGGTAAAATGGACCGCTTCATGCTTGACAACACTAAAGTTGACCAAGCATACACACTTCTTGCACAAGTTTACATCATGGATGACAGCAAGACAGTTGAAGCTTACCTTGAATCAGTAAATGCTTCAGTAGTTGAGTTCGCTCGCTTTGAAGTTGGTGAAGGTATCGAGAAAGCTGCTAACGACTTTGAATCAGAAGTTGCAGCAACAATGGCAGCAGCTCTTGGACAAAACTAAGAATCTACTATCAAAAAAAGAACGGGACAAGATTGAATTTTGTCCCGTTTTTATCTGTATAAGCCTGAGCTCTTGGTTCAGTCAAAAGCTTTTTACAATTGTTTATGCTATTTAGCCACTCTTCTTATCAAGTTGCTATGTGAAATCACAGCATCAATAAAAATTAGAAGAATACCAAAAATTAAGAGATGAGTAATTTGAGAATAGGTAAAAGTAACTCTAAACTTCTGGGTGAATAGGATTCCTACCACAGTAGCGAGTGTAATAAGTAGATTAAGAGTCCACTTTGTTTTCTGTTTCATCTTGGCCTGTTCAAATAAGAAGGGGATAAAGAAGCAGGCAACCAATATGGCAATCTGGACATTGACATAATGGGCAGAAAATACTGTGTATAGGAACAAGGTTGAAAGCAACCAAGTGAGCACGTGGCGAGTATAAGTGAGCCAATCTAGCGTCATTGGACAATCCTCCTTTTGAGATAATTGTAAATAGGTAAGGGGACCTATTCTTTCTGTACATTTCCACCTATATTATAACGCTTTAAAAGTTAAATGCAAGCGGTTACAACTAAGAATCTGCTCTTTTCTAAAGCTTTTTCATTAGTTTGAATTATCAGACCTTTTACCATCCCTTTTCCTTTCAAAATAAGGACTTTTTCGGTATAATATTAGTCAAAGATAGTCAATGTCAAAGATACTTTTGTGAAGCTAGAAATCAGTGTCTAATGTTTAATGAAAGAGCGATTAAAATAATGAGATTGACTAGAAAGGAAGATCATGAGCGGTAAGAATACTTCAGATAATATCGAAGCCTATATTAAAGCAATTTTAGAGCAGGTAGGTATGGTTGAGTTGAAACGGAGCGAGTTGGCTGATGTCTTCCAGGTCGTTCCCAGTCAAATTAATTATGTGATTAAGACGCGCTTTACTGAAAGCCGGGGCTACGTTGTCGAAAGTAAGCGAGGTGGCGGTGGCTACATTCGAATCGGAAAGGTTGAGTTTTCTGATCGCCATCAGATGATATGTGAGTTGTTCGATCGTATTGGAGAACAAGTGAGTCAACAGTTCTTTACGGATATTGTTCAACTCTTGTTTGATGAAAGAATTATGTCAGAACGTGAAGGCAACCTTCTTTTGGCTATATCTTCTGATTGTGTTTTAGGAGTAGATGCTCCAATAATCCGCGCTCGTATGTTAAAGAAAAATATTACAGCAACTTGATAGAAAAAGGAACTTAAATAGAAATGAAATATTCAAAAGCCTTGATTGTTAGTATAGAAGAAGCCCAGCAACTGGCTAGCCATTTTGAATCTGAGTATTTAGAGTCATGGCATCTCTTGATTGCTTTTTTTCTAATTATCCGTACAGCGTAGCAGGCTCAGTATTAAACGATTATCCGCTAGAAATTGATCATTTTGAGGATGCTACTTACCATGTAGTAGGAAAGTCTTATCAGAAGGAAGGGCAATTTAGTATCCTGCCTTTTTTTCCCATCGCTTGACGACTCTTTTTAAGGAGGCAAAAGCTATAGCCGAAGCTACTCACGCAAAGGAAGTCGGAACTGAACATATCTTATACGCTATCATCAGCGATAGAGGTACCCTAGCAACTCGTATTTTGGAATTTGTCGGCTTTAGTTATGAAGACAAAGAAGGAGTCTTGCGCATTAATGATTTGCGGAGAAATCTGGAACAAAAGTCTGGCTGGACTAAGAATGATTTAAAAGCCATCCGCAGTCTTCATAAAGGTTTTAATCAAGCCAAGCAAAACATGGCAAACATGATGGGGATGCCTCCTACTCAGAGTGGTGGCTTAGAGGATTACACACGAGACTTGACGGAATTAGCTCGTTCAGGTCAGCTAGAGCCTGTTGTTGGTCGAGATCAGGAAATCTCTCGGATGATTCAGGTTCTCAGTCGCAAGACGAAGAATAACCCTGTCTTGGTTGGCGATGCTGGAGTTGGTAAAACTGCTCTTGCTCTCGGTTTGGCCCAGCGTGTAGCTTCTGGTCAAGTTCCACACGAACTAGCCAAAATGCGGGTTTTAGAGCTTGATTTAATGAATGTAGTGGCAGGGACTCGTTTCCGTGGGGATTTTGAAGAACGTATGAACAATATCATTGACGATATTGAGAAAGATGGTAAGGTCATCCTCTTTATCGATGAGCTTCATACGATTATGGGGTCTGGTAGCGGTATTGACTCTACGATGGATGCTGCGAATATCCTTAAACCTGCTCTGGCTCGCGGAACACTGCGTACGATAGGAGCTACAACTCAAGAAGAATACCAAAAGCATATTGAAAAAGACGCTGCTCTATCTCGACGCTTCGCTAAGATCAGCATTGAAGAGCCAAGTGTGGCTGACAGCATTGCTATCCTGAAGGGGCTAAAAAGAAAACTATGAAGCCCATCATAAGGTAACGATTACAGATCAAGCCATTGAAACAGCTGTAAAAATATGCCCACCGTTATTTGACAAGTAAGCATCTGCCAGATTCAGCAATTGATCTGTTAGATGAAGCTAGTGCTACAGTGCGTAACAATGGTCCCCAGAGTCATGCACAAGAGGATTTGAGTCCAGCAGATCGAGCAATTATAGCTGGTCAGTTCAATAAACTTAGTCGCTTGATCGAGAAAGAAAATCAACCTCTATCAAGTAATTTGAAGGTAGAGGAAACAGATATTCTGACAACTCTCAGTCGCCTGTCTGGTATTCCAGTCCAAAAATTGACTCAGACAGATGCTAAAAAATATTTGCACTTAGAAGAAGAATTGCATAAGCGGGTGATTGGCCAAGATGAAGCTATATCAGCTATTAGTCGCGCAATTCGTCGTAATCAGTCAGGTATTCGAGCGAATAAGCGACCGATTGGTTCCTTTATGTTCTTGGGTCCAACTGGGGTTGGTAAGACCGAGTTGGCTAAGGCTCTGGCAGAAACCCTCTTTGACGACGAATCAGCTCTCATTCGTTTTGATATGAGTGAATACATGGAGAAATTTGCAGCTAGTCGTCTCAACGGAGCGCCTCCAGGTTATGTCGGCTATGAAGAAGGGGGCGAATTGACAGAGAAAGTTCGCAACCGACCATATTCCGTCCTCTTATTTGACGAAGTTGAAAAAGCCCATCCGGATATTTTCAATGTCCTTCTGCAGGTTTTAGATGATGGTGTATTGACTGATAGTAAGGGACGAAAGATTGATTTTTCAAATACGATTATTATCATGACCAGCAATCTAGGAGCAACCAGTTTGCGTGATGATAAGACGGTCGGCTTTGGAGCGCGCGACATTCGCTTGGATCATGCAAATATGGAAAAACGAATGTTAGAAGAGCTCAAAAAGACATACCGTCCAGAATTTATTAACCGGATTGATGAAAAAGTCGTCTTCCATAGCTTGTCAGCAGACCATATGCAGGAGGTTGTCAAAGTGATGGTTAAACCTCTGGTTGCCAGTCTAGCTGAAAAGAATATCCAACTAAAATTCCAAGCTAGTGCCTTGAAACTACTAGCTAAAGAAGGATATGATGTAGAAATGGGGGCTAGACCTCTTCGTAGGACTCTGCAAACCAAAGTTGAAGACAAACTAGCAGAACTGCTATTAACTGGGGATTTACAAGCTGGTCAGACTTTGAAAGTGGGGGTTAAGGCAGGTCAGTTGAAGTTTGATATAGCCTAAATTCTAAAGAAGATCGCAGTAATCTTGATGAACAATTGTAAAAAAACATAAGGAAAGCTCTGATATAACAATTATCAGGGCTTTTTTTAATTTTAAGTTTGATATTCGAGTTTAAAAAAATATTTTTTTATAAAATTTTTATAAAAAAACTATTGACAAAACAAAAAAATATAGTTTATAATAAAAAAACATAGAAAAAAATAAAAAAATATAAAAAAAATAATAAAAAGGTGGAATTATGAAAGAAAAAATTGCAATTGTCTTTGGAACCTTTGCTCCCTTGCATCAGGGGCATATCGATTTGATTCAGAAGGCGAAGCGTTCTTACGACAAGGTGCGCGTGGTGGTTTCTGGTTATCAAGGCGATCGTGGGGAGGAAGTAGGCCTGCCTCTGCAGAAGCGCTTCCGATATACGCGGGAAACTTTCGCAGATGATGAATTAACTCAGGTTTACAAACTGGATGAAACGTCCTTTCCTCGCTATCCTCTGGGTTGGAACCAGTGGTTGCCGGCTTTATTAGAGTTGGTGGGCTATGATGCAGAAGGCGAGGAACTGATTTTCTTTGTCGGAGAATCAGACTATCAAGCGGAGCTGGCAAAGCGTGGTTTTGAAACATGTTTGGAAGAGCGCCATGTTGGGATTTCCGCTACAATGATTCGAGAAAACCCTAGCCATTATTGGAAATATATGGCCCAACCTTTCCGCCGTCACTTTACCAAGAAAGTGCTGATCATGGGTAGTGCCAGCAATGGTAAAACGACCTTGGCCAAAGATTTGGCTCGCTACTATGATGCTCCAGTTAGCCTAGAATATGCTCGAGAATACCAGATCCAAAATAACGTACGAGACGATGAGTTGACACCTAAGGATTACTATTATCTACTTCTGGGACAATACGCTCAGACTTCCCGCTTGATTGACAGCAGCGCCAACCGTGGTCTGGTTGTGGCTGACACGAATTCACTAGTGACCAAGGCTTACTATGATTACTATCTGAAAGAAAGTCCAGTTCAAGACGAGGAAACAGATACCTTTGACAATCTCTTTGTCAGCATCTTGTCCAAGGAAAAATGGGATTTGATTCTCTTTGCTGAGCCAGTCGGGACCTATGTCAACGATGGCTTTCGAGATATGAGCATGGCAGATGAGGCTATACGCAGTGATTTTTCTAGTTATCTGAAAAAGCTGAAAGAACAGTACTTGCCTGATCATCCAACTGCCTATCTAGCTGGCAGTTATCTGGACAATTATGAGATGGCCAAAGAAGCAATCAACAGGATTTATCAAGCAGATTAAAAAAGAAAGTGGTAGAATAGAATGGTAATCAAAAATCAAAAACTCTCTCCTGAAGATCTCTGGACAGGACTGAAACAAAAAAATCAAACCTTTGCTCGGAATTTCCGCAATGTCTATATAGCGGCTAAAAAGCTGGGTATTAAGGGAATTGTAAAATTGCTCTGGCAGGATCTATTTGGCGGCCGTAGCTTGGCTCAATGGCTCTACTTACTTGCTCTTTCTAGCTTGCCTTTCATTCTGGAGTTTACCAGTGGCCAGGTGAAGCATGATTGGCTAGGACTCTTTGCTTCCTGGACAGGCATCGTCTGTGTAATCCTAGTAGCTGAGGGTCGGGCTAGCAACTACCTTTTTGGAGCGGTTAATTCGGCAATTTATCTTATATTGTCCTTCAAGGCTAGTTTTTATGGTGAAGTACTGACAACAATCTACTTCTTTATCATGCAGCCAATCGGCCTTTATACTTGGCTGTCCAACCGGGTTAATGAGCAAGATAAGGAAGAACCTTCTCATTTGAAGCTAAGAAGTTAGACTGGCGTGGCTGGCTTAAATATCTGGCCTTGACGGCTTTGATTTGGATTGGTATGGGCTTTGCCTATAAGAGCATTCATAGTCACCGGCCTTTCCGCGATAGTGTGACAGATGCGACTAATGGTATCGGTCAGCTTCTCATGACTGGCCTCTACCGCGAGCAGTGGATTTTCTGGATTGCGACCAATCTCTTCAGTATCTATCTCTGGTGGGGTAGCAATCTCCATATCCAGGCCATGTACTGGGTCTATACCCTCAATAGTATCGTCGGGTGGTATCAGTGGACCAAGGCAGTGAAGAAAGCTTAGAGCAAGATTTGGAGGATTTTTGATAGAAAAGGATAAGATACTTATGACCAAACAGGCTATTCCATCTGGTATGACAGAAAAAGAATATTATGAAACAATGGCGGATGAATCCGCCTTTTTGGAATGGTACAAGACTCAGGATTTGCCAAAATATGAGACCCCGAGTGTAACAGCAGATATGGTGGCATACTGCTTCGTGGAAGGTCAGATAAAACTCTTGGTCATCAAGCGCAAGGCCCATCCTTATCAAAATAAATATGCCCTAGTCGGAGGCTTTGTGGACAAAAATGAGGATGCCTATCAAGCCTGCATTCGGGAAGTCAAAGAAGAGGTGGGGCTTGAGATACCGCTGGAAAAGGTGGAACAACTGATGACGGTTTCTACACCAGGACGTGATCCACGTGGTTGGGTCATTACTATTTCCCACTTGGTTTATCTTCCGGCTATAGCAGTAGATCAAGTACAAGCTGGCGATGATGCTAAAGAAGTCACCTTTCTTGATGTGGACTTTAAGACAAGGAGCTTTAGGGATGGTGAACAGCTTTTGACAGCAGAGGACTTTGCCTTTGACCACTACCAAATCCTGCTAGAATCTATTAAACGGATTCAGGGTCGACTGGACTGGAATCCAACTTTTCTCCATCTGCTGGAATCACCGTTTACTGTCTATGAAGGGACTGAGCTGGTTAATCTCATCTCGCCTAGACGACCTATTGTTAGCAATAATTTTCTAGTTAAATTTGGAGAATATCTAGAAGAAGCTGGCGTCAAGCGCGTGCCAAAGAAGAAGCCGAGAAAAGTTTATCGGCTGAAGACAGAAAAAACGGCTTAAAAGAAAGTCGAGGATATATTTCTCTTGCAGGGCAAAATTGTCCTGTTTTTCTTATTTTAATGCCGAATAGATAAGTAGGAGCAAATTTCTCATGACAAAAGAAGTAGCATGAGAAGCTTGAACTTGCTTGGGTAGAAACTTTTTAAAGAATTTTATATAAATGATTGACAAATAAAAAACATAGTATTACAATTACATTACAAAAAGATTTCTAAATGTTACAAGGAGGCAAAAGATGAAAACACGTACTTATACCAAAATGATGGCAGTTGTAGTTCTAGCTTCTGGTCTGCTTTTAGGGGCATGTGGTAAGAAAGAAGAAAGCACAACAAGTACTAGTTCTAGCAAGACTGTTCAGACTTCCTCTAGCTCAAAAGCTGCGTCATCCAGCAAGGCTAGTTCTTCTTCTAAGGCTAGCAATCGACCTTCTTCAGAAGTAGCAGTTGGCCAGTCTGGACAAGTCGAAGCTTCTGCCAGTCAGCAACAGTCTACTGTAGAAGCGCCTCAAGCCCAACAAACGCAAACGCAGCAAGCTTCAGGTCGACAAAATACTCAGAGTCAAGCAACTCAACCAGCTCAAGCATCGGAAAGCAATCGCCAGCTTCAGAATAAGCAGGCAGCCAGCAATGCTCGCTATAAAGGTGTCTTGACTATGGTGGATGGAGATTTCTCAGCGGCTGCTGGTACTTGGAAGGATGCCAATGGAAATACTGTGACTGTATCAGGCAACGGCCAATTCACAGTCCAGTCTGCAGATGGAAAGACAGCTAATTATTCCATCGCTTCCTACTCTTATACGCTGGATGATGGCAAATACAATGCTCAGTTAAGCGGGCCAGGCAATGCCAATCTGCAGATTACAATAGGAGCAGATGGTTCAGTAACAAGTGTTGTGGTGACTCAACCCTAAACAGAACAAAAAGGAAGTCCGATTGGCTTCCTTTTGTTTTATTTTTGAATTTGCAAGAGCTCTTCAATTTCAGCAAGGGTGTTTGCTTGAGAAATCGCACCTCGTAGTTTAGCAGCTCCGGATGTTCCACGCAGGTAGTGTGGAGCTAGGCCTCGGAATTCTCGAACGGCAATATGTTCCCCTTTGAGATCAATCAAACGTTTAAGGTGGTCGTGGGCAATTTTCATTTTATCTTCAAAGGTCAAGTCCGGAAGGATTTCACCCGTTTCAAAGTAGTGGTTGATCTGATTGAAGAGGTAAGGATTACCCATAGCAGCTCGTCCTACCATTACAGCATCAGCCCCGACTTCTTCGATACGTTGTTTGGCTTCTTGAACGCTGCGAATATCTCCGTTAGCGATGAAAGGAATCTTAGTCAGAGCTTGCGCAACGTCATGCAAAGTTTCAAGATCGGCATGGCCAGTATACATTTGCTCACGGGTGCGTCCGTGCATAGCTAGTGCTGAGACTCCAGCAGCTTCAGCTGCCAGAGCATTTTCTACAGCTAATGAACTATCAGACCAACCTGTCCGCATCTTGACTGTCAGAGGAATATCTAGCACTGACTGTACTTTGTTGATGATTTTGTAGATTTCTCGGGGTCCTTAAGCCACATGGCTCCAGCTTCGTTTTTGACGATTTTGTTGACCGGGCAGCCCATATTGATATCGACGATATCGGTTTTAGTGTTTTCTTGGATAAATTCTGCTGCGCGGGCCAGGCTATCTTCGTCACTACCGAAAAGTTGGATAGAGACTGGATTTTCTCCTTCATCAATGTGGAGCATATGAAGGGTTTTTTCGTTGTTATACTGGATGCCCTTGTCAGAGACCATTTCCATCACGACCAGGCCTGCTCCCAGCTCTTTGGCAATGGTCCGGAAAGCAGAGTTGGTTACGCCGGCCATAGGTGCCAGAACTGTGCGGTTGGGAATTTCAACATTTCCAATCATAAAAGGTGTATTAAGATTTGTCACGAATCAGTTCCTCCAGGTCGTTTTGGTCAAAGTGATAGGCTGTCTGGCAGAATTGGCAGATGATTTCAGCTCCTTGGTCTTGGTCACGCATCTCTTCTAAGTCAGTCTTTGGTAGGGTAGCCAAGGCATTCATGAAGCGATCTTTGCTGCAGTCGCACTGGAAGCGGATTTCCTCTTCAGACAGGCGTTTGTATGGCTCATCACCATAGATGGCAGCCAGCAGAGCTTCGATATGGTCATCGGATTCCAGCAGTTTTGATATGGCAGGCATTTCTTGGATTCGCTTCTCAAAGCGGGCAATTTCAGCTTCTTTGGCACCAGGCAGAACTTGTACCAAGAAACCGCCAGCAACTTTGACTTTGTCGTTCTCATCCAAGAGGACATTAAGGCCAACAGCAGAAGGAGTTTGCTGGCTTTCGGTCAGGTAGAAAGCTAGGTCTTCGCCGATTTCTCCAGAGATGAGAGGAGTCATGGAGTTATACGGGTTGCCCGTACCATAGTCTGTGATGACGAGGAATTCGCCTTGGCCGACAAAAGGACCAACCAGCACTTCTCCGGTAGCTGTCTTTTTGATATCTACACCGGGATTTTGCACATAGCCTTTGACATTACCCTCGGTATCTGCCACTGTGATGATCGCGCCTAGTGAGCTGGTCCCGAGAACCTTGACGGTAATCTTGGTCTGGCCTTTTTCATTTGCAGCCAAAATCTGGCTGGCAATCAGTGTGCGGCCAAGTGCAACGGTAGAACTGGCTTGAGTTTGATGTTTTTCTTGAGCGGTCCGAACCGTCTCTGTGCTATCCAGCACATAAGCACGGAAAGAGCCATTTTCTGAGATAGTTTTGATAATTTTGTCCATACTTTTTATTTTAACACAAAATAGAGAAAGGGGCGCAGGCTTGCGCTTGTTTTTTCAAGTTTGTGAAGAGGGCATAAAGAAATTTTAAACTTGTAGTAGCGATCAAGCTTAATTCTTTTAGGTTATCATCTTAAACTCTACCTCGGTTACCAAACAAAAATCGCAGGGCATTCCTTGCGATTCGTGTTTTATCAGTCCATTTCTGGGAAAAGTTTGGCCAGTATTTTAGGTGTGATGCTTTGTCCCGGCCCCTCAGCACAATAGGTGTGCATATACATAGAGGGGTTGAAGTTGAGCTCAATGCAGGTACAGTTGGGCTTTTCCTTGGTAGAAATAGCAGAGCTGTCAGGGATGATCAGGTCAACGCCACAAGCCCAAGCTTCCATAGCCTTTGCCATGTCCGCAGCAAGTTCCTTATAAGATGGGTGCATGCTGTCTGTGACATCGATCGAGTCTCCGCCAGTAGAAATATTGGAATTGCGTCGCAAGTCAACCTTGACTCCAGCAGGCAGGATATCGTCTGGTCCATAGCCTTGCTGGTCCAGCATGAGCAGTTCAATGTCCCCTAGTTCAATGATTTCAAGCGGTGAGCGATGGTCACGACCGCGCAGGGGATTGTCGTTTTTGATGGCAACCAATTCTCTCACGGTATGCTGACCGTCTCCGACAACATTGGCTGCTACTCGTAAGAGAACCGCCTCACACTGACCATCTAAGACAAAGAAGCGATACTCCGTTCCTGCGATAAATTCCTCCACCAAGACGGCGGTGTCTTCTGAAAAAGCAATCTCCAAAGCCTTGCGATAAGATTCTAGACTAGCTGGTTCTTGGAATATGGAGATGCCCAGTCCGAAGTTGGTTGACTTGGGTTTGACAACGATCTGTCGGTCTTTAATCAAAGGATAGTAGAGTATCCCCCTCTTCAAGTGTGGTAAATTCTGCTCCAGCAGGAACAGGAAAGTCAGCTGCAGCCAAAATCTTTTTTGTGACAGTTTTATTGGCCATGGCCAGAGGGATGACATAGTTATCCTTGGAGGTCATATTGCCGTTCTTGACATACTCCACATGGGGACCATACCAAAGCTTGAGAAATTGATCGTTTTCATCTAAAATTTCGACATTCAGACCCTTCTGAATGGAATCAAAGAGCAGCATCTGGGTGGACAGTTCCATATTCTCGTAGCCTTTGAGGGCATAAGGAGCCGACCAAGCATAGTGGTGATACTCCTCTGCTTTTTCTAATCCAAAGACTATTAAGGAATCTTGCTGGATATGAGGCAGGAGCTGACCAGATAGGGTTAGCTGAGGATTCAGAAGTGCTTCTTTAAGCTGCTCAAGCAATCTTTGGTAGTAAGTTGGCAGTTCAAAATGCTGGATGAGCTCTTCCATGGCTTGGAGCAGTGTTGAGCTATCTGCCTCATCTGGCAGGGCAGTTAGCGGATGGCTACAAGCAATCTTTTGGTTCAAGTCGTGGGCAGCTTTTAATGCCACATCAACATTTTCAACATCATCTAGCCAAAGCAGGCTCAGTAAAAAGAGATGGACAGTATCTAAGGTCTCTTGGCTAATGCCTAAATGGTCAAAAGGATTGAGATCGAAGCAGCGGAATTCTAGATAAGTGATACCTTGTTCCAGATAGGCACGATTGTGCTTTGTCCACGGAAGCGAACGGCTGAGTAAAATTCCTTTTCAGCACTGAGCTCGCCAGACTGAACGTAGTTTTCAATATCGGTTACATATTGCTCCAAAGAAGCGTAGGACACTTGGATATTTTCGTCATTGACATAGCCATAGTCGCTGTTACGAAAAGAGCGGATAGGCTGGGAAATTTCCTGACTGTAGAAGCCAGTTTCTGCCAAAGGTGCAGCACCGTAGAGATAGGTTAAGATCCAGCGGAAACGCAGAAAGTTTCGAGCTAGCTTGAGATAGAGGTCATTTTTAAAATCTTTTAGCGAATGGTGGGAGCTGACTCGAAAGAGAGCAGTGACCAGATCTTTCCCTAGCTCCATGTTGTAGTGGATACCAGAGATAGCCTGTAGTTTTTTGCCATATTTTTCCGCCAAGCCCTCTCGGTAGTGGCGCTCATAGTCGTTTTCCAGACAAGCAATGACAATCTCCTCTTCAGTCAGCTGCGGTGGCATGGACAGAGGCCAGAGGCGCTCGTTCTGATCAATCGAGCGGGCCGCCACGTCACTAATAGCCCCCAGTAAGCGTCGTGCTTCCTTAGTTGAATGAGCGATAGGTGTTATTAGTTCTAGTTGTTGCTCGCTGAAATCTGTTTGGATGCTTGGGTGGAAATTACGGGAACCAAGTTGACTAGGATGGGCAGTTTGAGCTAAGTGTCCATCTGGCGTTACTCGGAGATTTTCCCTCTCTAGACCAAAGGTCGCTTGAAGAATAGGGCTTGATGTATCCAGTTTCTGCAGTAATTGATTAATCGTCATCGTTTCACCGTCCTATGATAGTAATTTTAGTCTATTACAAAAGAAAGAAGAAAACAAATTTTTACTATGAATCCTTAATTCACGAATTTTAGTTTTGTAAAATAAAATAATGTTCGGATATTATCCTCTAAATAAAATTAATAATTCATTTTCAAAAGTTAAAATCCAAATGAAATACCTGTCTCTTCTTGAAAAATAGCAATAAATTTCTTATAATAAAGTGTAAGATATACCAGCAGGTGAGATTCCTGCCTTGTATGTAAGAAAGGACGAGCTGTCTCAGCTCAGACAAAATTATGACATCAGTAGTTGTTGTAGGAACCCAGTGGGGAGATGAAGGGAAAGGAAAGATCACAGACTTCCTTTCTGCTAATGCCGAAGTGATTGCCCGTTATCAAGGTGGTGACAATGCTGGTCATACCATCGTGATTGACGGTAAGAAGTACAAACTGCACTTGATTCCATCAGGGATTTTCTTCCCAGAAAAAATCTCAGTCATTGGAAATGGGATGGTGGTGAATCCTAAATCTCTAGTTAAAGAACTGAATTATTTACATGAAGAAGGTGTGACAACGGATAATCTTCGTATCTCAGACCGAGCTCATGTTATCTTGCCTTATCATATTGAGCTGGATCGCCTGCAGGAAGAAGCAAAAGGTGATAATAAAATCGGAACGACAATCAAGGGAATTGGGCCTGCTTATATGGACAAGGCTGCGCGTGTTGGTATCCGGATTGCAGATCTTCTAGACAGAGACATTTTCAGAGAACGCTTGGAGCGCAATTTAGCTGAGAAGAATCGCCTCTTTGAGAAGTTGTACGATAGTACAGCAATCAGCTTTGATGATATTTTTGAAGAATACTATGAATATGGACAGCAAATCAAGCAGTATGTGACCGATACCTCTGTTATCCTCAACGATGCGCTGGATCAAGGTAAGCGAGTGCTCTTTGAAGGGGCCCAAGGGGTTATGCTGGATATTGACCAAGGAACCTACCCATTTGTAACTTCCTCTAATCCAGTAGCTGGTGGTGTAACGATCGGTTCTGGTGTGGGTCCTAGCAAGATTGACAAAGTCGTGGGTGTTTGCAAAGCCTATACTAGTCGCGTTGGTGATGGTCCTTTCCCGACAGAGCTTTTCGATGAAGTAGGAGACCGCATACGTGAAGTCGGCCATGAGTATGGTACAACAACAGGCCGTCCGCGTCGAGTTGGTTGGTTTGACTCTGTTGTCATGCGCCATAGCCGCCGTGTATCTGGGATTACCAATCTTTCGCTTAATTCTATCGATGTTTTGAGCGGTCTGGATACAGTCAAGATCTGTGTAGCCTATGATTTGGATGGCCAAAGAATCGACCATTATCCGGCTAGTTTGGAACAGCTTAAACGTTGTAAGCCGATTTACGAAGAGCTTCCTGGATGGTCTGAAGATATTACTGGCGTTCGTAAGTTAGAAGATCTTCCAGAAAATGCTCGCAACTATGTTCGGCGAGTAAGTGAGTTGGTTGGTGTACGTATTTCCACCTTCTCAGTTGGACCTGACCGCGACCAAACTAATATTTTGGAAAGTGTCTGGTCAAGTTTATAATTGATGAAAGAGGCTGGGAAAAATTTCCCGCCTTTTTTTAAAAAAAGAAAAAGGGAAAAAAACATGTATCAAAAATATCTTATTTGATTTAGATGGGACTTTGACCAACTCTGAGTTAGGAATAACTAATTCTGTGGCTTATGCTTTAGAGAAATTTGGTATCGAATTGCAAGATAAAAAAAGAATTAAGAGTTTTTCATCGGTCCACCACTGAAGTATTCTTTTTGAACACTTTTTATGGTTTTTTTCAGAGGAAGAAAGTATACAAGCTGTGGCTTATTATCGTGAATATTTTTTTCTGAAAAAAAGGCCTCTATGAAAAATGAAGTTTATAAAGGGATTCGGGAAATATTGTCTTCTCTCAAACAAGCTGATAAGAAATTGATAGTGGCAACCTCTAAGCCTGAAAAATTTTCAACTCAAATTCTTAAACATTTTGATCTGTATGACTATTTTGACTTTGTAGCAGGAGCTACTATGGATGGTAGTAGAAGCAAAAAAGCAGATGTTATTGGTTATGCTTTAGAAAAAACGAAGATTAAAAATCTCTCCGAAACAATTATGGTCGGTGATCGTGAGCATGATATTATAGGGGCTCAAATACAAAAGATTGAGTCTATCGGGGTTCTTTACGGCTTTGGTACAAAAGAAGAATTAGAAAAAGCGGGAGCGACGTTTATTGTAAAAGACGTCTGTGAACTGGAAAATTTATTACTTTTTAAAAAAGCTTAAGGATATTTTAAGTTAAAGTTCTTATACTGTAATCATAAACAAAGATCTCCTAACTTTGTTTAGAAATCCTAAAACTTTTCTTTTTCATAATAATCTCCCGAAAACCACCTTGAAAGGTGGTTTTCTTTTGTACTAAAACGAGAAAAATCTCAAAAATGTCAAGCTTTCTTCTATAAATTAAACAACAAAATAGATAGAAAACATTTTCATTAAAAATAGTTAAAAAAATCTGTCAAATCCCTTGCAATGCATGCATCTTTGTGTTAAGATACTATGGTGCTGTGAAAATACAGCGTGTAGCTTTGATGCAAGAGGTTGCGACACGCTCGGTTGCATTGCCACGCAATCACCTGTCGGTTTTCTTGTGGAGCTAGCCTATTATCTTAAATAGACGAAAAGGAGAAAAAGATGGCAAACAAAAAAATCCGCATCCGTTTGAAAGCATACGAACATCGTACACTTGACACAGCGGCTGCAAAAATCGTAGAAACTGCTACTCGTACAGGTGCTGAAGTTGCGGGTCCAATTCCACTTCCAACTGAACGTAGCCTCTACACAATCATTCGTGCGACTCACAAATATAAAGACTCTCGCGAACAATTCGAAATGCGTACTCATAAACGCTTGATCGACATCATCAACCCAACTCAAAAAACAGTTGACGCTTTGATGAAATTGGATCTTCCAAGTGGTGTGAACGTAGAGATTAAACTTTAATCTAAAATATAAAAGAGCAGAGGCTGGTGTTTCAATCTAATTGAACACAGGCTAAACTCGGTGTGAAAAAGATAAACTTCCAAGTGTCTGACAGACACTGCGTCAGTTTCCTATTTTCACTTTGAGTTTGACGCCCTTTGTATCTTAGACTTGAGCATAAAAAACGCTCGTTAAAAACTTTTTGAAAAAATAATAGAAAAGGAAACATTTTCTCATGACAAAAGGAATCTTAGGGAAAAAAGTGGGAATGACTCAAATCTTCACTGAAGCTGGCGAATTAATCCCTGTAACTGTTATTGAAGCAACTCCAAACGTTGTTCTTCAAGTTAAAACAGTTGAAACAGATGGTTACAACGCAGTTCAAGTTGGTTTCGACGATCTTCGTGACGTATTGAGTAACAAACCTGCTAAAGGACATGTAGCAAAAGCTAACACGGCTCCTAAGCGCTTCATTCGTGAATTCAAAAACATTGAAGGCTTAGAAGTTGGTGCTGAAATCACAGTTGACACTTTCGCGGCCGGCGATGTTGTTGATGTAACAGGAACTTCAAAAGGTAAAGGTTTCCAAGGTGTTATCAAACGCCACGGTCAATCTCGTGGTCCTATGGCTCACGGTTCTCGTTACCACCGTCGTCCTGGTTCAATGGGACCAGTTGCGCCTAACCGTGTTTTCAAAAACAAACACTTGGCTGGACGTATGGGTGGCAACCGTGTGACAATTCAAAACCTTGAAATTGCACAAGTTGTTCCAGAGAAAAACGTTATCCTTATCAAAGGAAACGTACCTGGTGCTAAGAAATCTCTTATCACTATCAAGTCAGCAGTTAAAGCTGGTAAATAATAAAGAAAGGGGAAATCAGTCATAATGGCAAACGTAAAATTATTTGACCAAACTGGTAAAGAAGCTGGTGAAGTAGTTCTGAACGATGCGATCTTTGGTATTGAACCAAACGAATCAGTTGTCTTTGATGTTATCATCAGCCAACGCGCTAGCCTTCGTCAAGGAACTCACGCTGTTAAAAACCGTTCTGCAGTATCAGGCGGCGGACGCAAACCATGGCGTCAAAAAGGAACTGGACGTGCTCGTCAAGGTTCTATCCGCTCTCCACAATGGCGTGGTGGTGGTGTCGTGTTCGGCCCAACTCCTCGTTCATATGCTTACAAACTTCCACGTAAAGTTCGTAGATTAGCGCTTAAATCAGTTTACTCTGAAAAAGTTGCTGAAAACAAATTCGTAGCTGTAGACAGCCTTTCATTTACAGCTCCAAAAACTGCTGAGTTTGCAAAAGTGCTTGCTGCACTAAGTATCGACACAAAAGTACTTGTTATTCTTGAAGAAGGGAACGAATTCGCTGCACTTTCAGCACGGAACCTTCCAAATGTTAAGGTTGCAACTGCAACAACAGCAAGTGTTCTTGATATCGTAAACAGCGACAAACTTCTTGTTACTCAAGCAGCTATCTCTAAAATTGAGGAGGTTCTTGCATAATGAATTTGTATGACGTTATCAAAAAACCTGTCATCACTGAAAGCTCAATGGCTCAGCTTGAAGCAGGAAAATATGTATTTGAAGTTGACACTCGCGCTCACAAACTTTTGATTAAGCAAGCTGTTGAAGCTGCTTTTGAAGGAGTTAAAGTTGCTAACGTTAACACTATCAATGTAAAACCAAAAGCAAAACGTGTTGGACGTTACACTGGTTTTACTAACAAAACTAAAAAAGCTATCATCACTTTAACAGCTGATTCTAAAGCAATCGAGTTGTTTGGTGCTGAAGCAGAATAATCTAAGGAGGATATATCGTGGGAATTCGTGTTTATAAACCAACAACAAACGGTCGCCGTAATATGACTTCTTTGGATTTCGCTGAAATCACTACCAGCACTCCAGAAAAATCTTTGCTTGTTTCATTGAAGAGCAAGGCTGGTCGTAACAACAACGGTCGCATCACTGTTCGTCACCAAGGTGGCGGTCACAAGCGTCACTACCGTTTGATCGACTTCAAACGTAACAAAGACGCTGTTGAAGCAGTTGTTAAAACAATCGAGTATGATCCAAATCGTTCAGCTAACATTGCTTTGGTTCATTATACTGACGGTGTGAAAGCTTACATCATCGCTCCTAAAGGCCTTGAAGTTGGACAACGCATCGTTTCAGGTCCTGAAGCAGATATCAAAGTCGGAAACTCTCTTCCACTTGCTAACATCCCAGTTGGTACTTTAATTCACAACATCGAGTTGAAACCAGGTCGTGGTGGTGAATTGGTTCGTGCTGCTGGAGCATCTGCTCAAGTATTGGGTCAAGAAGGCAAGTATACTCTTGTTCGTCTTCAATCTGGTGAAGTTCGTATGATTCTTGGCACTTGCCGTGCTACAGTTGGTGTTGTCGGAAATGAACAACATGGACTTGTAAATCTTGGTAAAGCAGGACGTAGCCGTTGGAAAGGTATTCGCCCAACAGTTCGCGGTTCTGTAATGAACCCTAACGATCACCCACACGGTGGTGGTGAAGGTAAAGCACCAGTTGGTCGTAAAGCGCCATCTACTCCATGGGGCAAACCTGCTCTTGGACTTAAAACTCGTAACAAAAAAGCGAAATCTGACAAACTTATCGTTCGTCGTCGCAACGAGAAATAATCTAAAACAATCTATCCGCCAGCTCGGTAGCGCTGCCTAGTCAGCGCAGGCCGCTGTGGTACTTATTTTAAAGGAGAAAATATATAATGGGACGCAGTCTTAAAAAAGGACCTTTCGTCGATGAGCATTTGATGAAAAAAGTTGAAGCTCAAGCTAACGACGAAAAGAAAAAAGTTATCAAAACTTGGTCACGTCGTTCAACGATCTTCCCAAGTTTCATTGGTTACACAATCGCAGTTTATGACGGACGTAAACACGTACCTGTTTACATCCAAGAAGACATGGTAGGTCACAAACTTGGTGAATTTGCACCAACACGTACTTACAAAGGTCACGCTGCAGACGACAAGAAAACACGTAGAAAATAAGGAGAACATAAATGGCAGAAATTACTTCAGCTAAAGCAATGGCTCGTACAGTGCGTGTTTCACCTCGTAAATCTCGTCTTATTCTTGACAACATTCGTGGTAAAAACGTCGCTGACGCAATCGCAATCTTGAAATTCACTCCAAACAAAGCTGCTGGTATTATCGAAAAAGTATTGAACTCTGCAATCGCTAATGCTGAAAACAACTTTGGTTTGGAAAAAGCTAACTTGGTAGTATCTGAAGCTTTCGCAAACGAAGGACCAACTATGAAACGTTTCCGTCCGCGCGCTAAAGGTTCAGCTTCACCAATCAACAAACGCACAAGCCACATTACTGTGGTAGTTGCAGAAAAATAAGGAGGTAACATCGTGGGTCAAAAAGTACATCCAATTGGTATGCGTGTCGGCATCATCCGTGATTGGGATGCCAAATGGTATGCTGAAAAAGAATACGCGGATTACCTTCATGAAGATCTTGCAATCCGTAAATTCGTTCAAAAAGAATTGGCTGACGCAGCAGTTTCAACTATTGAAATTGAACGCGCAGTTAACAAAGTTAACGTTTCTCTTCACACTGCTAAGCCAGGTATGGTTATCGGTAAAGGTGGAGCAAATGTTGATGCACTCCGTGCAAACTCAACAAATTGACTGGCAAACAAGTTCACATCAACATCATTGAAATCAAATCTCCAGATTTGGATGCTCATCTTGTTGGTGAAGGAATCGCTCGTCAATTAGAGCAACGTGTCGCTTTCCGTCGTGCTCAAAAACAAGCTATCCAACGTACTATGCGTGCAGGTGCAAAAGGAATCAAAACTCAAGTATCAGGTCGTTTGAACGGTGCAGATATTGCTCGTAGCGAAGGATACTCAGAAGGAACTGTTCCTCTTCACACACTTCGTGCGGATATCGATTACGCTTGGGAAGAAGCAGATACAACTTACGGTAAACTTGGTGTTAAAGTATGGATCTACCGTGGTGAAATTCTTCCAGCTCGTAAAAACACTAAAGGAGGTAAATAACCAATGTTAGTACCTAAACGTGTTAAACACCGTCGCGAATTCCGTGGAAAAATGCGCGGTGAAGCTAAAGGTGGAAAAGAAGTAGCATTTGGAGAATACGGTCTTCAAGCAACTACTAGCCACTGGATCACTAACCGCCAAATCGAAGCTGCCCGTATCGCTATGACTCGTTACATGAAACGTGGTGGTAAAGTTTGGATTAAGATCTTCCCACACAAATCATACACTGCAAAAGCTATCGGTGTACGTATGGGATCTGGTAAAGGGGCTCCTGAAGGTTGGGTAGCACCAGTTAAACGTGGTAAAGTGATGTTTGAAGTTGCTGGCGTTTCTGAAGAAATTGCTCGTGAAGCACTTCGTCTTGCAAGCCACAAGTTACCAGTTAAATGTAAGTTCGTGAAACGTGAAGCAGAATAAGGAGAAGACATGAAACTTAATGAAGTAAAAGAATTTGTTAAAGAACTTCGTGGTCTTTCTCAAGAAGAACTCGCGAAGCGTGAAAATGAATTGAAGAAAGAATTGTTTGAACTTCGTTTCCAAGCAGCTGCTGGTCAATTAGAGCAAACTGCTCGTTTGAAAGAAGTGAAAAAACAAATCGCTCGTATCAAAACAGTTCAATCAGAAGTTAAATAATAGACTAGGGAAGGAGAATTTCAATGGAACGCAATAATCGTAAAGTTCTTGTCGGACGCGTTGTTTCTGACAAAATGGACAAAACAATCACAGTTGTAGTTGAAACTAAACGTAACCACCCAGTCTATGGTAAACGTATTAACTACTCTAAGAAGTACAAAGCACATGATGAAAACAATGTTGCCAAAGAGGGCGATATCGTTCGTATCATGGAAACTCGTCCGCTTTCAGCTACAAAACGCTTCCGTCTTGTAGAAGTTGTTGAAGAAGCGGTAATCATCTAATCAAACCAGAAAGGAGAAAACTTAAATGATTCAAACAGAAACTCGTTTGAAAGTTGCCGATAACAGTGGTGCTCGCGAAATCCTGACAATCAAAGTTCTTGGTGGTTCAGGACGTAAGTTCGCTAACATCGGCGATGTGATCGTTGCATCTGTAAAACAAGCTACTCCTGGTGGTGCGGTTAAAAAAGGTGACGTTGTAAAAGCTGTTATCGTTCGTACTAAATCAGGTGCTCGTCGTAAAGATGGTTCATACATCAAATTTGACGAAAATGCTGCGGTAATTATCCGTGAAGACAAAACTCCTCGCGGAACTCGTATCTTCGGTCCTGTTGCACGTGAATTGCGTGACGGTGGCTTCATGAAGATCGTTTCACTTGCCCCAGAAGTACTTTAATCGAAAAAACAAACTAGTCCCCTGGATTTATCCAGGGTGCCCATTCAGGGCGTAAGAAATCAAAGGAGAACCCAATGTTTGTAAAAAAAGGCGACAAAGTTCGTGTTATTGCTGGTAAAGATAAGGGTGTTGAAGCTCTTGTCGTAACAGCTCTTCCAAAAGTTAACAAAGTTGTTGTTGAAGGTGTAAACATCGTTAAAAAACACCAAAAACCTAATAATGAACACCCTCAAGGTGCTATCGTGGAAAAAGAAGCACCAATCCATGTTTCAAACGTTCAAGTTTTGGATAAAAATGGAGTTGCAGGACGTGTTGGCTACAAATTTGTAGACGGCAAAAAAGTTCGTTACAATAAAAAATCAGGCGAAGTGCTTGACTAATCACGAAGGAAAGGAGAAGTATAATGGCAAATCGTTTAAAAGAAAAATATCTTAAAGAAGTAGTTCCTGCTTTGACTGAAAAGTTCAACTACTCATCTGTTATGGCTGTGCCAAAAGTGGATAAAATCGTTTTGAACATGGGTGTCGGTGACGCTGTGTCAAACGCTAAAAACCTTGAAAAAGCTGCTGAAGAATTGGCTCTTATCTCAGGTCAAAAACCACTTATCACTAAAGCTAAAAAATCAATCGCCGGCTTCCGTCTTCGTGAAGGTGTAGCGATCGGTGCTAAAGTAACCCTTCGTGGCGAACGTATGTATGAATTCTTGGATAAATTGGTTTCAGTTTCTCTTCCACGTGTCCGTGATTTCCATGGTGTTCCAACAAAAATCTTTTGATGGACGCGGAAACTACACACTTGGTGTGAAAGAACAACTGATCTTCCCAGAAATCAATTTTGATGACGTTGATAAGACTCGTGGTCTTGACATCGTTATCGTAACAACTGCTAACACTGACGAAGAGTCACGCGAATTGCTTACAGGCCTTGGAATGCCTTTTTGCAAAAATAATATAGGAGGTAAAACAAATGGCTAAAAAAATCAATGATTGCTAAGAACAAACGCCCAGCTAAGTTCTCTACGCAAGCTTATACTCGTTGTGAAAAAAATGTGGCCGTCCACATTCAGTATACCGCAAGTTTAAACTTTGCCGTGTTTGCTTCCGTGAATTAGCATACAAAGGACAAATTCCTGGCGTTACCAAAAGCATCTTGGTAATTTAAAGATATCAAGGGCGTCAAAACTCCAAGTGAAAATAGGAAACTTTGACAAAAGAAACTGAAGTTTCTAGGAAAGTTTATCTTTTTCACACAGAGTTTAGCCCGGGTTCAGTTGGGCTTACCAATTTGAACACGAGCTACAGCTTTGGGAAAAAAGACCAATTTGCTTTGGAGCAGCACTCCTACATCAAATTGCCTATTTTTGCTCTTGCTGTTACGCTCTTTGTATCATGTATTAACTAGCAAGTGCAACTTGCAAACTACTAGTAAGAGGAGAAATAAAAAATGGTTATGACTGACCCAATTGCAGACTTTTTGACACGCATTCGTAATGCTAACCAAGCAAATCATGAAGTGCTTGAAGTACCTGCATCAAATATAAAAAAAGGGATTGTTGAAATCCTTAAACGCGAAGGTTTTGTAAAAAACGTTGAATTTATCGAAGATGACAAACAAGGCATCATCCGTGTATTTCTTAAATACGGACAAAATGGTGAAAAAGTTATCACTGGTTTGAAACGTGTTTCTAAACCAGGACTTCGTGTTTACAAAAAACGTGAAGATCTTCCAAAAGTACTTAACGGACTTGGAATTGCTATCCTTTCAACTTCTGAAGGTTTGCTTACTGATAAAGAAGCACGCCAAAAGAACGTTGGTGGGGAAGTTATCGCTTACGTTTGGTAATATTTAGCTCCCAATTTCTTTGTGACTCTTCGTTATCGTCTCTTGTCTAACCCAAAGTTATGCCTGCGAGACGATGCCTAGATTCACTTTGAAATTGAAACCTAAATGTTCCTTTAAATCGAAAAATCGATTTAACCCCCGTGAAAACTGGCCGTTTAGGCCTGACAATTTAACAGGAGAATAAAAACATGTCACGTATTGGTAATAAAGTTATCGTGTTGCCTGCTGGTGTTGAAATCACTAACAATGACAACGTTGTAACTGTAAAAGGACCTAAAGGAGAACTTACTCGTGAGTTCTCAAAAGATATTGAAATCCGTGTGGAAGGTACTGAAGTAACACTTCACCGTCCAAACGATTCAAAAGAAATGAAAACTATCCACGGAACAACTCGTGCCCTTTTGAACAACATGGTTATTGGTGTTTCAGAAGGATTCAAGAAAGAACTTGAAATGCGTGGGGTTGGTTACCGTGCACAACTTCAAGGAAAGAAACTTGTCTTGGCTGTTGGTAAATCTCACCCAGACGAAGTTGAAGCTCCAGAAGGAATTACTTTTGAACTTCCAAATCCAACGACTATCGTTATCAGCGGAATTTCAAAAGAAGCTGTTGGACAAACAGCTGCTTACGTTCGTAGCTTGCGTGCTCCAGAACCATATAAAGGTAAAGGTATCCGCTACGTTGGTGAATTTGTTCGCCGTAAAGAAGGTAAAACTGGTAAATAATGTGATTCGGTTGATCTTCAACCCTATCCTTTGTTTCCAACTTTGTGCTTAAGCACAAGATTAATAATAAGAGGTGAAAATTGTGATTACGAAACCAGATAAAAACAAAGTCCGCCAAAAACGCCACCGTCGTGTTCGCGGAAAACTCTCTGGAACTGCTGATCGCCCACGTTTGAACGTATTCCGTTCTAATACAGGCATCTACGCTCAAGTGATTGATGACGTAGCGGGTGTAACGCTCGCAAGCGCTTCAACTCTTGACAAAGAAGTTTCAAAAGGAACTAAGACTGAACAAGCCGTTGTTGTTGGTAAACTCGTTGCTGAACGTGCAGTTGCTAAAGGTATTTCTGAAGTGGTGTTTGACCGCGGTGGATATCTCTATCACGGACGTGTAAAAGCTTTGGCTGATGCAGCTCGTGAAAACGGATTGAAATTCTAATAGGGAGGACACTAGAAAATGGCATTTAAAGACAATGCAGTTGAACTTGAAGAACGCGTAGTTGCGATTAACCGTGTTACTAAAGTTGTTAAAGGTGGACGTCGTCTTCGTTTTGCAGCTCTTGTAGTTGTCGGTGACCGCAATGGTCGTGTAGGCTTCGGTACTGGTAAAGCTCAAGAAGTACCAGAAGCTATTCGCAAGGCAGTTGAAGATGCGAAGAAAAACTTGATTGAAGTACCAATGGTTGGCACAACAATTCCTCACGAAGTTCTTTCAGAATTTGGTGGAGCTAAAGTATTGTTGAAACCTGCTGTGGAAGGTTCTGGAGTTGCTGCCGGCGGCGCTGTTCGTGCCGTTATCGAATTGGCAGGTGTGGCAGATGTAACATCTAAATCACTTGGTTCTAACACTCCAATCAACATTGTTCGAGCAACTGTTGAAGGTTTGAAACAATTAAAACGCGCTGAAGAAGTTGCTGCCCTTCGTGGTATTTCAGTTTCTGACTTGGCATAAGAAAGGGGATCACATGGCTCAAATTAAAATTACTTTGACTAAGTCTCCAATCGGACGCATTCCGTCACAACGCAAAACTGTTGTAGCACTTGGACTTGGCAAATTGAACAGCTCAGTTATTAAAGAAGATAACCCAGCAGTACGTGGTATGATTACTGCAGTATCTCACTTGGTAACTGTTGAAGAAGTTAAATAAGCTTTGCTGGTTTAACAACTTTAAATTTAAAATACATTAGGGGATGGGTTTTTCTCAGCCCCTAAAACTAAATATATGTATAGGCGAGTTTGTATAGGAGACACCTTTTCTCCTATATGAGCGCTAGCATTTTACAAAAGAGGAGAAAATAAATAATGAAACTTCATGAATTACAACCTGCTGCAGGTTCTCGTAAAGTCCGTAACCGTGTTGGTCGTGGTACTTCATCTGGTAACGGTAAGACAGCTGGCCGTGGTCAAAAAGGTCAAAAAGCTCGTAGCGGTGGCGGTGTTCGTCTTGGTTTTGAAGGTGGACAAACTCCATTGTTCCGTCGTCTTCCAAAACGTGGTTTCTTGAACGTAAACCGCAAAGAGTATGCTATCGTTAACCTTGATCAGTTGAATGCTTTTGAAGACGGTGCAGAAGTAACACCAGTTGTGCTTGTTGAATCAGGTATTGTAAAAGCTGAAAAATCTGGCGTTAAAATTCTTGGTAACGGAGAATTGACAAAGAAATTGACTGTTAAAGCAGCTAAATTCTCTAAATCTGCTGAAGAAGCTATCACTGCTAAAGGTGGTTCAGTGGAAGTCATCTAAGAGAGGTGACCTATGTTTTTCAAACTATTAAAAGACGCATTTAAGATTAAGCAAGTACGCTCTAAGATTTTATTTACAATTTTTATTATCTTAGTTTTTCGTATTGGTACTACAATCACTGTTCCTGGTGTAAATGCAAAAAGTTTAGAAGCCTTAAGTGGCTTGTCATTTCTGAACATGCTAAGCTTGGTGTCAGGTAATGCCATGAAAAACTTTTCAGTATTTGCGCTAGGGGTGAGCCCTTATATCACTGCTTCCATCGTGGTGCAACTCCTTCAAATGGACTTGTTACCGAAGTTTGTTGAATGGGGTAAACAGGGTGAAGTAGGTCGTAGAAAGTTAAATCAAGCAACACGCTATATTTCCTTAGCACTTGCTTTTGTACAATCTATCGGTATTACTGCTGGTTTTAATGCCTTGTCTAGCACTAAACTAGTTGCGGCACCTAACTGGCAAACCTATCTATTCATTGGGGCTATCTTAACAACTGGATCAATGATTGTTGTTTGGCTCGGTGAACAAATTACTGATAAGGGCTATGGAAATGGTGTATCCATGATCATCTTTGCCGGGATTGTTGCATCGATTCCAGAGATGGTTAAAGGTATTTATGAAGATTACTTTGTCAATGTACCAAGTGACAGATTGCAATCTTCAATCATCTTTGTAGCTTGTCTGATTGTAGCGGTTTTACTTATTGTCTACTTTACAACTTATGTACAACAAGCAGAATACAAAATCCCAATCCAATATACAAAGATTGCCCAAGGTGCTCCTTCCAGTTCATATCTTCCATTGAAGGTCAATCCAGCAGGAGTTATTCCAGTAATCTTTGCAAGTTCAATCACTGCCGCGCCGGCAGCTGTTCTACAGTTTTTAAGCGCATCTGGTAATGATTGGGGATGGGTTCGTACAGCTCAGTCTTTGCTTGCGACAACAACACCAACAGGTATTGCTATGTATGCTTTGCTGATTATTCTGTTTACATTCTTCTATACCTTTGTACAGATTAATCCAGAAAAAGCAGCTGAAAACCTACAAAAGAGCGGTGCCTATATTCCAGGAGTACGTCCAGGAAAAGGAACTGAGCAATTTATGTCGAAACTACTTCGCCGATTGGCTACTGTTGGTTCATTATTCCTAGGTTTTATTTCAATCATCCCGATCATTGCAAAAGACTTATTTGGTTTATCAGATACAGTCGCTTTGGGAGGTACCAGTCTTTTGATCATCATTGCTACTGGTATCGAAGGAATGAAACAATTGGAAGGATATTTACTGAAGAGAAAATATACCGGCTTTATGAATACAACAACAAAATAGAAATAGGTTGACTTAGTCAGCCTTCTATTTTGTTTTTGGATAAGTTTATTAACCGGTTTAATAGATTTATGGAAAAACAAAAAAGGAGAATCAACATGAATCTTTTGATTATGGGCTTACCTGGTGCAGGTAAGGGAACTCAAGCAGCGAAAATCGTTGAAAAATTTAAGGTGGCACATATTTCTACAGGTGATATGTTCCGCGCTGCAATGGCTAATCAAACTGAGATGGGCGTGCTCGCTAAATCATATATTGACAAAGGTGAACTGGTTCCAGATGAAGTTACCAATGGAATTGTAAAAGAACGTTTGTCTCAATCAGATATTAAAGAAACAGGCTTTCTTTTGGATGGCTATCCTCGTACTATTGATCAAGCCCATGCTTTGGATGCTATTTTAAAAGATCTTGGAATTGTGCTTGATGGTGTCATCAATATTGAAGTTGATCCTAGTTGCCTCTTAGAGCGTTTGAGTGGAAGAATTATTCACCGTCAAACAGGTGAAACTTTCCATAAGGTTTTTAATCCACCAGCAAACTACAATGAAGAAGATTATTACCAAAGGGAAGACGATAAACCTGAAACAGTTAAGCGCCGTTTGGATGTAAATATTGCTCAAGGTGAACCTATTCTAGCACACTACAGAGAGCAAAAATTAGTTCATGATATCCAAGGTAATCAAGATATTAATGATGTATTCTCAGATATCGAAAAAGTCTTGGAAAAATTGAAATAAAAGCGTTTTTCACGCTTGCAATATTTGACAAGTAGTGATACAATGAATTAGTCTGACTTATAATTGTTACCTCTGTGTCCAGAGGTGATGAATCAAAATTTAGGGAGGTACTTTTGCGTGGCAAAAGATGATGTGATCGAAGTCGAAGGCAAGGTAATTGATACTATGCCAAACGCAATGTTTACGGTTGAACTTGAAAATGGACATCAGATTTTAGCAACAGTTTCTGGTAAAATTCGTAAAAACTATATTCGTATTTTAGCGGGAGACCGTGTTACTGTCGAAATGAGTCCGTATGATTTGACTCGTGGACGGATCACCTACCGCTTTAAATAATGGAAAAACTTGGAGGATTAAGAAATGAAAGTAAGACCATCGGTCAAACCAATTTGCGAATACTGTAAAGTTATTCGTCGTAATGGTCGTGTTATGGTTATTTGCCCTGCAAATCCAAAACACAAACAACGTCAAGGTTAATTAGAAAGGAGAAAACATGGCTCGTATTGCTGGAGTTGATATTCCAAATGACAAACGTGTAGTCGTATCACTTACTTACGTATATGGTATCGGTCTTCCAACATCTAAGAAAATTTTAGCTGCTGCTGGAGTTTCTGAAGACGTTCGTGTAAAAGACTTGACACCTGATCAAGAAGACGCTATCCGTCGTGAAGTGGACGCTATCAAGGTTGAAGGAGATCTTCGTCGTGAAGTAAACCTAAACATCAAACGTTTGATGGAAATCGGTTCATATCGTGGAATCCGTCATCGTCGTGGACTTCCTGTTCGTGGACAAAACACTAAAAATAACGCTCGCACTCGTAAAGGTAAAGCTGTTGCGATTGCTGGTAAGAAAAAATAATATAAGGAGGTAAAAAGTCTTGGCTAAACCAACGCGTAAACGTCGTGTGAAGAAAAATATCGAATCTGGTATTGCACATATTCACGCTACATTTAATAACACTATTGTTATGATTACTGATGTGCATGGTAATGCGATTGCTTGGTCATCTGCTGGTGCTCTTGGTTTCAAAGGTTCTCGTAAATCTACACCATTTGCTGCCCAAATGGCATCTGAAGCAGCTGCTAAATCTGCACAAGAACACGGTCTTAAATCAGTTGAAGTTACTGTAAAAGGTCCAGGTTCTGGTCGTGAGTCAGCTATTCGTGCTCTTGCTGCCGCTGGTCTTGAAGTAACAGCTATTCGTGATGTGACTCCTGTACCACACAATGGTGCTCGTCCTCCAAACGTCGCCGTGTATAATCACCAACAATTACACTGCTTTTCGTTTAAGAGGGAGTTAACTAAATGATTGAGTTTGAAAAACCAAATATAACAAAAATTGATGAAAATAAAGATTATGGCAAGTTTGTAGTAGAACCGCTTGAACGTGGTTATGGTACAACTCTTGGGAACTCACTTCGTCGTGTCTTGTTGGCTTCATTGCCAGGAGCAGCAGTTACTTCTATCAATATTGAAGGAGTATTGCACGAATTTGATACTATCCCAGGTGTCCGTGAAGATGTTATGCAAATTATTCTTAACATCAAAGGTATTGCTGTAAAATCTTACGTCCAAGACGAAAAGATGATTGAACTTGATGTTGAAGGTCCTGCAGAAATTACTGCTGGAGACATTTTGACAGATAGCGATATCGAAATTGTAAACCCAGATCATTATCTCTTTACAATCGGTGAGGGAGCACGCTTTAAAGCAGTCATGACTGTCAACAGTGGTCGTGGTTATGTTCCGGCTGATCAAAATAAACGTGATGATGCACCTGTGGGAACACTCGCTGTAGATTCCATCTATACGCCAGTGACAAAGTTAATTACCAAGTTGAGCCAGCTCGTGTTGGTAGCAATGATGGTTTTGACAAACTAACCCTTGAAATTATGACAAATGGAACAATCATTCCAGAAGACGCACTTGGTCTTTCAGCGCGTATCTTGACTGAACATTTGGATCTCTTTACTGATCTTACTGAGGTGGCTAAAGCAACTGATGTGATGAAAGAAGTAGACAAGAGCTCAGATGACCATGTTTTGGAACGCACAATTGAAGAACTTGATTTGTCTGTTCGCTCTTATAACTGTTTGAAACGTGCTGGTATTAACACAGTTTACGATTTGACAGAAAAAACTGAGCCTGAAATGATGAAAGTTCGAAACCTTGGTCGTAAGAGTCTTGAAGAAGTTAAAGTTAAACTGACAGATTTAGGTCTAGGGTTAAAAAACGATAAATAAAGGAGGAATACATGGCTTACCGTAAATTAGGACGCACTAGCTCACAACGTAAAGCAATGCTTCGTGATTTGACTACTGACTTGATTATCAACGAATCAATCGTAACAACAGAAGCTCGTGCGAAAGAAATCCGTAAAACAGTTGAAAAAATGATTACCTTGGGTAAACGTGGTGACTTGCATGCTCGTCGTCAAGCAGCTGCTTTTGTTCGTAACGAAATTGCATCAGAAAACTATGATGAAGCAACTGAAAAATATACTTCAACTACTGCACTTCAAAAATTGTTCTCTGAATTAGCACCTCGTTATGCAGAACGCAATGGTGGATATACTCGTATCCTTAAAACTGAACCACGTCGTGGAGATGCTGCTCCGATGGCAATCATCGAATTAGTATAAGATCATCAATCTTTGTTGAGTGTTATGATGATGGAATAGATGCTCTATTCTTAGTCTAGCTCTGGTCTACCGCTAGGAGTTTTTCCTAGCGGGAACACTCATCATATTGCGAGATGATAGGTAGACGCTTGTTTACGAAATTGTTTTTTAATCAAAAAAAACAATTTCGTAAGCAGGCGTTTTTGCTTGAATATAGGAAAAAAATAGAATTTTTGTTATAATACTCTAATACAAAGAATGATTATTTTGAAAATCTCCTTAAGTTTCCTTTCAAAGAATGTTGAAACCGGTAGGAGCTAGAAAATAAAATAAAGCTAAGTTCTATCGGAGCTTTATTTTTCAACAAATAAACAATAAAGATAAATCATAGGAATTAAAAATGACTAATGCAATACAGCTATTAAAAGATCGATATTTAAAAAATATTAAAGAAAATCCAACTATCTATGTAGGTATTGAATTGGAATTTCCTATTGTAAATTGTCAGGGAGAAGCAACTGATATAAATATAGCTAAGAACTTGCTAAAGCGTCTTATTGATCAGCATTCCTTTGAAGTGGAGAAGTTCGATAGAGCTGGAAACCCGATTCAGATAAAGTCTAAAGAAAACGAAGATAGAATTCTATTTGAAGTTTCATACAATACTTTAGAATTTGCGTTTGAAAAAGCTACAAAGATTCAAGAAGTTGAGGAGCGATTCACAGAATATTTAAGTGTTATCCAATCCATTTTGGGTGAAGACGACCATGAACTGCAAGGAAAAGGAATTCATCCTTTTTGGGATAAAAATGACAATAGTCCGGTTCAATCGCCTCGCTATGAAATGTTAATGCAGTATTTGTCAATGAGTAATACACTAGAATTAAAAACTCTGCATTCTTATCCTGAATATGGAGCGTTTATCTGTGGAAATCAAACTCAACTGGATGTTTCTAAAGAAAACTTTATAAGTGTTATCAATGTTTTTAATCAAATTGAAGCAGCCAAAGCATATCTTTTTGCCAATTCTGAATTTCCGGATTCCTCTTGGGATACAAAAATAGCGCGAGATATTTTTTGGGAACAATCCATGCATGGGATCTTACAAGAAAATGCGGGTGTCAATCTAAAAGATTTCAAAAATGAAGATGAATTTTTCACCTATCTTAGTAAATCTGCAATCTTCACAGCTAAAAGAGGTGCTCAAGACTATTATTTCTATCCAATTCCAGCAATTGACTATTTAAGTTATAAAAAGATTGAAGCATATAATCTATCAGGTGAAACTGTAGAAATAACACCGAAGCAAGAAGATTTTGAAAATCATAGAAGTTATCAGTATCAAGATTTAACAACAAGAGGGACTGTCGAGTTTAGAAGTGTTTGCGCACAGTCTTTTGATAAAACGTTTGTTTCTGCTGCTTTCCATCTCGGTATTCTAGCTAATTTAGATAATGTACAAATATCTACAGGAAGCTGACTTTTTTAAAGAGGAGGGACGTGATTATAAACAGTTAAGACAAAAATTTTCCAAAAAAGAAATTAGCGGAAGTGCGAAAACTCATGTTCGTAACTTCGCAAACGACTTGATTCAATTGGCAATAGCTGGTCTAGTAGTTCGAAACAACGGTGAAGACTCCTATCTAAAGGATTTGATGGTCTAAGAAAAGAATCGGAATAAAAAAAGATAAAAAAAGTTAAAAAAAGTAGTTGACAGTTTAGCGAGTAGATGATATACTAAGATAGTTGTCTCCGAGGGAGGCAAAGACCTTTGAAAACTGAACAAGACGAACCAAGTGCAGGGTGACATAGAGATATGTGACCTGTCAAAGAACGAAAAATAAATCTGTCAGTGCACAGAAATGAGTAAGACTCAAACGATTAAATGAGAGTTTGATCCTGGCTCAGGACGAACGCTGGCGGCGTGCCTAATACATGCAAGTAGAACGCACAGTTTATACCGTAGCTTGCTACACCATAAACTGTGAGTTGCGAACGGGTGAGTAACGCGTAGGTAACCTGCCTGGTAGCGGGGGATAACTATTGGAAACGATAGCTAATACCGCATAATATTGATTATTGCATGATAATTGATTGAAAGATGCTATTGCATCACTACCAGATGGACCTGCGTTGTATTAGCTAGTAGGTGAGGTAACGGCTCACCTAGGCGACGATACATAGCCGACCTGAGAGGGTGATCGGCCACACTGGGACTGAGACACGGCCCAGACTCCTACGGGAGGCAGCAGTAGGGAATCTTCGGCAATGGACGAAAGTCTGACCGAGCAACGCCGCGTGAGTGAAGAAGGTTTTCGGATCGTAAAGCTCTGTTGTAAGAGAAGAACGGGTGTGAGAGTGGAAAGTTCACACTGTGACGGTATCTTACCAGAAAGGGACGGCTAACTACGTGCCAGCAGCCGCGGTAATACGTAGGTCCCGAGCGTTGTCCGGATTTATTGGGCGTAAAGCGAGCGCAGGCGGTTAGATAAGTCTGAAGTTAAAGGCTGTGGCTTAACCATAGTACGCTTTGGAAACTGTTTAACTTGAGTGCAGAAGGGGAGAGTGGAATTCCATGTGTAGCGGTGAAATGCGTAGATATATGGAGGAACACCGGTGGCGAAAGCGGCTCTCTGGTCTGTAACTGACGCTGAGGCTCGAAAGCGTGGGGAGCGAACAGGATTAGATACCCTGGTAGTCCACGCCGTAAACGATGAGTGCTAGGTGTTAGGCCCTTTCCGGGGCTTAGTGCCGCAGCTAACGCATTAAGCACTCCGCCTGGGGAGTACGACCGCAAGGTTGAAACTCAAAGGAATTGACGGGGGCCCGCACAAGCGGTGGAGCATGTGGTTTAATTCGAAGCAACGCGAAGAACCTTACCAGGTCTTGACATCCCGATGCCCGCTCTAGAGATAGAGTTTTACTTCGGTACATCGGTGACAGGTGGTGCATGGTTGTCGTCAGCTCGTGTCGTGAGATGTTGGGTTAAGTCCCGCAACGAGCGCAACCCTTATTGTTAGTTGCCATCATTCAGTTGGGCACTCTAGCGAGACTGCCGGTAATAAACCGGAGGAAGGTGGGGATGACGTCAAATCATCATGCCCCTTATGACCTGGGCTACACACGTGCTACAATGGCTGGTACAACGAGTCGCAAGTCGGTGACGGCAAGCTAATCTCTTAAAGCCAGTCTCAGTTCGGATTGTAGGCTGCAACTCGCCTACATGAAGTCGGAATCGCTAGTAATCGCGGATCAGCACGCCGCGGTGAATACGTTCCCGGGCCTTGTACACACCGCCCGTCACACCACGAGAGTTTGTAACACCCGAAGTCGGTGAGGTAACCTTTTAGGAGCCAGCCGCCTAAGGTGGGATAGATGATTGGGGTGAAGTCGTAACAAGGTAGCCGTATCGGAAGGTGCGGCTGGATCACCTCCTTTCTAAGGAAAAACGGAATGCACGATGGAGTCTTGTTTAGTTTTTGAGAGGTCTTGTGGGGCCTTAGCTCAGCTGGGAGAGCGCCTGCTTTGCACGCAGGAGGTCAGCGGTTCGATCCCGCTAGGCTCCATTGGAACGGAAGTTCCAAACTAGTCCATTGAAAAATTGAATAACTATATCAAATAGTAACAAGAAATAAACCGAAACGCTGTGAATATTAATGAGTTTAAGACTGAAAGGTCAAAAATAAGGTTAAGTTAGTAAGGGCGCACGGTGGATGCCTTGGCACTAGGAGCCGAAGAAGGACGTGACAAACGACGAAATGCCTCGGGGAGCTGTAAGTAAGCGACGATCCGTGGATGTCCGAATGGGGGAACCCAACAGGTAGATGCCTGTTACCCATATCTGTTAAGGATATGAGGAGGAAGACGCAGTGAACTGAAACATCTAAGTAGCTGCAGGAAGAGAAAGCAAAAGCGATTGCCTTAGTAGCGGCGAGCGAAGAGGCAGGAGGGCAAACCGAAGAGTTTACTCTTCGGGGTTGTAGGACTGCAATGTGGACTCAGAGTTTATAGAAGAATGACTTGGGAAAAGTCAGCCAAAGAGAGTAAGAGCCTCGTATTTTAAATAGACTCTGTACCTAGCAGTATCCTGAGTACGGCGGGACACGAGAAATCCCTGTCGGAATCTGGGAGGACCATCTCCCAACCCTAAATACTCCCTAGTGACCGATAGTGAACCAGTACCGTGAGGGAAAGGTGAAAAGCACCCCGGGAGGGGAGTGAAATAGAACCTGAAACCGTGTGCCTACAACAAGTTCGAGCCCGTTAATGGGTGAGAGCGTGCCTTTTGTAGAATGAACCGGCGAGTTACGTTATGATGCGAGGTTAAGTTGAAGAGACGGAGCCGTAGGGAAACCGAGTCTGAATAGGGCGCTTTAGTATCATGACGTAGACCCGAAACCATGTGACCTACCCATGAGCAGGTTGAAGGTGCGGTAAAACGCACTGGAGGACCGAACCAGGGCACGTTGAAAAAGTGCTTGGATGACTTGTGGGTAGCGGAGAAATTCCAAACGAACTTGGAGATAGCTGGTTCTCTCCGAAATAGCTTTAGGGCTAGCGTCGACATAAAGATTCTTGGAGGTAGAGCACTGTTTGGGTGAGGGGTCCATCCCGGATTACCAATCTCAGATAAACTCCGAATGCCAATGAATTATGGTCGGCAGTCAGACTGCGAGTGCTAAGATCCGTAGTCGAAAGGGAAACAGCCCAGACCACCAGCTAAGGTCCCAAAATAATTGTTAAGTGGAAAAGGATGTGGGGTTGCACAGACAACTAGGATGTTAGCTTAGAAGCAGCTATTCATTCAAAGAGTG